>Ga0207640_10001013_pt1 | contig 15539 bp, 13 predicted proteins | sample KBSCornC42_FD_184300 | JGI IMG/M metagenome (GOLD analysis project Ga0207640, IMG submission 184300) | Corn rhizosphere microbial communities from Kellogg Biological Station, Michigan, USA - KBS Corn C4-2 (SPAdes) (version 2) | ecosystem: Host-associated > Plants > Roots > Rhizosphere > Soil ... | reverse complement strand
CATCGCGGCGCGAAGCGCGAAGGCGCCGAAGAGCAGCAGGAAGACGGCGGCGGCGGCGAGTTTGACAGTGGTGGCGGGTTTCAACGCATGAAGACTCTCACATTCGCGCTGATTCTTGCGCTCGCTTGCGGAAAGGCGAAGATTTCGAACGCCGACAAGCCGTTGTCCGTGCCCGGCGAGAAGCTCTACGTGCTGAACGGGAAGATCGTCGGACGCGACGCGGCCGAGAATTCGCTGACCATCGATCACGAAGCCATCCCCGGATACATGGAAGCGATGACGATGGACTACATCGTCCGCGGCGCGAAGGTGGATGCGCTGCCGCCGAACGGGACCGCGATCGCGGCCACGCTCCACGTCACCGACGACAAGGGGATCTGGATTACCGGTTTGCACGCCGGTGATGCGGCTCATCGTCCGCCGCAATCGCCGGCCGTGCAGCCGCCGGCGGCGTCCCGCTGACGCCTTTCATGCGGATGGCCGCGGCGCGAAGGTACTTGCGCAGCGGCGGGAAGTGCGCGACGACCGCTTCGATGACATGCGACACCGGCTCGAACAGCCGCACGCGATGCGCGACGTCGTGGTCGACGCTGTGCACGATGGCGCGCGCTCCCAGGATGAGCTTCGCCAGCGCCGCGACCTTGCGGCGGTGCACGCGGTCGCAGAAAACGACGAAGCGCGCCACGACGCCGGCGTGATGCTCGGCCAGTCCGCGCGCGAAGATGAGGTTCTCCAGCGTGGTCATGGCGTGCTCTTCCAGCACGAGCTCCGCCCCCGCCAGAATCTTCCGCAGGTACCCCGCCATCACCCACGCCTCGGAATGATGCGAGCGCGGCGAGGTGCGGCCGCCGGACAGAATGACGAAGTCGAGATTCTCGCGTTCGATCAGCGGCGCAACCGACTTGACGTAGTCGTGCAGACCGTCATTCAAGTCGTAACCGCAGACGATTCCTACCGAACGCATATCTCTAATCCTAGCTGCGGGATGTACGCCAAAGAACGGGAGTTCGTTGAAGATCGCGTTACGACTGCACCGGTCCCACCAGCACCGTCGGCACGATCGAACCCGCTTCGACGGCGGTGATGCCGGTCTCGACGATCACCAGCCCATTCGCCTGGACCATCGACGTCGAGACGCCTGATCCCTGCGAGCTCATCGGCATCGAGACGAGCTCGCCGTCGCGCGCCACGACGCGGACGCGGAGGTAATTGCGGCGATCGCCGCGCGATTTCAGGGACGCCGAAATCCGCGTCATCACGATCGGCGGCAGAAGGTTCGACGTCTGTCCCATCGCCTTGCGGATGGCCGGCGCGATGAAGAGGAGGAACGAGACCATGCACGACACCGGATTTCCCGGCAGGCCGAAGTAGAGCCGGCCGCGCACGCGCGAGAGCACCACCGGCTTGCCCGGTTTCATCGCCACCTGCCAGAACTTCGTCTCCGCGCCGAGGGCGTCGAGCGCGTCTTTGACGAAATCGTAGGCGCCGACCGACACGCCGCCGGACGAGATGACGAAGTCGGATTCGAGCGCCGATTCGATCGCCGCAATCGTCGCTTCCTTCGTGTCCGGAACGATGCCGATCATGCGCGGAATCGCTCCCGCTTCGCGCACCAGCGCGGCCAGCGAATACGAATTCGAGTTGAGAACCTTGCCGGGTGACATGGCGTCACCGACGTCGATGATCTCGTCGCCGGTGGAGAGGATGGCCACGGTGGGCCGGCGTCCGACGCGCACGACCGGTTTCTGAACGCCGGCCAGTACGCCGATTTCGGCGGCATGAAGCGGCGTGCCGTCGGCGAGCACGACGTCGCCCGCGTGCATGTCCTCGCCGCGTTTGCGCACATTCGTTCCTCGGCGCAGCGGTTCGAGCACCTTCACGTCATCGGATCCGGCATCGGTGATCTCGACGTGCGCGACGGTATCCGCGCCCTCGGGCATCAGCGCGCCGGTCATGATGCGGATGGCCGTCCCCGGCTCGAGCCGTTTCGTGGCCACCGTGCCGGCGGGCAGGTTTTCGATGACGCGCAAGCTAACCGGCGCGGCGGCGATGTCGTCCGCGCGGACGGCGTAGCCATCCATGGCTGTGTTGTCGCCATGCGGCACGTCGTAGCGCGCATGAACGTCTTCGCGCAGCACGCGCCCATGCGCCTCGGTGAACGCGGCCTGCTCCGTACCGAGAACTTCGACTTCGGCGAGAACGCGCTCCTGGGCCTCTTCGACCGGAATCATCCGCTCGTTGTGACGCGACGGCTGAAATGTGGCCATTGACGCCAGTTTATCCGGTCTCCGAACCGTGCTATGCAAACCATGAGGTCGTCGCTATACTGCGCCATCCAATTTTCAGGGCATCCGGGGAGAGCAGGTTCGAATGGCGAAGGTCCAGGGTAAAAAAGCGGCTACCAGTGCGAAAAAAAAGGCAGCCGCGAAGACAGCAGCGCGCCCGAAAAGCAGCAAGAAACCGGCCCCGAAAAAACCTGCCGCGAAGCCGAAACCGGCTCTGAAAAAGAAGGCTGCCAAGCCCGCGCCTGCGAAGAAGAAGCCGGCGCCGTCGAAGAAGGTAGCGGCGAAGAAAGCCGCCGCGCCGAAGAAAGCGCCGGCGAAAAAAGCTGCTGCGAAGAAGGCGGCTCCGAAGCCGTCCCCGAAGAAGGCCGCGAAACCTGCCGCCAAACCAGCGCCGAAAGCTGCGGCGAAACCTGCGCCGAAGAAGGCCGAAAAGCCTGCCGAATCGAAAGTGAAGTCGGCGGTGAAGACGGTCGCGAAAGTTGCCGCCGGAGCCGCGATCGGCGCAGCCGTCGCGCGCGCCGTTCCGCCCGCCGACGACAAGAAGCGCCGCCGTTCGCGTCCGCGCGTGACATCCAGCGGGCCGGCCACCGCCGCGTGGTTCTCGCAGGGCGACCGGCCGCGTTCGTCGTCGTTCATCCCCGCGCCGCCGCGCGCCGAAGCGCCGTCGCTCGTCGCAGCGCCCCCGGCGTCGTCCGATCGCCTGGTCGGATCGCATGAGCTCACCGAGTTCGTCGTCCGCACCGTTCCCGTCCGCATCGACATCGAATCGAACGGCGGACGCATCTACCTGACCATCAATCCGAACGACACCACCCTCAAAGTCGGCGAGGGTATCGAATGGGATTTCCGCTACCTCGGCGGCGCCGACGTGGTCATCGAAGAGATGATCATCGAGTTCGCCAAGCCGTCGCCCTTCCCGACCACGATCTTCCGCTCCCGCCGCCCCGGCGCCGCCCGTCCGCACCGCCAGCTCTCCGGCCCCGCGCAGCCATCCGCATCCGGCAAAACGATCCAATACACCGTCCGCGCCTTCAACGCCTTCAAGACGGAGATGGCCGCGGCGCAGCCGGTGATGATGGTGTCGTAGCGGTTATCCGCAGGAGCGAGGGCAGGCGGACGAGCATCATCAGCAACGTCGGCACCGAATAGACGAATGCGGCGATCGCGATGAGCCATTTGATCGCCGACACCGCGCAGACGAGCGGCGCGATGGCGTAGTTCCCGCCGATCTCCGCCGCCATGCCGACGTCTTCGAAGATGTCCATGAGTCCGGCCACGAACATCGCCCAGCCGAGGATTGTGCCGGCGCGCGCGAGCCAGCCGCCCCAAACGATCGCACCGAAGAAGCAAGTCAGCGCCAGCGCCGCGGTGTAGAGCGCGATGAATGCGTAATCGAAGCGGATGTCTTCGAGTGCGAGATCGAGAAGGTTGTGTTTACGCCATGAGCCGATGACCGTCGATGCTCTGTCGCTATTCGGCGCGAGCTCGAGTGCGCCGATTTTGTATCCGCCGATGTTCTTCAGCGGCGCGCCATGGCATCCGAGCACGATCGTCGTGGCGATCGTGCCGGCGAGGAGAACGAGAAAAACGAGGAGAAGCGCTTTGCCCGGAATCATTGCTTCACCTGAGCCTCGCTCTTGATGGCTTCCTGTTGCACCAAGTCGGGTTTCGCTGCGGTCAGTGGAGTGTTTTTGGGCGTCAGTTGTTCGGCGATGGCCTTCACAAAGCCCACATTCCGTTCGACGAATGACCGGATGGCGGGAGTGAGGTTCGGAGGTACGGTGTCGCCGACCTGCAGGTCGATGGCGTTGCGAGTTCTCTGCGCAAGCAGCCAGCCAAGCGGCATCACGATGCCGTGTTCCTGCTGCGTCAGCAGAAATTCAAACTGGTTCGCGGGAGGTACGAGTGCCTGCGCCTCGGCGTAGGCGAGCGTTCCACGTGCACTGCGCGTATTCAGCAGCGCCCGCAGTGGTGAGAGCACTTCGTTCATGAAGCGCGTCGCTTTCGGAAGCGGAACGGCGCTCCCATCCGCCTTCACTTCCTGGTAGCGGATGAGGATGAGGTTGAACGTCACCTCGGGATGCAGCGGTTGCAACCTGCGAAGAAGATCGGCAGCCGTTTGCCCGCCGGAGTTCTCGAAGTAGCCGCCGTCGACGACGTGATCGATCAGGCCGGGATTCAAGATCGATCCGGCCGGCGAGACGTAGGTGAAGCGCGCGCTGTTGTGCGCAGCGGTGCTGAGACGCATGTCGCTGCCGATCTGATTGAGGATGTCGTAGGAGTTCGGGATATCGCCGGTCGGAACCTGATTCTGCGGCGCGTTGCCGTCAACGATGCAATTGCTGGCGATGATGCGATTGCCACGCTCTACGATCGTCCCGTTGAGGAAGAGCGATGGAATCAAGGCATTCGGCCGGTCTGCATACATCTTCATGAAACCGCTGGAGAAGAAATCATCTTCACTGTTGTTCGCCGAACGGATGTGGGTTCGCCAGCCGCGCTCCCATCCGGTCTCGATCGCTTTCGCGCGATCCGGAATGAAGCCGACGGGAAGGAATCGCTGCACCAGGTCGGCATGGAGCAGCGACGCCAGCGTCGGCGCCAACGAGTCGTAGGAAAGAATCTGCTGCGCGGCGAAGCGGAAGGTCTTCTGCCGATCCGCAGTATTCATTTCGGCGCAGTCGCTGACCGCAACGGCACGCTTGGGGTCTGCCACGAGCGCGGTGAATACCGTTGCGCCGACCGAGCCACCGGAGACGCTGCTGATCGCAAACACATGATCCGCGAACGGCGGCGCTGCATCCTGAAGCGCCGTCAAAACGGCCGCCGTCCAGTAGGCAGCGCGAATGCCGCCACCTTCGGTTGCCACGATGTAGACTTGTGGCTTCGGCTCTTCAGGGTGCTTTGCGCGCAGTTTCTTCAGCCATTCGTCAAACGTTTTGTCGACGGTCATTCGCGCGGCCGGCGTACCGCCGCCTGCTTCAATCGGCAGCTTTCTGACCGCGTGGTTGTCATTGAAACAACTGAAGACGATGGCCAGCAGCAGCAAAGTCGCGAAAAGCGGAACGCGATAAAGATCCGCCCAGTAGACGATCCAGCTTCCGATGCCGATCCAGAGCGCAGCCGACAGCATCAGCATGGATGGCGAGGGGAAGATCACGCCGGCAGTGAGGGGAGAGAGAGCTGTCCAGACGACGAAGAGGAGCGCGAGTACGAGCGTGGACCGGAGAATCCATTTCGTGGCCGGCGCCAAAGCACTGTGACTCGCAACGCGCGGGGACGCGCCGACCTTCGCGCGCCTGATTACGACGAACACGACGAAAAGGATCAAGAGGACGACGAGGATGGCGATCGTTACGCTGATCACCATCATCGTGTAGTCCCATCCACCTGAGTAGTCGAGGTAGGCGGCTCGAAGCAGCGCGCCGATGGCGATGAGAAACGCGGTGATTCCGAGGATGCGCGGCATCCATCTCTGCAAGCCTGGATGAGACTCAGCCAGCTCCTCGGTCGTTTTCGATACCCGAGGAGTCTCGTCCGCTGCCTGCAGCGTCGCCGCGCACTGCGGAAAGTCGATGCGCAGCAACTGGCGCGACCAATACCACGATTGCAGCGCGAGAACCGTCACCCACAGAACGAACCAGAGAACCGCTCCCCAGTGCGGACAAACCTTATCGAACTCGACGACTGCGCGGATCGAGTCCTGTCCCTGATCGGACCAGATCAATGCCCACAGCAACAGAGCGAGCGGGATGACGACAAAGCGAACCGGTCTCAAAAGAATGAATGGTTCGCGCACCGAGTGCCAGATCTTCTGCAGCCAACGCATGAAGGCCATACCGCATCTCCTCAAATTGTTTGACGGACTCAACTAGGAGATACCCAGGCGGACCTTTTCCCTACCTCACCTCGTGGCCCAAATCAGCACCCGTTTGAACGTGTAGAAGTACGGACGCGAATCTCCGAGCGCGGCGACGAGGCGATCGGTGTATTCGGAGAGGAACTCTTCGTAACGTTCGGGCGACAGCGCTTCGCGGTATGGCGTGAGCGTGGAGCCTTTTGTCCATTCGACGACGTCGCGCGTCGATGGGAGGACGTGGCCGTAGACCTGGACGCGGACGTGTTGGCATTTGAATCCGAGGCGGTGAAGGAGGTCGGCGTAGGACTCGGGCGTGAGGATGTTGACGGTTCGCGGCTTGATCCCGAACGACGTCGCGACCTCGGCGGCGATCCGGTGCGATGCGTGGTCGTGATTGGCCGGCAGTTGCACGGCGAGCTGGCCGTTCGGCGCGAGCAGGAGCATGAAGTGCGTGAAAAGCCATTCGTGATCGGGAATCCAGTGCAGCGCGGCGTTGGAGAAGACCAGGTCGAAGGGACGATCGGATACGAATGACTTGATGTCGCCGAGTTGGAAGTGCAGCGTGCCGGACGACGATGCTTTCTGCAGCATCGACTCGGAACTGTCGATGCCGAGCGTTTCGGACGCGGCCAGTTGTTCGTGCAGCTCGCGCGTCAGCTCGCCGGTGCCGCATCCGAGGTCGATGATCCGCATGTTCGGGCGCGGCTCGATCAGCGCCGCCAAGTCGCGGAACGGCTGCGCGCGCTCGTTCTTGAAGCGCTCGTATTGATCGACGTCCCAGCTCAACGCAGGTGATCCCAATTCATGATCGCGTTCGTCACCAGCGCGTAGCTGCCTTGCGTGTTCTGGCGCCACATCGGATTGTTGGCGAAGAGGAGGATGTGTCCTTTGCCGCGCGGCGCATCGATCACGACCGGTTTGCCGGCGATCTCTTCGCCCGCTTCGAGCATGCCGGAGAGGAGCAGGGTGCCGGCTTCTTTTGCAAACGAAACGATCACACGCGGGCGATCTTCGGGACGCGGCAGCGCGTAGTCCGCATTCCACGGCGCGTCCTCGGGTGTCTGGAATCCTTCCTCGCCCGGCGCAGCCTTCGGACGCTCTGGCAGCGGGACGAACGGGCGGCCCTGCGGCACGTCGGGATCGTTCTTTCCGCCGCGGCCGCTGGGACGCGACTCCGGCGCGGGCGGCGGCGTTAAGCCCACCTGGAAGATCGGCGAGCCGGCGTAGTAGATCGGGAGCGTGTCGTCGTAGCCGGCGGCGATGGGACTCTTCTTGTCGGTGACGCTGGCCAGGAGGATCGTGCCGGGCGCGCGCAGTTTCTGCGGCTCGATGACGCGCACCCAGCGCGCCAGGCCGTACTGCACGGCCCAAGTCGAAGTGTCGCGCGCGGTGATGAGCAGACCGCCGTCTTCTACGAAACGAGTGAGGCTGTCGACGCCGGTCAGGCCGAGGCCCGGACGCATGTCGTCGGTCTCATCTATCCCTCCTAAATTCGGCGTGATCGCGGTCTTGCGCCACGGAAGCGGCGGGCCGGGCGGAAGTCCGTTCACGATTTCGGCGGAGGAGTTGCTGCCGCCGGTCGGCGCGAAAAGGATGACGTCGAATTTGTCGCGCAGATTCGGGGTGCGTGCGACTTCCTGCGTCGAGATGTAGCTGTACGGAATGTGGAGCGATTCCAGCGCGAGCCGGAACCATCCCTCGTCCTGCGTGCGCAGCCACGTGTGCAGGATGGCCACGCGCGGGAGGTGGATCTCGTGCGTTTTCGTCGACGGCGCGGCCGACGCGGCGACGATCGTGCCCGACGCATATTTTTTCGTCTCGACCGTGAACGGTTCATCGGCGACGAGCCAATGCGTCGCGCCGTTGGCCCACACCAGTTGCGGCAGCGAGGTGTCAGCGTTGTTCTCGATGATGTTGCCCGCCGCGAATGCGGCGGCGCCTGTCCACGCGTGCATCGGCACTTTCAGCACGTCGGGATTCGCGACGCGCTTGAAGTCGACGTTCTTCAGGTAGCCGAGTGTCCAGCCGGTGTCGTCGTACACCTTCTCGTCGCTGCGGACGTACTGCACGTCGAGCATGGCATCGGCGAGTCGCGAATACGGCTGATCCATGCGGATGATGAAGCTGCCCTTGGCGAAATCGGTTTTGTCTTTTTTGGCCGAGGGTGGCCAATCGACGGCGACGCTGAATGGCGCGTCGGATTGCTGCACTTCGATCCCGTGCGTGCGAAGCAGCGACATCAGATCGGTGAGCTGGCCCTTCCGTTTCTGCGCGCCGTCGAATACCCATGCCGAGGGACCTTCGTTTGCGGCTTTGGCAATCGAGCGTTTTCCAAGCAAATAGAACTGCTCGAGGAAATGCTGGCGGCGGTCGGCGAAATCCGACAGCGCGAGCAGGATTCCGCTCTGCTGGTAATTAATGTTGTTGCGCAGCGACCACTTCACCGTCGGCAGCGGCGGATTCGGACGGAACCAGGCGCGATCGCTCTGTCCGCGCACGACGCGGTCGGCGGTCATCGGGAAGCGGTTGCCGAACGTCTCGTAGAAGCGGCCGATGGCGTTGTGTCCCTGGCCGGCCCACATCATGTAATTCGGCGCCCAACCGTCGTAGAAACCGTAGGTCCAGACGCCGGGCAGGCCGCGCTTGGTCAGCTCCTGCACCTCGTGCCACGCCATCCGCTGCCATTCGTCGACCACCAACGGATCGATCGATGGGTTGTACGGGCCGGTGCCGGTGGAGATGTACATGAACGGCACCGACTCGTGCAGGTCGTGCAGAACCTGCGGATGAAAGTCGAAGAACGTATGCAGCACGTTGCGGCTCAGCGCGAGGGCGAGGCCGAGGTTGTCGCGATTGTTGTCGTGGGCAACGTAGTGGCCCCAGTAAACGAGCGGCGGCACGGGACGATTCGGATTGGCGTCGCGCCAGCGGGAGAGATCGAGCTGGCGATCGCGTCCGTCGACTTCGACGACGGGCGTGATGAGGACGATGGCGTTGTCGCGAATTTTTTTCGTTAGCGCTGAGTCCTCGACGGCCAGCCGGTAGGCCAGCTCCATCAGCATTTCCGGGCTGCCGGTTTCCGGCGAATGGATCGAGCCGGTGATGTAGTAGATCGGCTTGCCGGCGGTGACTAACTTCTCTGCATCCGCATCCGTCAGCGAGCGTGGATCGGCGAGGCGTTTGGTGATGTCGCGATAGCGATCGAGATGGGCGATCGATTCGTCCGAACCGACCGCGACAGCGATCATCTCGCGCCCTTCCTCACTCTTACCGATCGAGAAAACTTTCACCCGAGCGGACGCCGCTTCGAGCGCGCGCATGTAGCGATTCACATCTTCCGAGTACGTCAGATGTCCTTCGGCGCCGGCGATGTAGCCGAAGAACTTCAGCGGCGTCGGTACTCTCGCTGACAAAGGCAGGTGATCGACCATCTCGGTGATGAACTGCGGCCCGGTGGTGAACTGCTTGATCTGGCGCGTGTAGTCGGCGTCGTTCTGCTGTTGGGAGAAGGCGGTCGTGGCGAGAAGGATGAGGAGTGTGAAACGTTTCAATCAATCTCCTAACGTTGATCGTTCATCAATATCCCATTGCGCACGATGTCCGACAGCTCTTTGATGATGTGCGAGGCGTCCTTGCCGAACGGTTGCGGGACGTTGAAGAGAATCTCGATGGTGAAGTAGTTGAAGAAGACGCGGGCGGTGATGAGGAGGGCGTCGATGGCGGAGACAGACGGCCGCAGACGCTGCCGCATCGCGCCGAGCGCCTCTTCGCCGACGAAGGCGCCGTAGCGCTGCCCCAGCTCACCGTAGAACTTGCGGATGTGCGTCCCTTCGAATTCGATGACGTCGACGAAGATCAGCACGAAGTAGGGCTTGAATTCGCGGATGGAGTCGCGCGCGGCCAGGCCGAGCTGCTCGATGTTGTCGGGAAACGTCCCGATCGAAAGCGCACGCGTGAACGGATATCGGCGCGTCTCGGTGATGCGCCAGAACTCGTCGAGCAGCGAGCGGAAGATCGCTTCCTTGTCGGGGAAGTGGTGATAGACGTTTCCGGTCGAGACGCGGGCGCTCTCGGCGATGTCGCGCACCGTGGTGGCGCGATATCCCTGATGCGAGAACAATTGCAGCGCGGCGTCGAGCACCTGCCGCCGGCTGCGCTCCGACTTCTCCTCTCTCTGCATGGGCTTGCCGCGCGCAGGCTACGCGCGAGCGGGACGCCGGTCAAATCATCGGGACGTGGCGTGGCGCCGGAGCGGCGTCTCGCCGAAGTCGAGGAAGCGCGCGGCGAAGCGGCGTTCGCCTGCGGTGGAGACGGTGTAGGTGATCAGGAATCGCCCCGGCGCGATGGCGGCGACCGCGGGCGCGCGCTCATCACGGGGGCCGTGCGCGATGTCGAGCGGCGCCACCTCGAGCGTGCTGTTGTCGATGACTGCGCCGGCCAGGTCGAAGTTCGTACCGTTCCATGTGCGCCACACAACGACGAAGCGCCGGCCATCCCAGGCGATGCCTGGACGGACAGGCGGCGCAGTATCCCAGATGCTGCCGATGGTGAACGGAGGCGCCAGCCATCCGGCGTCGTATGGCCGGACCTGCACCGATGTGGGAACGTCCGGCCGACGCAAGGTGTCGCCGACGTAACACGCCACGAGAAGACGCTGGCCGTCGAAGGCGATTGCGGAGGGACCGGTGATGGTTTCCAGGCCGGTGGGGGTCTCAAGGGCGATGAGCTGCTCACTCCCCTTCGGCCCGTCCATCTCGACATTGAGGTCGGTTCCCCCGCAGCCCCAATTGAAATGGCCGCACGGACGATTGATCTCGTGCCAGACATGCGCCGATGTGGTGCTGCCCATCACGGCGATGTCGTCGCGAGCGTCGATGGCGGGAGTGAGATTTAAGGTACCGTCCTCCGTCACCGAGTACGCGGTCGTCCCCGTTAGCAGAAATGCGTAGGTGCCATCGCTGCGGAGCTCCGCGTTCGTGGCACTGATCGTTTGCCGCTGCATCGGCTGCAGCGCGGCAGTCAACCGGACCACAATCGTCCGATCCGGCAGCGTCGCCTCGGCCCAGGCGAGGAGATACCCGCCGCGGAATGCCACGATGGAGGGCGCCGACGGCGCACTGGCCTGTATGTCGGTCGCTTCACCGAGACGACCGTCGACGCCGAGGACGTCCACATAGACGTGGTCGCCTGCGGTCCAGGCCAGCACTGCGTTCCCACGATCGGCTGCAACGCTGACTTCCGGCTTGACCGCGGGGCTCGCAGGAGGTTGCGGCGCGGATAGAATCTCAGGACCAAGCAGCGGCTGGTGGGCTGCCATCGCAGTAGCGAGGAAGAGCGCGAGCATGGCATTGATACGGAGCGCGCCCGGAATCTGTCGCCGGCGATGCGTTTTGTACAATCGCCGGACATGACCATCCACGCGCGCATCGACGCGCTTTTCCCGCGGCTCGCTTCCGAGCAGCAATTTCCGACGCAAGGTCAGACGATCTTCGTCGATCTGGAACGCCAGGAAGTTCGCCGCGCGTGGATTCCGTACCGCGTCGTGACACAGCTACTCGGCGGGCGCGGCGTGAACATGTTCCTGCTGCACAACCTGCTCGACGAAACGCTCGAGCCGATCCATCCCGAGGTGCCGCTGATTTTCGGGACGGGGATTCTGACGTCGATGGTGCCCTCGGCCTCGCGCGGCAACGTGACTTCGTGGTCGCCCGAATCGCGCGTGCTGATGGACTCGAACGCCGGCGACTACTTCCCGTCGTTCATGAAGCTGAACGGCATCGATCACCTCGTGCTCTACGGAAAAGCACCGAAGTGGACGCTGCTGCATTTCGAAGGCGATCGGCCGAAGTTCGTCGACGCCGCGCCGTTCGTCGGGCTCGACAACATCGACCTCCGCGCGAAGATCGCCAACGATTTCAATGGAGTCGAGGGGAAGGATTACGGCCTCGCGGCGATCACCACCGCGGGCGAGAACCTCGTCCTCTGCTCCGGCATCATGGCCGGCCCGAAAGCGATCTACGCCCGCGGCGGTCCCGGCGCGAAGATGGGCGCGCTCAATCTGAAAGCGATCCTGATCCAGGGACGCAGCGCCGATCTCGCTACCGCCCGTCCGCACAAACTCCGCAACCGCGACGTCGCCGTCAAGCTCCTCGGCACGTCCGTCGTCAAGAATGCGCTGAAGAAACGCGGCACGCCGTTTCTCTACAAGCCGTCGCGCATGCTCGGCGCGATGGGCACGAAGAACAATCAGGAAACGACCTGGACCGACAAGCTCGACGCGGAGAACATCGATCCGTACCGCCCTGGGATGGAGGGATGTTTCGCCTGCCCGGTGAATTGCCGACCGTTGAACGACATGTCGAATGACATGAACGTTCGTAACGACAAGTACGTGAAAGGCGACGGTCCCGAATACGTGACGCTCGGCAAGTTCGGTCCGAACGTGGGGATCACCGAGGTGACGCAGGTTTTGCGGCTGAACAACATCTGCAACGACCTCGGGCTCGACACGGCGTCGACCGGTTCCGCGATTTCGTGGGCGATGGAGCTCTATCAGCGCGGCATCATCACGCGCGAGCAGACGCAGCTCGATCTCGAATGGGGCAACTACGACACGATCGAGCGGCTGCTCTTCATGACCGCGAAGCGCGAAGGATTCGGCGACGTGATCGCCGATTCATCGCAAGCCGTCGCCACCGGCAAATATCCGAGCAAATCGCTCGATTACCTGATGGCCGTGAAAGGCCTCACGCAGAGCGACCCGCACGACGCCCGCATCCTGAAAGCCTTCGCCCTCGGCCTGGCCGTCGCCACGCGCGGCATGGACCACCTCCGCAACCGCGTCACGCTCGAGATCAACGCCAAGATCAACGACTCGCCCGATTTCAAAGCGGAGCTGTACGGCGGCCCGGTTTCCGCCGAACCGAACAGCTACGAAGGAAAAGAGACTGCCGTCCGCCGCTGCGAGAACATCTACGCCGTCGGCGATTCGGTGGGTATGTGCCGCTTCACCACGAAGCTCTTCAACTCGCCGTCACTTCCGGGATACGAAGAGTTCGCCGACCAGGTGGCGAACGTGACCGGCATCGAGCTGACGAATGAGGCAATCGACCACATCGGCCTGAACGTGATGGGCGTCGAACGCCTCATCAACGCCAAACTCGGCATCACCCGCGCCGACGACACCCTCCCCAAACGCTGGTTCGAAGAAGCCATCGGCGTCGGCGCCTACAAAGGCGAAAAAATCGACCGCGGCGAGTTCGACAAAATGCTCTCTCGCTTCTACGCGATCTCGAATCTCACGGAGGAAGGCGTCCCGACACCGGAGTGGAGGGAGGAGTTGGAGACGGTGTTGAATGTGTAAAATGGACGGCCATAATGTTCGTCTTCATTAGCCACGGCGACGCCGATCGCGAATTTGCCGCCGAGATCGCCGGTTCGTTGCGCCGCGGCGGAATCGACGCTTGGCTCGATGCCAGCGACGTCGAACCGGGAACGAACTGGCTTCGGTCCGGTGCGCGCGCACTTGACCGCGCCGACGCGATGATCCTCGTGCTGTCGGAAGAAACGAGCGGCTCGCCCGACCTGAAGAAAGCATTCGAGTTCGCCATCACGACGCCGCGGTTTGAAAATCGCGTCATCACTGTCGAGCGTCGCTCGCCATCACAGCAAGCATTCCGCTATCCGTGGATTCTGCGCGATCTGCCCTTCATCAAAGAGGCTCAGGATCCGCGGCGCACCGCTGAGAAGATTCTCAAGTTCCTGAAAACGGCCGCGTGAGTTGATGGCCTCGCGGAAACGGAAAGCTCGAAGACTTCCCGTCGAAATCTTTCTGTCCCACTCCGCCAAAGACAAGCGCTTCCTGAAGCGGCTCGTCGCCATACTTCGCGATCATGGCCTCTCGACCTGGTTCAGCGAACACGGTATCCGTGGAGCGGCGCAATGGCATGACGAAATCGGCGCTGCGCTGGCGCGCTGCGATTGGATGATCGTCATTCTGTCGCCGGCGGCGGTTGCCTCGCGCTGGGTGAAACGCGAAGTGACTCATGCCGTCGAAGAGCCGCGCTTCGATGGGCGCATCATCCCGCTGCGAATCAGTGCCTGTTCTGCGAAGGAACTGAGTTGGGTGTTACCGCAGATTCAGACCATCGATTTCATCGGCCACTTCGATGACGCGTGCCGCGAATTGTTCGCGATTTGGGGCATCTCGTATCGCAAGGAAGGTTCCCGTTGATCACCGTCCGCCTTCCCGAGCCGCTGCGCGAGGGGCGGGGTGACGTCATCACCATGACCGCCGCCTCTCTCGGCGACATCATCGCCAAGCTCGACCTCGGCGACGATCGCGATGAGTTGTTCAACTTCGCGGTGAATGGCGATCTCGTGCTGCATGGCGAGAACGATGTCGCGCTGAAGGATGGCGACGAAGTCGAGATCGTGGTCGCGTTTGCGGGCGGGTGATCAGCGCAATCCGTCGGCGACGTAGAGATCGCCGAGCATGCGCAGCGCGTCGTAGGCGTAGGCGGTGCCGTCGGGGGTGATGCAGATCGGGGCGATCTTGTAGACGCCGGCGGGATCAGTCGGCGAGAACTGCTTCCACGGCTCGCGCGCGCCGGTGGCGAGCGTCACGCGAGTCACTTGCGCGGGCAACGCCGTCGGGCGGTGGACGAATAGCGACGCGCCGTCGGCGGACCAGGCGATCGGGATTTCGCCGGGCTCGATGGCGGGAACGATCGACGGCTCCGCGGCGGCGTCGATCGGATAGAGCGCGATGGTCTGCTGCTTCGTCATCCCGGCCGCGTAGTGACCGTCGGGCGAAACGGCGAACGGACGATAGGCATCGCCCCAGATGCCTTCGGGCGAGATCGGCTTCACCGACTCATCGAGCGTGTCAATGACCATCAGTTGATAGCCCTTCTTCGGCAACGCGCCGGCGATCACCACGCGGCGTCCGTCGGGCAGCCAGGCCGCGCCGGGATCGAAGGCGCCGTCGGTTTTCAGCTCGCGCGCCTCGCCGCTGCCGGTCGGGACGACCACGAGCTTCGCGCCGCTGTGGCCGAGGACGTATTTGCCGTCGGGAGAGATCGCGTCGCCGTAGCCGTCGGCGATGCGCACCGGCGTCGGCGCGTCGAGATGACGCACGTACATCGCGCTCGCGTCGCCGCCGCCCTCGCGCGGCTCATTGAACAGAATCGTGCGGCCGTCGTGCGAAAGGTCAGCCAGATTCGACCAGTCCAGCCACGACAGATCGCGTTCCACGGTCTCGCCCGGCGCCTGGACTTCCAGTGCCGCGCGCCACATCCCGTTCGAGAGCAGCACATGTCCCGCGGGTGCAATGTCGTAGAGGCGCATCGATCCGGTGAGCCGGTTGATGAGCCTTATGTCGCCGGTGTCGACGT
>Ga0207640_10001009_pt1 | contig 15588 bp, 13 predicted proteins | sample KBSCornC42_FD_184300 | JGI IMG/M metagenome (GOLD analysis project Ga0207640, IMG submission 184300) | Corn rhizosphere microbial communities from Kellogg Biological Station, Michigan, USA - KBS Corn C4-2 (SPAdes) (version 2) | ecosystem: Host-associated > Plants > Roots > Rhizosphere > Soil ... | reverse complement strand
CTTCACCGTGAAGAATCAAGCGGATCTTGCGTCTGCTGCGGAAAGCTCAACGCAGGTCATGACGCTGCTCCTGGCTGCAATCGCCTCGATCTCGTTGCTTGTCGGCGGCATCGGCATCATGAACATCATGCTGGTCTCGGTGACCGAGCGGACGCGCGAAATCGGCATCCGCATGGCCATCGGCGCCCGCGGCTCCGACGTCCTCACGCAGTTCCTCGTCGAGAGCATCGTCATGGGCATCCTCGGCGGCGTGGCCGGACTCCTGTTCGGCTACGCCGGCGCCAAAATCGTCGGCCACTTCACCGGCTGGGAGACGGTGATCTCGCCCATCATCATGCTCATCGCCGTCGGCTTCTCCGGCGCGGTGGGCGTGTTCTTCGGCTACTACCCGGCCAGGAAAGCGGCTGCGCTGAATCCGATTCAGGCGCTCCGGTACGAGTAATGCGAATCACGTGATGTGGGGCGTCGCCGCGGTGCCCCACATCACATAACCGCCTACATTCCGTGTGCTACCGTCCGCCGCGAATTTGGACGGTATCGTTCCGCTCCGTTCCGTCCTCCTGAGCAAACGGAGCAGCGCGCCGCAAATGACCGCGGCGTGCGCGGAACTGCACCGCCTCTTCTCCGCAGCGACGGCCGCAACGGGACGCGCGATCACAACGACGAACACGTTCGATGCAAACGCAGCGATCGCGTTATCGCCTTCGTTGGCGGCCTCCTGCCTTCTCGATTCGACGCGAACAGCGGCGTTCGTGCGCGGCGTACACGCGGCACTGCGCGAGGCGCGGCGACGGTTTCCGCATGACGTTCTCGAAGTCGTTTACGCCGGCACGGGACCCTTTGCACCATTCGCCCTGATCCCTGCGTTCGGCAGCGCCGACGAGAAAATCCGATGGACGCTCGTGGACATCCATGAAGAATCGATCGCGTCGGTGCGCTCGCTCGTGCAACGCTGCGGCCTGGAACGATTCATCCGCACCGTCCACGCCGACGCGACGACCTATCGTCACGATCGAGCGATCCACATGATCGTCAGCGAGACGATGCAGCGAAGTCTGTGGGGCGAGCCGCAGGTAGCGATCTTCCGCAACCTCCGCCGGCAACTGGCGCCCGGCGGAATCTCGATCCCCGAGGAAGTGGCGATCGACCTGAAGATGATCGCCGCGCGCGACGAAGAAGCGCGCTGGAAAGGCGAAGCGATCGCCGATCGCTCCATCGCCGTCGGCCGCGTTTTTCAACTCGCGACCGGAGGAGAGACGCCGGCCCTTGTTCTTACGCTCGTACCTCCCGCGATTTCGTCTGCGTATTGGGCCGCGCTTTTCACCCGAATTCGCGTCTTCGGCGACGACATACTCGACGCTTACGAATCGGGTCTCACCGTCCCCGAGATCCTCTGGCCAATCTCGCCGGTCACCCGCGTCACCACGCTCGAGTTCCGCTACGAAGCCGAGGGAGTCCCGGGCCTGCGTTGGCGAGAGATGTGATCGAAGATCGAGCGCGGCGCTCCGCGCGCTCACTTCTTCGTCAGATTCACTGAGACCGTATCCGGGACGCGGTTGTAGATCGCTCCGTCCGCACCGTCCACGATCCATCCGATGATGCCGCCGATGGCGAGATTGCCCCAGGTCCATCCCGAGATCGACTTCGCGAAGGCCACCTTTGCGTCCTCATACCCATCCTTCGAGACTGCGAGTGTGCAAGGCTCCGCGTTCCGCTTCAGCTTCACGGTCACGGGCGTCTGCCCGGCCGCTTGTGTTCCGTTGCCGCAGTCGACGGAGACATTCGCACCGGACGGACTGGAGTTGACCGGCACCTGCTGATACCGGCCGTGCGCAACAGACGCGCAGCGCAACGCAAGGCAGACTACCGAGATCACCAGGAACATTCTCTTCATGACTTTCCCCTCTCGTTAAGGACCCTCTCCGCCGACGTGCAGCCGCGCGTCCTAGACCCATTCCATTCCGCACGGACGGTCGTCGGGGAGAAGGCTGGTTCTTCGGACACTACTTCGCGGCTTTTGTGGCGTGCGAGGCGAGCGATTCGAATGTCGTCCTTACGATCGACCACTTGGTGGGCACGGCCACTCCGATCGCGCGGGTGGGTTGGAGGAGGAGTTGTTCGAGCGGGGTGAGGTTCTCGGGGGCGCGAACGCCGTCCCATTCGAGGATCGAGGGATTGGGGAGCGGCTCTTCGGTGGTCAGCAGAAAGTACGTGTCGACGCCGTAGGGCGGGCTGGCGCCGAAGGCGCTGGCGTCGCCGAGGGGGATTTCGGTTTCGGTGGCGGGTTGGAAGTGGTTTTCGACGGAGCCGGCGCTCGGCGGCGGGAAAAGGAGGGTGCTCTTTCCGTTGCTGTCGACGACGAATGCGTAGACATAGCGTTTCGGAACGTGCGCCGGCAGCGGTTGGGCGATTGCGCGCAGGACGAGCTCGTATTTTTCGCCGCCGATGATCGAGCCGCCGTCGGTGATGAGCATGGCATCGCGTGTGCGGCGGGCGGCCAGTTGATACGGGAAGCGATCGGACGGCGGCGACTCGATGAGCTGCCATCCGTGAATTCTGCGAAGTGTGAGCAGCGCTCCGTGGAGTGTCGGAGCCGTGTCGCGCAGTCGGCTGTTGGTTTTCCGCTCCGCGATCCAGGCCGTGCGGAGCGGCAAGCCGGTTTTGCGGCGGTCGGATTTTTTCACCGAGGGACGCACCCATGCGTAGGAGAGATGGTGGCCGGTGAAGCGGCCGGTGAGGACGTAATCGGCTTCCTCCGGCGTCGCTGCCTGCTCGACGCCCTCGGCGGCGATGCCATCGACGAGTGAACTCGGTGCGGGGAACTGTACGAAAAGCGTCGATCCGGGCGACAGCCGCGCCATCGCGGCGATTGCGGCGGTGTTCTGGCCGAGGTGTTCCGTCGCGCCTTCGCTGAGCAGTTCCCACTCGCTGCCGCTCCATCGCAGCAGGTGCGCCGGAGTGACGTCGATCGGATCGGTGATCCATCGCACGCCATGTTCCGCGGCCTCGGACGACAGCGATTTCGCCATCGTGGCGATGTCTTTCAGCGTGTGCGGCGAGCGTGGCGTCCAGATCCGGAGCGGGCGCACCGGCGGCGCGGCCCACGCGATCACTTCGAGTATTGAGCCCGCCTGCGGCATCGTCCCGGACTGCAGACGAGCCTCGCATTCGGTCACTCCTCGGAGCGCGGTGACGATCACGCGAGCGTCGGATGCGCGCAATTCCGTCCCGACCGATAAGCCGTTCGCCCAGCCACCTTCGATGGTGATCGTGCCGTCGCTGCGCACCTTCTGGACAGCGACGGCGATTCGGTCGTCGCGGCGATCGCTGCGCGCGCCGAGGAACGGCGCCTTGCGCGTGTCGACGGTGCCCGCGATCGTCGGCTGCTGAAACGGAGTCTCCGCGCGCATCCGCGCCTCGGCGCGAAGAAATGTCTCCAGGGCCGGCTCGCCGCTGGCGGAGTCGCGCATCGACCGCATCCACGCCCAAGAGAACGCGCCGTGAAACTTCCCCTCGGCATCGCGCATCTCCCACGCCGAATCGACGTCCTGCGTCGCCGCGAGCACGAGCGCGCCTCGCGATTCGGGCTTCGGTACGATGACGCCGTCCGCGACGTCGCGGAGATCCGGCCTGACGCCGCGCGGCCGCGCGCCGGTGCCGAGGCCGCGCGCGCCGGAACTGCTGTGACAGTTGTCGAGGATGACTGTGAGCCGCGCGCCGCGGTCGAGGATGCGGTTGAAAAGCATGCGCAGCTCTTTGTCGCGAATGTCGGCCGCGCCAATGCGCGAGTCGGCCGGGACGAGCGACTCATCCAGTTTGTCGCGCTCCTCGGAAAGCGAATTGCGCACTTGCGATCCGTGGCCGGCGAAGTAGAAAAGAATCACGTCGTCTTTGGCCGCCGCATCCACGAGGCGCTGCTCGATCGTGCCGAGGATGGCCTCGCGCGTCGCCGCCTGATCGGTGAGCGCGACGACATCGTTCCGGTCGAATCCGTAAAGCGCGACGAGCATGTCGTACATGGTGTTGACGTCGTTGACGGCGCCGGCGAGATTCGGCCAGTCGCGGCCCGGAGCGGGAGCGGCTTGCGGATGCGCGGCGAGCGTGGAGGCGGTGTAGTCGTTGATGCCGATCAGCAGCGCGCGTCGATGCGGCGCCGCGTCTATCTGGAAGCAGGCGGCGAGCACGGCGCAGGCGGCGAAGAGCCTCGCGAAAATTTTCATCGGCGCGAATGACACGTTTTGACCCGGATTGTGTCTATCTCATCAGAGAGGGACACATCATGAGACAACTGTTCTGCGTTTTTGTGGCGTTGCTCTGCGCGAATGCCGGTGCAGGCGTCGATAGGTGGAGCGGTGCGAAGAACATCGATCCGAATAAGTCGGCGGCGCTCTTTGTAGGGGTTCGCGATTTTCCGTGGGACAAAACTCTGGCGACCGTGCCGTACGCGGTCGATGACGCAGTCGACCTCGCGTATGAATTCACAATGGAGCAACGCCCGGCGCTTATCGATGTGAAACGGGTCGTGCTCGCGCTCTCCGGCGAACCGCAGAAAAGCGAGTCGCAAGAGAAGCTGAGGAAGCTACTCGCAGCCGGCGTGGTCCGGCGCGACGCGACCACCGAGGACATTCTCGACCAGCTCGATTCGCAATCGCGTTCCGTAGGTCCGGCTGGAATCTTCATCGTCGCGTTCGCAACGCACGGCGTGAGCGACAACGGCATTCAATACCTGTTGACGGCCAGCACCATCCTGGGGCACTACCGCACCAACGGTCTTACGGACGCCGAGATCCGCGAGACCATCTCGCGCAATGGCGTGGCGCGGTCGCTCATTTTTATCGACGCTTGCCGCGAGCGACTCGTGAAAGACCGGCGCAGTCCCGACATCGATCCGCGGTCGGTCGCTACATTCTTTCGTTCGTTCAGCAGGATTACCGGCCAGGTCGTTTTCTCCGCCGCGCCGGGAGGCGGCTACGCGTACGACGACGAGGAGCGGCGCAACGGCGTCTTCACGGCCACGGTCATCGAAGGGTTGCACTGCGGTGCGCGCGCGAATGCGGCGGGTTTCATTACGGTCGACACGCTCCATTCGTATGTGGAGTCGCACGTGCTGGCGTGGCTGCAGGAGCACAAGAACCGCGATGCGAAGACGGCGACGCAATGGGCGTCAGAAGGAAATTCGAAAGAATTGCCGCTGTCGATCTGTCCTAATCACAGCGCGGCAGCGTTACAGCGTCCTGCGCGGTGACGTTGCCGTAGGCCCAGATGCGCCCGGAAGAGTCCTTATACGCGACGCCGCGGAACGAGCGGTCGCGGCAGAAGCGCTGCACGCCGCCGTCGACGACGCCATACGCGCCCGCGCCGTAGTGCATGGCCTCGACCATGGAATCCTCCATGACCATGTCCGTCTCGACGAGCAGGACGTCGCAATCGCGTCCGCGAGCGCTGGCGCGAACCTTCCAGCCGGCGAACCGCGAATGCGCATAGCGATCGGTGAAAAAATTCGCGGCAGCGATTTGCTTGCCGGGGGGATGCGGATGCGACTCACACATCGCCGCCAGCAGCGCGAAGATCATCAGGCGTCGGATCGTCATCGGGTCCTCCTCGCAAAGAAAAGGCCCGCCGCGATCGCGGCGAGCCGTTTGGTGCGTTATGGGCGGAACGGAGGGCAGAAGATTTCTTCGTACGCGGTACGGCCGATGTTCAACCGAATGGCGTTCAGAAGATCGGACCAGAGCGCGGTCTGCGGATGAATCGCTTGCCAGTCCACCTCTGGATATGAGGGCGCATCGGGCGCTGCTCCCGCTTTCGGAACCAGCCGTGCCGACTGCGCGATCGGCGCCTCGGCGACGTCGTAATACATCTCGAAATGCTTGCCAGGATCTGGCGTGCCCATGAACGGCGCGGCCGGCGGGACGAATGCGGGAAGGTTGAGAACGGCCAGCTCCACCTTGCCATTGGCGTCGGGCGACAACGACATCGAGCGTCCCGTGCCGCCGTCGAACTTCTCTTCGACGATCTCGACGTTCTCGCCCGAGATCTCGATCTCGGCGCCGACCCACGAGGCGATTGCCTGCGAATACGGCGAGGCCGTGCCCGTCCCGTCGAGACGTTCGAAGTGGACCGGCGTAACGTTGCTGCCGGCGCGCGCGACGCGGTATGTGAAGACCTTGCCGCTGCGCAGATGAAGGCGGGCGGCGACCAGTCCGGGCGGCGGCGAGTCGAGCAGGTCGGTGTTGAACGCATAGCCGGACGGCGCGATCTGCTTCAGATCCGCTACCCAGTTGAAGTCCTCTCGCTCTGCGGAGGTGGTGGGGATGATGGTGCTACTCACGTTCCGGACAATGTTCAACGTGGGCAGGTCGGCCGCGTCCGGATTTCCTTTCTGAATGGAGAGCTCGGAGTTCGCCAGCTCCCATGCGCCGCCGCCGGCGACGGCCGTCTCCAGAGAATCGAGCGCCTGTGTTTCGGATTGATCGGAGAAGACAAACTGCGCGATGGCCGAGTCACGCTTCGGGCAGTCGCCGCTGCAGTCGCCGGCGCGCGCGATCAAAAGGGGTTTGTGATGGGGGAGGGAACTGCCGTCGGAGGATTGGTAGTCGTGATTGACATTGAGGAGGAGGACGGTCATTTCTTTGCCGTCCTGGCTGGGGATGAAGGCCATGAGGCCCGTAAAAAACAGTTTGAGGATGAAGCTGTTCACGGTGGTTTCTCCTTGTGTTGTGGCGCGGACGCGAATGGCGACGAGCCGTGGCCGATCGCCTGAAACCCCGCCCACGCCAGTACCGGCCTGAAGCCGGAGTTGTTGTTCTTGTTCATGAGCAGTTCGACTTGTGCCTGTTGCAGTGCAACCGCCGCGTCGCTGCCCTGTCGATAGTGACGATGGAAAGACACGAGGACCTCCTCCGCTGTGGCGTCTTCGACGTTCCAGAGCGTGCCAACCACCGCCGGAACACCGGCGCCGATGAGCGGCCGTACAAATGGCGCAACGCCTTCCGCGCCGATCGGAAGCCCGCCGGCGCTGCTGCATGTGGAGAGCACTACGAGGCGTGTGTGTTCGAGCGGCGAAAGTGCGGTCAGCAGCGCCTGTGCCTCCAAAGGACCGGGTTGATTCGCTGACGGTGCGAAAAGAATGAAGGAGCGCGACGGCACCCGCGCATTGACGATGCTGTGTGCGGCGACATGAATGACCGCGCTGCTGCGCGCTTTCTCCAGGAAACTCGGAATGGTTGCGTCGCGTTCTAGCAGCATTTTCGCGTTTGCATAGAGGGGATAAATCTTCTCGCATTCCGTTCGCGAGTGAGGGAGCGGCTGTAATCCGTGCGCAATGGCCAGCCCGGCATCGAAGGATGGGTCGCCGATCAGCAGTACAGGCGGCGCGGCGTCCGGAGAGAATTTCTGGTCACGCCTCAGCGAGATGAGATAAAGGTTCGCACTGCCGGCAATCTCGATCGGGACATCCTGGATGAGATAACGGCCGTTGATCGAGTTCCGAAGCGCGGCAAAAGGGAGACCGTGCAGAGCGCCGTCGGGCACGATCACCAGCCGCTCGGGCATTTTCCTGAATTTGGCGATTGGCTCAGCGATCAGCGCGGCGTAGAGCACATACGATTGCGTCTCGAAATCAGTCCTGTTACGCACGTTTGCGGCGCGCTGCAGCGCCGCGCTGCGGCGCTCGATCTCGCGTGAGGGCATTGCCAGCGGAACGCTCTGGAAAAAATCGCGCGATACGAGCCAGGCGACGGCGTGATCGCCGAGGAATGAATATTCGATGAGGAGTGTGCCGGGCGGGAGGGACTGACGGATCGCCGCCAACTTCTTCGGCGTTCCGTCGAAACCGTCTGGAGCGGTCTCGGAAGCGAGATACAGCGGCTCGAATGCGCGCTGCCGTTCGGCGTAATCGAACGCGTCGTCCTGCCGGTTTTCATGCAGCAACTGCTGGATGAGGGTTTGATATGTCTCCCGAAAACGCGAAAAGTACGCGCTCCAGATTTCTTCGCCGGAGCCGCGTTTGCGGTGCTGCAGAATGTCCAATTCCTCGGCATGCAAATCGGCGAGCGAGGCCCGCCGATCCTGTTCGGCCTCGCGGTCCTTTCCTGCGCGCCGTTCGGCCTCGGCCCGTTCGGCGAGCAGCAGGGCGCGATTCGTCTTGCGGTCCGCGCTCGATAGCTGCAATGCGGACGAAAATGCGGCGGCCGCTTTGGCGGGGTTGATGCGAAGCAGCGATTCTCCTCGTATTTCTTCAATGCGTGCCTGAAGGATCTGCTTCGCGTTCGGGTCCAGGTCGGTCGCATTCAGCCTGATTGCTTCGTCAAGGTCAGCGGCGGCTCGATCGTACTGCCCGAGTTGAACCTCAATTCCGGCGCGTTCGCGTCTCTCGACGCCGAGGTGTGCCTGTAATCTCTTGATTGCCGTTGTCTGTTCCGGTGGCGTGGCCACGAGGGCTCGCTGAATCACGCGGAGAGCGGCGTTCTGATACAACAGCGCAATCTGGACGTGGCCTAGCGTCCGAGCCGTCGTCGCAAGGTCGCCAAGCAGCAGATGTCGAGCTCCCGAGTCCGCCAAATGCGATGACGCCTGAAGCGCGCGCAATCCTTCGCGCCAGGCCAGCTCATTTTGGCCGGCCGTTCGGAACACGCTGATTCGGCGCATCCATGTGTCGGCGAGGTTTTCCAGGTCGTGTTCCCGTTCGTACTCCGCAATCGCGGCATCTGATTCGGCCAGCGATTCCACGTATCTTCCCTGCTGGCGGAGAAGATTTGCGTGCGTTGACTGAATCTTCGCGACGAGCCGCCGATAGCCATGTTTCCGCGCATCGCGTTCGATCGGGGCGAGCAAGGCGGCGGCTCGTTCCAACGCGTTCGGCTTTTTGTCCAATGACACACCATTCGCCTGGCCGAGCCGCGCCTGCAGAGCGAGTGGGCTCCCGGCTCGCTCAAGCAGTTGTGCTGCCGTCTCAAAAAGAACGATTCTGTTTGGCGTTACGGCACGCTCCGCGGCACGCGCGACGGCGAACGCGCGGTGGGCTTGCTCCAAGGCGTCCGGCGATCGTTTCATCGCTGCGACGACATCGGTGTCATATCGGTCGCTGACGACCCGAGACAGTGCATTCGCGAGTGTTACTGCCTCGTCAGTGTGTTCTTTCGTCAGCAGCTCGTTGAGGAGATAACCTTCTGCAGATGAGGGGGAAACACTGATCAGACCTGTGATCGCGCGTTCATCGTGTACGCGAAGCATTGCGGGCAATTGAGCCCGCTTCTCTGTCCATTGTGCAGTCGAATCGGGGCGGTGGAGAAGACGGTCGCGATACCGGCGCGCTTCCGCGGTTTCCGATGAACTGCCAATTCTCAGAAACTGATTCCACGACTCAATGGCCTCCGTGAAAAGGCCGAGCGTCTCTTCGATCAGCGCGCGATTGGACCACGCGGCAGACAACTTAGGCGCTTGCGCCGTGGCCTGCTGCGCAGCGTCCAATGCATTCAAGAGATCGGTTGGCCGGTCTTCGCGAGACGCCCGCAGCGCGTAACCGGCGGCGAGATCATTCCGCGCGGCAGGATCGACGACCGCGAATCGTTCGAGCGCACCGACCGCGGCATCCGTACAGAGCGGCTGCGTAGTCAATATGCGTACGGCTGCTGCACGACTGTCGATGATGTCGTCGCATTCCGGCGGCACGGCGCTCGGCTGCCATGGCGACATCGCCGGCTTCAGATCGGAGGGACGAAGCCACACGGGACGAAGCCACACATCCGTACTTTCCGTGTCTCTTTTGCATGTGGCTGCGCAAAGTGCGAACGCGATGATCAGGAGTCGTTTCAAGGCTCTCATAAGATACGCGCGTTTCCTGGAGACGAGATCGAGCGATGACCAACGACGATCGGTTTCAAGACCTTTACCGGAAGTATTACAAACGGATGGTCCGCTTTTACGTTCTGTCGTTCCGGGTGACCGAGGAGGACGCGGAAGAGTTGACGCAGGACGCGTTTTTCCGGTTTCTGGAGGCGATGGACGAATATCGCGGCGATGCGGAGTGGGCCTATCTGGAGACCATTGCCCGCAACGTCGCGTACAACAGGATCCGGTCGCAGAAAACGGCCAAGCGCGGCGCGGAAACGGTCGATATTCTCGATCGCAACGCCATCCCCGAACCGGCGGCGCCGCCGGAGCCGGATTACGCGCAACGCGAGGAGGAAGCGCTCCGCAGTAAGCGTCTTCGCGAGGCGATCGCCGGGCTTCCGACGGGCAGCCGCGAGTGCATTCAACTATGGCTCAACGAATTTACATACGACGAGATCGCGAAGTTTCTGAAGATCACAGTAGACGCGGTCAAGTCGCGATTGCGCGATGCGAAAAAGATCCTTCGCGCGAAGCTGGGAGATGCGAACGCACTCCCGGAGGTTGAAGAATGACTACGAAATCAGAGTTGTCCGCTGCCAATCGCGATCTCATTACCGAAAATCGGCTGGCGATCGGCGAGCCGCCGACTGCCGAGGAAGTGTTGGCGTATACGAGAGGGGAGCTGGCGCCGGATGAGGAAGCGCGCATCCGCGAGCGGCTCATCGCCTATCCGGATCTCGTGCGAACGCTGACTACGCCATTTCCGGAAGGCGCGGATCCGGATCATCCCGATTACCTCTCCGATCATGAATTCGCGCGGCACTGGAAAGCGCTGCAGAAGCGGCGTCACCGTTCGCATGGTGGCTTGCAGTTCTGGCGCGCATTCGGTGCGATCGCGGCGGCAGTTGCGATTGTCCTCGGCGGTCTGCTGTGGCGCGCGGAGATGCAGTTGAAACAGCCGGTGGCGGTGTCGCAGCCGCAGGATCTTTATCAGGATGGCCAGCGGGGCATCGGTACGCAACAGAATACATTGACCACGAACGGCGATTCGTACCTCCTGGTGCCGTCGCTCAGCTCTGACCTTGCGGTGGACAAACTTCGCGCGGAGATCGCCGACGTGGCCGATCCGTCGCGACCGCTCTGGAGCAGCAAGGCCATGCCGCGCACTCCCGACGGCTCACTGGTCATCATGGTCCCGCGTGAATTCCTGAAGCCCAGCACGTACAGGCTCGTCGTCTACGGCATCACCGGCGAGCGTCAGGAACCACTGAGCTCGTACACGCTTCGCGTTCCGCCGCGCTGAATCGGACACGCGATTTGCACACCGGTTTCGCCATGATCAGGAAACTGAAATCGGGCGAATACCGGCTGTACTCGCGGAAGAAAAATCCCGCTACCGGCAAGCGCCGCAACCTCGGCACGTTCAAGACGCGCGACGCCGCACAGGCGCATGAACGCGCCGTCCAATACTTCAAGCGGCATTGACAGGAGGTCGAAATGCCGGAGAAGGAAACGTTGGAGCGGGCGAAAGAGGACAAACGCGAAGGGAAGGCGCCCTCGACGCAGGCGGGCGAATTCGTGCGTGAAGAGATCGATCACATTCGCGAAGGGAAGCATGGCGCGCGCTCGACGAAGCAGGCCATCGCCATCGGATTGTCGAAGGCGCGCCGCGCGGGCGTCGATCTGAAGCCGCCCGCGAAAGGGAAGGCCAGCGCGAAGACGCGGCACAGCGCGGCGCTGGCGCTGAAGGAAGGGAAAGAGAAGCGCAAGCCGTCCGCGAAGCGCTCGCGCGCGGCCGAGAGCGCGCTGAAGCGCGAAGGGCGTTCGGCGGCGTCGAAGAAAGCGCTGTCGCGTCAGGCGAAGACGGCCTCGAAGAAGCGCAGCGCATCATCGCGTTCGGCCGCGGCAAAGAAAGCCGCGCGGACGCGGGCTCGCGAGAAAAAGTAGCTCTCTCATCTGTCATCCTGAGGCTGCCGGAGCCGGGAGCTGCGCAGCAGCGGAACGGCGGAGGACGCCGAAGGATCTCAAGCTTCCCAAGCTGCGTTGAATCCCAGCGTGTTTTCAGCCGGAGTTGCGCATCTTGAGATCCTTCGCCGTCCTCCGGCGTTCCGCGCTTCGCGCTCCAACGCCTCCGGCGGCTCAGGATGACAGGTTTGACGGCTTGGCGCGTCTACTGCACGCCGTCGCCGCGGAGGATTCATGACCCTTCCGCCTTGCTACACGCCGCCGGACGATGACGATCAACCTGACGATCCCTCGCGGCGTTCCTTCGTCCTCGGGACGGCCGCTGCTGCTGCCGCCATCGTCGTCAGTCCGATGCTGGCAAACGCGGATCAGGCTCCGAAAGTTGATCCAAACGCGATTCCCGTTGCGCTGACCGTCAACGGCACGCGTCACGATCTGCGGCTCGATCCGCGCACGACGCTGCTCGACGCCTTGCGCGAGCATCTCGACCTGACCGGTACCAAGAAAGGTTGCGATCAGGGAGCATGCGGAGCCTGCACGGTGCTCATCGACGGCCGGCGCTACAACTCCTGCCTCACGCTCGCGGTCATGCACGGCGGCCAGAAGATCACCACGATCGAAGGGCTGGCCGCGAACGGCCGGCTGCATCCGGTGCAGGCCGCATTCATCCGCAACGACGGATTTCAGTGCGGCTACTGCACGCCCGGACAGATCTGCTCGGCGGTGGCGCTGCTGAACGAAGGGCACGCCGGCAGCGACGACGAAATCCGCGAGTGGATGAGCGGCAACATCTGCCGCTGCGGCGCATACGGCGGCATCGTCGACGCGGTCCAGGAAGCGGCGAAGAACGGAGGCGCGAATGCACCCGTTTGAGTATTCGCGCGCCGCCGACGCCGCACACGCGCTGACCGCGGGCGCGAAACCGCAGACGAAGTTCGTGGCCGGCGGCACGAATCTGATCGACCTGATGAAGTGCGAAGTCGAGCGTCCGGCGCGCCTCGTCGACATCAACGCGCTGCCGCTGGCAACAGTCGAAGCGGTAAAAGGCGGGATCCGCATCGGCGCGCTGGCGCGCATGAGCGACGTCGCCGCGAACGCGCTGGTGCGCCAGCACGCGCCGGCCATCTCGCAGGCGTTGCTCGCCAGCGCCTCGCCGCAACTGCGCAACGCCGCATCGATCGGCGGCAACCTGATGCAGCGCACGCGTTGCCCGTACTTTCGCGAGCTGACTTGGACGCCGTGCAACAAGCGTAATCCCGGCAGCGGCTGCTCGGCCATCGAGGGCGACAACCGCATGCACGCGATCCTCGGCACGTCCGAGCACTGCATCGCCACGCACCCTTCGGATTTCGCGGTGGCCGTTGCTGCGCTCGACGGCGTCATCGCGCTGCGCGGTCCGAATGGCGAGCGCCACGTCGCCGCCGTCGATTTTCATCTGCTGCCCGACGGCACGCCGCAGATCGAACATGACTTGAAGCATGGCGAGTTGATCACCTCGGTCTTCATTCCGGATGCGCCGCACGCGCGCAAGTCGTCGTACCTGAAAATCCGCGACCGCGCCTCGTACGAATTCGCGCTGGCCTCTGCAGCGGTCGGGCTCCATGTCGAAAACGGCGTGATTCGATCCGCGCGCATCGCCCTCGGCGGCGTCGGTACGAAGCCGTGGCGCGCCAAAGCAGCCGAGGGAGCGTTGACGGGAGAGCAGGCATCGATCGATGTTTTTCGCCGTGCGGCCGACGCCGAGATGAGCAAGGCGCACGGCTACGGTCACAACGATTTCAAAATCGAGCTGGCGAAACGGACACTCGTCCGCGCGCTGACGGATCTGACGGGAGGTGCCGCGTGACACTCCCAATGATCGGCAAGCCGCGCGACCGCGTCGACGCGCGCGTGAAAGTGACCGGCGCTGCGCGCTTCGCAGCCGAAAACAATATGAAGGAGCTCGTTCACGCAGTCGTCGTCGCGTCCACCATTCCCTCGGGACGAATCAAATCGATCGATGACGCTGCGGCGAAAAAGTCGCCCGGTGTGCTGGCGGTGATCACGTATCAGAACGCACCCAAGCTGAACCAACCGCCGGCGCAACCGACCGGACAGAGCGAGAAGGGTGGTCAAAAAGGCGGTCAGCAATCGGGCGGTCCGCCTCCCGACTCCGGCAACTATGCCGAGCCGCATCTCCTCCCGTTCGCCGACGCGACGATCCACTACGTCGGCCAGCAGATCGCGGTCGTCGTCGCAGAGACGCTGGAGCAGGCGACGCATGCGGCGAATCTCGTGCGCATCACGTACGAAGAAAGCGCGGCGAAGACGGACATGGCCAAGCATCGCGCCGAGGCGACGGACAAAGGTTCGCAGCAGGCGCCGCCGATTCATGTCGGCGACGCGGATGCGGCATTCGCCTCGGCTGCGGTGAAGATCGATCAGACGTACACGACGCCGTACCAGCATCACAATCCGATGGAGGCGCATTCGCTCGTCGCCTCGTGGGAAGGCAACCGGCTTACGCTGCACGAGTCGTCGCAGAACATCTTCGCCGTGCGCACCACGATGGCGAAAGCGTTCGGCATCCCGAAGGAGAACATCGAGATCATCTCGCCATTCGTCGGCGGCGCGTTCGGCAGCAAGGGATCGACGTGGCCGCACGTCGTGGCCGCGGCGATCGCGACGTATCAACTCAAACGTCCGGTGAAATTGTGGCTGCCGCGCAAGCAGCTCTTCTTCACGAACGGTCATCGTCCTCCCACCGAGCAGCGCGTGGCCCTCGGCGCGTCCTCGGACGGCAAGCTCGTGTCGTTCATTCACGAAGGCGTCAGCCAGGGCAACAGCGTTTCGGATTACAACGAGCGCTTCACGCGGCCCACGCGCACGATCTACGCTTGCCCGAACATTCGCGCCGCGAACAAAGTCGTCGAGCTGAATGTCTCCAGCGGCACGTACATGCGGGCGCCGGGCGAGAACGTGGGGATGTTTGCGATCGAGTCGGCGATGGACGAGCTGGCCGAGGCGCTGAAGATGGATCCGATCGCGCTGCGGCTGGCGAATTACGCGGAGGAAGATCCGGTCGAGCACAAGCCGTGGTCGAGCAAGTCGCTGCGGCAGTGTTACCAGCAGGCCGCCGAGCGCATCGGCTGGTCGCGGCGCAATCCGGTGCCGCGTTCGACGCGCGACGGCCGCTGGCTCATCGGCATGGGCATGGCCAGCGCCACCTATCCCGCGCATCGCGCGCCCGCCTCGGCGCGCGGACGCATCGAGGCGTCCGGTAACGTCGTCATCTCCTGCGGCACGCACGAGATGGGGATGGGGACGGCCACGATCATGCAGCAGGTCGCCGCGGAGACGCTCGGCGTGCCGTTCGAAACGGTTCGCTTCGAGTACGGCGATACGAAGCTGCCGCAAGCGCCGATCTCCGCCGGATCGCTGACCGCGGCGACGGTAGGTACAGCCGTGTATCAACTCGCCAACGAGTTGAAACGCAAACTGGTCGAGTTGAACGGCGGCCAGGAGCTCGTCGCCGGCGACACATACGGAGCACTGCTGCATCGCCACTATCTGACGACGGTAGAAGCGCAGATCGACGCGAAGCCGGACCCCGAGGAGTCGAAGTACGCGTCGCACTCATTCGGCGCGCAATTCGCCGAGGTTGCGGTCGATGCGGACCTCGGCATCGTGAGAGTGCGGCGCATCGTGAGCGCGTTCGCCGGCGGACGCATTCTCAACGCCAAGACGGCGCACAGCCAGTTCTACGGCGGCATCGTGCAGGGCATCGGCTGCGCGCTGCTCGAACAGACG
>Ga0207640_10001006_pt1 | contig 15620 bp, 10 predicted proteins | sample KBSCornC42_FD_184300 | JGI IMG/M metagenome (GOLD analysis project Ga0207640, IMG submission 184300) | Corn rhizosphere microbial communities from Kellogg Biological Station, Michigan, USA - KBS Corn C4-2 (SPAdes) (version 2) | ecosystem: Host-associated > Plants > Roots > Rhizosphere > Soil ... | reverse complement strand
GACGCTTTCTTGCGCTCGTTCGGATCGAGGATCGCCTTTCTCAGGCGGATGGTCTTGGGCGTGACCTCGACCATCTCGTCCTCGTCGATGTAGGCGATGGCCTGCTCCAGAGTCATGATCCGCGGCGGGGTCAGGCGGATGGCGTCGTCCTTGCCGGTCGAACGGAAGTTCGTCAGCTGCTTGGACTTCATCGGGTTGACCTCAAGGTCTTCCGGCTTGGCGTTCTCGCCGATGACCATGCCTTCGTAGATCTTGTCCTGCGGCTTCACGAACAGAATGCCGCGGTCCTCAAGGCTGTTCAGCGCATAGCCCACGGCTTCGCCGGTGCCGTTGGAGATCAGCACGCCGTTGAGGCGGCCTTCGATCGGGCCCTTGTGGGGGCCGTACTTCTCGAACAGGCGGTTCATGATCCCGGTGCCGCGCGTGTCGGACAGGAACTCGCCGTGGTAGCCGATCAGCCCGCGCGAGGGGGCCGAGAAGGTGATCCGGGTCTTGCCGCCGCCGGATGGGCGCATGTCGGTCATCTCCGCCTTGCGCTGGTTCATCTTGTCGACGACCGTGCCCGAGAATTCGTCGTCCACGTCGATAACGACGGTTTCGTAAGGCTCGGTCCGCTGGCCGTTCTCGTCGGTCTGGAACAGCACGCGCGGACGGCTGATGCCGAGCTCGAAGCCTTCGCGGCGCATGGTCTCGATCAGCACGCCGAGCTGGAGTTCGCCGCGACCGGCGACTTCGAAGCTGTCCTTGTCGGCGCTTTCGGTGACCTTGATCGCGACGTTCGATTCCGCCTCGCGGAACAGGCGGTCGCGGATCATGCGGCTGGTGACCTTGTCACCCTCGCGCCCGGCCATCGGGCTGTCGTTCACGGCAAAGCGCATCGACAGGGTCGGCGGGTCGATCGGCTGGGCCTTGATGGGGGTGGAGACCGAGGTGTCGGCGATGGTGTTGGCCACGGTTGCCACGGTCAGGCCGGCAAGGCTGATGATGTCGCCGGCGCGGGCCTCGTCCACCGGAACGCGGTCCAGCCCGCGGAAGGCCATGATCTTCGAGGCGCGGCCGGTCTCGATCACCTTGCCGTCGGCATCGAGGGCGTGGATCGCCTGATTGGCCTTCACCGTGCCCGACTGGACGCGGCCCGTCAGCACGCGGCCGAGGAAGTTGTCGCGATCGAGCAGCGTTACGAGGAAGCTGAACGGCGCGTCCGCATCGAGGTTCGGCGGCGGCACGTGATCGACGATCTTCTGGAACATCGGCTCCAGCGTACCTTCGCGCTTGTCGGGGTCGGTGCTGGCATAGCCGTTGCGGCCCGAGGCGTAGAGCACGGGGAAGTCGAGCTGTTCGTCATTGGCTTCGAGGGTGACGAACAGGTCGAACACCTCGTCCAGCACTTCCTGGATGCGCTCGTCCGGGCGGTCTACCTTGTTGACCACGACGATCGGCTTGAGCCCGAGGGCCAGCGCCTTGCCGGTGACGAATTTCGTCTGCGGCATCGCGCCTTCCGAGCTGTCAACCAGCAGGATCACGCCGTCGACCATCGAGAGGATGCGCTCCACCTCGCCGCCGAAGTCGGCGTGGCCGGGGGTGTCGACGATGTTGATGCGGATGCCGTTCCATTCGATCGAAGTCGGCTTGGCAAGGATGGTGATCCCGCGCTCCTTCTCGAGATCGTTCGAATCCATCGCCCGCTCTTCGACGCGCTGGTTATCGCGGAAGGTGCCGGACTGGCGGAACAGCTGGTCAACCAGGGTGGTCTTGCCGTGGTCGACGTGGGCGATGATGGCAATATTGCGCAGGGGAGCGGGGGCAGACATCGGGCAGCTTTCGGTTCGGGTTTGCAGGCAGGACGCCGGTCCGGCCCGGGCCGAGCGATTTCGCTGCGGCGCAACATGGCGCGCCCCTAGCCGAAGTGGCAGATTCGGGCAAGCGGCGCGTCAGCCGGTCCATCGTCGCTGAACCGTGCGTGGGCTTGTCGTTCGGTCTGTGGCGCGATTGTCACAGTATGCCGCCATGCGATCGACGGGCCGCGAGGGCAATTGCCGGGCCGTCCGGCGATTCCTATGCTGCCCGTGTTGGGGGGGGACCTGCCGGGTTCTCAACAAGGGCTGGGCTTCCTCCGTGCAGGAGAGAGGATGTCCATTATGCCGAACGCAGCCCCCGCCGCTATCTCGCCAGAGTTCGTCCGCCCGTTCAAAGGGGTACTGCTGGGAGGCGTTGCCGTGGCGGGGCTTCTTGGCGCCGCCGCTGCCCAGGCGCAGGAGGCCGCCGCTCCGGCCCGCGAAGAGGCCCAGCCGGCCGCTGATGCCGCGCCGGCATTCGATGACAGCGCCGGCAACGAGATCATCGTGACCGCGACCAAGCGCGAGCAGACACTACAGGACGTGCCGGTCGCCGTGACGGTAACCACCGCCCAGACGATCGAACGTGCCCAGATCCGGGACCTGCGCGACCTCTCCACCGTGGTTCCTTCGCTGCGGGTGAACCAGCTGCAGAGCTCGGCCAACACTAACTTCTACATCCGCGGCTTCGGCAACGGCGCGAACAACGCCGGCATCGAGCCGTCGGTCGGCCTGTTCGTGGACGGGATCTACCGTTCGCGGTCGGCCTCGATGATCGCGGATCTGCCCGACGTGCAGCGGATCGAGGTGCTGCGCGGGCCGCAGTCTACCCTGTTCGGCAAGAACGCCTCCGCGGGCGTCATCTCGATCACCACCCGCAAGCCGCAGTTCAAGTTCGGCGGCAATATCGAGGGCAGCTACGGCAACTTCAACGCTTTCGTCCTCAAGGGTGTGGTCACCGGGCCGCTCAGTGACCATGTGGCGGCCAGTATTTCCGGCAGTTACAACAAGCGTGACGGCTATGTGGCCGACATCGGCACCGGCACCAGGACCAACGAACGCAACCGTTGGTTCGTGCGCGGCCAGCTGCTGTTCGAACCGTCGAGCGACCTGTCGGTGCGGTTGATCGGGGACTATGGCCGGATCGACGAGAAGTGCTGCGCGGTGGTGAACATCCAGCGCTCCTCGCCCAGCCAGGGCTCCTCGCAAATCGTGCAGGGCCTGCTGAACGGCCAGCTCTCCGACCCGGCAAACCCCTTTGCCGACGTGGTTTCCTATAATCTCCCGTCCACCAACAAGATCGACAACTGGGGCGTGTCGGGCCAGATCGACTACAACCTCGGCATCCTGAAGCTCACTTCGATCACCTCCTACCGCAAGACCAAGGCGGTCACGAACCAGGATTCGGACTTCAGCCACGCCGACCTGTTGAACCGCAACTACCAGGACCTCCGGATCGACACCTTCACCCAGGAGCTGAGGCTGGCAACCGACTGGGATGGCCCGGTCAACGCCCTGCTCGGCGCGTTCTATTTCAACGAGAAGATCAACCAGCACAACGAACTGACCCTGGGCACGCAGTTCCGGCCCTATGCCGATGCACTGATCACGGGCCTGTCGACCCAGCTCGGCTCGCCGTTCACACTGGCGCAGGTCGAAGCGATCCTCGGCAATGCGACGGGCAACGGCAACTCCTGGATCGGCCGCTCCTTCGCTCCCAACAGCGGGTTCAACGAGAACTATCACCTCGCCGACGAGTCCTGGTCCGCCTTTGCCCAGGTGGACTACAAGCTGACCGACCGCCTGACCCTCACCGGCGGGATCAACTATACTCACGATTCCAAGACTTTCTCGACAAACAGCCTGTCAAACGAGTTCTTCTCGGGGATCCCGCTGCTCAGCCCGACGGTTCAGGCCGGGGTGCGACAGGTGCTGCTGGCCCAGGCCCTCGGCACCTCCGACCCGGCGACGATCCAGCAGATCTTCCTCAACAACCGTCCGGCCTACGATGCGGCGGCGGCCTTCGCGGCCTCCACAGCGCCAAAGCTCGGCGCACTCACCGCCCTCCAGTTCCTGCCGCCGTTCCTCAACGTGCCGAACGCAGTGGAGAGCGGCAAGGTGGGGGGCGGCCACTGGTCCTACACGGCGCGGCTGGCCTATGACGTGACCGACCAGATCAACGTCTATGCAAGCTACGCAACGGGCTACAAGGCCGCCTCGGTCAACCTTTCGCGCGACAGCCGGCCTAGCACGAACGACTACAGCACGATCATGACCAACTCGGTCTATACGGCCCTCAGGCTCAACAACCTGACCGCCGGCAGCCGCTATGCCGATCCGGAGGTTTCGACCGTCTATGAAGCCGGCCTTAAGGCCAACTGGGGCGTGGCGACGGCCAACCTTGCGGTGTTCAAGCAGTCGATCAAGGGCTTTCAGTCCAACCTGTTCACCGGCACCGGGTTCAAGCTGGCTAATGCGGGCAAGCAATCGACCTTCGGCATCGAGTTCGAGGGTACGGTCAAGCCGACCCGCGAACTGACCATCACCGCCGGGGTGACCTACCTCGATCCCAAGTACGACAGCTTCGTCCTGTCAGGCGTCGGCGATCTTTCGGGCACGAAGCCGGCCGGCATTTCGCCGCTTTCGGCCACCATCGGCGGGGAGTGGGACCAGCCGCTGGCGAACGACGATCATCTGATCCTGCGGGCGGACTTCCATTACGAGGCGCCTTTCGCGCTGGTGGAAGGCCTGCCCAACCTGGTCCGCAAGGATCCGGTGACCGGCGCCCTGCTGACGTCCACCCCCTATGCCGACGCCATCGCCGCCGCGCAGAACCGCAAGCAGGAGATCAACCTGCTCAACGCCTCGCTAACCTATGCCATGCATAACGGGATGGAATTCACCGTCTGGGGCCGCAACATCCTCAACAAGCGGACCATCCTGCAGATTTTTGACTCGCCGGTGCAGATCGGCTCGATCTCCGGTTACCCGAGCGAACCGCGGACCTACGGCATTTCGGCGCGGTACCGGTTCTGAGGTAAGTGAGGCGAGTCTTCCCCGAACCACGACCGTCACCCTGGAAAGGTTCAGGGTGACGGCCTAATCGTCCGCACAACCCTGCTTGCCAGCCGCCCGCAGGAGGCGCACCATCCCGCCTGAGGTCGTGGTTCATGCCCGTTCGAGCGCAATGGCGCCGGGCAGGCATAGGGGAAGGGGGATGCCATGGAATGGATGCTGATGCCGCTGCGCCGCTACGCCGAATTTTCCGGCCGGTCGCGCCGCAAGGAATACTGGATGTTCGCGCTGCTGGTTTTCCTCGTCTACGCAGTGGGCGGCGCGATGATCTTCTCCGCGATCTGGCCGGCGCTGACCGAGGGAGGGCCGGCAAGTCCGTTTGATCGGCTCAATGCCGTCGGATGGCTGGGGATCACGGTACTCAGTCTGTTCACCCTTGCAATCTTCATTCCCAGCATTGCCGTGACGGTGCGACGCTTTCATGACCGGGATATGTCCGGCTGGTGGTACCTGGGTTTCGTCATCGCCGGCCAGATCCCGAAGATCGGCCCGCTGTTCAGCCTTGGTATGCTGGTGCTGATGGTCCTCCCGGGTACGCCGGGACCGAACCGGTTCGGCAACGATCCGAAGGACCCGTTGGACACGGAGGCCTTCGCCTGATTTACAGGGCCGGCCGAACCGCCGAGGAGACCAAGATGGAATGGATGCTGTTGCCGCTGCGCCGTTATGCGGAATTTTCGGGGCGTTCGCGGCGCAAGGAGTTCTGGATGTTCTTCCTGTTCCAGATCCTTGTCTCGACTGCCATCGGCATCGTGTTCGGCCGGCCCACCTATGAAACCGGCGCCGGCTTCTTCGGCTTTGCCACGTTCTACAACAGCACCGGCGGCGTGGTGCAGAACCTGTTCGGGCTCGCCATGTTCATCCCGAGCCTTGCCGTCTCCGTCCGGCGGCTGCACGACATTGACCGGTCTGGCTGGTTCCTGCTGCTGCTGTTCGTGCCGATTCTTGGCTGGTTCACGCTTTTCGTGATGTACTGCCTTGACGGAAACCGCGGCTACAACCGCTTCGGGCCGGACCCGAAGAACCCGATGGATATCGACGCGTTCAACTGAGCGCGGTGGCTATAGCTCCCGCAGCACCCGCGCCGGTCTTGCCCGAAGGACCGGCAGCGAGGCCGCGACCGCGAAGCCGATGATGACGGCCAGACCCGCGCCGAGCACAGCGATGATGCGGGGCCAGTCGGGTAGCCAGTCGAACCCGAACTGGCGGACTATCACCAGCCAGCCGATCCCGCAGCCGAGCGGCAGGGCTATCAATGCCAGCAGTGCGCAGAGCAGCGCATATTCGGCGAGCAGGGGCAGCATCAGCTGCGCCCGGCTTGCCCCCAGCACCCGCAGGATTGTCGCATCATAGGTCCGCTCGGCCCGCGCTGCGGCGATGGCGCCGAGGAGGACGGCAAGCCCCGCCGCCACCGCCACCGAGGCGGCGGCGAGGATTGCCGCGCCCATCTGGTTCAGGAGATCGCGCGCATCACGCAGGATCGCACCGGTTTCGATCACCGAACTTGCCGGAAAGGCCCGGACAAGGGCGCGCAGCAGGCCCGCCGTTGGCGCGCCGGGGGGCAGGTCGATCGTTGCGGCAAGGTTGTGCGGCGCGTCGGCAAGGGCATTGGGGCTGAATACCAGCACGTAGTTGAAGCCGAGCGAATCCCAGTCGATCCGCCGGAACGAGGCGATGGTCGCAGTGCGCTCCACGCCAAGGAGGCTCACGGCCAGCCGGTCGCCCAGTTTGAGGTGCAGGGCATCGGCCAGCTTTTCGTCGATGGAAACGAGCGGCGGGCCGGAATAGCCAGCGGGCCACCATGCGCCGGCGGTCAGCGCGTTGCCTTCTGGCAAGCTGTCGGAATAGGTGAGGCCGCGCTCGCCGCGCAGCGGCCAGGCATCGTCCGGGATGGCCTTGAGGTCGGCCACGCGGATCATCCGGTCGGCCGGGCCATAGGCGAGGATCGCCCCGCGCAGGTTGGGGACCATGCGGACCTGCGCCTGCGGGGCCGCGAGCGCTACGGCCCGGCGGAAGGCACTGGCCTCGCCGCGCGGCACGTCGAGCACGAAGAAGTCAGGCGCGCGCTGCGGCACGCGGGCGGCGATGTTGGCCGACAGGCTGGACTGGACGGCGGCAAGAAGTACGAAGGCCGAGAGGCCGAAGCCGAGCGCGGTGACCAGCGCCGGGGTCCGCGCGCCGGGGCGGGTCAGATTGGCAAGAGCCGCTCGGACAAGCGGCGCGCGCGGGCGGGGCAGGCGAGCGAGGGCGAGCGACAGGCCCCTGCCGAGCGCGGCGAGCACGGCGAGACCACCTGCAGCTGCGGCAAGGAAGCCGATGGTCACCCGTGGTTGGGCCGCCGTCGAGAGGGCAAGACCGACCACGGCGGAGAGGCCGAGAGCGACGGGCAGGGAGGCTTGCTTCCAGGCGGCGCCGGTGGGCGAAACGCGGGCGCGCATCAGCGCCATCGCCGGGAATGCCCGGGCCCGCGCGATCGGGACGGCGGTGAAGACGAGGGCGATGAGCAGGCCATAGGTCGCCGCGCGCAGCAGGGCGCGAACATCGACGGTGAGCGCGGTGGAGACCGGCAGCAGCCCGGCCAGCGCCCGGCCAATCAGCGGCGTCGCAAGGACACCCGCGATCAGGCCGGCAACCACGGCGACGAGTGCAGCCGCGCCGACCTGAAGGAGGGTGATCCGGGCAATGTCGGCGCTGGTCGCACCGAGAATCTTGAGCGTGGCGATCGAGGTGCGGCGCCCGTCGAGCCAGGAGCCCACGCCAAGGGCTATGCCGATGCCGGCGATCACCAGTGCAGTAAGCCCCACCAGTACGAGAAACTCGCCCATCCGGCCGACGAAGCGGTCCGCCCCGGGCGCCGCGTTGTCGCGCGTGCGGAAAGTGAAGCCCGCCGATGGGAAGCGGCGCTTCAGGCTTTCGACGGCGTCGGCGGGATCGTACGGGCCGGCGAAGCTGACCGCGGCGCGAGTGCGGAACTGCGAGCCCGGAGCCAGCAATCCGGCCCGTTCCGGAAAATCCGCATCGACGATGACGGGCGGGCCGAAGGCAAAGCCTTCACCCAGACGGTCGGGCTCGTCGGCAATGATGCCCCCGACGGTGAGCGGCTGGCCGGCGATGGCGAAGGTCTGGCCGGGGGCAAGGCCGAGCCGGGCGGCGGCGCCTTCGGCGAGCCAGGCCTGCCCGGGCGGCGGGGCGCCGACCAGTCGTCCGTCGACCAGCCGCAGCCGGCCCACCAGCGGCCAGCGGGAATCGACGCCCTTAAGCTGGACCGGAGCGGTAAGCGCTGCGTCGCCGGTGCCGGCAGTCGCCATGGCCTGGAGACGCGTGCCGACGCTGAGCGGGCCGAGTGCGGCGAGAGCCGCCTGCTCGTCGGCAGTGAGCCCCCGCTGCCAGACTTCCACGCCGATGTCGCCGCCAAGGATGGCGCGGCCGCGCGTCGCCAGCTCGCGCTCGATCGAGCCCGTCAGCGAACCGATCGCAGCAAGCGCGCCTACGCCCAGGAACAGGCAGACGAGCAGCAGGCGCAGGCCCTTGAAGCGCAGCGAAAGGTCGCGCCGGGCAATGGCCCACGCGCTGCGCCATGGAAGGGCCGGGGCGCTCAAGGCGCGCTGTCCGCCTGGACCCTGCCGTCAGCGAGGCGCACCACGCGGCCGCATCGTTCGGCAAGGTCCGCGTCGTGAGTGATTATCACGAGCGTAGCGCCGGTTTCGGCGCGGCGGCGAAACAGGAGGTCCACCACACCGGCGCCGGTAGCTGCATCGAGATTACCGGTCGGCTCGTCGGCGAAGAGAAGGGTCGGACGCGGGGCCAGGGCACGGGCGATGGCGACGCGCTGCTGCTCGCCGCCGGACAACTGGGCCGGATAGTGGTTCAGCCGGTGGCCCAGGCCGACGGCCTGAAGTTCGGCCTCGGCTCGCTCCCACGCGTCGCTCTCGCCGGCCAGTTCCAGCGGGGTAGCGACGTTCTCGCGCGCGGTCATGGTCGGCAGCAGGTGGAAGGCCTGGAGGACGATCCCGATCCGGCCGCGCCGGGCCCGGGCAAGGCGATCCTCGTCCAGCGCGGCGAAATTGGCGCCGGCCACCTCAAGAGTGCCCTCGCTCGCCCGCTCGAGCCCGCTGAGCAGAGCCATGAGGCTGGACTTGCCCGAACCCGACGGGCCGAGCAGGGCCAGCGTTTCGCCGGCAGCGACGTCAAGGTCGATGCCCTTGAGGATTTCGGTGCTGCCGAGGGTCAGGCGAAGCGCGCGGGCGCGGATCGCCGAGGTGTCCGGAGAGGGGCTTGTCACGCGGCGCAGATGACATAGCTAGGAAGCGAGGCGCAAGGAGGGAAAATGTACAGGGTTGTAACGCTGGCTACGGCGATTCTGGGCCTTGCTGCCTGCTCGTCCGAGGCTCCGATCCCCGAGCCCAGCGCGTCGGCCGTGATCGACACCCGGTTCGCCCCGCCGGGCGACGAAGCGCTGCCGGTCATGGGCCCGGAGCGGCGAATTCTGGCCGTGGGTGACAGCCTGTTTGCGGGATATGGCCTTCCGTCGGCGGCGGAAAGCTATCCGGCGCGGTTGGAGGCTGCACTGCGGGCGAAGGGGATCAACGCCCGCATCGCCAATGCCAGCGTTTCGGGCGACACGAGCGGGGCAGGGGCCCAGCGCTTCGCCTTCGTGCTGAAGAGCCAATCCGCGAAGCCGGACCTCGTCATCGTGGAGTTCGGCGGCAACGATATCCTGCGTGGCCTCCCCCCGGAGCAGACCCGCGCCAACCTCAAGACCATGCTGCGCGAGGCCAGGGCCGCCGGGGTTCCCGTCCTGCTGATGGGGATGCTGGCCCCGCCCAACCTCGGCGCGGAGTTCAAGGTGAAGTTCGAGCCGATCTATCCCGACCTTGCCCGGCAACACGGCGCGCGGCTGGTGCCGTTCTTCCTTGCCCCGGTGATCGGGAAGCCCGACCTGATCCAGGCGGACCACATTCATCCCAATGCACAGGGCGTGGATGCGATCGTCGCGGCGACCCGCGATGCGGTGGCCGGGGCAATTCCGCCGGCGAAGGCGGGCTAGCGCCGTTTCGCTGCGCCGCCGTCCACCCGCCATACTGCCGCCTCGCCAAGGATCGCCTCGAACGGCGCGGGTTCGGTGCCGGTCAGCCAGACCTGGGCCCCTGAGTGGCGCAGGCGCTCGAACAGCGCCTCGCGCCGGACCGGATCGAGGTGCGCGGCGACCTCGTCCAGCAGGAGCAGGGCAGGGCGGCCCGCTTCGAGCAGCCCGGCATGGGCAAGGGTGATGGCGATGAGCATGGCCTTCTGTTCGCCGGTCGAGCATTCGGCCGCCGACTGGCCCTTGCCGGCCATCGTCACGGTGAGTTCGTCGCGGTGCGGACCGATCAGGCTGCGGCCGGCGGCGCGGTCACGGCGGCGGTTGTCGACGAGGGCACCGGCGAGTTCGTCGCGGTCGGTCGGCCCGCCCGGAAGGTAGGCGAGATCCGGGCGGGCGAAAGGGCTTTGCGGCAGGCTTGCAAGCGCCTCGCCAAGCTGTTGGACCAGCCTTGCACGGCCTGTGCTGACCTCTGCACCCGCTTCGGCCAGCTGGGTCTCCAGCGCATCGAGCCAGGCGGGGTCCGGCTCGGCCGGATCGGCAAGGATCCGGTTGCGCTCGCGCAGCGCCGTCTCCAGCCGCGCCGCCGCGCGGGCGTGCCCGGGATCGAGCGCGAGGACGAGCCGGTCAAGGAACCGCCGCCGCGCCCCGGCCCCTTCCATGAACAGGCGGTCCATCGCCGGGGTCAGCCAGCCGAGCGAGAGCCATTCGCCGAGGCGCACCGCAGGCGCCTCGGCCTGGTTGACGTGGACCAGACGCCGTCCCGGCCGCTCGGGAGCGATGCCGCTGCCGAGGCGGACGGGTCCTGAGGGTGAGGCAAGGTCTGCGCTGACCGCAAAGCCGCCGGGGCCGTGCTGCGCGGCCATGTCGGCCAGTTGCGCGCGGCGCAGGCCGCGGCCAGGGGCGAAGAGGGAGAGCGCTTCGAGGACATTGGTCTTGCCGGCGCCGTTTTCGCCCACCAGCAGGTTGAACCGGGCCGTTCCGTCCAGCGCGGTCTCGCGGTGGTTGCGGAACTGGGTCAGCAGGATGCGGTCAAGCGCCATTGTCGCCCGCGATTAGGCTTTACTGGGCGGGAGCGCCAGCCTTGGCGAAGGGGGAAAAGTTCACGTCGGTATCGAACACGTCAACCCCCTCGCGCCGCTTCAGGAAGCCGACGACTGCATAGGTCACGGGGGTCAGCACCACTTCCCAGCCCACCTTGAGCGCCCAGTTGGTGACCATGACCGCGAGAACCGATTTCGTCTCCCAGATGCCGAGGAAGGCGACCGGGTAGAAGATCGCGCTGTCTACCGCCTGGCCGAAAACGGTGGATCCGATCGTGCGCGTCCATAGCATGCGCCCGCCGGTCCACACCTTCATCTTGGCGAGGACGAAGGAGTTGACGAACTCGCCGCACCAGAACGCGACCAGCGAGGCGAGGGCAATGCGCCAGGTGCTGCCGAACACGGAATCGTAGGTCGATTGGCAGATCGTGCCGGCGTTCGACGAGGCGAGGACCGAGGCATAGCGCGGATCGGCGCTGGCTGCGCAGCCCCAATCCGCCGAAGGCGGCATGGCCACGACAACGGTGGACATGAAGGCCATGAATGCCAGGGCCACGAACCCCGTCCACACGCAGCGCCGGGCATTGGCATATCCGTAGACCTCGGTCAGCACGTCACCCAGGACATAGGACACTGGAAAGAAAAGGATTCCCGCCCCGAAGGTGAAGCCCTGCCAGGTCGCCAGCTTGGCCGCGCCGATCAGGTTCGACAGCAGCAGGATCGCGACGAATGCGGCGATCATGTAGTCAAAATAGCGGAAGTGCCGCCGCCCGCCGACTGTGCCGGAAATGCGGGCGAGGTGTTCGGAGTGTTCGGCGTCCATGATCGCAGTCGTATCGGGTTTGCGCTGCCGTTCAAGCATGCTTATGAGCACCCAGCGCGCGCCCATAGCTCAGCTGGATAGAGCACGAGACTTCTAATCTTGAGGCCGCAGGTTCGACTCCTGCTGGGCGCGCCAACCAGTCCTCCAAGTGACGGACTTTTCGAGTCTCTGCAGGAATCCTCGCGATTCTCGCCGATTTCCGGGCACTTTTTCCGGATGACGGCTCGGAACGGAGGTCGCAGAGACCCGTTTTCGGCGCCTCAGAACGCAGATTTGCAGGAGATTCTCTCCTGCAAATTTTGCGACCTCCGTTTGGAAGTGATGGCTAGTGGCTGGGGAACCCGAGAGCCTGACCCTGTTCGGTCCAGGACAGCGGCAAGGGCGCATCGCGCAGGAGATAGCGCGCGGTGAGATGGCGAGGCTGGGCTGCCATCCAGAATGGTCCGGATGATATCCGATGCGAGATAGGCGAGGCGGGCGTAGCGCTGGAGGTGGCGGATGCGGGTGCGGGGCGTCATGCGAACATCATCCTCGGTCATGGCGAGGAGCTCATCGCGGGCGGCAAAGCCCCGCGCGATCATCTGGATCAGATTGGCATCGCCTTTGGCTTTCGTGCTCGGCGCATCGAGGCGAAGGCGCGCCTCGTGCCCCCAGGACTTGGGCCATGCCGCAATGGGGAGGCGCAGCGCGGCGTCATCGCCACCATCGAAGCTCAGATGCCGCAACAGCGCTTCGGAGCTGACGGTAGCCTCAACATCGTGCTGGCTGATCACGACCCTGAGCCGGAACTGGTGAAAGATCGTCTGGATCTCGGTCACGCTTGACGCATCGAGCTCTGCCGCCAGGGAGCCCGATGCGCTCGCGAGCACTTGCTGCTGGGCAGGCGGGAGATGCGCGCCAAGCGCTCGCGCCTGATGCGGATCCGCTAGCAGAGGTTTGAGTGCTCCCTTCACCGCGGCGTCGAGTTCTCCTGCCGGCAGGCGAGGCAGGGTAGCGGTCATCATCGGCACGGTTGGAAGCAAGCGATAGCGCCGACCATGGTTGCGGGTATGAGCCGGCGACATCGGCCGGCCATGCTCATCGCGGATCATGCCGGCGAGCAGGCTGACATTGCGCCGTCCGCTGCGGGCGAGCGGGACATTGGTCCGGTCCGCGAGCTTAGCCTGCACTGCCTCGAACAGGTTGCGATCGACAATCGCCTCATGCTCGCCTGGGTAGACTTTGCCGTTGTGAACCACCTCGCCGATGTAGGTGCGATTGGAGAGCAGGTGGTGGAGGGCCCCGCGGCTGAACGGACCACCACCCCGGACATTGCCTTTGCGGCTCACCACCCGCTTGCTCGTCACACCGGCGCGGATGAGGCTCTCGCGCAGTTCGGGGACGTTCGCCGCGTCAAGGTACTGGCGCATGATCCGCCGTACCGTCTCGGCATCTTCGGGCACCGGCACCAGCTTCTTGTCGGCGACGGTGTAGCCCAAGGCAGGGCGCCGCCCATCCACATACCCTTGGCGCGAGAGGCCGCAATCTTGTCCCGGATCCGCTCGGCCGTGACCTCGCGCTAGAACTGGGCGAACGAGAGCAGGACGTTGAGGGTCAGCCGGCCCATCGAGGTGGTCGAACGCCTGGGTGACGCTGACGAACGAGGCGCCGGCGCCGTCGAGGACCTCGACGATCTTGGCAAAGTCAACGAGGCTGCGGGTGAGGCGATCCACCTTGTAGACCACCACCACATGGACCTTGCCCGAGCACACGTCGACCAGCAGCCGCTGCAAGCCCGGCCGCTCCATGTTGCCTCCGGTGAACCCGCCCGCACTGCCCTCAAACGGCCTCGCCAGCTTCTCACCACGGTGATGGTCGGATTTCTCCGCCCCCGCTTGATCAGCCCGGGAATGACGTTCTTCCGCGGTGTAAAGTGGTCGGGGAGAGAGGATTCGAACCTCCGGCCCCTGCCTCCCGAAGACAGTGCTCTACCAGGCTGAGCTACTCCCCGACCGATCGATCCTGCGTTGCCGCAGGCCCGAGGCAGGGGCGCCCTATAGGAGGCGCAGGTGCAGGTGGCAAGCGCCCTGACGCGGTTTTTCGGCTGCCCGGCAATCCGGCTCATGGCGGCCCATGGGGCGGCAGCTGCGCCGGGGCGGTAAGCCGCCGTTTTTCGAGCCTTGCAGCATAGGAAGGAATCGTCTTGCCGAGGATGGCGGCGGCCCGGGCGAAGGCGCTCTCGTCGCGCCAGGTGGCGGCTCGCTCGGTGCGGGTGGGGAGAGAATCGCGCGCGGCAAGCCAGTGCCGGTCGGCGGGCGACAGGTCGGAGGCGATTCCGTCTTCCACCAGCAGGCAATCCCCGCGGCCCGAGGCCTGTGCTGCGGGCGCGAAGGGGCCATTCTGGCGGATTTCTGGGCCGAGCAGCTTGGCCAGCACCGGATCGGCGTGACTGACGACGTAGGCCGGACAGTCCGCGCTCCACGCCCGCACCTGTGCGACGATCTGAGCATAGGGCGTGTTGAACGAGCGTTTCGCCGTTCCTTCGTGGAGCGCGACATTGGCGTAGCCGCGCAGCTGGAGCAGCGCGACGAGCGCGAGGGCAGCGGGTTGCCAGCGGCGGGGCAGTGCGGCGAACCCAGTGGCGAAGACCGGCAGCAGGACAAGGGCTAGGAATACAGCGTTGCGCGGCTTGTAGCCGAGGCCAGACACAGCCAGCAGCCCTCCGCCCAGGCCACAGAGCGCCGCCAGCGGCAAGGCGACGGCGTCGCGCTGCCTCAGGCCAAGGGCCAGCGCGACGAGAAGCACCAGGCCGGCCGCCATGGGCAGAAGGGCTAGCGGCTGCACCGCGTTGCCGACGACCAGCGTGGTCCCGGTCTGGATGACGGAGGCGGCAAGGCCGCCGCGCTGGTCGGCCTGGTTGGGCAGGTGCACGGTCCAGAGGACGAGGGCTTGCGGCGAGCAGGCAACGAAGGTTGCACCGATCGCGAGTGCCAGGGCGCGCCACGGAACCTCTCCCTCGATCCTGTTCCGCCACAGCCACGCCAGCCACAGCAGCGGCGCGGCGATCACGGCAAGGTAGCCGGTGTGGAACAGGATGATGGAGCCAAGCGCCGCCACGGCAAGGCGGCGGCGCGGGCTGGCGGGTGACCACAGGATGAGGCCGAGCGAGAGCAGGAAGACCGGGTTGAACCAGGCGTACCAGCGCAGGGAGGCGCCCCACAGCACGGCGCTTGCGGCGGTCGCGGCAAGGCAGACGAGGATCCACCAGGCGTGCCGCGGCATTGCCCTTCCGGCGAGCCCGACAAAGCTCGCCAGACCGGCCGCATTGGCCAGTCCGGCCGCGAGCTGGATGCCCTTCCAGCCCAGTCCCAGGCGCAGCAGCGCCCAGTCGAGCGCATAGCCGAGCGGCGGGTGAACATCGCCGCCATTCGCGAAGGCGATGACCTCGCGCAGGGTCCTGGCGGAGCCGATCAACCGGATCGAGGCGATTTCATCGTCGAAAAAGGTGCCGTTGCGGACGGACACCACGGCCAGCAGCGCAAGGCCAAGGAACACCGCGATGACCCCGAGGCGCCGCTCGGCCGCGCCTGTTCTGCCGGTGCTTGCGTCCCTGTCCACAGGCAAAGGCTATGGGCGGCCGGGCGCTTTTGCAATCGCACCCTTCATTGCCTAGAACTGCGCCATGGCCGCGCCCCATTACGAGCAGCAATATCTCGACCTGATGCGCCGCATCTGGACGACCGGAGACGAGCGGATTGACCGGACGGGGATCGGCACGCGCTCGA
>Ga0207640_10001005_pt1 | contig 15622 bp, 14 predicted proteins | sample KBSCornC42_FD_184300 | JGI IMG/M metagenome (GOLD analysis project Ga0207640, IMG submission 184300) | Corn rhizosphere microbial communities from Kellogg Biological Station, Michigan, USA - KBS Corn C4-2 (SPAdes) (version 2) | ecosystem: Host-associated > Plants > Roots > Rhizosphere > Soil ... | reverse complement strand
CGATTGCCGTGTACGAAGGCTACCGGTTCGCGCTCCGCCACCGAACGACCAGCTGATCGCCGGGCTTCTGTCCGCAGCCCGCAACGCGTGCAGGCATATGGTGGGCGGTGACGGGCTCGAACCGCCGACCCTCTCGGTGTAAACGAGATGCTCTACCAACTGAGCTAACCGCCCGACGGCCCCGCGATAGTCGCGAAGCTTGGATGCTTCAACCGCGGCGTTTGCCGTACAGACACAAAATCGGGCTTCGATCGCGCTATTGGCCGCCTTGTCCGCCGGAAGTGTCGCGAATTAGTGCCCGACCGCACCGAGCGCGGCATCGATTGAATCGGCATAGGAATCGCCGAACAGCCGCAGATGCACCAGCAATGGCCAGAGGCGGTACACCGGCTGGCGGTGTTGCCAGCCGGCATCCAGCGTGAGCGCATCGAAGAAAGATCGTGAGGGCCGATCGAACAGGCAGAGCATGGCGAGGTCCACCTCGCGGTCGCCATGATAGCAGGCTGGATCGATCAACGCGGCGACGCGATCGCCCGCCACCAGCACATTCCCGTCCCACAGGTCACCGTGCAACAGCGAGGCCGCCGGACGCCGCGGCAGATGGTCGTGCAGCCCGCTGGCAAGCCGCTCGATGCGGCGTGCAAACCCGTGAGGGATGAACGGCAGGTGGCAAAGCAGCCGCCGCTCCGCCCAGAAGCTCGGCCAATCCGGCGACGGACAATTCTCGATCGCAATCGTTCCGAAGGCATGATCGATCGGCCAGCCATATTCTGTACCCGACGCGGCGTGCAGCCGCGCGAGGCTCCGTGCCAGATCGGGCCAGGCCGCGCTGACCGGCGCGTTCCCCGCCACATCGTCCATCAGCAGCCATTCGCCCTCGGCTGCGAGCACGTCCGGTGCTGCCACGCCCGCCGCGCGGATCGCACGCAGCATGTCCGCCTCCCCTGAAGCGGTAGGCGCGCGTTTCGCGATCAACGTGGCACCGTCGGGAAGCGTCAGTCGAAACACCGCTGAAAGATCGCCGCCCGAAAGCGGCCGCACCGCCGCGACCGGACGGCCAATCAGTCGCTCGGCGACGTCAGCGGCGCTCACGTGCCAGTCGCGCGACCAGCGCCGAAGCCGCGCGGTCGACCTGATCCCACGTCTTCTCGAACCCGTCGTCAGATCCGTAATACGGGTCCGCGACCGGCTGCCCCTCCATGCCCTCGACGAGATCGAGCAGCAGGCCGATCTGCGCCGTGGTGTCAGCTGGTTTCATGCGGTGAAGTGCTGCCAGATTATCGAGGTCGAGCGCCAGGATGTGATGGAAGCGGCGGAAATCCGCAGGTTCGACCTGCCGCCCGCGATAACGCGAAATGTCGGCGCCATGGCGCAGCGCGGTCCGCTGCGCACGTCGGTCGGGCGGCTCGCCGACATGCCAATTTCCGGTGCCAGCAGAATCAACCTGGACGTCGATTCCCGCATCAGCCGCCCGCGCGCGGAACGCCGCCTCCGCCAGCGGGGAGCGGCAAATATTGCCAAGGCAAACGAACAAGACCCCTCGCCCACTCATGCCGCATCCTCGCCCAGAATGCTGCGGGCCACCGCCTCGGCGACCTTGATCCCGTCGATTGCCGCGGAAAGGATCCCGCCGGCATAGCCCGCGCCCTCACCCGCCGGGAACAAGGCGCGCGTGTTGAGGCTCTGGAAATCCGCTCCGCGCGTGATCCGGATCGGCGAGGATGTGCGCGTCTCGACCCCGGTCAACATCGCGTCGGGATGATCATAGCCCGCAATCTGGCGCCCGAAGACGGGCAAGGCCTCGCGGATCGCCTCCACGGCGAACGGCGGCAGACATGATGCGAGGTCGGTCAACTTGACGCCAGGCTTATAGGAGGGCTCGACTTCGCCCAGCGCGTCCGACGCGCGGCCGGCGAGGAAATCACCGATCCGCTGGCCGGGCGCCGAATAATCGCCGCCGCCCGCCTCGAAAGCGAGCGATTCCCATTTCCGCTGGAAGGCGATGCCGGCGAGCGGATCGCCGGGATAATCGCGATCGGGGTCGATCCCCACCACCAGCCCCGAATTGGCGTTGAATTCGGCGCGCGAATATTGGCTCATGCCGTTGGTCACGACCCGGCCCGGCTCGGATGCCGCGGCGACTACACGCCCGCCCGGGCACATACAGAAACTGTAGACGGTGCGCCCGTTCGAACAATGGTGCGACAAGGTGTATGCTGCCGCGCCCAGATCGGGATGCTTGGCGCAGGCGCCGAACCGGGCGCGGTCGATCCACGATTGCGGATGCTCGATCCGCACGCCGATCGAGAAGGGCTTGGGCTCGATATGCACGCCCCGGTCGTGGAGTATCTCGAACGTGTCGCGCGCGCTGTGGCCGATCGCCAGAACAACCTGCGAGGCTTCCAGCACTTCGCCTGTCTGCAGGACGAGCCCGGTCACCCGGCGAATGCCGTCCTGGCCGATTTCGACGACGAGATCGTCGACCCGGTGCTGCCAGCGATATTCCCCGCCGAGCGCCTCGATCGTGGCGCGCATATGCTCGACCATCGACACTAGGCGGAAGGTGCCGATATGGGGGTGCGCCTCGGTCAGGATTTCGGGTGGCGCGCCGGCGGCGACGAATTCGGTCAGCACCTTGCGGCCGAGGAAGCGCGGATCCTTGACCTGGCTCCACAATTTGCCGTCGGAAAAGGTTCCCGCGCCGCCCTCACCGAACTGGACGTTGGATTCCGGATTGAGCTCGCGCCGCCGCCATAGGCCCCACGTATCCTTGGTGCGCTCGCGCACCATTTTGCCGCGGTCGAGGATGATCGGGCGGAACCCCATCTGCGCGAGCAGCAGGCCCGCGAACAGGCCGCACGGCCCCGCGCCGACCACGATCGGACGGGGCCCCTTGAAACCTCCAGGCGCGCGGGCAACGAAGCGATAGCGCGTGTCGGGGGTTTCCCGCACATGCGGATCGTCCGCGAAACGCTCGAGAATGGCCTGCTCGCCCTCGATCGCGACATCGACCGAATAGACCATCAGGATGGCCGATTTGCGCCGGGCGTCGTTCGCGCGCCGGGCGAGCGTGAAATCGAATGCTACATCCTGCTCGAGCCCCAAGCGCACGGCCACGGCATCGCGCAACGCATCGGTGGGATGGCCAAGAGGCAGTTTGAGATCGGTGATGCGGATCATCGGCCCCGCCTGTAAAGTCCCAGCCCATCACCGGCAACGGCCGTCATTAAAGCGCCCAGATTCGGGCCGAGAAGACCCCCGCTTTCGGTGCGGGATAAGCTCCGCGATGGCGTTTTGCGGGCATGCGGGTCTGTTTCCTTTTCAACCATGATCAGGTGCATCAGGTCGCGCACAGCCTGCCGATCGCGCTGGCGCTCGCCGATCGCGCGCCCGAGGTCGAGGTCATCCTCGCACCCACCAACCCGCGCATTCAAAAGGAAGTCGTCCGCCTTGCCGGCAGCCGGCTGCGCGACAATCTGATCCTGCATCCGCTCGACGTGCATCGGCGGCGCTCAAAACTTGTGGCAGCGCTGACCGAGCCCTTCGCGCCAGCGTACAAATTGCTCGTCTATGGCGACAATCTCGACTTTTTCCGCTCGATCGACGTGCTGGTGGTCGCTGAGAAGACGTCGCTGATGCTGAAGAAACGCTACGGTCTGGACCAACTCAAGATCATCCACACCCGCCACGGCGCGGGCGACCGCGCGATCGGCTTCAATCCCGCCAGCGCGCAGTTCGACCATGTGCTCGTCCCGGGCGAAAAGGTCCGCCGTCGCCTGATCTCGGATGCAGGAGTCGATCCGGCCAGGATCTCTGTGGTCGGCTATCCCAAGTTCGACCTGAACGGCATGAGCCGCCCGCACGCGCTGCTCGACGACGGCCGCCCGGTGGTGCTCTACAATCCGCACGTCTCGCCGCATTTGTCATCCTGGTACAAATTGGGCCGCAAGGTGCTCGACTGGTTCGTCGAACATGACGAATATCAACTGATCTTCGCACCCCATGTGATGCTGTTCGAGCGCGGCTTCGCGCTCACCATCGACAAGTTCCGGATCGACCGTCCAGGCCGGATCCAGGAACGTTACCTGCGCGCGCCCAACATCCATATCGATCTGGGCAGCCGCGCATCGAGCAACATGACATATACCAACCGCGCGGATATCTATCTGGGCGACGTGTCGAGCCAGATCTACGAATTCCTGCTCAATCCGCGCCCATGCGTGTTCCTCGACGCGCATGAAACGGATTGGGTGGACGACAAGAATTATGCGCATTGGCGTGCGGGGCCGGTGATCAACGATCCGGCCTGCTTGGGCGATGCGCTGTCCGAGGCGGTGCGCGATCCGGGCGGGCGCTATGCCGTTGCGCAGAAGCAATTGCTCAAGGAAACCTTCGATCTGACCGATACGCCCTCGTCGGTTCGAGCGGCGGAAGCGGTCGCGCGCGTAGGCGGTTTCGCCCTCACCGCGCCGGGGCGTCGTGCGTCGCGTCGTATCGTCAATGCCTGACACCGCTTCGCGCGGCCTGGTGTCGCGCATCTACGCCAATCTGCTACGGCTGCTGGGCGGCAAGGCGGCCTCGGCGGTGCTCGGCCTGGGCTATATGGTGATCGCCACCCATGCGCTGGGCCCGGTCGATTATGGCGTGCTGGTGCTGGTGCACGGTTTCGCGATGACGGTCGGCGGAATCGTCGAATTCCCGGGGTGGCATGCCATCGTTCGCTACGGCGCGCAGGCCTTGGCCGAGGACGATCATCCCCGCATGATGCGCCTCCTCCGCTTCGCGGGGCTGGTCGAAGCGGCGGGCGGGGTGGCTTCGATCCTCGCCGCGGCGATCCTGGCGCCCCTGATCGGCCCTGCGCTCGGCTGGTCGCCGACCGCGATCGCCTTTGCTGTGCCTTACAGCTTCGCGGTGCTGGCTTCGATCCGGGCAACGCCCGCGGGCTATCTCCAATTGCTCGGCCGCTTCGATCTTCTGGGCCTTCACAATATGGTTCCACCCGCAGTTCGCCTGGTCGGCGCGGGAATCGCGCTCTATTTCCATCTCGGGCTCAAGGCGTTCCTGGTTGCCTGGCTGATCGCGGCCCTGTGCGAATGGGCCGCGATGTGGGCGCTAGGCATTGTCGCGGTGCGCCGCACGCTGCGCGATCCCGTTCTGCTCGGCAACGTCCGCGGCGCGGTCGCCGAAAATCCTGGCCTGTGGCGCTTCATGCTGGCCGCCAATGCCGACGTCACGTTGACCGAGCTGGCGGCCCGGATCGCACCCTTGTTCGTCGGCTGGATATTGGGCCCGGCCGCTGCCGGCCTTTATGCTGTGGCGCAACGCGCGACGGTGGTGATCCAGCAGCCCGCGCAGATCATGGGCCAAGCCGCTTATGCCGAATTGGCGCGACTGGTCGCTGGCGGTGGCAGCGGTGCGGAATTGCGTGCCGCCTTACTCCGTTGCGGGGGCGTGGCGATTGCCGTGGCCATCCCGGTGTTGCTGATCCTCGCCTTCTTCGGGCGGGCGATAGCAATCGCGCTCGGCGGCCAAGCCTTCGCAGGTGCTGCGGAATTGATATTATTGCTGGCGATCGCCCGCACCGCATGGCTCGTGGCCCCTCCCGCCAGTTCGGCCTTGACCGCGCTTGGCCGCCCGACCGTGTCCGTTGCCGCCAACATGGCGATCAATCTCGGCCTGCTGCCGCTGCTGCCGCTAATGATGCTGAGCTTCGGGCTCGCCGGTGCAGGCTGGCACGCCATCCTGCAAGGGATCGGCGCGTCAGCCTTGCTGTTGATACTGGTCATCCGCCAGACACGCGATCCGGCGCCGCGCGCGGCGATCGGCTGATGCGCATTCTCTACGTCATCAACTCGCTCGAAGGGGGCGGTGCATCCGCGCCGGTGCCAGCGGTCGCGACGTTCCTGCAATCGCAGGGGTGCGAGCTACGCATCGCGGCGCTGACCCCGCGCGATCGCCGCGGCCTGCCCGCGATCGAGCGTGCCGGACTGGAAGTGACGATCCGCGATGGGGGCGAAAAGGACCATCTCAAGGCACTGCGGTGGCTCGATGCCGAGGCGATGGCCTGGCAACCCGATCTGATCTGGACCTCGCTCACCCGCGCCACCCTGCTCGGCCAGATCGTGGGGCAGCGGCATTCGATCCCGGTCGTCTCGTGGCAGCACGCCGCCTACCTCAAGCCGATCAATGCGTTCCTGCTGCGCTGGCGCCGCAGGCGATCGATCTTCTGGGTCGCGGACTCGGACAATGTCGCCGGTTGGGCGCAGCGCACGCTGCGCCTTGACCCGAACCGGATCGCGGTGTGGCCGCTTTTCTCGGCCGATGAGAACGCACCGCGCGCGGGCACCTGGCAGCCCGGCACCCCGGTCCGGATCGGCTCGCTCGGCCGGCTGCATCGGGTCAAGGGCTATGACGTTCTGATCGCGGCGCTGGCGGATTTACGGACGAGCGGCGCCGATACGGGCCTGTCATTCGAGGTCGAGATTGCCGGGGAAGGCAAATTGCGCAGCGAGTTGATCTCACAAGCGTCGGCGGCAGGCCTGGAATGCCTGCGCTTCATCGGGTTCACCGAGCCCCGCCGCTTTCTCGCCAGCCTGCATCTCTATGTCCAGCCATCGCGCTCGGAAGGGCTTTGCATTGCCGCGCATCAGGCGATGGCGGCCGGCCTTCCCGTACTAGCCTCGGCGGTCGGCGAGCTGCGCTATAGTGTTGTCGATGGCGCAACCGGCGCGCTGGCCCCGCCGGACGACGCGCAGGCGCTGGCGACAAAGCTCGCCGCATTGCTGCGGGAGCCTGAAAAACTGGCGGGAATGGGCGTCGCCAGCCGGGCGCGGGTGCTCGATCGGTTCGGCGGTACGTCTTTCGCGCGCGCCGGGGCGGCGGCGCTGGCGCGGATCAGGCAGGCCCGCGTGGACGCCGAAACCTCCGGGCCAGGTCGATCAGCCAGCCGCGACCGGTCCGATCGATCTTCTTCACGTCGATCAGGGTGACCGGCCCGCACCTGGCCAGGGTGTGCATGCCCTCGCGATAAGCCGTATCGGCGGGTGCCGCGATCGGCGGGCCGAGCTCGGTCTCGGCGCGATCGGGTGAGAGATGCGTGAAACGCAGAATGCGGATCGCCCCGCCATATGTGTGGCTGCAATCCTGCACGGGCAGGCAAAGCTGCCCTTCCGCTATAAACGGCGTCCCTCCGGGGCGGGCCCCTGCCATATCTCGACGGATCGGATTGCCGGCCAGCGGATGCCAGGGTCCTTCGAGCCGCTCCGCCCAGGCCACGTGCAGCGTGCCCATCCGCGCGGCGCGATCACGGCCACCGCTATAGAAAAGCCACCAGCGCCCTTCATGCCGCATCGGCGTCGCGTCGATCGGGGCGACGTCGAGCTCTAATCGTGAAGCAGGCTCCCAGCGGTCCGGAAAGGGGGCGGCGCGATATAAGGTCAGCGCGCCCGAACGTGCGGCTTCCGGCAGCATCCACGTCTCGCCATCCGCTTCGAAAACATAAGGATAAGAAAGGTGCCATGGTTCGCGCAGCACCGTGCGGCGCGCGATCACCGCAAAATCCGCGTCGAAGGTCAGGCAATCGACGACCCCGTGCCGGGTGCGATAATCATAGGCTTCGGCAAACAGATGCAACCGCCCGTCGCGCCATAATCCGAACGGATCGGCAAGGAAGCGAAAGCTAGGTTCCTCCGCCAGCCAGCGCACCTCGTGCACCGTGCCCTCGGCGGCAATCCGTTCGATCGGCGCGGGCGCGATCCCCACGCGCCATATATCGCAGCGGCGTGGCATTCAGGCGCTCCCGGCCTCGGCGTCCGCGAGGCTGGAGCAGTTCTGCGCCCCAAGAACCGCTCTAAAAGCGCGCATCGACCCCGAAACGGATCGTGCGCGGGCGTTGCGGCACCATTTGTTGCCCTGCCGAGACGCCGAACGGATTGCCGAGCGCGAATGTGTTGCCATGCTGATCGAGCAGATTGTCGAACTGCAACGATAGCCCCCAGCGTGGCGTACCGACCCGTATAGTCGCGTTACTCTGCACATAATTGCCCTGCTGGATATAGAGATTGGGCTTGGTCCCCAGCCGCGAATGGCCCGTATAACGCCCCGACGCGTCGAGATCGATCCGCCAGCCCCCCCCGATCTGCCGATGATAATGAATGCGCCCGCTCGCGCCGAAATGGGGAACATTCGGAATTTCCTGGCTTGCGTCGAGCGTGAAGCCCGGATCGGCATAAGTCAGCCGGCTCTGGTTGGCGAATAACGCGCCGATCAGGCTGAGGTTGGATGCCGGGCGCCACTGTAGCGATGCCTCTGCTCCCCAGATCCGGCCGGTTCCGATGTTGGCGGTATAGGGCAGGCCCCGCATATCGACGAGGTCGGCCTGGATATTCTCCCAATGAGAGTAAGAGAAGGTCACCGCCGCCCGGAGCCGGGTCGACGTGCCGGGCAGCAACTTCACGCCGCCTTCGATCGACGAGAGGCTGTCGCCACGAAAGCGTTGAACGGTCGGAGGCCCGGTCAGGCTGGGTGTGACCGACAGGCCACCAGGCCGGAGCCCTTCCTGATAACGCGCGAAGAGCATCCATTGGGGATCGGCCTGCCAGGACAGCGACAGAGAGGGCAACACGGCCATTTCATCGCGCCGCGGCTCGCCGACGCGCGCGGCACGATCCAGCGGTTCGCCGACGAGATGCGCATATTCGAGCCGCGCGCCCACGGTCGCGACGACATCGGGGAAAAGCTGGCGCCCTGCTTCGCCGAACAACGCGCCCTCGGTCACGCTGTTGGACAGGCCCAGAATGCGCGTCGGCGCGGCGGGTGTACCGATGGCGCGCGTCAGCTTCTCTTTGTCATAGAGGATGCTGGCGCCCACGACCCAGCCCCGGCCACTGCTGTCCTGCCGCGACAGGCGAGTCTCGTTGGTGAACAGTTCGATATGGTTTGACTGGTTGAAAATGCGGGGCGCCGCCGCGCCGGCGGGGGTGAAATCGAAGACAGAGTTCGCGCGCTGCCGCACGAAAGCGCCAGCCGACACGAAAGAAGTCGGGCCCCAATCGCGCGCGACGGTCAGATGGGTCAGCAGATAATCATTGTCGAACGGCTGCGCGACGCGGTTGCTGCGCGTCAGCGGCGCGAAGCCGCGCATGGCATATTGGCCGTCCGCGCTGTCGATATTCTGCAACACCAGGCCGAGCTGGATTCTCCATGCATCGGGCCGTATTTCCACGGTTGCGCGCCCGCCGCTCTTCCGCGTGCGGTTGACGTTGGTGAGGCCGCGACCGGCATCGTCGATATAGCCCCCTTCGACCGTCTTGAACGCGAGCGCGCGCAGTCCGATAACGGAGGGGATGATCGGCAGGTTTATCAGCCCGACCGCGTCATAGCCGTTGCCGGCGTGCGCGGTGGTTTCCCCGTCCAGCCCGATCCGGATTTCGCGCGCGGTCATATCGACCGGCTCCGGGACGATCCGTACGACCCCGCCGAGCGTGCCGACCCCGTAAAGCGTGCCCTGCGGCCCCTCGATCACCTCCACCGCACGCACATCGTAGAGGCTGATATCGGGGTCGGGCGCATTATAGTTGAGCCGGACCTCGCCCAGATATTCGCCGACCACCGCCTGCGACGGCCCGTTGAAGCTCGAATCCGCCACCCCGCGGATAAACAGCTTGTTGCGCCCCGAACCAAGATGCGTGGACGCGAAGGTCGGCAGGCGTTCGACCAGTGCATCGCTACCCCGTCCCTCCTCGCCGAGGGTGAGATCGGCGCCCGACAACACGCTCGCTGTGCCGGCATAGCGATCGAAGCCCGTACCCGTCTTGCTGCCCGTAACGATGACATCGTTCCCGTCCGGCGATAGCCTGGCCGTGGCCTGAGGTCGGGCTGGCGGCGGCGCGACTGGCCGGGCGAGCGGCGCCGCAACTATGCGCCAACCGGCGGCATCGACCTGTTCGGCGCGGGCCGGCAAGCCCTTCAACAAATGGCCAAGTGCCTGATCGACACCCATATGACCGCGAACGGCCCGGGTCGGCAGATTCGCGAGCGCCGAATCGGTCATGCCGATCGTGACCTTCGCGCTCTGGGCGAGCCGGATCGCCGCGTCACCGAGCGTAGTTGCCGGCAGATCGACTATCAGGCGCGGCGCCGCGAGTACCGGGCTCGCTGCGGCCATTGCGAACATTCCGACAGCGAAGCCTTTAACGAGGTGCACGCGCCTTCAGATACAGCGCGTTTCCCTGTTGCGCGACCGTTACGTCGAGAAGGGCGCCCAAATGGTTCGGAAAAGCGGTTCGATCGGAGGGGACCATGATCGCGCCGGTGAACGCACGGTCTGCCACACCCGGATCCACCGCAATGTGGAGTCCCGCGGCGCGGCCCACATCCTCCGCCACACGCCACAGCGGCGCGTCGCGATAGACAAAATGCCCGGTGCGCCACGCCCCGACCGCAACTGGATCGACCTGGCTCACCTCGACCACCTGGCTGCGATCGCTCCGGCGCAGCATCTTTCCAGCGCCCAGCCGCACCGCGACGCCATCGGGATCATAGAGCACGGCACCCTGCGCGACTGCCACCTCGCTCCCGCGCGCGGTTCGGGCCACATCGAAGCGCGTGCCCAGGTCGACCATTCGAGCGCCCCCCGCATCGACGGTAAACGGTCGGGTCTCGTCATGGACGACACTGAACATCGCTTCGCCCTGCTCGAGCCGCGCGGTACGCCCGTTGGACCGGTCGAGCACCAGCCGGCTGCCGCCGTTGAGCGCAATCCGCGTACCGTCGCTGAGATGGACAAGCCGATGCTCCCCCGGCGCGGTCGCGATTGCCAATTCGGCAAGCGGTACGCTCGGAACCATCAGCGCGAAAATCGCAGCCGCCGCAGCCGCGACACCGGCGACGCCTCCCCCGATCATGCCGACGCGACGCCAGCCCGACCCGCGCCGGGCCATGAGTGGCGCCGCAACCAGCGTGATGTCGAGCACAGCCGCCAGATCATGACCGGCAAAGGCGTCCTCATACGCAAGATTGTGCGCGGGATCTGCCTCAAGCCAGTCGGTCAGCGCGTCCCAGTCGCTGAAACGCGGGTCGCGCGCGCGCGCCATCCAGAGCGCGGCCTGATCGCGGATTGCGGCGTCGATCATGGCGCCCTCCGCGATTGCGACGCCGCGTCCTCGGCCTCATCGGCCAAAGCCGCAACGACGCGATAGGCGCGCTGTAGATGTTTCTCGACTGCGCTGACGCTGATTCCTTCTTCCTGCGCGATCCGGCTCTGGCTCACGCCTTCGACCCTGAAGCGGCGGAAGATGCCCTGGGTGCGCTCGCCCAAAGTTGCCAGCGCAAGCTCAACCCGACGCAGCCGCTGGCGCGCCAGCAGAGCTCGCTCGGGCGAGGGCGTTTCATCCTGGCCGGCGGGATCGAATCCTGCCTCGGTCCAGGCGTGCTCGCGGTTGGTGCGACGCATGCTCGCGCGCACCCTGTCATGCATCAAATTGTCGGCCATGCGGAACAGATAAGCACGAGGATCGGCAATCGGTCCCTCGGCCTCCAGTCGTTCGACCTTGAGCCACAGTTCCTGCATTATATCTTCGGCATCGTCTCCCGCGCCGCGCGCGCGCAGAAAGCGCAGTAGCGGCGCACGATTGGCGATGAGCACGGCACTGAGCCCGCTTGCGATCATTCGGAAACCCATGCGCCTATCCGCGGCGCAGTCATAGCCGCGGCCGCCCAGCTGGACAATGTTGAGGGAAACCTCTGGCGCCATGATGCGACGGAGACGGCACCAGCGGGCGGAATCCGCAGCGCCGCGCGACTTCCCGTCATATTCACCGGCTAATGTGATGCGGGTTTGCAACGGATGTTACGTCTTCTCGATGATGTTGGAAGTCTCTGTCAGCGACCTTTCGTTTCGAACCGCGCTGGATACGCACGCCGCGGGCGAGCCGAACCCGGCGCATCGTATTCTGATCGTGCTGCACGATTTTTCGGGGGGCGGCACCGAGCGTGTCGCGATCCGGCTGGCTAATCAATGGGCGCGCATGGGGCGCGCGGTGCGTATCTTCTGCGGCACCGAAGCGGGGCCGCTGCGCTCCCTGGTCGATGAGCAGGTGTTCGTTGAGCAGGCCGATCCCATCCGTTCGCGCAGCCTTTTCTCGCGTGTCCGTCTGGGCTTCGCGCTCGCCGCTGCGGCAGAACGCTTCCGCCCCGACGCTGTGTTCGCGCCGGGCAATTTCCATCTGCCCGTGATGGCAGCCTTTGGGTTGCGCGACCGTTCGGGGGCAGCGACGCTTTGCAAGATCAGCAATCCGCTGATGCAGCGCGGACGCCCTGGTGTAACCGGCCGGCTCCGCCGTTGGGCGATGCGCTTACTTACCGCGCGTATCGACAGCCTGGTCGCGATGAGCCCGGCGCTTCGGGTCGAAGCGGCGCTGTTGATTGACGCCGATCGGCTCTCGGCACGTTGGGAACCGCTCATTCCGACAGCGCGCGCCGGCGCGGACGCGCGGCCGGAGCGAGACCCGAGCCTGATCGTCGCCGCGGGGCGACTGGAGCCGCAGAAGAATTTCGAGCTCGCGATCGAGGCGATGGCGCATCTCAGCCGCTGGAGCGACGCGCGCTTGGTCATCCTCGGTGACGGCAGCGAACGCCGGCACCTTGCGCGGATGGTCGATCGGCTGGGCCTGCACGAGCGGATCACACTGGTGGGCCATGTGCGCGACGTTCGCCCCTGGCTCGAACGTGCCTCCTGCTATCTGATGACGTCCCGCTACGAGGGATATCCGGCGTCGCTGGTCGAGGCGATTGCCAGCGGCGTCCCTGCGGTGGTTACCCCCTGCTCGCCCGCTTTGTCCGAAATATTGCCGCGAGAAGGGCTCGATAGCATCAGCTCGCCCGACGCCGGTGCGATAGCGTGCGCCATCCAGACGGTGCTGCGTCGCCAGCGGCTGCAGGCGATCGATCCGATGCTGCTCGCGCGCCACGACGAAGAGCGCGCCGCCGCCTCCTATCTCGACCTGATCGACCGATGCGTGCGCGAGTGCGTCCGCTAAAGGCAAAAGAAATCGGGCTCTGGGTCGCGGCGATCGCCTGCGCCCAGCCTTGTTCCGCCAGCCTGCATGGATGGGACAAAGCCAGTTCGGCCGGCCGTGACATATTGATCGGCGCCGCCCTTGGCGTGCCGGCCATCCAGGGCGACTGGCGTGGCGATCTTGAGGCGGGCGGCAGCCTGCTGCTTGCGACCGGCGTCGCGTACGGCCTCAAGCGCACCTTCCCGGAGGAGCGGCCCGACCATAGCGATCGCAGGAGCTTCCCCTCGGGCCATAGCGCGGATGCCTTCGCCGCGGCAGCGACGCTGGAAAACCGCTACGGCTGGAAGGCGGGCCTGCCCGCCTTCGCACTGGCAAGCTTTGTCGCGACCGCGCGCGTCGAGGCGCGTAAGCATCATTGGTACGACTGCGTTGCGGGGGCGGCCATCGGCACAGGCAGTGGCTTCCTGCTCACCAGCCGTCACGACAGTCACGTCCGGCTCACGCCATGGGGCGACACGTCGGGCGGCGGCGTTGCTCTGACCGCGCGCTTCTGACTTGGCTACGAGCCAGGTCAGACGATTCCAGGCAGGAACCGCTTCACGCGGTTGGCATAAGCCTCATAATCGGCGCCGAATTGCGCGCGCAGCAGTCGTTCCTCCTCACGGACGCGCAGGATCGTCCCGATCCAGTAGAGCGGCACGCCGAGGATCAGCCCCCAGTAATGGCCGAACGCGACCGCCATTGCGATCACCCAGACAAACAAGGCGCTGTAGATCGGATGGCGGACATAAGCGAACACACCCCATGTGACGAGCTCGTGGTCGGCCCGCGTCCGCGCAACCAGGCTCCAGTTGCGCCCGAGCGCATGCTTCGACGCGGCAAAGACCCCGCAGGTGATCGCCACCAGCAGCAGGGTCACCCCCGCCTGTTCGAGCGACTCGGGCGACGTGGGGGCATAGCCGATCGTGACCTCGCCGAAGCCGACGGCGAAGAAGCTCAGGAACTGAATCGCGATGCCGAGCATCGACAAACGCGAGCGTTTGGCGCCAGCCTCGTCGGACGGCCCGCCGCTCTTGATCATCACCAGCAGGCCGAACAGGATCAGCCCCGCGACCAATATGATCGGTGCCGGCGCGCCGACCGGCGTCTGATGGACGTACATCGCGAGGCCCCTCCCCGTGCCGGCGCATCATGCGCCAATCCGGGAAGGGGTCAATGCGCTCGCTCAGGCGGGCGTGGCGTCGCCCTGCGCCGGCGTGAACCTCGCCGCGAAATCGCGCGCCAGGCTCACCGCTTTGTCTCGCCGCTTCCTGCTACTGAGCAGGAACGCCGCCGCGCCCCCGACCAGCAGCCAGCCGAACGTGGTCAGGCCCTTTTTCCGTTGTGCTGCATCCGCCATGATAAGCCTCCTTACTTTGGAGGCGTATCAACCGGCGAGAAGCGGGGGTCGTTCCTAGACGCCGAGATATTCGAGGCCATGCGGCAAGAAAGAGGCCGCATAGTCCACCTGCAGCACGCGTCGCTGACCGGGCCGGATCGACGCGGCGGAGGCATGCAGCACCAACGTGCGATAGAGCCAGATTTCCCCGCTCCGCGAGACAGGTCATGATTTCGGACCGGGCCACCACGCTGTCGACATCGCTTTCAGGAACCATCCCGAGATGATGGCTGCCCCGTGCCGCGAGCAAAGGCGCATTGTCCTCCGGCACAGGATCGAGATGAACGCGCAACGTTACCATCCCCGCCAATATGTCGACGGGTGGGGCGACGTGCTGCAGCCCGCTTTTGACCGTCCAAGGGCCAAACCCGGGCGCATCGCGCCGTTCATGCACCGCGATAGTCCGGTCCTGATGCCAACCAAGCGACCAATTGGTCGTCGCCGTTTTGTCGAATAGGATGGCACGGACCGGAAAGCAGTCCGGTCCCGTTGCCGCCGCCGCGAATGCCCCGACGGGCCCGGCAACTGCTAGCAGGGCGGCCAGATACCGCCCTCCATGCAACCGCACGCCGGCACGGCCAGCAGGCACATCCGCAAGCGCGGTTTCGATCTTCGCCAGCCCGGCGTCGTCCAGCGCGCCGCGAAAGAGTTGCGCGCCGTCCGCGTCGAGTTTCAGGAGATCGAGCTCGCTCAGGCAGCCTGCTTGGCGCGGCTCGCGCGCTTGCGCTCATGCGGGTCGAGGTGGCGCTTGCGCAGGCGGATGTTCTTGGGGGTGACTTCGACCATCTCGTCATCATCGATATAGGCGATCGCCTGCTCCAGCGTCAGGCGGCGCGGCGGGGTGAGCCGGATCGCGTCGTCCTTGCCGCCGCTCGCGCGGAAGTTGGTGAGCTGCTTGGCCTTCATCGGATTGACCTCAAGGTCGTCCGACTTGGCGTTCTCGCCGATGATCATGCCTTCGTAGAGCTGCTCGCCGGGGGCGACCATCATCACGCCCCGCTCTTCGAGCGGACCGAGCGCATAGGCATTGGCCTCGCCCGCACCGTTCGAGATCAGAACGCCGTTCTTCCGGCCTTCGATATTGCCCTTGTAGGGGCCATATTTCTCGAACAGCCGGTTCATGATGCCGGTGCCGCGCGTGTCCGACAGAAACTCGCCATGATAACCG
>Ga0207640_10001000_pt1 | contig 15661 bp, 12 predicted proteins | sample KBSCornC42_FD_184300 | JGI IMG/M metagenome (GOLD analysis project Ga0207640, IMG submission 184300) | Corn rhizosphere microbial communities from Kellogg Biological Station, Michigan, USA - KBS Corn C4-2 (SPAdes) (version 2) | ecosystem: Host-associated > Plants > Roots > Rhizosphere > Soil ... | reverse complement strand
TGGTGGAAGCTTCGGGTCCTCGCCGTCCTCGTCCTCAGCCATGTCTCTCCCCTGTGCGTCGCCTCACCGGAATAGCGGGATCGAGGCAAAGGCGAGGGACAAGGCGGAAGCGATCCCGCCAAGGCGCTGCCCCTTTATGAACGGGGCATAATATAGTCAACCGCGGGAAATGGCCGTAGTGTGAACCTGGTGCGTACTACTGCATTACCGATAGGCCTTGCGCTTACGGCGGTCATCGCCAGCCCGTGCGACGCGGCGCCATTCAGCACGAAGTTCAAGAACCGCTATGCGGAGGTGGACTTCTCCTGGTCCGAGCAGGCCGGAGCGGTGTCCGCGCTGGTAACGCGCTTCCGGAAGGACCTGGCGCGGGAGAAAGCCAAAAGCACTGAATGCGGCAAAACGGAATCCCAAGTTCGCATCAGTACTGGCGGTGTCGGCATCCGTTGTAGCAGCTCGACCAAGGTCACGACCAAGGGCGAAACGCCACGCCTACTCAGCCTCGCCCGCAAGTACTGGACGTTCACCGGCGGCGCTCATGGAAACGGCGCCACCTCAGCGCTCTTGTGGGACCGCAACCTTAACCGTGAAATTGCCTTCTCAACCTTATTCAACTCGAATGAAGCGGTCCCAGCGGTGCTCCGCTCGTCTTATTGTGCAGCGCTCGATCGCGAACGGAAGAAGCGGCGCAGTCCAGACTACCAGCCGGGAGGGGGCAATCCTTCCCTCGCCAGCGCATTTTCAAATTTTGATAGCTGCCCAAAGTTTTCGGACCTTGCTCTTATTCCGAGTGACTCGAATCGCGACGGACGGTTCGACCGAATTCATCTCATTGCTGCGCCGTACACCGCCGGGTCGTTTGCGGAGGGCGAATATGACATCAGCCTGCCCGTTACGACGCAGCTCATCGCCGCACTAAAGCCCGAATACCGTTCGTCGTTCGAAGCTCAGCGCTGACAGTAGTCGGGTTGCGGGGAAAGCTGGCCTGGCATCCTCCTGTGCCAGCTCCCGTCGCCCAGCATATAGGCCTCACCCACCGGAAGACTGCTGAAGAGCTGGCACGCCGTCGCCAGCCCAACCACCTGCGCAGTCACATTCCGGCGCGAGGCGAGCTCGATGTAGAGATTGCGGCGGCGGATGTTGATCGCCTTCACCTGCCGCCGGATAGTGTCGGAAGCCGGCGCAGCGAGCCCCATATAGCCGTCGTATCGCTCACCGACTTGCCCCGCCGCGATTGCAGCCGAAAGGGTCGGCGTCTGCGCGGCACCGGGTGCAGCGAGGACGAGCGCCGCGAGGAAAGCCCAGCGCTTCATCTGCCCGGAGTGGTCGGCGCCGGCGGGAAGGCGTTCGGATTCTGGTTGATCATCTGCTGCACGTCCTGCTGAAGCCGGACCAGAACCTCCTGCTTGATGTCAACGTTGAGGTTGATGTCGATCGGCTTGTCCGGCGCCTTGACGGTGATGCAGCTGCAGAGCGGCAGCGCAAGCAGCGCTCCGGCGGCAATCCTGGGCAGTGCTGGTCTCATTTCTGACCTCCGGGTGGTGATGAGTTGGCCGGCTGAGTCTGTGTGGCCGGCTTGGTTTGGGTCTGTTCTTCCTGCTTGGTCATATTCTGCACCTCAACCTTCAGCGCAGGCGAATCGATCGGGAACGGCATCACCGGAGCGATGACTTCGGTCGGATCCTTGAAGGCCTTCGCCATCTGGATCAGCGCGCGGAACGGCCCGTGGATGTTCACGTTGAGCCGCATTGGCAGCTTGCTGAAGGCGGAGCGGACGAGGCTCCCGAGCATTCCGCCGCCCTTCCCAAGCGAAATCTGGTTGAGCGTAAGCCGGGTCGCGAATTCGCCGGCGAGGTCTCCGTCCAGCCGAACGGTCATCGAACGGTAATTGAGGTCGCTCACCAGAGCGAAGACCGCTCCCGCCGCGAGTCCGCTGGGTTTGGTGCCGCTATATTTCATCTCGCCGCCGGGCGGCTCGGAATCGAGCCTTCCGCCGACAATCCGGCCGCCATTCTCGTCGAAGATCATCGGCAGCACGCCGTCGAACTTGCCGGTGATTTCGAGTCCCTGGAAGCCGAGGCTATCGACGAACATCTTGGCGTCGAAGCCGTGGAGCTCGAACGTCAGCCGCTTCTGGCTCGGCTTCGAGAAATCGAGAATGGTCTCTCGAAGCACCAGCTGGCCGCCCATGAACGGCCATTCGCCGCGCTCGATCTTCACCAACTGGTTTGGCAGCAGCTGGTAATGAATGACGCCGTCGTTGACGGTGATCCCGGCGTTGATCGAAGCGACCGTCGCGACCTGGTTCGGCGAGGTGGCGAGCCCGAGCAGGTCGGTGAAATGCAGGCTGGTCGTAAGGCCCGTCACTGGCCCGAATGGCGCCGCCAGGTCCATGTTGCGGGTGGCGAAATCGCCGGTCGAGGTTACCTCGCCGGAGCCGCTCCAGTTGATCTGCCCGTGCCCGGTGACGGTGCCGTTGACCAGCGCGACGACGCCTTCGGTCAGAGGCGTCAGCTGGTCGGGCTGGAAGCCGTTGGCGGCGAACGTGATGCCCGGCACGTCCAGGTTGGCATGGCCGTTTCCGCTCGTCAGGTCGTGTTCGATGCTGACGTCGGTGACCTTGGTCCCCGTTGCCGGGTGCCGCAGCGTGCCGGTTGCGGTGATCTTGCTGTTGGCCAGCACGAAATGGGTGTTGTCGCTCTTGAGCGGGTAGAATTTCGGCGGATCGTGGCGATCGCTGAGTGTGAGGCCGCCATCGATTGCCAGCCTTCCGCCGGCGAAATGCCACCGCCCGTCAATATCGCCCAGCTTGAGCGGGACGGTGCCGATCACCGCGTCCGCGCCGCCCAAAGTTCCAGCCGCCCCGCCTTTGCTGAAGGTTCCGGCAAGCGTGCGCGCATTCAGCGCGACCGGCGACTCCATCTTGCCGAGCCGAAGGGCCACGTTGCTGCCGTTGAACCCGGTCTGGCTGAGCAGGATGCTGGAGGCGCCGAAGCGCATCGGCGCGCTTCCGATCTTCCCGGCCAGCTGCGGGTGCTCGATGCGCCCGCCGACGTGCAGCGGCTTGCCCGGCGTTTGCGCGATGATTGCCGACCCGGTCGGGCACACCGGCAGTTTCGCCGGCCCGAGTTGGAGCTGCTGCATCTGCAGGTAATTGAAACTGACCGTGGCGCATTGCCGCCCCACCAGGATTCCGCCGCCGGGAGCGATCCGGCCGCTGATCGGAAGATTGAACCCTTTTACGCTTCCGCCGGAGAAAGTGCCGGTGAATCCCGCCACCGTGGAGAAATCGGTGGCGCCGCTCGCTTCCGCCGCAAAACGCATCGTGCCGAGCGTCAGGCGGCTGTTGCCGACGACGTAAGGCTGGAAGTTGCCGACTCCATCGAGCGCCCCGTTCGCCGCCTGGCGAAGAACGAGGCTCCCGGTCGGAAGTCCACCGCCCGCCATCTGGATGGTGCCGTCGAAACGCAGGCGGCCGGTCGGCCAGTAATAAGTCACACCCTTGCCGCCGAAGATCCGGGCGCGGCCGCCGCTCGGCGTCACGACCAATGCATCGACGATCCGCGCGCCGCCGCCGCCGGGGAAGTTGACCAGCGTCAGCCCGCCGTCGACATCGAAATCTTGCGCGGCAGCGCTGATCGCATGTCCCATATGCGCTGCAATTCCGCCAATCGGCGTGCTCTTGGTCGCGTTGAGCGCATTGACGAATCCCGCGACTATCGAGGGCGCGAGGCTGGCGCGGTCCGCGTCATATTTACCGTTCACCACCAAAGTGCCGGCATTCACCCCCAGCCGGTAGCGTGCGACGACCCGGGTCAGGTCGGCGGCGATCGTGCCGAGCCGCGACTTTTGCGCGGTCAGATCGACCGCTCCGGTCGCCGTCGTGGGGGTACCCGCGAGGCTGATGGTCCCGTTGAGCGCCGCCAGCCCGTTGTCGCCTGCGGTGATCACCTGCGAGATGATCCGCGCCTTGCCGTCGAAACTTCCGAAGGCCTCGCTGAACTTGCTGTCGATATCGAGGTGCGGCTGAATGACGGAGAATCGGCTTGAGGGGCAGACGAAGCGGTCGGCGGTCAGCGGACCGGTAACGTGAGGATGGCGCGCCTTCACCTCGATCGCCGCTACGCCGCGCACATTGTTCGCAATGCACTTCGCCGTCACCAGCTGCGGGGTGTAGGATACGACGTGCCCGGAGAAGCCGCCGGTGAGGTTGCCAGAGCCTTCCATCGCAAAGCCGAACGGACCCCATGGAGTTGACAGCGAGACGCTGGTATCGGCGACATCGAGCGCGATGTTGGGAAGCGTGAACGGCTTTACCGGCTTGCTCGGCGGTGGCAGCAGCTTGTCGATCTCGCCCCAGCTTACGCGCCCATTGGGAAGCACCTTGCCGCGCAATCGAACCCCACGCGCGACAATGCGATAGACGCTGATCCCGAGGCTGGGCGTCAGCCGCATCTGGATCTCGACGCGCTTGGCGGTGAGGTCGGGATTCTTTGGGTCGCCGATGGTGAGGTTGCTGACCTCCTGGGTTCTGAGGCCTACCCGGTCGAGCGTATAGGTCGCCTGCACCCCCTTGCTCGCCAGCTGCTGCTGGATTACCCGGTTGGCGATCTCCCGCCGCTGGATCCAAAGCATGGCGATCGCGACTACAATGAGCAGGAGAAGGACCAGACCGATCCACGTCAGCGTCCGGCGAATGCGGCCGCGGTGCCGGACGATCACCACGTCCGGAGCGTCGGTTTCCCCGCTCTCCGTCTCAAATTCCGCCATCGGCCCTTACTAACCCCGTCAGAAGAGAGCCGTTCCGTCTGCGGCACGACCTTGGGCTTTCCACTGCGCCCAGCCGTGCGCTAGGAAAGGCGCGATCGGCAAGTCAGGCGGAACAGACGCATTGAACGAGCACGCCTCCAGCATAGCCTCACCTTCCGGCGCAAGCGGCCATCGCTCGCGCCTCAGGAAGCGGCTATTCGAAGGCGGCGGCAAGGCTTTGCTCGATCATGAGCTGGTCGAATATCTGCTGGCGCTCGCAATCCCCCGCCGCGATACCAAGGGGCAGGCAAAGGAACTGATCGCCAGGTATGGCGGCATCGGGCCGTTGCTGTCGGCCAGCGCCGAGACCCTGAGGCGCGAAGGCCTCAGCGAGACGGTAATCGGCGCGCTCAAGATCGCCGAGGCGACCGCACTTCGCCTGCTCGAAACCCGCGTCGAGGGCCAGCCGGTGCTCTCAAGCTGGGATGCGCTGTGCGATTATCTCCATGCAGCGATGGCGCATTCGCGGACCGAGCAGGTGCGGGTGCTGTTCCTCAACGCCAAGAACATGCTGATTGCCAACGAGGCGATGTGGGACGGCTCCGTCGACGAAGCCTCGGTCCACGTCCGCGAAGTGATCGCCCGCGCCATCGCGCTCGGCGCCACCGCGATCATCATCGTCCATAATCATCCGAGCGGCGATCCCTCGCCCAGCCAGCAGGACATTCGCCTCACGCGCGATCTGGTCGAGGCCGGGCGCCACATGAAAGTGACGGTGCACGATCACGTCATCGTCGGCGCCACCGGGCGGACAAGCATGCGGGCAATGGGGCTGATCTGAAGCCGCCGAGCAGAAGCGAGGGATTGCGCCTGCTTGGCTGTCACAGTCGCGCCTTGCTAAAATCAGTCGAGATATTTGATATATCAACGTTCGCGGTTATTTCAGGCTTCCATTCGTCAGTTGCCCGTGCGAGCCTGCCAGCGAGGGTCGAATAGATGAAGGATGCAAACACGCGGCACGTCCGCGTCTGCGTTACGCGGCGACTGCCCGCTGAGGTAGAGCATCATCTCAGTGAACTCTATGACGTAAAGTTGAGTTCGGACGACGTGCCAATGAGTCGTGAGGCGCTCCGCGAAGCCATGCTCCAATATGATGCCGTGGTGCCGACGATCACCGACCGCATCGACGCTGAGTTGATCGAGGTCGGGGGACGAAAGGCGGGACTGCTTGCCAATTATGGGGCGGGTGTCGACCATATCGATCTCGAAGCCGCGCGGTCGGCAGGCCTGATCGTGACCAACACTCCTGGGGCTCTCACCGAGGCTACTGCGGAACTGGCAATCCTGCTGATGCTGATGGCGGCACGAAGAGCTGGAGAGGGTGAGCGCGAATTGCGAGCACGCACGTGGACAGGCTGGCGGCCAACCCATCTCGTCGGCCAATCGCTCGCGGGGCGCACTCTCGGCCTGGTCGGCTTCGGCCGGATCGCACAACGAACGGCCGAAAAGGCGCGCGGCCTTGGAATGCGGATCGTCTACTTTTCACGTAGCCCCCCCCCGACAGAAGTCGAGGCGGGGCTCGATGCCAAGCGAGCATTGTCATTGGAGGATCTTGCCGAGCAATCGGACATCGTCTCTCTGCACGTGCCCGGAGGCCCCGCGACACGACACTTGGTCGATAGCCGGTTTCTGGCGCGGATGAAGCCGACCGCGACCCTGATCAACACGGCGCGGGGTTCAGTCGTCGACGAAGAAGCACTTGCCCAGGCATTGAACTCGGGACGCATCGCGGCCGCGGGGTTGGATGTGTACGAACGCGAACCTCAGGTTCATCCGCAGCTGCTCGCCAGCGACCGGGCCGTATTGCTGCCGCACCTGGGAAGCGCAACGATCGAATCCCGCGTTGCAATGGGAATGCAGGCCGCTGCCAATTTGGCGGCTTACTTTGACGGCCGGCAGCCGCCCGATCGTGTCGCCTGAGATCATCCTTGCCGAAAATCTCCAGCACACGCTGGAGCGGCCCCACCGGCGCCCACTCGTGTTCGGTCTTTGCGGATCGCAGGGAAGCGGCAAATCCACTTTGGCCCGCGCATTGACACATCGGTTTCCACGCACGGTCGTCCTGTCATTGGACGATTTCTACCTTGCGCGGGCCGAACGGATGCGGCTTGCCCGCGACATTCACCCGCTTCTGGCCGTGCGCGGCGTTCCGGGGACTCACGACATCGGCCTTGCCTGCTCCGTGTTTGCTGCACTGGACCGAGGCGCGGCCGTACCGTTGCCCAGGTTCGACAAGGCGACCGACGATCGTGTCGATCCGGCCTTGTGGCAATTTGCGCCGGAGAAGGTTGACCTGGTGATCTTCGAGGGCTGGTGCGTTGGCGCCCGCCCGCAGCCAGAAGCCGCATTGGAAGCACCGGTTAACCTGCTTGAGAAGGAGGAGGATCCGGCCGGTGTCTGGCGCCGGTACGTCAATGCGCAGTTGGCCGGGCCGTATCAGCGCCTCTTTTCCCGAATCGACCGGCTGGCACTGCTGCGCGCACCCGATTGGCAGCAGGTCTACGCATGGCGGCTGCAGCAGGAGCAGGAGCTGCGGCGATCAGGCGCCACGGGCGAAGGTCTGATGGACGAGGAGGAGGTCAGGACGTTCATCAGCTATTATGAGCGGCTGACGCGCTATATTCTCGACGAAATGCCCGCGCGCGCGGATCTGGTCCTGCAACTCGACGCGGATCGCGACTGCATCAGCGTCGCCAGCAAGGGAACGCTCTAGACCATCCCGATCAGTCGCTGCAGCGCCAGCTGGAAGTGCATGACCAGAGCGGCCTCGGCAGCGTCCGCGTCGCGATCGGCACATGCATTCAGGATGTCGAGGTGCTCCCGCACAGTCCGTATCGCCAGCGGGCGGGTGGTCAGCCAGTCCAGCCGTACCAAAGTCACGTAATTTTTGAGGCGGCGGGCTGTGATCTCGATGAGTTGATTGCGAAGCGCCGATATCAGTGCCCCGTGCACTCGTTCTTCCAGTGCATCGAGCGTTGCTTCTTCATCTTCGCCCCAATTGCCCGCCTCGAGACGCCCGAGAAGCTTCACATGGCCTTCGATCAAAGACTGGATTTCCTTGGCGTCGCCTGATTCCGCAAGCGCTCGTGCGCCGGCGCGCTCAATCAGTGAACGAAATTGATATGTGGAGCGGGAAAGCTCCAGGTCGGCCTTGACGAATCGAATGCAGGACCGCGCCTGGATGGAGACCAGCCCTTCCGCTTCCAGCCGTTGCAACGCGTCACGCAATGGCTGCACCGTGGTGCCGAGCAGGCGCACCAGATCGGTTTGCGACAGCTCGGCTCCCGCGGGGATGGATTTGTCGAACAGCCCCTTCAGAATGGCCGCGTAGGCCTTGTCGGAGAGGCTCTCCCGATTGTCGGGACCCTCAATCCCGGTGAGCGGCCGCTTGGGTTTGCCCGTGCTCACTCTGGCAGCCCGCCCCATCGTGATCATCTCCTTTTCGAAGGTGCGGACGTGGAGGCTTGGCGCCGTCTTCGCATTCCCCGCCCATAGTCCGCCGACACATCCGTGACCAGTCGGCAACCAGAACTGCATATGTCGATCATTGCTGCGGACGCTCCATAGCCCACGCTCCCTCGGGAGCAACGGCAAATCTGCAATACTTCCTTTGAGATGTCGATTCCATATTGTTAATATATCAGATTGTGGATATTGAAATACCGAATCGGGAGGGGGAATAAGATGGTCGGTAAGCTAGGCCTTCTTAGTGGGGCATCGGTCGCGGCAGTAATAATGGCTGTGGGTTCAGCAGCGGAAGCGCAGAGCACTGCTTCAGCGCCCGCCGCCCAGACGAATTCGGGTGGACCTTTGGCTACGTCACCCGGCGAGCCCGCAAACGCGAGCCAGTCCGCAATCGTCGTTACCGGTATCCGGGGCAGTCAGCGCCGGTCGATCGATATTAAACGTAACGCGGTCAATTCGGTCGATGCGATCGCCAGCGAGGATCTGGGCAAGATGCCCGACCAGAACGTGGCGGAGTCGCTGCAACGCGTGCCGGGCATCACGATCGACAAGAACCGCGGAGTCGGAAACGGAGTGACCGTTCGCGGTCTCGGGCCGCAATTCAATACGGTCACAGTGAACGGACGGGTGATCGCCACCGATGGCCCAGGCCGGGAATTCAACTTTGATATTTTGCCATCGGAACTGATTTCGGGAGCAGAGGTCTACAAGAGTCCGCAAGCCAATCTGAACGGCGCAAGCATCGGCGCGACCGTGGATATCCACACGCTTCGACCGCTCGAGCAGCGCACCGGATTCTACGGCGGCGGCTCCGCTCGAATGAACTATGACGAACTCAGCGGCAAAAAGACGCCGTCGGGCGCCGCTTATGTGACCTGGAAGAGCGAATCCGGTCGGGTCGGCGCTTCGTTCGTCGTGTCCTATGACGACAAGAACGAACGGACCGGCAACTTCTTTGTCGGGGCCAGTTCCTACCCGCGCAGCTTCGACGATGGTTACTACGGTTCCGTGAGCCAGGTTGGCGGGGCGCTTTGCGTGGGCAGCGTGTCAAACGGCACCTGCTCGCCACGGATCGACACCAGCTCGGTCACCCTGTTCCGCAACGTCGACATGTATCACAACTTCGTGAACCAGGTTGAGTTCTCACACCGCAAGCGTCTCGGCCTCAATGCGACGGTTCAGTTCAGGCCTGTCGACGATCTTCTTTTGACCTTCGATGGCCTGCTGTCTCACGATGACGAACATTATCACGGGTCGGGCCTGGTGCCCGACTTCAGCGGCGGAACGCTTGTCAATCAGGTCGTGGTGGGGGGAACCGACACCACGGAAGTGGTCGCCGGACAGACCCGTACCGTCCACGTCGGCGGAACCGCGATGTCCGAGACATTCCAGAACGGAACGGTCGACGAGATCGTCGAGGACCGGCCAGCTAAATCCACGACCTATCTCTTGGGCGCTAATGCCGCCTGGTCGAGCGGGCCGTTCAAGCTCGCCCTCGATCTCGACACCTCAAGTGCGAAATTCCGCGATGCCGACGCGCTGTTTACGACCGTTCGGCTGAAACACATGGATTATACCTACGACCGCAACACAGGATCGCCCATCGCGCAGTTTGTATTGAGCAATCCAGCTTATCCCGATGCCGCGACCGACGTGGACCACAGGCTCGGTCACTACATGGCTTCGGAAGGCCAGAATTTCGACGACACGATCAAGGAAGCCCATCTGGACGGCTCGTGGGACGGCGGGCAAGTCACGGCTTATGCCGGTCTCGGCTATTCCGATCGAACCAAGAAGACGACCGGCTTCACCGAGCCGAATGCCTGCGCCTATTGCGGCAGCGACGTGGTGCTACCCTCGATCCTGTTCACGCCAACGAACTACAATTTCTTCAACGGTGCGGAGGGAGGCAATACTGCCAACTGGGTAGACTATAACACGTACACGCTGTTTCAGACGCTCGTCGGCTTGAACAACACCGCCGACCCGGCGCTGCACAGCGGCAGCTTGCTTCCAATCGTTCCTGATCCAGCCGCCAGCTCCTCCGTCAGCGAGAAGGTGGCGCTCGGCTATTTGATGTTCCAGTTCAAAGGCGACCTCGGGAGCCTGCCGCTGGCGGTCAACACCGGCGTGCGGTTCGAAGATACGAACTTCACCTCTAACGGCTTTGGGCAAACGGTGCTGAGCGCCAAGCCAAACGGCACCGGCCAAAACGTCATTGTGCTCTCCGGCCTGACGCCGCTGAGCTTCAAGGGCCATTACTCGGACATTCTTCCGTCGATCAACGCGCGTCTCAACCTGACGCCGCAGCTGATTTTCCGTGCGGCAGCTTCGCGAGTCATTTCGCGGCCGACGCTGACTGATCTCTCGCCCGCACAGAGCATTACGAGCAATCCCGGCAACGAGCGTATTTCGCGGGGCAATCCGGATTTGCAGCCGTTCCGGGCATCGCAGATCGAGGGCGGCCTGGAATGGTATTACAACGCCGACACGCTCTTGTCCGGGACTCTATTCTACAAATCGATCGACTCGTTCATCACAAGGGGCGTTAGTCCTCTGAAAGTCGACCAGGTCACGTTTATCCTTGACCAGCCGATCAATGGTAAAGGGGCGACTGTAAAAGGCCTCGAACTCAACTTCCGGACGGTCTTCAAATGGCTTCCTGCCCCATTGGATGGGTTTGGAACGCAGCTGAGCTACACCTTCACCGACAGCAATGCGGATTACACCAACCCCGCGAAGGTTGCCGCCCACTATTCGTTGGAGGGCCTGTCCAAGCATTCGTACACGCTGGTCGCTTTCTACGAAAAGGGACCGCTGCAGCTCCGCGCCTCCTACACCTGGCGCAGTCGTTACCTCTTCGCTCCTCAGACTCAGACTGGCGTGCCGGAATTTGTCGACAGCTATGGCCAGCTTGACGCGGGCGCCCAGATTTCGCTCACCAAAAACATCATTCTCACTGCCGATGCGACCAATCTGACGAACGAGAACGAATTCCATTATGCCAACGTGATCGCGGACACCCAGGAGTATCGCAGCGTTGGACGGCGCTACAGCGCTGGGGTGCGGGTCAAGTTCTGACGCTGCCCCCATCCACAATTGGGGGGCGTCAATATCCCCAAACGACGCCCCCCATTTTCCGCTCCGTCTCGCGGGCTCCAGCTTGCGCGCCGGCGGTGTGGCAGCCAATATCTCAGAAGGATTCTAGATGTCCGCTTCGGCGCCGATCGTCGAATATCGCCTGACCCGACTGGGGTTCGACCGGGACCGTGTGATCGGCGACTCCCAGGTCCAGGCGGATACAGCCCAGCTCATCGCCGTCGAATTGATCGATAGTTCAGGCGTCGTCGGTCTTGGTTTCGCACAATCGCTGTTCGTTTCTCTTCCTGATCCGGAGGAGATCGGACGGATCTTTGCCGAAGAGGCGTGGCCGATGTTGGAGGGACGCCATCCTGGCGCCCTCGCTCATGCTATTCGCCGGGTGCGCGGAGGCAACGTCCGGCGAATGAGCCTTCCGTTCGAAGAATCGATTCAGCACGCGGTCTGGGATCTTCATGCCAAACAATGTGGGCTGCCGCTCTGGAAGCTGCTGGGCGCGGAACGAACGACTGTGCCCGTCTATGCGAGCGGTCTCGACTTCCATCTGACGGATCACGAGTTCACCGAGCTGTTCGGAAACGCTGCCGAACGTGGCTTCCGCGGCTTCAAGATCAAGGTGGGACATCCCGAGATTGAGCGAGACCTTCACCGGCTCGATCTTTTGAAAAAAGCCGCAGGCAGCAAGCTCCCAATCATGATCGATGCTAACGAAGCGTGGTCGGCGCAGGAATCGGTCCAGGCACTCCGTGTGTTCGAGCGAGCCGGTCACGAGATCTATTGGATCGAGGATCCGCTTCCAAGGGACGACTTCGAAGGGCTTCGAATGCTTCGGAGCCTTGGCATCACCCGAATCAACGCGGGCGAGTATCTTGATCTCACCGGCAAGCGGAAACTTCTGGAGGCGCGCGCCTGCGACATGCTCAACGTTCACGGCCAAGTCTCGGATGTGATGCGTGCCGGCTGGCTTGCCAATGAACTGAATGTCGAGGTGACGTTGGGGAACACATTCCTTGAGCTTGGCGTCAACATGGCGCTCGCGCTTCCCGACGTCCGATGGCTTGAATACAGTTTCCAGAATTTCGACCATCTGGTGGAAACGCCATTCGTGATCCATGATGGCCTGATTCACGGCAGTGATGCGCCTGGTCACGGTTTGATTTTGAGCGAGAATGCCCGCGCCAATGGGGGTGCTTTGCCAATGCATCCCGGAATAGCTGCATGAACCTCGACATAGCGGTCATCCCTCCCACCTACCTCGCGCCTGTCGCGGGGAGGCAGAAGTGGAAGCTAGTCGTCAGCCTAGCGGCCGTGTTCTTCGCCCTGTTCATGCTATTCGCCGCCATTCTGGGCGTGTTGCTTCCCAACCAGATTCAGGATCTCAATCCGTCGGGGAAGACGGCAACGCTCGGCATCGTCTTCGGCATCACCTCGATATTCAGCACCATCACCACGCCGGTGTCCGGAGCGCTTTCCGATCGGACCCGGAGTCGTTTTGGCCGGCGTACTCCGTGGATCGTCTTCGGCGGCCTCTTTGGCGGGCTCTCCACCATCCTCATCCCGTTTGGTGGCAGCATCGTCGGCATTACGGCCTTTTGGCTGCTTGCGACCGTCACTTTGAATTGTATGCTGCCCCCGATCACCACGGTCGTCGCAGACCGGTTTCCTCCTGCGGAGCGCGGCACTGTATCGGGGATCGTAGGCGCAAGCATGACCTCGGGCCTGTCAGCGGGCACGATCTATGCAGGCCTGCTCGTTCCGCACATGTTTTTGGCTTACGCGCTTCTCGGGATAGGGGTCATTGCCACCTGCGCGCTCTTCGTCCTGGTGAATCCAGAGCCCCCGCTGCCCAACTCATTCGCTGCGCCTCCCCCGTTTCGGCTGGGTGAATTCCTGAAGAGCTTCTGGATCGATCCTCGCGAGCACCCGGATTTCGCCTGGGCGTTCTTCGGCCGCTTTTCCATTTACATGGGCTATCAGGCGATCCTCACCTACCTCTTCTACATTCTCGAAGATCACGTCGGTTTGGCCAAGGACACAGCCAATCTGACGATCGCCCGAATGTCGTCAGTGACCTTTGTCGCGCTGCTCATCGCGAGTCTCGCCTCCGGATGGCTCGCTGACAGAATGGGGAAACTCAAACCGGTCGTTTTCGCTGCCGGTGTGATCATGGCGCTGGCGGAATTCACGCCCCTCGTGTCGCCCACCGTGGCCGGCATGTTCGGCTACGCCGCACTCATCGGGCTTGGCTACGGCGCCTTCATGTCTGTGGATTTGGCGCTGATGACGCGCGTTTTGCCACCGCGGGCCGAAGGCGAAGATGCGACCGGAAAGGATCTCGGAATCCTTACGACCGCCATCAACATTCCGCAGATCTTGAGTCCCGTTCTCGCGGCAGCCCTCCTGAACGCCACCGGAAACAACTATCCCCTGCTGTTTATCATGGCCGTGCTTTTCGTCGGCTTCGGCGCCTGCTTCGTCCTGCCGATCCGATCAGTTCGCTAAAATGATCATCGATCGCGGCTGGACGACAGCATGAGTTCGATGGCCAGCATCGCCTCCATCGGCGATTTTCGCGAGGTGGCGCGGCGGCGTCTGCCGCGCTTTCTGTTCGATTATGCCGATGGCGGCGCTCTCGGCGAACAGACGATGCGGCAGAATGAGTCTGACCTGCAGAAAGTGCTGATACGCCAGCGCGTGCTGCAGGACGTTGCGTCGCTTGATCTCAGCACATCATGGTTTGGCCGCCCTCGGCCGATGCCCGTGGCGCTCGGGCCGATCGGAATCGCAGGCATGTTCCGCCGTCGGGGAGAGGTCCAGGGCGCGCGGGCGGCCGAGCGCCACGGACTGCCCTTTACGTTGTCCACCGTCAGCATCTGCTCGCTGCCGGAGCTTCGGCCGGCGGTTCCTGCTGCTCCGTTATGGTTCCAGCTCTACGTGATCCGCGACCGAGGCTTCATGCGTGAGGTGCTGGCGGTGGCGAAAGAGAAGCGTGCCGAAGCTTTGGTCTTCACCGTCGATATGCCGACGCCGGGGATTCGTCATCGTGATTTGCGGTCGGGCATGTCGGGCCCTCGCGGACCATTGCGCCGGACACTTCAGGCAATTGGAAAACCCGCTTGGGTATGGGATGTTGGCGTTCGCGGCCGTCCGTATCAACTCGGCAATCTGGCACCAGTTCTCGGCAAGAATAGCGGGATGGAAGATTATATCGCCTGGATGGCGCGCAACTTCGATCCGGGCATTCGCTGGAAGGACCTCGATTGGTTGCGTGGTGCCTGGGCTGGGCCGCTGATCGTCAAAGGCATTCTCGATCCTGAAGACGCTCGCGAGGCCGCCGATTACGGAGCCCAGGCAATCGTTGTGTCAAACCATGGTGGGCGGCAGCTCGACGGCGTTCCTTCGGTCGCGCATGCGCTGCCCGCCGTCGCTGACGCGGTTGGCGAGCGGGTCACGCTTTTCTCTGACGGCGGCGTTCGCTCCGGACTCGATGTCTTCCGCATGCTAGCTCTCGGTGCAAATGGAGTGCTCCTTGGACGAGCGTGGCTTTGGGCTCTCGCCGCCGGCGGGACTGCCGGGGTTGACCGGATGCTATCGTTGCTCAGACGGGAACTGGAGGTGGTGATGACGCTGGCTGGCTGCTCCTCTATCGGGGCGATCGATCGGTCGGTTCTGACGCACCATCCATTTGCCACGACTAGAAGGATCTCATGAAATGAAGCTCTGCCGTTTCGGACCCGTCGGCCAGGAAAAACCCGGATTGGTGGATTCAGACGGAGTCGTCCGTGACCTGTCTTCAATCGTCGGCGATATCACGCCCGAAATGCTTTCGCCTGAAGGCCTCGAACGGCTGCGCACATTGTCAGCAGAAGACCTTTCAGTTGCACCTCAGGGTGCTCGATACGGAGTTCCATTTGTCGGTACGCAGAAGTTCATCGCGATTGGCCTCAACTATGCCGACCACGCTGCTGAATCGAACCTGCCGATCCCGTCGGAGCCCGTGGTGTTCAACAAATGGGTGAATTGCCTTCAGGGTGCCAACGATCCCATCGTGATTCCCCAAGGCTCCATCAAAACCGATTGGGAGGTCGAGCTCGGGGTCGTTATCGGCACGCCCGCTTACCGCATTGAGGAGACCGACGCGCTGGCGCATGTCGCCGGCTATTGCGTCGTGAACGACGTTTCCGAGCGCAGCTGGCAGCTGGAGCGCGGGCCGACCTGGGACAAGGGAAAAGGATTCCCGAGTTTCGGGCCGGTTGGCCCATGGCTCGTTACTCCGGATGAGGTCGGCAAT
>Ga0207640_10000990_pt1 | contig 15709 bp, 14 predicted proteins | sample KBSCornC42_FD_184300 | JGI IMG/M metagenome (GOLD analysis project Ga0207640, IMG submission 184300) | Corn rhizosphere microbial communities from Kellogg Biological Station, Michigan, USA - KBS Corn C4-2 (SPAdes) (version 2) | ecosystem: Host-associated > Plants > Roots > Rhizosphere > Soil ... | reverse complement strand
ATAAGTCTCGACGAACTCGCCCATCGAGCCGCCCTTGAGCATGCTCCATGCTTCGTCGATCAGCAGCAGCTTGCGCACCTGCCGGGGCGAGCGGGTCATCGCCTGGCTGGTCATGAACATGATGGCGGAAAGGACAACCGCGCGCAGTTCCTCGCGGCTCGCCAGATCCGACATCTCGAAAACCGTGAAATCGGCATCGAGGTCGAGGCTGGCCTGCCCCTCGAAGAAGGCTCCGTAGGTCCCGCCGGCCATGAACGGGGCGAGCGCCGTCGCGAGATCGGCGGCGGCCTCGCTGCCGAGAGCCACAAGAGCATCGCCAACGGCGGTGATGCTCGCATCGGCGCCATGTTCGTTCCACACAGCATTGACCGCCCGGTCGATGAGACCGCGTTCGGTATCGTTGAGCCGTGCCGAGTGCCGGGCCATCTGGCCGACGATCGCCTTAATCATCCCGAAGCAGTCGAGGCGGTAATCCTCGTCAGCCTCAGCCCGCGTGACGTCGATCATGGAGAAGGGATTGAGGCAGAAGCCCGCCTTCATCGTGAACTCAACGAAGCGTCCGCCCTGGAGCTTGACCGAGTGCTCGAAGCTACGGCCATCGTCGATGACCACCACCTGCGCGCCCGCCCCGCGCAGCGCCGCGCACATCTCCTGAAGCAGCACCGATTTACCCGACCCCGACTTGCCGCAGATCGCGACATTGTGGTTCCCGGCATCATTCTCGAAGGGAGACCAGAAGAAGGGCTGTCCCCGGCGTCCGACGAAGAGCAGATGCGGATGGGCACTGCCGAGATATTCGCCCTGCATCGGGGCGATGTTGGCGGCTGTCGTCGACAGCACCGTCTTGAACCGCTTCAGCCGCTCCATATCCGCGCCAAGCCCGTCGGCCAGCGTCAACGGCATGGCTGCCAGCAAGCCCTGGACCTGGAGATAGCGCTCGTCGGCGAGGTCCCAGCCAGCAGCCTTGTAGATCGACTTGATGGCGCGCTCGTGCCGGTCGCCCGACCCGAGCGGCGAGAAGGCCGTCAGGCCGTAGAAGACCCGGACAAGACGGCGGCCTTCCTGCAGCTCGGACTGCACATGCTGCCATTCGGCCGCCTGCTCGCCGATGCGCGGCAGGAAACGGGCGCTGCGCGTGCCGGACAGGCTCGTCGTGCGCATGAACTTGAATCCAGCCTTCGCCGCGGCGGCTTCCTGATCGGGATAGACCAGGCAAAGCATGGTCGCGGTAGGACATGGAAATCGCAGCTTGTCGGTGAACAGGTCACCGATCAGCCGCGCGCATTCCCACGGCGCCCATCGCTGCGGCATGTTGCGCGACGCATAGTGGCGCACGTCGAAGGCGTCGGGATAGACGGTGCCGATCTCGGGCACGCCGTCGTTGACCTTGCCAGTGGGTCGGAACCGCTCGGTGCGGAGCTGCATCCGGTCCTCGTGGACGACGAGCTCGATGTCGTGGCGGATGGCTTGGGCAGCAATCGGGTCGTTGGGATTGTAGGGAACCGCATCGTCCTGCGATGCGGTCGTCGGCGAGGTCAGATCGTCGATCACCGCGATGAGTTCCTGCGGTCCCACTTCGGCCACGCCCAGGTTCAGGGACTTGAGCATCGCGATCAGGCCGTCGCGGGTGTGCTTGAGATCTTCGTTGCTCGTCGCCTTTGCAGCGGGAACTCCAACCGAGACGATCACCTGGTGATGGCGGGCATGGAACGGAGCATCGCTTGAGCCCGACTGCCAGACGAGACTGTAGAGCCGCTTTGCCCGGTGCCGGGCGATCGCTTCATAGACGCCGCCCTGGACGTAGCGCGGTGCAAACCAGGGAGCGACGATCCGGCTGATGCGAGGGCTGGCGAGGTGCAGTACCTGCAGGCAGGCGCCTGCCGGTAGTCCCTCGGAGAAGAACTGCCCCAGGATCTCGCCGGTCCGTTCGTCGGCTCCGATCAACGGGGTCACCGAAAGGATGAAGCCCTTCGACCGCGCGTTGAAATAAAGCCGGCTCTGGGGATCGTAGACCCGGTAGGGCAGCCAGTCCGACAGCATGTCGAGCATCAGCCGCGGACGGCCCTTTTCGGCATGTTCCGCATCGCCCAGCAGACCCGAGAGGACCCGGTCGACGATCGACTTGAGTTTCTCGGCCATCACTTTTGATCCTTCTCGGGAGCGGCCTTGGCCGCTGCTGCCTTGGCGGCTTCGATCGCCTCGATGCTCGGGAAGGCCGGCGGCACGCCCTGGACAAGAGGCCGAGGGGTTCGATCATGCGGGGGCGGCACGTCGAACCCCTCGACCGCCGGCGCCTTGGCACCGGCAACGGCCTCGCGCGCCGTGGAGGGGAGGACCGGCGGCGAGGCAACTTGCATATCGAGGGCGGAAGGAGCGGCGAGTGAAAAGGGCGAGGCTTCAGGCACGGCATCGGATGCATCGCGCGGCCGTTCGGACTCCTCGATCATGTTCGGCGGCGCGTCGTCGGCAGTCGACTCCAGCTTTTGCTGCGCCGATTTGAGCTTCCGCCGCAGCTCGCGCATGAGCGGCGGGGCGGCATCGTCACCAGGCCTGCGCCGCAGCTCGGCCGCCCAGCGCGGATTTTCGATGACGGCCCAGGCGACCGCCTCGTCATGCAGCGTTCCCGCCTCATCGACATGCGCGGGGAACACGATCTTGAGCGTGCGCTCGGACGTACGCGAGGTATCGCCTGCGGCGACCCCTGCTCGAACTCGAGCCAGCTCGGACGACGCGGCTGCGCCATCGATCTCGCGGGTGGCACGTGCATCGATCACGTGGGAGGGAGCGCAGTCGCCCTGGGGCGCACGGCAGGTGAAATCGCCTTTGACGTTGGTGCCGAAGGTGGCGCAACCGCTCACCAGGGCAGCAAGACAGACGCACGCGGCAAGGCGCATGGGATTAGCCATGGGTTTTGTCCTTTGCGGTATTGGTGATGGGGGTGCCGGAGAGGAAGGCGCGCAGCGCCGCCGCCGGCCGGAAGCCTTCGAGGACCGCGCCGTCGGACGGGCGGACGATGACCGGCGTGCCACCAAAGCCGTGCGCCTTCGCGAAAGCCTCGTTGGCGTCGAGGCCGCTCGTGTCGCACGGTTTGGGGTTGGCCAGCGCCAGGCCCGAATAGGCCATATGAAGCGCAATTTCCGGTCGGGGCGCGCAGATCACGCGCTCGGAGTCCTTACGGCTTTCCGCCCCGAAGATCGAAATCGGGCGTTCCTCGACCCGCGCGCCGATCGCCGTCAATTCGGCTTCGAGCTTTTTGCAGTAGCCGCAGTGGAAATCGGAAAAGACGACCACCCTCGGACCGCCCGCCGGTCCCCAGGAAATTGCGCCGCTGGCAGGAAGTTGGCCAAGCGAAACGCGCGTCGGAACGCTCGCGCGCTGCGGGGGAGGAGTATCCTCCTCGCCCGAACGCCGGGCCGCACCTGCTGCGAGCAGGTCGGGATTGAGCGCCAGCAGACGGGCAGCCGTCAGGTCCTGGCGCGCCTCCATGTCGTAGACCCGCCCAATGACCAGATATTTGGCAGCGCGATCGACGTAGAAGAGCGTCGACTTGGAGGCGACCTCGCACAGGCCGCCGAGCCCCTTGCAGGTGATAGCGTCGATCGGCGTCTTGGGCAGGCGCAGCTTGAGCGCTGCCCGCACCTTGCCGGTATCGGGTCCGCTGGCCGGGGAGGCGAGACTGGCCACGCCCCAGCCGGTGGCCGCGGACAAGGTGATCAGAGCGGCAATGCCTGCCGCGGGACGAAGCCAGCGGCTTCGCCCTTGTTTGGGGGCTTCAATCATCGGGAATTCCTCACGTAAACGCCGTCGAGAAAGACGATTTCGACATCGATGCCGGTCGGCATCTCGACCACGGGCTGGTACTGTTCGGCGCGTTCGATCAGGTACTTGCTGACCGTGTCGGCGGCATCTGCCGCGCCCTGGCCGAACCCTCCGCCGACAATGTCGCCAGCGGAAAGTTTCGACCGGCTGCCGTCGGGATTGGTGCGGGTCGCGGAGAAGGTCGAATTGGCGTTGGCAGAAAAGCCGCGCCCGAACCCGCCGACGATCCCGGCGAGCAGCGCCTGCGTCACGAGATTGCCCTCGCGGCTCACGACACGCCCGCGCACCCCGGACTTGCCGGCAAAGCTGATGAAGCCCTTGACCTCGCTGACTGCGACCCGCCCGCCAGGCTGATCGCAGGTCATGCGGGCAAGCTTGACGTAGACCTTCTCCGACGAGAGATCCCCGCGCGCCGCGCCGTTGACCACGCAGCCTTGGATCCGGGTTGTCAGTACCTTGCCGTTTTGCAGGACCGATCGCGCCGGCCCGGTGATCCTCAAAACCACAGGAAGGGGATCGGTCTGGCTTGCAACCCCGGCAGAGGCATCGACGCCGACGATCACGCGCGCCGATGCGTAGGAGTTTGGCGGCAGATAGTCGGGCGAGTCCTCGACCACAACCGGCGGCGCTTCCGGACTGGTTGCCTTCAGGCCGCCGGCGTTCGCCTTGTCCGAAGTAAAGCTCATCAGCTTCACCTCGCCGGGGGCAGGGACCGTCGCCTCCCCGCCAGACACTGCGCCTGCGCTGGTCTGCTGCGGGGCCACCGCGCGGCCCCGCGCGTCATACCCGCCCGCCTGCGGTCCGTATGCCGGTGCGGGGGAAGTCGGCGCCGGGGTGGAACCTTGCGTGGCTAGCCGGGATTTGAGGTCCGCATTCTCGGCCGAGATCGCGTCGATCGCGGCCTGACCATCGACCCGCATGGCCTGGTTCTCTGCTTTGAGAGCAGCGAGCTGGGCCTCGACCTCGTTACGCGGGACAGCCGCGTCCTTGAGCGCCTTCTGCTCGCGCGTTACGGCGTCGAGGCGGTTTCCATAGGTGGCGACAAATTCGCGCTGCGAGAGATCGCGGTTGACGAGCCCAGCCGTGTCGATGGTCCGGGCCGCGCCCGGATCATTCGACTTCGCCTTGTCGTCACCGCCCAGGACGAGCCAACTGCCGCCGACCAGGGCAACCGCGCCGATGGAGGCGAGAAGCACCTTTTGCCGCTTGGCGGTGCGGGCGTTGAGGCCAGCCGCTTCCGACGGCGAAGCCGGTTCGGCCTGCAGGGGAGGCTGAAGGTTAGGCGTGTCAGTCATGGCTGGTCTCCCCGTTCATGCCGACCACGAAGGCGGTCGTGCTGGAGCCGGGGTCGAGCGCCGGATTGGCGATCGAGACGGCGAGGCTGTCCTTCGGCGCAAGGTCGCGCTCAGAGAGGTTCAGCCGTTTGGATCCGCGGTTGGTGACGCGGATGACCTTCCCGATGAGGCTGGCGCCCCGATAGTCGGCGATGAGTTGAACCTCGATGTCGCCGATGCGGGCGGGCACGGCCGAGGACTGCCGTACCTCGAAGCCTTCGATGGTCCGATCGTTGGCCATAGCCTGGACGAGGCGAACCGCGCTCGTGGCCAGCGGGGTCTCGGTTTCCCACCGGGCCGCGTCATTCTTGGCGATCGACGGATTGGTGATAAAAACCTGCGCCGCAGGGATGCTCTCGACCTGGCAGGCAATCTTGTAGACGAAGCCCTTCTTAGTCGTGGCGAAGAAGCTGATGCTCCTCGCCGCATAGGTTTCGGGGACGGACACATAGATGTCGCCGCGGAGCGGTTCGTTGGTGACCGCGAAATCGTTGTACGGTGTGCCCGTCGATATCTTCGACACGCTCGCGAACTGATCGCCGACCAGGGCGAAGCGCGTGAGTTCGCGGGCCGAAATCACGCACTCGATGCCAGCGCCATCGGCGGCTTGCTTGAACTGGTCGGCGAAGGCCGGCCCGGCGACACATGCGGCGATCGCCGCAAGGCCATGCAGTGCTGCTCGCGCACGCCTCTGGGTTCGGTAAGCCATCACTGGGCCTCCTTGGTTTTGTCTTGGTTGGGGAGTTGGACGAAACCCGACAGCGCGAGGCGCAGTCCCCGGTAGGTCCAGTTGAAGCGGAAGCGGCGCTCGTCGCTGGCGATGACCTGGGCGCCAACAAACGTCTTGAGCGTGCCAGTCACGTCCGACGTCAGTCCCTGAGGGTCGACCTTCATCGAGCGAATGACGAACGCCTGGGTGACATCCGAACCGCGCTGCTCCTCGACGATGCGAACGAGGTCAGCCTTGAGACGCCCGTAGCTGGCCGGATCGGCAAGCTTCAGGATTTCGCCCATCCAATAGTCGAGGCCTTCCGGGCTCCGGTTCAGGAGAATGAGCGCGGTGTCACGGGTGACGAGCTCGAGATATTCAGCCTGCACGCCGGCGCTGGTCACGGTCAGTTGCTTGGGCAACGTCGGAAGCAGCACGACCTCGCGGTCGCGGGTCGCGGCGAGGCTGGTCGCGATGGCCAGCGCAAGCCCCAGTCCCGTGCTGGTCAAGGCCAGGAGATTACGCTGGCGCAGCAGCGACTGCTGACGCTCGTGTGAAATGTCGGCAAACATGGATTTCTCCCCTCAACCGGCAAGCAGTCGGCAGTGGGAAGGCGGCGTCGACCTGAGGCCCAGAAATCCGGCCGGCAGATACCAATATGCGGCATGGGCTACCCAGGAGCTGGCGCGTCCTGCTTTTGCCTTTCGCAGCGCGAACCAGGCGCCGAAGGCGACAACGATGCCGATGAAGATATGCTGGCTGAGGATCCCCCAGGTGAAGGGGACGATCATCCCGGCGAACTCGTCGATGGTCCAAAAGCCGATGAGCTCTGGATCGTCGAGCCGACGAGGAATGATGTATGGGTCCGCCATGACGACGCGCCTTCCCGTGCCCGACCGTCAGATGACCGCGGTCACGACCGAAGTGACGATCGGGACACCCGTGCCGACGCCGATGCCGACACCGACCGGAACCGCGACCTGTCCGAGCGAGAACCGCCCCGAGGCGAGGCCGATGAGACCGCCGGCGAGGCTGAGCACGGTGATGATCTTGCCGCCCGAGCCTTCGAGAAAGTCGGTGAACTTGGTCAGGGCCGGGGTGAACGTCGTGTCGGCGCCGGCATAGGCCGCGCTCGCTGCAAGGGCGGCGAGCGCGATCGGAATGGCAAAATTGACGGCCTTGCCAATGCCATTCGCGCCTTGGCGCCGGGGGAGGGTGAGGGACTGCATATGGAGCTCCGTCTGAGGGGTGAACACAGCGTCCTTTCGTTCGCTGTGCCTTCCACATGCATCTAGGAAATCGGTGTAGGAAAGTGCGAGAGGCGCAAACGCCTGGAACGCGGACGGATGCGGAAAGATCAGATCGTGACTGCCGGCGATTGCGGCATATAATGGCGGAATACATAAGATAAGTTGGCGATGTAATCCGTCCTCTCCGTCGTCAGTCTCCGACGACTCGGCATCTGGGAACGATTCGCCTACAAACGAGAAGTTCCATATATGTTCTTTTCATTTTCCTACATGAGGGGGAGCGGGATATGGCTGCGACTCATCCCTAACCAATGAGGAGAATCGGCCATGCACCCAACCCCATCAACGACCGGCCAGGCTAATCACAGCCTCGCACGCATCCTGGCTCACGCTATTGAAGCGGCTGACAAGCCGAAGTACCAGATCGCCCGCGAGGTCGGCATACACAGAGAGACATTGCTGCGGGTCATGCGCGGCGAACGGCCGATCGGGCTTGATGAAGCCGCGTGCATCCTCGTCGTTTGCGGGGCTTTCCCCCGCGCCAGCATGATCCTCGCCCTCGCCGGGCAAGAAGACCTGGCTTGCGAGTGGATGCGCAGCGAGATGGGCGAGTTTCTCGAGGAATTCTTCAGTGCCTTGCCGGGGCACCTTGATCGAACTCTGGGCCGCAGGGTCGCGGATTTGAGACCACGCTGGGCGAATGGCACTTCGCAGCTCGTCGCGCGCATGCTGGCCAAGCACATCGACGACTTTGCCAACCGTGACATAGCGATGTCGTTGCCACGATGATCCGAACCCTCGGAGGGGACTGAGCTTTCATGACAACAGGATTGGCCAATGCCCGCCGCTGCCCAAAACAAAGAATCTGCCGCCTCCATTGAAGACCCGGCGCCTCCGCCATCTCGCCTTTTGCGTTTACCAGAGGTCATGGCGCGGGTCGGAATGAAGCGTTCCGCAATTTATCAGCGGATGAGCGAAGGCAGGTTTCCGAAATCGCGATCGCTTGGCCCGAAATGCGCTGTTTGGGTCGAAGCGGAGATCGACGACTGGATCCGCGCAATCGCGTCGAACTAGCGGATCTGCGAGTTTCTGGTCTGTGTGACCTGACGATTCGGAAGTTTGGGCGCCGCACCCTCAAGTTTGGGAAATTGTATCCCCACCGCAACCGTGGCGTGGGCTATGCTGCGCTAACTCAAGGCAGGTGCAAAACGCACAAGCCGAGGAGTAATAAGCCATGAAGAAGTTGATATTGATCGTACCGTTCCTCATCGCATCTGTTCTGCCGCAATTGGCCGCAGCCAAAACCGCCGGGATCACGATGGCCCAGGCCCGCGCGATTGCGCTCAAAGCCGCTCCCGGCCGGATCGAAAAGTCAGAGCGCGAGCGCGAAGGCGGCGGCCTGCGCTATTCGTTCGATATCCGCCAAGGCAATCGGATTCACGAGATTGGCGTCGATGTTTCAACGGGACGCATTGTCGAGGACAAGTTCGAAGCCCTGAACGCAAGGGATTGAGCCTTTGGGGATGCGCATCCTGGTGGCAGAAGATGAGTTGGATACGCTGCGGTTCGTCGAGCGCGGGCTCGGCGAGCTGGGGCACAACATCATCGCTGTCGCAAACGGGGAGGATGCGCTTCACCATGGGCTGACGGAAGCGCTTGATGTCATCATCCTCGACCGCATGTTGCCGAAGCTGGATGGCCTGAGCGTGCTCAAGCGGCTGCGCGCGGGCGGCGTAACGGCCCCGGCCCTCATGCTGACCGCGTTGGGGAGGATCGAGGATCGTGTCGAGGGGCTTCACGCGGGTGCCGACGACTATCTCATCAAACCGTTCGCCTTCAGCGAACTCGCCGCGCGGATTCAGGCACTGGGACGCCGGCTCGCACCGACAACTGTGACGACGAAACTTCACGCGAACGGGATCGATATGGATTTGCTCACGCGCGAGGTGCGGCGAGAGGATAAGGCCATCGTCCTGCAGCCGCGCGAGTTCCGCTTGCTCGAAGAGCTTATGCGCCACGCCGGCGAGTTCGTGACGCGAACCATGCTACTCGAACGGATATGGGACTTTCATTTCGATCCCCAGACCAAGATCGTCGAGACCCACATGAGTCGCCTGCGAAGCAAGCTCAATGAGGGCTTTCCGCACGATGCCATCGAAACCGTGCGCGGGGTTGGCTACCGGATACGTACGGTATGAGGTTGCTACCACGGAGCGCCGCTCGGCGCATCGCGCTGGTCGCCTTCCTTGCTTATGCTGTAGCGATGCTGCTGCTTGGGTCGGCAGTTTACTGGGCAACACATGCGGCATTTGCCCGCCAAATCGACAGCAGCATCGAGCAAGCGACCTTAGCGCTGCTCTCTGAATACCGCGATGATGGCGTCAGAGGCCTTTCCGAGGCGCTCGCCACGCAGCACGGACCGGGCCCGATTGCGCTTGGCACAGCACTGTTTGATCCGGATGGTCATCGCATTGCTGGCAACCTCGATACTAGGGCCCCGGCTCTGGGCTGGCAGCGGATCGTCTTCCTTGATCCGCTTGAGGGGCCTGATCCCGCTCGTGCACAAACGACCGCGCTTGCCGGAGGCTATCGCTTGGTTGTCGCCGCCGATCTGGAATCCCTCGAATCCATCGACAGCACTATTCTAGGCCTTTTTGCCGCGGCGCTGATCATGATCCTGCTCGTCGGGCTTGGCGGCGCACTACTGCTCTCGCGCTATCTGAGGCGTCGGCTGGGCAATATCGAGGCTACGGCCGCCTCGATCATGGCTGGTGACATGGCTCAGCGCGCTGTGGAAGGTCCCGCCGACGACGAGTTTGATCGTGTTGCCGCATCGCTCAATGCCATGCTCGACCGGATTGCAGCGCTGGTCGCCAATCTCAGACAAGTGAGCGCCGACCTCGCCCATGACCTGCGAACGCCGCTGACTGCGCTACGTAACCAGCTCGAACTGATGCGGCAGGATCGCGGTGTGGGAATGGCCGAGCAGGTGGACCAAGCAGTGGAGCGGGCCGATGACGTATTGACCCTCTTTAATGCGATCCTGCGGATTTCAGAAGTCGAGGAGGGGAACCTCAGAAAAGCCTTCACCCCGGTCGATCTTTCAGCACTCGCCACCGATCTGAGCGAAACCCTGTCCCTTCTTGCCAGCGATGGCGGACGGTCTCTCGACACCGCCATTGATCCGGGACTGATCGTCACCGGTGATCGAGAACTGCTCGCTCAGGCCATAATCAATCTCGTGGAAAACGCGCTCCACCATACGCCGCGCGGCTCACACGTGAAGCTTGAAGTCCGGCATGCGAATGGCGGCGTCGCATTGGAAGTAAGAGATAATGGCGGGGGAATCCCGGAAGGCGATCGGTCACGGGTGCAGCAACGCTTCGTCCGGCTTGAACCTGCACGCGCGACACCAGGACACGGCCTTGGGCTCAGTCTGGTACGCGCCATTGCCGAAGCGCATGGCACCTGCCTCTTCCTCGATGACGCCCGGCCAGGCCTCATCGCCGCGCTGACTTTCCCCGAAAGGAGCCTGTCTTGAGGGCTGCCCCCACTCTCCTGCTCACAGTGCTCGTGGCGGGATGCGCGACTTATTCCGCTTCGCCTTTGGCGGACAATCCTGCTGTCCTTGCAAGCCCGGTGGCCAGCGTGATCGAGGCACGAGCCGGCGCGATTGAGAGGCCATGGTTGAAGCCCGCCCCAGTCGATCTCTCGGCACCGTTGACGCCTGAAGGGATCGCTGCGCTCGCGGTGGTCAACAATCCCGATCTCGCGGCATTGCGCGACCGCGCCGGTGTGGCCGATGCGCAGGCATTTGCGGCTGGCTTATTACCGGATCCCACTTTCAGCATAGGTGCAGACAAGGTGCTAAGCGGCCCGGATACGATGCTGGGCATCGCCTCGAGCCTCGGTTTCGACCTGAATGCGCTGCGCACCCGCGGGGTTACTCGCCAGCAAGCTCGTGCCGAGGCGCGCAAGGTGCGGCTCGATCTCGCCTGGAGCGAATGGCAGACCTCGGGCCAGGCTCGGCTGCAGGCGACGAGGGTCGTCGCGCTGGAGCGTCAGGTCGCCCTGGATCGTGCGAGCCGCGACTCTGCGCAAACGATGCTCGACCGGACGCTCCGCGCCGCAGGACGCGGCGACATTGGCGGCGAACAGGCCCAAAGCGCCCGTCTCGCTGCATTCGACGCGGCCGAGCGACTACGCAACGATGAAAAGGAACTGAGCGCGGCGAGGTTCGAACTCGCGAAGCTGATTGGTTTCCCCCCCGATGGCACCCTGCGTCTCGCATCACCCCCGCTTCCGCCGGCGCCACCTGACACTGGCGTCCTGTTCGCGATCGCCCAGCGACGTCGGACCGACCTGCAGGCGCTGCAGGTGGGCTATGCGGCACAGGAGGCCGCCGTGCACAAGGCGGTCCTCGACCAGTTCCCGAAGCTAGACCTGACGATCAACGCGGGCCGGGACACCGCTGGCAACGTCACGGTCGGCCCGGCAGTGTCTTTCACGCTTCCCTTATGGAATCGCAACCGCGGCGGCATCGCTGTCGAACGCGCCACGCGTGCCGCTCTCAAGTCGGAGTACGAGGCGCGCCTGTTCCAAACCCGTGCTGAGATCGCCTCCGCCGTTGGCGGCATCGCTATTGCGCGCCATCAGCGCGACGCTGTGCTCGCGTCGCTGCCCGCGGCCCGCCGCTTTGCTGAGGCCAACCGGCGGGCCGCAGACCGCGGAGATCTTTCGCTCGCGACCGCTGCTGCCGCCGAGCAAGCGCTGCGGGACAAGGAGTTGCAGCTTGCTCAAGCCGAGCGGGACATTGCTGAACAAACCACCGCGCTCGAGTTGCTGACCGGCGCTCCGCAGGAGACATGGCAACCATGAAAAGGATTTTGTGTGTCGCGGCGCTGGCGCTCGCGGCCTGTTCGGGAGGGAAAGGTTCCGAGGAACCTGCCGCGGAGCCGATTGCCTTGGTCAAGCTTGCGAAGGCCGAGCCCGCGCAAGTCCAGTCGACCACGCGACTTTATGGCGCTGCGGAAGCGGGTGCGGGCGGTACGGCGATTCTGAGCGCGCCAGAAGAGGCGGTCGTCGCTACAATCGCAGCACCCGCCGGCAGCGCCGTGTCGCGGGGGCAAGTGGTGGTTCGTCTCCTCCCGAGTCCGACCGCGCGGCTCGATCTTGCTAAAGCGGCGAGCGATGCCCGCGCGGCCCAACAGGCTTATGCGCGCGCGCAGCGGCTTCGCGCCGACGGGCTGATGAGCAACGCTGAAGTGGAAACGGCGCGCGCCGCGGCACAATCCGCCGCTGCTACCCGCGCGAGCCTGGCGGCGCGCACCAGCGCGCTCGATCTTCGCGCTCCGTTCGCTGGTCATGTCCAGACAATCGCCGCCGGCCTGGGAAGCGTTGTGGCGGGCGGCACGGCTGTAGCGACGCTCAACGCCGCTGGCGACCTGCGAGCCCGATTTGGTCTCGACCCCATCCTGGCGCGCCAGATTCCACGCGGCGCATCGATCAGTATCGCGCCTTCGGGGGGTGGCCCCGGTTTCACCGCAACGATCCTATCGATCGACCCTACCGTCGACGCGCAGACGCGTCTCGCCTCGCTGTTCGTGCGCATTCCGGCTGCTGCGCCGGTCGGCGCGGGCCAGCCGCTCACAGGTGACCTCTCGTTGGCTACCCGCGGCAGCGCCCCCACCATTCCCTACGCCGCGCTGCTCGACGATGCGGGTCAGGCCTATGTCTTTGTTGCATCGGGCGGCACTGCGCATCGCCGCGAGGTGACGACAGGTGCGAGCGACGGTCACCGCGTCGAAATCATAAGCGGTCTGAGGCCCGGTGAGGCGGTCGTGATCGAGGGTGGCACGGCGCTCGCGGACGGCATGAAAGTGCGCACGAAATGATCCGGACCCTTAGCGCCCATTCTCGCGCGATCACGCTCGCCGCGATTTTGCTCGCACTGGCCGGCATCTTTGCCGCCTTGAAACTGCCCGTCAGCCTGTTTCCGCACATCGACTATCCGCGCGTCCTGGTCTCGATTGAAGCCGGTGACCGCGAGCCCGCCCAGATGGCCGCGGAGATTACCCGCCCGGTCGAGATCGCGCTGCGCGAGGTTCCTGGTGTTACCCGCCTGCGCTCGACGACGAGCCGGGGCTCGGCCGAGGTCGGGCTCAATTTTGCCTGGGGCGACGACATGGTTGCAGCAACGCTTGCTACCCAGGCAGCCCTGGCAACAGCGCTTCCGGACCTGCCGCCCGGCACGCGCTTCAGCGTCCGACGATCGGACCCGACGATCTTCCCGGTGCTGGGAATCGCCCTCACGTCGCGCAGTCTTGATCCTGCAGCGCTGCGTCAGATCGCCGAATTGCAGATACGCCCGGCGCTCACGTCAGTGCAGGGGGTGGCGGGCGTCGATGTGCTAGGCAGCGCGCCGCGGGAAATTGCGGTCGACATCGACCCGGGTCGGCTACAGGCGCTTGGCGTCAGCCTGACCGATGTCGCCACGGCGATCAGCCGTGCAAGCATGATCCGCGGGGTCGGCCGGATCGAGGACCGGCATCGCCTCTACCTTGTGCTGGTCGAGAACCGGGCGACGTCGGTGGAGGATATCGGCAGACTTCCGGTCAAAGCCGCAACCGCCTCGTCGGGTGGCGCAAATCCCACCCCGGGCCAACCGACCCCTCCACCATCGGCCTCGGTGGTCACACTCGGCCAAATCGCCTCGATCCACCCCGCCACCGCGCCGAACTTCACTCGCGTCACTGCAGCCGGACGCGATGCGGTCCTAATCAACATCCGCCAGTCTCCGACCGGCGACAGTGTCGCGATCGTGACCGCCGTAAACGCACGCCTTAAGCAGATTCAGCTGCCGCCGAGCGCGTCCGTAACGGTGTTCTACGACCAGTCCGAGCTGGTTACCGGCGCTGCCAACGCAGTGCGCGACGCGATCCTGCTGGGAGCTCTCCTTGCCGGTCTGGTGCTGTTCCTGTTCCTGCGCTCGTTTCGGCTGATGGTAATCACCGGGGTCGCGCTGCCAGCTGTTCTCGCCGCGACCTGTCTGGTCTTGCTGGCGCTCCACATGGGTTTCAACATGATGACGCTAGGCGGCATGGCCGCGGCGGTCGGCCTCGTCGTCGATGACGCCGTCGTCATGCTCGAGCACATGATGCGCCGCATGCAGGAGGGCAGGGCCCAGGACCGCGACAGTCTCCTCGCTGCGGCCGGAGAAATGAGCAAGCCACTCTACGGCTCGAGCCTTGCAACGATTATCATTTTCCTGCCACTCGCCTTCGTCAGCGGCGTCACCGGTGGCTTCTTCAAGGCCCTCGCGCTCACCATGGCGGCGGCCCTGATCCTGTCGCTGCTCTATGCGCGCTTCGTGATCCCGCTCCTCGCGGCTTCGTGGTTACGCGACAAGGATGTCCAATCGGCAGGCAAAGCGGATCGGCTGATGCATGGTCTGCAGCGCGGTCATGAATGGGCGGAGCGGCGCATGCTTGCCAGGCCAGGCCTAATTGTGCTCGTCACCGCCGTCGCGATGGCCGCGCTCGGCTATCTGGCTTGGAGCAACGTACCCTCGGGATTCATGCCGGCCATGGACGAAGGCGGTTTTGTTCTAGACTACAAGGCCCAGCCTGGTGCAGCGCTCGCGGATACCGATCGCATCCTTCGACAGGTCGAGCAAATCATCACGGCCACCCCTGAAGTGGCCAGCTATTCCCGGCGGACAGGGGTTCAACTCGGCGGCGGCCTGACCGAAGCCGACGAAGGCGACTATTTCATCCGCTTGAAGAGCGGTTCGCGCCGCCCGATCGACGAGGTGATGACGGATATTCGGACGCGGGTCGAGCATGACGTCCCCGGTTTGCAGATCGAGACCATCCAGTTGATGGAGGACTTGATCGGCGATCTCACCGCGGTGCCGCAGCCGATCGAGGTCAAACTGTTCAGCGACGATCCTGCCGCTCTCAATAAGGCAGCCCAGCAGGTCGGCGACGCCATCGGCAAAATATCTGGAGTGGTCGAAGTCGTGAACGGCTTGCGCGTGGCGGGCGATGCGATCGACGTCCGCGTGCGCCCCGGCGCGCTCGCGCAACAGGGCCTCGATGCCGACGCCTTCGCATCGCAGATTGAGGGACTTATTGGAGGCACCGAGGCGACCAGGATGCGCGCGGGGGAGCAATTGGTCTCGATCCGGGTGCGGGCGCCAGCGGACCTGCGTCAACGCGCCGCGCAGATTGCACAGCTCCCGCTGGTCGCACCAGATGGCCATGGTCTGACCGTCGGTCAGGTCGCCGATGTGACGGTACAAGCTGGTCAGCAACAATTGACTCGCGAGGACCTCGCCCCCTTTGTCGCGGTCACTGCCCGCCTCGAAGGACGCGATCTCGGTTCCGGAATGCAGGATGTCCGCAAGACCGTAACCGGCCTGAATCTGCCCAACGGCATCCGCGTCGACTATGGAGGCCTTTACGCCGAGCAGCAGAAGAGCTTTGCCGACCTTAGCATGGTTTTCGCGTCTGCATTGCTGCTGACCGCATTGCTGCTGACCATCCTGTTCGAGCGCATGGCCTGGACGCTTGCCGCGATCCTGACGGTGCTGCTGT
>Ga0207640_10000987_pt1 | contig 15779 bp, 18 predicted proteins | sample KBSCornC42_FD_184300 | JGI IMG/M metagenome (GOLD analysis project Ga0207640, IMG submission 184300) | Corn rhizosphere microbial communities from Kellogg Biological Station, Michigan, USA - KBS Corn C4-2 (SPAdes) (version 2) | ecosystem: Host-associated > Plants > Roots > Rhizosphere > Soil ... | reverse complement strand
CCAGTCGCGGCCCGCCACCGGCGCGACGGTGCCGAGCATCGTGGTCCGCTCGCCGCCGCGCGTGTCGTCGTACGGAATGGTCAGGCGGACGGGCGCTTTCGAAAACTCCTGCACGATTTTCAGGTATGAGAAATCGGGGTGCTGCACATCGACCGCCGGCTCGCTGTGCAGGAGCACCTTGCCGTTGCGGTCGACGACGAAGATGGTGACGTCGCCCTTTCCTTCGTCGCGAATGCGGTCGCTGATGCGGCGCAGGCTGACGATGGCCTCAATAGCGCCAATGGGGACGCCGATGTTCGCGCCGTCGTCCGCGACCGGCACGGCCACGACGACCACCGGCTGGTTCGCGGCGGTCATGTACTGGAACGTGCCGGTGTAGACCTGACCCTTGAGCGCTGCCTGCAGCGCGAGATCGAGCTCCTGCGCCACCGCTGCATCGAGCTGCGCCGGCTTGGCCTCGGCACCTTTCCCGTCGCGATTGAGAATGCGCATGCCGAGGATGTCGCCGTCGGCAGTGATGTAGTCGGCGATCATCCCGGTCTGCGCCGCGTAGATGAACGGATCGCTGCCGGGCGGCAGGGCGCGCTTCAGCGCCCGCACGTTGCCGGCGATCTTCATCAACTGCTGCGTGTTGTTCGCCAGCAGGTTCTGGATGTCGGTGGCGATGCCCCCCGCGGAACGCGTCAGGTACTTCCGCTCCAGCGTCTCCAGCGAGTCGCGGTTGATGCGGATGAGGAAGTAGTGCGAGACGACCAGCGGTACGAGCCCGACGACGACCATCGCGCCGAGGAGCGTCCACAGCAGCCGCGCGCGGCGCTGGGGTGGAGGTTGGACATCGTCGTCTTGGACATCGCTGTCGGACATCGGACGCGATTATAGCGAGGCGATCTGCGAGAATCGCGCGATGAGTGCGGAGAAGAAGATCGTCATCATCGCCGGCCCGAATGGCGCAGGAAAGACGACCTTCGCGCGAGAGTGGTTGCCATACGAGGCGGGATGCCCTCTCTTCATCAATGCAGACCTGATTGCCGCGGGACTTTCGCCCTTCGATCCGGACGCGGCTGCCTTTCGCGCGGGACGTCTAATGCTGGCCGAGATCGACCGCAACGCGGCTGCTGGCGAGACCTTCGCCTTCGAGACGACGTTGGCGGGACATACGTACCTTCGCCGAGTCCGGTCGTGGCGTTCCGCAGGCTTCATCGTGAAGATTCTTTTTCTTTCTCTGCGCAATGCCGATGAGGCAATTGCCCGTGTGGCGTTTCGAGTTCAGCAGGGTGGACACGATGTGCCGCCGGAAGTCATTCGGAGGCGATTTAGGATCGGGATGAAGAACTTCCTGGAGATCTATCGTTACGAGGTCGACTACTGGCGGTTGTTCGACAACAGCGGACCGCGCCCTCTATTGTTGTCCCAAGGAGCTATCGATGAGTGAATCACTGCCGGACCTTCCCGACGCAGACATGCAATCGGCAGTGCGAGGACTGCTACGTGCCGCTCAGCGCGCGCGTGAAGTGGCGCGGGCAACGCGCACTCCGTTGGTGATCGTCGTTGACGGCGTGCTCACCGAAGTGCCCTACGACCAGATCGAAGACATCGAACTTCCTGAAGATGAAAAGTAAGATCTGGCGGAATCGACGGCGTGCTATCATTGCTATCGCAATCTCGGAGGCACCCTCATGGCACAGCTCATCGTGCGAAATATCGAAGACGAACTAGTAAAGGAGCTGAGGCTCCGAGCAGCTCGGAACGGACAGTCAGCGGAAGAGGAACATCGGCAGATTCTGCGCCGTGCGCTGGCGCCTTCGCATTTCAGTTCCTCGTTCAAAGAACTGCTGGAGCAAATGCCGGAGGTCGGCACTGACGAGGACTTTGAGCGGAGCAAAGACCTCGGCCGCCCCGTCACGTTGTGAGCTTCCTGGTCGACACGAACGTACTTTCCGAAGTGCGTAAGGGCAATCGCTGCAACGAATCGGTCGCCGCATGGTGGTCCACAGTTTCCGAAGAGGACATTTTCATCAGCGTTCTCACAATCGGTGAGATCCGCAAGGGCATCGAGAGTGTCCGGCGACGTGACCTTCGAACTGCCAGTACGCTCGAAGCGTGGCTCTCGCGAGTCATCAGCCATCATCGTGATCGAATTCTGCCGATCGAACTGGATATTGCGGAAGAGTGGGGACGTCTTAACGTTCCCGATCCAATCGCTGCAGTTGACGGACTGATCGCAGCCACAGCGAAAGTGAGGGGTCTGACTCTGGTCACTAGAAACCTCGATGATGTCGAACGGACGGGAGTCGATTGTTTTAATCCGTGGCACGACTGACTCCGCGCATCCTCCATGCCCCTCGGCCTCTACGTCCACCTCCCGTTTTGCCGCGTTCACTGCACGTATTGTCCGTTTGCGGTTTCGACGGACATTCGTCTCCAGGATCAGTACACCGACGCGCTTGTGGTTGAGATTGAGGCGCGTTCGAATGGGGAGCGCCTCGACAGCATCTTCTTCGGCGGTGGGACGCCGTCGCGGACGTCGCGCGAGAATTTCGCGCGAGTCGTGAAGACGATTCGCGGTCGCTTTGAAATCGACGACAGCTCCGAGTTTTCCATCGAGGCCAATCCCGAGGATGTGGATGCGAGCGCCGTTGCGTTCTGGCGGTCGCTCGGAGTCAATCGCATCAGCATCGGCGTGCAGTCGTTTCATGATGACGAGCTGCGTCCGCTCGGTCGCGTGCATGGGCGCGCGCAGGGGCTCGAGGCGGTTCGCATCGCCGCGGCATCCGGAGTTCGCACCAGTCTCGATCTCATCCTCGGATTACCTCGTCAGACCGCGGCGAGTTTCGAAGAGACGCTGGAAACTGCCATCACCATCGGCGCCGGTCACGTCTCGCTCTACATGCTCGATCTCGAAGAGGGGACGGCGCTGGCGCGGCAGGTCGACGATGAACGCGTCACGCTGCCCGACGAGGATCTGGTCGCGAACCTCTACATGATGGCCATCGAACGATTTGCGAACGCCGGTCTCGCGCAGTACGAGATCAGCAATTTCGCGCGGCCGGGCCAGGAGTGCCGCCACAATCTTCGCTATTGGCGCCGCGAGCAATACCTCGGCTTCGGCATCGGAGCGCATTCGTTCATCGGCGACCGCCGCTTCGCGAATACGCGCGACATCCATCGCTACATCGCCGGCCAGCGCGAGCCGGAATTCGCGGAAGTCCTCGGCGAGGGCGAAGTGCGGCGCGAGACGATCTTCCTCCGGCTGCGGCAGGCCGAGGGCATAAACTATGCGGACGTTGTACGACTTTGCGGCGAGGAGGGAATCGCATGGATGGATCGAGGCTTGAGCGACGGGTGGCTGCGGCGGGTGGGAAATCGCGTGGCCTTCACCCCTTCCGGTTTCCTTTTGAGCAACGAGTACATGTCGCAGCTTTTCTGATCGCGTTCGCGGCATTGCCTCTGTTCGGCCAGGACATCAAGTTCGATCCGAACCTCGTGAACCAGGCGAACTTCAGCGAGTTCTCGCGCGTGGTCGGCCAGGCGATTTTCGCGACGCCCGTGCAGCCCGCGCGCGCCAGCGGCCTGCTCGGATTCGACGCGGGCGTCGCCGCGACCGTCGTGAAGATCGACGAGAACGCAGCGTACTGGCGCGCGGCCGTTCCGCAGGGAAACACGTTCACCTCGCACGGCTACATCGGCGTTCCTCGGCTCGTGGTCTCGAAAGGGTTCGGCTTCGGCACGATCTCCGGCACGTACGCGAAGATTTCGGATAGCGGCATCAAGACCTGGGGCGGCGCGCTCGATACGCCGCTGCTGCGCGGCGGGTTGTTGAAGCCGGAGCTGGCGCTGCGACTGTCGTACTCGACGCTGACCGGCATCGACGTCTTCCACGAGAAAACCTACGGCGCGGAAGTCTTCCTCAGCAAAGGTTTCGGTCCGATCACGCCGTACGCCGCGGTGGGCCGGATGAAAATCGATGCGCGCGGCGACGTTCCCGCGACGACGCATTCATCGGCGTTCACGCTGACCGACAAGAGCAGTCTGAATCGCTACACGGTCGGCGTCCGCCTCTCGCTGCTCGTGCCGAAGCTCGTCGTCGAAGCGACGCAGGCCGAGGTCAGGAGCTACGCGGCGAAGGTTTCGATCGGGTTTTAGACGGTCATCGCTGTCATCCTGAGGCTGCCGGAGCCGCGGAGCCGGAGGCGGAGACGGCGGAGGACGCCGAAGGACGCCGAAGGATCTCAAGCTTCCCAAGCTGCGTTAATCCCAGCGGGTTTCAGCCGGAGTTGCGCAACTTGAGATCCTTCGACCGTCCTGCGGCGTTCCGCGCTTCGCGCTCCAACGCCTCCGGCGGCTCAGGATGACAACTACTTCACTCCCAACGCGCTCTTGATCGCGTCGATCGTGAACTGGCCCTCGGGGCCGAAGCCGATGACCTGGCCGTTGATGATGTACGTCGGCGTCGAGAGGATGCCGTTGTCGAAGGCGCGGCTGACCTGATCGATCAGCGCTTTCTTCTCCGCCGGCGACTTGTAGATCTTCTCCACGGCCTTCCAGTTGATGTCGTTGTCCTCGACGAAATTCTTGAAGAATTTGTCGAACGGCTCCTTGCCGATCGTCTCCTGATTCTCGAAGACGAAGTTCACATAGTTCCAGTATTTTCCGGGCGCCACCTTCGACAGAGCGTGCGCGCCGAGGGCGGCGTCGAGAGCCCACTCGTGATGTTCGAAGAGAGGGAGATCGAGGCGGTAGTAATCGACCTTGTCGAGGTTCCTGGCGATGATCGGCTCCACTTTCTTGTGAGCCTTCGCGCAGGTCGGACATTCGAAATCGGACAGCTCGATGATCTGCACCTTCGATTTCGGATTGCCGCGGCGCGTCGCGCCGGCGAGTCCGATCGAGTCGACGATGGCCCGGCCCGGATCGACGTTCAGATTGCCGCGCGTGCCGACGATGAGGTAGCTGTTCGACGAGTCGACGAAGCCGCGGTACGTGAAGCCGCCGCCGGCCGCCTTCGACTTCTTGATGATCGAGACTGCGCGGAGTCCGTCCGGAAGCGGGAAGGGCGCGATGACCGCCGTGACTGGCTCTTTCAGCGCGTTGCTTCCGACCTCGGCGATTCGCGCCTGCACCGGCCGCGCGTCCTCGGGCAGCGTGAAGATCGTGCCGATCACGACCTGGCCGCTGACCGGCGAATGCAGCATGTACGTTTTGCGCTGGCAGCTCTGGTCGCTCGATTCCTGCGACAACTGGTAGAGCACGAAGCCGCGCGGACCTTCCTGGCCGACCGGGGCCACGGTGATTTTCGCTTCGGGACATTTCGCCAGCGACCGCGACGCGAAGTTCGTCAGCGCGGCGTTGAGCGTCGGCGCGCGTTGCGCCAGGACGCAGAAGGGGATGAGGGCCAGCATGGTGGCCGTGAGTGCTCGTTTCATCGTCAATTCCTGTCGGACCGGATTCAAATCATTGCGCGTTAACAGTGCGGTAGCCGCGTTCAATCCATTCCTTGATGCCGCCGTTGACGTGCACGACGTTGCGGAAGCCGGCCACGCTCAGCAGTTGCGCGGCCACCGCGCCGTCCTCGCCGGTCTCGCCGTAAACGAGCACGGTCTGGTTCTGATACGGCAGCAGTTCGGGCAGCCGCATCTCGATGGTCTCGAACGGCGCGCTGATCGCTCCCGGGATGTGTCCCTCGGGACCGCGATACGCCGACGACGGCCGGATGTCGATGACCACGACCTGCTGGCTGTCGAGGATCATCTCCGCGGCGATGGTCGGCGCGATCTCCGCGTAGCCGCCGTTGGTCTTCGAAACACCGACGGTGCGGCACGAAGGGAGAAAGCAAATCGCAGAAAGCAGAAGTGCTGCGGAAGTCTTCATAGCATCTCCAACTCGAACTCGGCCCGGACTTCGCCGACGATTTTTCCGACGACGTTCGACACTTGCTGACGGCGAAACGGTTGCAACTCCGGAGCCGAGGAAACGTCGGCGCCGAGGATTTCGAGAGTCTTGAGAATGACCGGATTGCGGCCGCGCGCCATCGAGCCGTCATGGATCTTCAGGGCGATGCCGACCGCGACATCATCCGCGACGCGCAGCCGTCCGGTCAACGCCCCCACCAGCGACGGCGCCATGGCCATCGCATACAACCCCTCGGCGCCTTCTTTCGACAGCAACTCGCCGCCGAATGCCTGCATCAGCGGCGTGGTCATGCTCCACGCGCCGGCGACGTATTGTGGAAAGCCGGTCATGGCGTTGACGATCTCCGCCGCGCTGCCGCCGTAGCGCTCCAGCGCGCCCGTGATTCCTGTTTGCGTGCTGGCCATCAGCCGCGCATACGCGAAGGCGGTGCGCTGCAGCGAAAGGAAGAAGGCGGGAACGCCGCAACCGTCGATCGCGATCGGAATCTCGTCCGGATCGAGATCAGCGAAATCGGCGAGCGTGGCGCGCATCGTTTCCTGCAACGGATGCGCGGCGTCGATGTAGTCGGCCGATGGAACGTCCATCACCTGCGTGGCCAGCAGCATGCCCGCATGTTTGCCCGAACAGTTGTTGTGCAGCGCCGACGGCTCATCGCCCGACGCGCGCAGCTCCGCCGCCGCCTTCTCGTCGTACGGGACATGCGCGCCGCAAAGGAGGTCGGACTCGTCGAACTCGCCTTTGCGCAATAACGCCCCCGCGGTAGCAACGTGCAGTGGCTCGCCGCCATGCGAGCCACACGTCAACGCGATCTCTTCGTCCGACAACTCGTACTCATCGACGCCGCCATATTCGAGCAGCGGAATGGCCTGAAACGGCTTGGCCGCGGACCGAAGGCAAGTCCGCAATCCCGGCTCACCGGCATACGCGAGCAGACGTCCCGTCGAGTCGACGACCGCAATCGATCCGGTATGAAACGACTCGACCTGATCGCCGCGATACACGCGCGCAAGGATTTGCACGGCAGCAGTCTAAGCCGAACTTGAGATCACAATTTGTGATCTCAAACCGGCACGGCCGGTGGCGCTGGTTGCCCAAGGCTCGGCCACCAGGTGCTTACTCCTCTGCGATCTCTAGGGTTGGGATGCACGGGGAACCGGTTTCACGCGGAGACGCGGAGATCGCGGAGATGGATGTCTCTCACTCCGCGTACTCCGCGTCTCCGCGTGATGATGGTTCCCTGTAACGTACACGCCGGTCACGATCGACACGCCTACACTCGTCTTTGAGTTGCAGGCAAGGCCCGCGCTGTATCTCTGTGGTTCATTTCTATTCGCTGATCACCTGAATCCCCACCACCGCCCCCTTTGCCTTCATCCACGCCACGAGCTCGTCGTGCTTCCCGCGGATCGCCTCGGCCAGTGGAGTCTCGCCGTTGTCGGCGACGGAGTTCATTTCGGCGCCGTGGTCGAGGAGGAGTTGGATGATGTCGATGCGTCCGCTGATCGCGCCTTCGTGCATCGGCGTGAAGCCTCTCGACTGTCGCACCAGCGCGTCGGCGCCGTGGTCGAGGAGAATCTTCGCCGTTGCATACTGGCCGGAAAGGAGCGCCGTCTGCAGCGGCGTGTTGCGGAACTTCGATGCGGCGCGGGCCTCGATCGCGGCGCCCTTTTTGATCAACAGCTCGGTGTTGGCGACGTTGCCGCCGAATGCCGCCATGTGCAGCAGCGTCCAGCCGAAATGGTTGCGGCTCTTGACGGCGTCCCCGTCGGTCAACATCACCTCGAGCTGCGCCGCCGTGCCGAGGGCCGCGGTCTCGAAGATGTCGAGATGAGGTTTTTGCGCGAGGATCGCATGGAGCATCTCGTTCTTCGCGGGATCGAGAAAGCCCTCGCCCTTATTGATGAACAGCGCGCTGATGACGGCGCTCGTGCCTTTCGCATTCTTCGCGTTGGCGAGCGCCGGATCGCGCGCCAGCATCGACGTCACGGTGGCGACGTCGCCGGAGTTGACCGCTTTCAGAAAATCGTCTTCCGCCATGGCCGGAATCGTAATGCCGATGATCATCGCGACGAGTAAGAGTGTTCGCATGATAAAATCCTCCGCCGCACAACGTACGCGCGCCGACGCGGCCGCGCATGTGCCGCTCGGGGCATCCCTTTGCATGTGACTTCCGGCCTATTCACGCGCCGCGGCGGCTGTGTCATTCTCGCGCCATGCCGCAAACGCGCATCCTCGGCGTCGCGGGCCTGATGGCCTGGCTGATGGTTGGGTTGCCGGTCGTCATTCAAGGCGCGAACACGCCCGGCGTCATGCTGCGCTGGGCCGTCGCGTACGTCCTCTTCGGCGCGCTCTTCATCGCCGATTTGAGGCATCCGCGCCTTTCATTTCTGGCGATGGAAGCGCTTTGCGTCACGGTGATGGTGCTGCTTCTCTGCGACGGATTTGAAGGCGCACTGCTGGTGATGATCGCCATGCGCCTGCCGTCGCTGCTCGATCGCCGCCGCGGATTGGCGTGGATCGCGGGCCAGACGCTGCTCCTCGCCGGCGCCGTCGCCATTCACTGGAATGGCCGCTCGGCCTTTCTGCTAACGCCGCCGTACCTCGGATTTCAGATCCTGGCGTTTTTCGCATTCGAGCTCCTTGATCGCGAGCTGCGGACGAGCGCGCAACTTCGCGCCATGCAGGATCTCGTCGCCGACGGGGGCCGCCTCACCGAACGTCTTCGCATCGCCGGCGAGCTTCACGACGCCCTCGGCCATCACCTCACGGCCCTCACGCTGAACCTCGAAGCTGCGCTCGTGCGCACCGAAGGCGCCGCGCATGGCGACGTGGAGAAAGCGCAAGCGTTGGCGCGGACGCTGCTCGCAGACGTTCGCGCCATCGTCGCTGAGAAGAACGCCGACGATTGTCTCGACCTCACGCGCGCGTTGCGCACGCTCGTCGCCGATCTGCCGCGTCCGCGCGTGCAACTCGAAGTCGACGACGCGCTGCGCATCGACGATCCAGAGCGCGGACTGGTCATCCTCCGCTGCGTTCAGGAAGTGGTCACGAACGCGGCCCGGCACTCGGGGGCCGAGAATCTCTGGATCACCGTCCGCCGCAGCGGTGACGCCTTCGAGGTCCGCGCGCGCGACGACGGGCGCGGACGCGCAAACGTCCGCGACGGCTTCGGATTGCGCGGCATGCGCGAGCGCATCGAACACGCCGGCGGCGAACTGACGATCGAAAGTGGCGCGGGCCATGGCTTCGCATTGACCGCGTTCGTTCCGGCGCGGGGCCATTCGTGATTCGCGTCTTCATCGCCGACGATCAGCTTCTCATCCGCCAGGGAATCCGCACGCTGCTGGAAATGGATGCGGAAATCGTCATCGCCGGCGAAGCTGAGGACGGCGCGGAGACGATCGAGCGCGTGCCGGCGGCCGAGGTCGATGTGCTGCTGCTCGATGTGCGGATGCCGAAGAAGAGCGGTGTCGATGTCCTTCGCGAATTGTCGGCGATCGATGCGCTGCCGCCGACGCTCGTCCTCACGACCTTCGACGACACCGCCGTCGTTCTCGACGCCATCCGCAGCGGCGCGCGCGGCTTTCTGCTGAAGGACATCTCGTATCAGCAACTGATGAACGCGATCCGCGCCATCGCCGCGGGTGGGACGGTGTTCCAGCCGGCCATCACGCAACGCCTGCTTCGCGCCACGTCGCCGATCGCTGACGACGCGATGCCGATCGAGGCGTTGACGGCGCGCGAGCTGGAAGTGGTCCGCCTCATGGCCGGCGGCTACTCGAACAAGGAAATCGCGCACGCCCTCGGCACGGCCGAGGGAACCATCAAGAATCAGGTGTCGAGCATTCTGGCGAAGTTCGGCGTGCGCGATCGCACGCGCGCCGTGCTCAAGGCTTTGGAGGCCGGTCTGCTGTGATCGTTTTGGTAACGCTGATGGCCTGCTTCAGCGCCGCAGATTTGCTCATCGACTCCTCGTATTCATACGCGGGGTCTGAGTCGTAGACGATTCCCGCGCCGGCCTGAATCGAGGCTTGCCCTTTCGAGAGCACGATCGTGCGGATGGCGATGCACGAATCCATATTTCCGCTGAACGCGAAGTACGCCACCGCGCCGCCGTACGGTCCGCGCCGCGTCGTCTCATGCGCATCGATCAGCTCCATCGCACGAATCTTCGGCGCGCCGGTGAGGGTGCCGGCGGGAAAGCAGGAGAGAAAAAGATCGACCGGCGTGCGGTCGTCGCGCAGTGTCCCTTCCACGTTCGTGACGAGATGCATGACGTGGCTGTAGCGCTCGATGTGCGCGAAGTCGGTGACGAAAACGGAGCCGCTGACGCAGACGCGGCCGAGATCGTTGCGTCCGAGGTCGACGAGCATGAGGTGCTCGGCCTGTTCTTTTGGGTCGGCGACGAGCGCGCGTTCCAGCTCGGCATCCTCATCGTGCGTCGCGCCGCGGCGACGCGTGCCGGCGATGGGACGCGTTTCGGCGCGCCTGCCGTCGACGCGCACCAGCATCTCCGGCGACGCGCCGACCAGCGTGCACTCCGGCGTCCGCAGCAGGAACATGTACGGCGACGGGTTGATCGAGCGCAGCACGCGGTAGAGCGTGAGCGCGTCGTGCTCGGGAAAGTCGGTACTCCAACTCTGCGAGAGGACGATCTGGAAGATTTCGCCGGAGACGATTTCCTCTTTCGCGGCGTTGACGACCGCTTCGAAATCGGCGCGCGGGATATTCGGCGTGAACTCGGCGTCGCGCACATCATTCGGAAACGCGAGCAGCTCCACGCGCGCGCCGCGCAGCTTTTCGATGGCGCGGTCGAGCCGCGCGTTGGCTTCGTCGAACGATGCATGCGCGTCGGACGTGAAGAGATTGACGATGACGTAAAGCCGCTGCTTGACGTGATCGAAGACGACGACGTTATCGAAGAAGAGCAGCCGCGCGTCGGGGATGCCGCAGTTGTTCGGATGCGAGTCGGGGATGCGCTCGCTCCAGCCGGCCACGCTGTAGCCGAAGAAACCGACCGCACCGCCGAAAAACGGCGGCAGGGTGTCCTCGCGATAAACGCGCAGCGGACGCAGCTCGTTGTTCAAGACGGAAACAGGATCGGGAGTGTTCTCGTCGAAACGCAGACTGCGGCGCGGCTCGAATCCGACGAAGGAGTAGCGGCCGACGTTTTCGCCGCGCTCGACACTCTCCAGAAGAAACGCCTCGCCGTCGCCCGAAAGCGCAGCGAATGCAGCGACGGGCGTGATGGCGTCCGCGCTCAATTCGCGCACGATGGGAACGATGTCGTAGTCGTTACGAAGGTCATCCAGGTTCATTCACATGCCTCGAGAAAAAGCTCGCTCTGCCGCGCCGCCTGCGCGCGCAGGAGATCGAGCCCGTTGAAAGTCGCGTGCGATTGGCCGCCGTACGCCGCTTCGATGATGGTACCGGCAATGGGCAGCGTTACGGCCACATTCCGCGGCAACGTATTGATGACGAGATCGCCGCGAAATGCGGACAATCGATCGAGCGGCAACGCGTCAAGTTTGCCGGGAGTGCGGTTGAAGACGGTGTACTCGATTCCCGCGCGACGCAGCGCGACGAGCGCCGCCCTCGCGGTTCCGCCGGCGCCGATGACGGCTGCGGTTCGCGCGGACGTCTTTTTTATCAGCGCTTCAAAACCATCGACGTCGGTGTTGTCGGCAACGATTCGTCCTCCGATTCGAACGAGCGTGTTTACCGCTCCGGCTTCTCGTGCATTCGTTCGAATGTCGCCGCCAACCGACTCCGCGAATGTGAGCGCGTCCTCCTTGAACGGAGCGGTGACCGAAAGCCCATGCGGCGCGAAGCGCTCACCGCGCGCGAATGGCGCGGCGATGTCGAGAAAATCATCGGTCTCGAAAATCGAATACGCGGCGGCGATGCGCCGCTCGCGAAAGATGGCGTTGTGAATAGCCGGCGATCCGCTATGCGCTGCGGGATTGCCGACGATTGCGAAGATCCTGTCCGCTCTTAGTGATCGACGATCCGGCCCATAAATCGCCAGCGCTTGCTGCAACGTCAACTGCCCCGGCGCCGCGGAGCGCGTCTCGTCGACACTGACGAACTGGAACTCCGATCCTAAGAACGGCGCGAGGATGCGCGAGTACAACCCGCGTCCGCCCATGCCGATGATCGTAGTGTTGTCTCGCAGCGCTGCAAGCAACCGCGCGTTGTCGGCGAAGTTCTTCGGCGTCGCCGCGATCTTTACGTGACTCGCTTTCATCTTTCTGAGCAGGTCGTCGACGTCCGGCATGCCGTCGTAGTCGTGATGCGAGAGGACGATGCGATCACCCTCAACCTCTTCCGGCCATTCGACGTCGATGAAATCGATGCCCGCTGCCAATGCGGCGGCGATGTCGACGTGTCCACGGCCACGATTGGTGGCGATGATCGGCTTCGCCGTCGCCTCACGGATTTTTTTCCAATCGACTGATCCGTACCCGAACGCATCGGCACGGACTTCGATCGCGTCATGGTCCGCGTTGAGCGCGCGGATCACATCGATCGCGATTTCAGGCCTTTCCTCGTGGATCGTGACGGCGAGCCGCATTCGAGAGAAAGCTTATCGGACGAGACGCTCTTCATCTGTGTGAATCTGCGTAATCTGCGGATGAAATCAATCCGCAGATTACGCAGATGAACGCAGATGGACTTACTCTCACCCACCATGCGGCTCCAACGCACCGAGGCCATCGTTCTGCACACGTTTCCGGCGCGGGAGCGGGACAAGCTCGTTGTCTTTCTGACGCCGGAGCATGGGAAGGTGAAGGGGTATGCGTATGGGGCGCGGTCGATGCGGACGCGGTTCGGGGCGTCGCTGGAGCCGTTGGCGAAAGTGAAGATCGGATATGTCGAGCGGGAGTCGGAGGAGATCGTGCGCATCGAGTCGGTCGATCTGATCCGATCGCTCTTTCCGGCGCAGCAGAATCTTGCGGCCAGCGTGGCGGCGTCGTATCTGGCGGAGACGGTCGATACGTTCGCGCAGTCGGGCGATCCGGCGGAATTGATTTACCGGCTGCTCGATCGGACCACGGAGGCGTTACTGGAAGGCGCGTCGCCGATGCGGGTGGTGGCGTATGCCGAGGTCTGGATACTGCGACTGGCGGGAGTGCTGCCGTCGCTGCGGAACTGCAACGCGTGCGATGGTCCGTTGGGACGTCCGCTGCGCTTCGATTCGGGCGCGCATGGATTCGTCTGCGCGAATTGCACTGGCGATCATGCGCAGGTGATTGCGAACGATGTCGCCGATGTGCTCGACGCCATCATGCGCATGCCGGTCGGTGAATTTGCAGCGAGCACGATCGCATCCGATGTGTTGATCGAGGTCCGCCTGCTGGCCGCCTTCTTCCGCCGCAACTTCCTCGGGCACGAATTGAAATCGTTCGAAGTTCTGGCGGGAGTCGTCGCATGAAACCGCGGACCACTGCGATCATCATCGCCGGTTGGACGCTGCTGGCGCTGTTGTTCGCGGCGCAGCTCCGCGTCGATGCCTCGTACGCTGGGCGGACCATCTCGATGCCGCAAGCGCTGGTATTGAGCTTCGCCGGCTGGTACGGGTGGGCGCTCCTCTCTCCGCTCGTCATCATCCTGACTCGCCGCCTCGGCACGCGCGCTCCGAAGGCCGTGTTGCACATTCCGGCGATGCTCCTCCTCACGTTCGTCAAGGTGGCGGTGACGACGGAAATCCTGCGCCGCGCCGGCTTCTCGCCGCGCAATACGTTCTCGATCGCCAACGTGCCGCTGAACCTCGTCACGTACGCGGCGATCGTCGCAGCGACGCACGGCGTCGACACGTGGCGCCGCGGGCGCGAGGCGAACGAACTCCTGATGCAGGCGCGCATGGATCTGCTGACGTCACAGTTGCAGCCGCATTTTCTTTTCAACGCGCTTCATTCGATTGCGGAGCTGATGCACAGCGATGTTGACGCCGCGGACCGCGCTCTGACGCGCGTCAGCGAGCTGCTCCGCGCGACCCTTGACGCTGGAAGACGTCAGGAGATCCCGCTCGCGGACGAGCTGTCGCTCGCCGAGCGGTATCTCGACATCGAGCAGATCCGCCTTGGCGCGCGGCTTCGGACGCGCATCGACGTCGAAGCATCGACTCGTGACGCACTCGTGCCGATGTTCATCCTCCAGCCGATCGTCGAAAACGCCGTGCGCCATGCCATCGCGCCGCGTTCGGAGCCTGGGATGATCGAAATCTCGGCGCGTCATCAAGGCGACGCGTTGCGGATTGAGGTTGCCGACGACGGAGGCGGCTTCGCAACCGATGCTGTCGAAGGCGTCGGGCTCACCAACACGCGCGCGCGGCTCGCGCATCTCTACGGCGACAAGCAGCGGGTCGACATCGCGCGCAGCGAGGCGGGCGGCGCCTCGATCAGCCTCGTGCTACCGTTTCGAACGTGAGGCGAGTGCGGGCGCTGATCGCTGAAGATGAGCCGCTGGCGCGGCGCCGGCTGGAGCGGCTGCTGCGGCGCCGCGACGATATCGAGATCGTCGCCAGCGCCAAAGACGGAGACGAAGCGCTGGCGCTGATCGCATCGACTGCTCCCGATCTGATCTTCCTCGACATCCAGATGCCCGGCCTCGGCGGATTCGACGTCGTGCGCGAGCTCGCCGGCGGCGGCAAGCCGTTCATCATCTTCACCACGGCGTACGACCAGTACGCGTTGCGCGCCTTCGAAGTGCACGCGCTCGATTACCTCCTCAAACCGTTTGACGACGTACGGCTCGATGCCGCGCTCGATCGCGCGTTGCCGCTGATTCGGGGAGGCGAATGGACGCAGCGATTCGTCGTCAAGTCGGTGGGGCGCATCCTCTTTCTGCGCGCTGAGGAGATCGACTGGATTACGGCCGCGGACAACTATGTGCAGTTGCACGCCGGCCGTGCATTGCATCTCGTGCGGACGACGCTGAAGTCGATCGAGCAGAAGCTCGATCCGGTGCGCTTCGTGCGCGTGCATCGCTCGACAATCGTGAACGTGGAGAGCGTGAGGCAGTTCATCCCTTCCGCGCACGGTGACTGCGAGCTGGTGCTGCAGGACGGCACGCGCCTGGCCGTGAGCCGCACGTTCAGCGACCGCGTGCGCGCCGCGGCTCGCCCCTGAATCCGTCCGTCCCGTCCCAAACTCCGCCGCGGCCGCGATTGCGCGGTTACGTTGCGCACGGAGGACGTGATGACGAAGAAAGCGATCGCAAAGGAAGTCGCAATCTGGACGCTGACGCTGCTGCTCGTGCTGATGTTCACCAACGCCGGCATTCGCAAACTCTTCGAGTCGGGTGGATGGACGGTGATGTTCCGCCGCGCCGGGTTCCCCGACTGGTTTCGGATTCTGGTCGGCGTGATCGAGGTTGCCGCGGCGGCATTGCTGCTCCTCCGCCGCACGGCAGCCTACGGCGCGATCTCCGTGATCGTGGTCATGATCGGCGCACTGGCTACCGTGGCCATGACGCTACACGGTCCGTTCATGCGGCAAGGGCTGATTCCGCCCTCGGTCGCAATCGTCGTCGCCGTCATCGTTCTGATGGCGCGCTGGCGGCAGCGATTCGTGATCGGCAGATCGCGCGATGTCGCGGGGGCGATCAACGGCTAAATACGCACGCCGCCGCGTCCTTCCGCAAGCAGCGCGCGTCCGTGGTAGTGGAACTCGTTGTGGACGTCGAGCAGGAGTTGACGGCGTTCGATCCGCTCCTCCTCGGCGCGCGTGTAGACGGTGGCTTCGAGGAGAGCGGTGCCATCGTCGCGTGCATCGACCGAGGGGAGATGCGTGACGATGAGAGCGCGGACGATTTGCGGCGACTGCATGCGCATCAGCGCGGCGTCGTAGTCTTCGGCGGTCGCGATG
>Ga0207640_10000969_pt1 | contig 15905 bp, 21 predicted proteins | sample KBSCornC42_FD_184300 | JGI IMG/M metagenome (GOLD analysis project Ga0207640, IMG submission 184300) | Corn rhizosphere microbial communities from Kellogg Biological Station, Michigan, USA - KBS Corn C4-2 (SPAdes) (version 2) | ecosystem: Host-associated > Plants > Roots > Rhizosphere > Soil ... | reverse complement strand
ATCCTGCAGCGTATTGTCGAGCGCGTGGCCGATATGGAGCGAGCCGGTGACGTTGGGCGGCGGGATGACGATGGTGAAGGGCTCCGCCGTGTCGCGCGCGGGGCGGAACTGGCCGGTGGATTCCCAGTGCGCGTACCAGCGGGATTCGATGGCGGCGGGGTCGAAAGTCTTGTCGATGGTCATATCGCGAGCGGCTTTAGAGAGAGTTTGGCGGGGATGCGAGTGCGCTTGGAAAGCCGCGCCTTATAACCCCAGCAGCACCTTTATCCTGGCCTGGACCTCGGCGAGGGCCGCGGGGGAGACCGATCCTTTGCGGGTCGCCTTTCGCGCGCGCCAATCGAGGCTTTTGACCTGATCCGCCAGCACCACATTGGGAGGATCTTGGCTGACGACCACTTCGAACGGATAATCCTTGATCCGCGAGGTCATCGGACAGCAGACCATCATCCCGCGAACGCCATTATAGGCAGCGGGCGAGAGGACCAAAGCAGGCCGATGGCCGGCTTGCTCATGCCCCGCCTGCGGATCGAATTGCAGCCAGACAATATCGCCCATATCCGGAACGTAAGCGGCCATTACCAGGCTTCATCGCCAACCGGGGCGCCGAAATCCACCTCGTCGTGAAAGGTCTCGGGCGTCATGCGTGCGATCATCGCAGCCAGATCAAGCACCGGCGCCCGGATCGGCTCGATCACGATCCTTCCATCCTCTTCGCGTACATTGACCGGCTGATCGATCTTGAGCGATGCGGCCGCCATGATCGATGCGGGAATCCGCACCGAAGCGCTGTTTCCCCACTTCTTGACTTGTACCTGCATCACACCATTTCCTGTATCGACATTCATGATACATATGCCCTCAATACCGCGCTATCAAGTCCGGCGTTCTACAGGACGCCCGGAGCCCCGGGAGCACGAGGGGGAAAACAAAAAACACCAGATTCGAACTTGATGATTTTGCGGACGCGACGGGCCCCGGCGGCTCCATTTTCATGCCCGGCGCAGCTTGATCGGGAGGCTCCTGTACGTTCTGCACGTAATTTCCTTGACTTTTACCGACAGGTGTGTACTCTATATACGTACGATTGTCAAGGGAGACTGGCATGGACGGGGCGGAAGCAAGCGAGGGCATGAGCGTAACACGGCTGCGCGAGATTGCGGGGCAGGCGATCGACCCGTGCGTGACCAGTTCGATGGTGGTGGCGGCATTCTGGGAAGAGGCGCGCGGCAGCAGGATCGACCCGAAGGCGGGCTATGACGCGATCCAGGACGCGGTGGACACGGTGCGCGACGGCGTGATGGCCGGCGCGCAGGCGACATTGGTGGGACAGGCGCTCGCGCTGAACGCGATCTTTGCCGAGATGGCGCGGCGCGGCGGCGCGATGCTGGGCCGGCCGGGCAATGCGGCCGAACGATATTTGCGGCTGGCGATGAAGGCGCAGGCGCAATGCCGAACCACGTTGCAGGCGCTGAACGAGATTGCGGCGGGCGAGGCGCAAGAAGAGGAAGAGACGCCGCGCTATACGCGGATCGAGCGCGTGATCGTTTACCCACCGCATTATGACGAGGCGGGCAACCGCATTCCGGGACGGGAAGAAAATGCGGACGATCGGCCGGCGCAGAACGGCAATGGCGACCGTTATGGCTAAAGGTTGGACGGACGAACGGCGCGCCGCCTATTCGCGGATGATGAAGGCGCGTAAGGCGTGGGCGCATTCGACGGGGCCGCGGACGGCGGAGGGGAAAAAGCGCGCGAGCCGCAATGCCAGGGGCAAGGGGTGCCGGCAGCGGTTGGACGCGGAGTTGGCGCCGGTGGAGGCGTTGATGCGGGAATGGGAGGTGGTGCGGCGGGGGATTTGACCATCCAGCTAAAGGTAGAAGGAGGCGAGCAAACGGAGGAGTCTGTTGTCAAGGAAAGCTTGACAACTGCCGCTGACGGTAAGGCCTAGCCTGGATCGAAATTACGCCGCGCGCCTCGCCACCATTGCAGCGATCGGCTCCAATAAGCTGGCCCAATATGGGAGAAGTTTTTGGGTGTAACCGCCGGTTGTCCGGAGTTCTCTCTCAGCCTCGATAAATTCGGGAAGTTGGTCGAGCCCCAGCATTGGAGACATTTCACCGCCCGCACTCGGGGTAGAGATGATCTTACGAGCAAGCTCGAAATGACGCTCATAGAGATGGAGCGAACCAGCAAAGTGATGGTATCGGCCAAGAGCTACTCCGAGTTCAAGCGCCAGCATCTCCTGCAGCATAGTGAATAGAAAGACGTCATAAGGCAGACCCCAGATCGCGTCGTTGCTTCGCATGTGCAAAACGGCGTCAAGATGCCCCTCTCGCACGAAGAATTGACACGTTGTTACACACGGCACGTCAAGTGAAGAAGGCTCTAGCGCCTCCGCTTCGCTTTGTCGGATGCTTAGGACCGCGCGTCGGCTGGCGGGATCAGTCCTCAATAGTTCGATAATGCGGTCCCACTGGCTAGGTTCGCCACTGTTGCGATCGAAGATCCGTTTTCCATAACAGCTGCCCCGGATGTGAGAGCCATCTTCGGAAAAGGTCCTCCACACGGGTGCGTAATAAGCAATCGGCGCAACGTGATCCGAACCAGAAACATGCCAAGCGAACTCTCCGATCGCTAAAGGCAGACTCCATCGTCGCGCAGAATTCAAAATGATCCGCGACCGAGGATTTATAAGTGTGAAGCCGCCGGCGACAATTTCGTGCGTTGTCATACCGCGAGGCGATGCTTCGGAACCGCTCTCAAGTAGGTCCTGTAAAACCGCCGTTTGGACGGCGTCCAAAGTGTCAAACGACCGAAAGTTCACAGCGGACCTCCGGCCCCGTTCCGATCCTCACGTCTTGCGGCCTCTAGCGAAGCGGTTCGGCGGCGAAGGTCGGCATTTTCGTTGCGGAGTTCATTGATTTCGGCAGCTAGCGGCTGAGACACCACCATCGTGCTGGTCTCAGGTTTCCCGGCCATATTTGAGGTGAACCAGGTAAGAAAAAATCCAAGGAGAGCAAGAACAAGACCGCCGACCGTAACATATGCGATCAATTCCACGCCACGCCTCACAGCAGTACTCTTTTCCAGCGTCGCTAGTACCTCTTCGAGGTTCAGGAATGATCCACCGATCAGGCTGACAGTCGCATTCTGGCGTTCCCTTGTGATCTCGTGATCTTCTTTCCTGACGGGTCTTACATGGCCCTGCGGCCCGTCCAACGTATGAAATGTGGTCCTCAGAAATACGTCATCTATGCCGAGCATTTTGGGCGACTTGCCAAAATTTATGAGGAAGCTGCTGATGGGCCCGTCCCAGCCCGGATCGATGAGGCCAATTCCGAGCGCCAGAATGCCCTGGTTGCAGAGCGAGGTCTTGACCATTGCCGAGCCGCTCAGATCCTCCGGAACTGCGATGCGTTCTCGCGAGATAACTTCTACGATACCACGCGGGGGCAGAACGTACTCAGATACGACCTTGCCGCTCGGGTCGATCAATTTTCCTATGCGCAGATCGTAGCTCGCGGCACGCCATGAAGATTCGGTATCGCGGGTAATTATCCCACGCTTTCGGATTGCCTCGCCGGTTAGCATACCGCCAACAGCTCGCGCCTGCTCTTTCTTTCCCCGGAACATACGATCCATTCCCAAACGGGGACGTCATTAGCTCACTTGTCGGCTTAGACGCGAGGTCATTCATTCACCAGCAGCGCGACGGCTCCAGCCGGTCATACCTTAGTTATAGGCCCTTCTAGGAACGAATCAAGAACATATCGATTGCAGTGGCAGATGTTCGATGTATGTTCCAAATCCATTGATTCGCGATTTTCCGTTTAGTATAGATTCAATCCGCGGCGGATAACTGCGGATTGAATCGGAGCTGAGATGGGACGAGACGGGGCCGATGCCAAGCGGGTGACCACAACGCTAACAATCCACAGAAAAATGCAGCTGGAGAGCCTCTCGAAGCGTGAGGGTGTCACTGAGGCTTGGATCGTTCGGCGCGCCGTGGAACGGTATCTCGATGAAGTCGGTGACGGGTCAGTTCTGGAATCGGAGAGGGAGCGTCAAAATGCGCGGGGCTGAGCTGTTCGCCGGTTGTGGTGGATTGGCACTTGGAATGTCACGAGCGGGGTTTAGCCACGCCCTCATGGCCGAGTTCAATCATGATGCAGTGGCGACCGTCCTCCACAATCGTCAGCAACGCGTGGAACATGTCGAGCATTGGCCGATGGAATTGACCGACGTGCGTGACATCGACTGGTCGCGGCACGCCGGTTTGCTCGATGTTGTGTCAGGCGGGCCTCCGTGTCAGCCATTCGGGATCGGAGGCAAAAAGCGAGGCCATGAAGATACTCGGGACATGTGGCCGGAAGCCGTGCGTGCGGTTTTTGAGTCGCAGCCCGATGCTTTTCTATTCGAGAATGTCCGCAATTTGGCTGGACCACGGTTCGCGCCCTATCTGGAATGGATCAAGAATTGTCTGCGTCATCCAGCCGATAAGCGCAGGATAGATGAAGACTTCGCCTCTCACAGTGAGCGCTTGAGGCTCTCACAAAAGCCAGCCGCTTATGAGGTGATTTCGCAAGTGGAGAACGCGGCCGACTATGGCGCCCCTCAAATCCGATATCGTGTTCTCATATTTGGCCTCGCCGCCCGCCTTGAAGCCAAGCCGCTCCCCATGGAGCGAACTCACAGCAGAGAGCGGTTGATTTGGGATCAATATGTCACGGGTACTTACTGGCGGAAGCACGGCATCCCCCCTCAGGAGCCAAATGCTCGCGACCGAGCGTTAGCTGATGCACTACTTTTGAAGGGTCAAAAGCCTCCTGAACTACCGTGGGTCACGGTGCGCGATGCGCTGAAAGGATTGGGCGAGCCCACAGGTTCGAACAACCACGTCTTTCAGCCAGGCGCGCGCGTCTACAAGGGTCACACCGGCAGCCCGCTTGATCAGCCCGCGAAAGCACTGAAAGCGGGCGACCACGGCGTTCCCGGCGGAGAGAATATGATGGTCCGCGATGATGGGTCGGTACGCTATTTCACGCTACGCGAGGCTGCCAGGCTCGTGGGCCTTCCCGATGAATATGCCTTTCCCACGTCATGGTCGGAAAGCATGCGCCAGCTGGGGAATGCGGTACCCGCGCAGCTCGGAAAGGCTGCGGGTTTATGGATGCGAAATGCCATTCTTGAGGCTCGCTCACGCATCGATGGTCGGGCTGTTGCTTAACCGCCGGGGTAAGTTTGGGCACCAAACAAAAATGAAGCAGCAGCTCGCATCTTGACGGCCGAGGGCGGCGGCCCGCCTATAGCGCCGTGACCGAATCGCAGACCGCCGCAGCAACGATTATCGACAGCGAACCGAAGGGCTACGTTGAATACGAGATCGACATCGAGCGCGTTCTGCGTGCGGATCTACCGCGCGTTGTCGCAGAAATTGTATCCGCCCCACTGACCGCAGAAGCAGTTGGCGCAATTCCTGAAGGAGCGAAGGGCGCATATGTCCTGCTGATTGACGGTCATCCCGTTTATGCTGGCAAAACGGACACTCGTCATGGCTTTCGTGATCGCCTTAACCGGCATGCCTTCACGATCCAAAACCGGCATAATTTGGATCCCGACACTATTGCCTTTAAGGCCATCCGCATCCTTGTTTTTTCAAACTTTGATGTCGAGGCGATCCTGATCGACTCGCTCCGCAAGGCGGACAAGACGGCCTTACGTTGGAACTACAGCGGTTTCGGTTCCAATGATCCGGGGCGCAACCGTGAGGGACAAGAGCCTGCGGAATTTGATCGGCAATTTCCAGTTAATATCGACAGACCTCTCCACGTTGTGGAGCCTGGGCGCTACCCCCTGTTGCGGTTGCTCGCCGCGCTCAAGGAGCACTTGCCCTACGATCTTCGATACGAAACGGATCTAAAGCCAAACACCGACGACAAGTACATTGATTACCGTAAGGGACATGTAGACCAGCGCGATGCAGGCGAAGTCGAGGTGGATGATGCCGACACCACACGAACGCTGCTGTCGAAGATCATGGCCGCCCTGCCGGCTGGCTGGCGTACGACGGTTTTTCCCGGCCGCGTAATCCTCTACAAAGAAGATCGGAGCTACCGATACGCTCTGGAGAGCTTCACCGCTTGAGGAAAGCCCGCGCCGCCTTAACGCGGTCCGAGCTTATGGCCCGAGTGAAGGGGCGCGACACAAAGCCCGAGATGCGCCTCAGACGGGCTTTGCATGCTGCGGGCTTGAGATATCGCCTCCAAGCCAAAGAACTACCCGGCCGGCCCGACATCGTGTTCAGGCGTGGTCACCTTGCGATCTTTGTCCATGGCTGCTTCTGGCATCGTCATCCCGGCTGCGAACACGCCCGAACGCCCAAGAGCCGCCTCGACTTTTGGGAACCCAAGCTGGCGGGCAATGTCGAACGCGACACGCGGCACAAGGCCAAGCTTGAGGCGGCCGGATGGACCGTAATGACGCTATGGGAATGCGAGACGCGCGACACCACAGCTGTGCAGGCTTTCGTCGAAAGCGTCGCCCGACATATGCAGTGTGCATGACCATCGACGAGCTTCAAAGGCGAGGCTACCTACCCCGCCACCGCATCCCGCAACGCCTGCACCTTCCGGTTCAGCTTCCCCAACTGCTCCACCGTCATCCCAGATCGCGCTAGCAACTCCTCGCCCAAACACCCACATTCATCCCGTATCTCCCGTCCGCGCTTTGTCAGCCGAACCAACACCTGGCGTTCGTCGTCGGGGTTGCGGGCGCGGGCGAGGAAGCCGGCGCTTTCCAGGCGCTTCACCAAAGGCGTGATGGTGGAGGATTCGAGGCCGAGGCGATCGGCGATCTCGCCGATGGTGCGGCCGTCTTGTTCCCACAAGGCATGCAGCACGAGATATTGGGGATAGGTGATGCCCAACGCGTCGAGCATCGGCTTGTAGGCGCGGCTGATCGCCATGCTCGCGGAATAAAGCGAGAAGCAGAGCTGGTGATCCAGCGGGTACGGGGCGGACATTTTGTTTCGGCTCCTTTCTTCGTACGGGCGCCCCTTTCCAACGTCATTGCGAGCGTAGCGAAGCAATCCAGGCCTGTGCGCGTCGAGAGCGGCGGACTGGATTGCCGCGGCGCTTCGCGCCTCGCAATGACGGCGGGGCGGTGGAGCGCCGGGCGGCTCGCAACGACGACGGCTGGGGCGCGTCATGCGGTAATATATATCGCGATAAACTTTGTTGTGGACAAGGGGGTGGCGACTCGGTATCAGATCATTATCGCGATAATGATTATCGTGATCCACATAACCTATCAGATGAGGAGTTTCGCCATGTCCGTCAATGTTCTCTACACCACCCGCGCCACCTCCACCGGCGGCCGCGACGGCCAATCGCGCTCGGAGGACGGCCGGTTCGCGGTCACGCTCTCCACGCCCAAGGAGCTGGGCGGCGCGGGCGGCGACGGATCCAACCCCGAGCAATTGTTCGCGGCGGGCTATTCGGCCTGCTTCATCGGCGCGCTGAAGGTGGCGGGCGGGCAGCTGAAGCTGCGCGTGCCGGCGGAAACGACTGTCACTGCGACGGTGGGGATCGGGCCGAGGAGCGAGGGCGGGTTCGGGATTACCGCGGAGCTGGCGATCGACCTGCCGGGCGTGGATCGGGCGGATGCGGAGAGGCTGGTCGCGGCGGCACACCAGATCTGCCCTTATTCCAACGCGACGCGGGGGAATGTGGATGTGGGGCTGACGATTGTTTGAGGGTCTTAAAGCCCTCTCCCCTTGTGGGAGAGGGTTGGGAGAGGGGATTCAAATTCGCGAACGGTAGCCCGCTATTCGCAGAGGCAGGCGTCGAGCCTGCCTCTGCGATCCCCTCTCCCTAGCCCTCCCCCACAAGGGGGGAGGGGATTTGTGCAGCCCGCGTGGACAGGCTCGTGTGATATCAGGGTGGCTTATCTTGTCAGGGAAAGGGGCGGGTGTGGGATTGAGTCCGCACACGCCCCTCCCTTGCCGGCATGTCGCTCAGCGCGTGGCGGTGTTCAGCGCGAGCCGGGTGGTCGCGGCGGCTTTGGCGATGGCCTCGGCGCGTTGGGCCTTGAGCGTGCGGTAGGCGACGCTGCGGCAGCGCATGACTTCGGCGGTGTCCCGACGATCCGGTGATCCGCTGTCCGGGCATACGGTGCCGACGGCGGTGCGCAGGCGGCGGTTGAACTGCTTCACGTCGCCTGCCTGACGCAGATCGAGATCGGCGTAGGAGACGTGGACGATCCGCGTCGTCCCGACCGGCTGCGCGAAAGCGGGCGCGGTGGTGGCGAGAAGGGCGGCGGCGGCGATGATCTTCAACATGGGTGTAGTCCTCTGCTTGCTTGAGAGGCCCCGTATCTGAACCCGAAAGCGCGCGTTGACCAACAAGGCGATGGACAGCACATATAAGCCAGACTTATAGTGCGGCCATGTCGCGCATCCCTCCGCTCGCCGCCGTGCGCGTGTTCGAGGCGGCCGCGCGCCACGGCAATTTCAGCCGCGCTGGCGAAGAGCTGGCGATGACGCAATCCGCCGTCAGCTATCAGATGAAGTTGCTCGAGGAGCGGATGGGCGGGCCGTTGTTCGTGCGGAGCGGGCGCGCGATGGTGCTGACCGCGCTCGGCCAGCGGATCGCGCCGCAGGTGATGGAGGCCTTCACCCTGCTCGACAAGGCGTTCACCGCGGCGCGCGCGGAGAATGACTCGATCCTGAGCATCACCGCGCCGCAGACATTCGCCACAAACTGGCTGTCGGGGCGGATCGGCGATTTCAACCTGGTGCGGCCCGATCTGGCGGTGCGGCTGAACGTGACCGATGCGATGGTCGATCTGGGCGCGAGCGAATATGATGTCGCGATCCGTGGCATGCCCGCGCGCGGATCGCCCGAATGGCGGCTGGCGCCGGGGCTGATCGCGCATTTCCTGATGCGGATGCCGGTCACGCCGCTCGCGCATCCGGATTTCCTGGCGCGGCACAGCCTGAAAGCGCCGGCCGACCTGGAGGGGGTGCCGCGCATCTCGCCCGAGGACGATTGGTGGGATTTGTGGCACGAGTCGCTGACCGCGCCGGATCCGCGGACGCAGCATCATTCGGGCATCCGCTTCGAATCGCAGGTGCTGGACGGGCATGCCGCGATTGCGGGCCATGGCGTCGCGATATTGAGTCCGCCGATGTTCCAGAGCGCGATCGAGGCGGGGCAATTGGTGCAGCCGTTCAGCCAGGTGGCCTATTATCGGAACAGCTTCTGGCTGGTCTACCCGGAGCATAAGCGCAATCTGCCCAAGGTGCGCGGCTTTCGCGACTGGCTGGTGGATGCGGTCAGGCGCGCGGCGGGGGACGACCCCTATGGGATATTGGAGGAGCCGGCGGCGGTGGCGTGAGCGCCATGGCCGTGGCGCAGATACGAAAACGCCGCCGGCCTTTCGACCGACGGCGTTCTCGATTTCAGACCTGAAGGATCAGGCGAACGAAACGCTGGTGCGCGGACGACGGCGCATCATCGCACCCATCGCGCCGAAGCCCATCAGCGACATCGCCCAGGTGGCGGGCTCAGGCGTCGGCAGCGGCGCCGGCGGAACCGCGAGCGTCGCAGCAAACGAATAAGCCGAGGTGCCGGTGTTGCCGAAAACCAGGGTCAGCGAGGTCGCGGTCGGGTCATAGCCCAGGAACGTGTCGACCGTGCTGCCGAGCAGGTAGAGCGAGACGCTGCTCGAAACGCCCGGAATGTTCGAATAGCTGATCGTCTTCACGCTATCGACCGAGAACTGGAAATTGTGGCCAGTGCCGTCGGCGAAGGTGAAGAAGTTCGCGAGCGATTCAGAGAGCGTGGTGCCCAGAACGTTCGAGAAGTCGAGCGATCCGTTCAGCGTGCCGAGACCTAGGGTCGCGCCGGCGAAACCACCCGTGCCGGAAATTTCGAAGGTGCCGCCGCCGACGGCGGTGAAGGTCTTCGGCGTGGTCGCCAGGTTAACCGCCGGGTTGAAGAGGCCGACGATGCTGACGGTGCCGTCCGGAATCTGGGTCGCCTGTGCAGGTGCGGTAGCGAAAATGGCAGTGGCGAGCAGACCGCCGGTAACGAAACGCGACATCATGTTCATGGACTATCCCCAAAATGAATTGCAGGGCCGCCCTAGCTGGCGATTCGCGGAAAGGGAAGTTAAAGAATCGTTAAATCTGCGACATGCGACAGAACGTTTCGTCGTACATTCGGAACATGTCCAAATATATCGGAACCACGCGCCGTATTAATTAGCAATATCTGAAATAACTCGATGATTTAAACGCTGCAGATTTGTGACGTTACGATTAAATCTCAATCGATTAGCATAATGTTAATGTAGATTAACGATGTATATTGGCAAATATAGGCTGCCATACTTTGTCGAGAGCTTGCATCGAATAGAATCTGGTAACGCTACCAGCGTCACGTTAAAAGCAGACTTCCGGTTTTTCACGAAGGCGCGCACCCGGCCGAAGCCGAAGTTTCGCCCACGGAATGATCCGGTTTCGGTCGGAAATGGTGGAATTTGCGCTGCGGCGCAGCAAGGGCCTATTTGCGATTCTTCACCCGCCGATCGAGAAAGTCCTCGATCGTCTTCCAACGATGCAAGGACGGCGCGGTGGTGAAGCCGTGCGTCTGGCCGGGATAGACCGCCATTTCGAACGGCACGCCCTTCTGCTGGAGCGCGGCGTACATGCTGGTGCTGTTCTCGAACACGACATTGTCGTCGGCCATGCCGTGCACCATCAGCAAGGGATCGCCGATCTTGCCCGCGTCCGCCACCGTATCCGACGCGTCATAAGGCGGCATGCCGAGATAACGTTCGGTGTAGAACGTGTCGTACAGCCCCCAGCGCGTCACCGGCGCCCCCGCGACGCCCGCCGCATAAAGGCCCGGGTCGGCCTCGAGCATCCGGAGCGTCATGTAGCCGCCATAGGACCAGCCGAAGCTCGCGATCTTGTGCGGATCGACGAAGGGCTGCTGCTGGAGCCAGCGCGCGCCGGCCGCCTGATCGGCGACCTCGGTCGAGCCCATCGCGCGGTAGAGGCTGTCCTCGAACGCCTTGCCGCGATTGGCCGAGCCGCGATTGTCGAGCTGGAAATAGACCCAGCCCTTGCTCGCCCAATATTGGGCGAGCTGGCCCTTGTTCCAGTCGCGCTTGACCTGCTGCGCGTGGGGACCGCCATAATGTTCGAAGAAGACGGGGTAATGTTTGCCCGGCTCCAGCACGGGCGTGATCATCTCGTAATGAAGCGTGGCGCCATCGGGCGTCTGCAGCGTGCCGTAGGTCACCGGCCGCTGATTGGGCAGATAAGGCGCGTAAGGGTGGTGCCCGTCGAGCCGGTTCTCCTCGATCCAGGCGACGCGTTTGCCGGCGCCGTCGGCGAGATAGACCTGGGGCGGCTGCGTGGGGGACGAACGCTGGATCAGCAGGCGCGTGCCGGCCTTGTCCATCGACGCCTCATTCCAATAGCCGCGCTCGGTCAGGCGCTTCGGCTCGGCCGGGTGGAGATAGTCGATCGCATAGACGTGGCTTTCGAGCACATCGTCCTTGTTGGCGCTGAAGAACAGGCGATGGTGCGCCTCGTCGACGCCGATCAGGCCGGCGGGGTGCGACTGGGCATTGGTCTCCAGCGTCCAGTCGCCGCGGGTGAGCTGGGTCCATGTGCCGCCATTTGCTCCCGGCACGAAGCGGTAGAGATGCTTGTAGCCGGAGCGCTCCGAGCTCCAGATCAGGCTGCCGTCCTTCAGGGGCCGGAAATCGTCGTTGAGATTGACCCAGGTCTTCGCGGTCTCGCTGAACAGGATATGCGACCCGCCGGTGGCGGGATCGACCACGAGCATATCGAGCCGCTTCTGGTCGCGGCTGACGCGCTGGACGTAGAGCGTGCGCGCATCGGGCGCCCAGGCGACGCGCGCGAGGTAGATGTCCGGATCGGCGCCCATATCGACCTTCACGCGCGATGCTCCGTCGGCGGAGATGACCCACAGCGAGACGGCGACATTGGGGGTGCCCGCAGCGGGGTAACGCTGTTCGAAGGTGCGCGTGCCGTCGGCGCCGATCGCGGCGCGGGTGACGATCTCGACCTTTGCCTCGTCATAGCATTCGGTCGCAACCGCCTTGTCACCGGGCGCCCACCACTGGCCGGTGAAGCGGTCCATCTCCTCCTGCGCGACGAACTCGGCGGTGCCGCAGGTGACGGTGCCGCCGCCATCCCTGGTCAGCTGGCGCTCGGCGCCGGTGGCGAGATCGACCGCGAACAGATTCTGGGCGCGCACGAAGCTGACGTAGCGGCCGTTGGCGGAGACGTGCGCGTCGAGCTCGCTTTCGGGCGTGTTGGTCAAGCGGCGGACGCTGCCGTCGAGCTTCGCCAGATAGAGGTCGCCGTCGATCGGGACGAGAATCGATTTGCCATCGGGCGCCCATTCATAATCGACCATCCCCTTGGACCCGCCGACACGCGCGCGCTCGCGGCGCATCTTCTCGGCTTCCGATATCTCGCCGCCCGACCCGACCTTTGCGGAATCGACCAGCATCCGCGCCCGGCCCGTCCTGGTATCGATGCCCCACAAATCCCAGCGGTCGCGATCGTCGGCGCGATTGCGCAGCAAGGTGGCGAGGCTGCCGTCGGGCGACAGCTCCGCCTTGCGCGGGCTCGGGCCATCGAGCGAGGGGCTCGCGAAGATGCGTTCGAGCGTGAGCTGTTCGGCGGCGGCGGGGAAAGCGAGGAGAGCGAGCGCCAGAGCGGCGGCCAAGGGCTTGTGCATGGCGCACGGTATGACATGGCGAGCCGCTGTGTCGATCCTCTGACACAAGCGTCACTTGGGCGCTACAAACGCCATGACCGTCATGCCGGACTTGTTCCGGCATCCACCGGTGGCCGGCGGCCAGCCTCCCGGTGGACCCCGGAACAAGTCCGGGGGGACGAAGGACATAAGAAAAGGGCCGCCCCGGCATCCCGAAGCGGCCCCTCTTATACTCTCGCTTTCGCGAAGCTCAGCCTTCGGCGGCCTCGGTCGAGCGGTTGTCGCGGCGCTCGGCGATACGCGCCGACTTGCCGGTGCGGCCGCGCAGATAATAGAGCTTGGCGCGACGGACGACGCCCTTGCGGACGACCTCGATCGTGTCGATGTTCGGCGAATAAAGCGGGAAGACGCGCTCGACGCCCTCGCCGAACGAAATCTTGCGGACGGTGAAGCTCGAGCCCATGCCCTTGTTCGAGCGCGCGATGCAGACGCCTTCATAGGCCTGGACGCGCGTACGCTCGCCTTCGACCACCTTGACGCCGACCTTCAGCGTATCGCCGGGACGGAATTCGGGAATGGCGCGCTTTGCGGACAATGCCGCGATCTGCTCGGCCTCGAGCTGCTGGATGAGGTTCATCTCATTCTTCCTTCTCATGCCGCGCGCCAGAGGGAGACTGGACCCGAGCGCCGATATGACGCTCCCAAAGGTCCGGTCTCCGTGACCGTGTATCGATCTCGGCCTGGGCTTTACGCCAGCCGGCGATCTTCGCATGATCCCCCGATCGCAGCACTTCGGGGATCGTGCGCCCTTCCCACATTTGCGGTCGGGTATAATGCGGATATTCGAGGAGGCCGCTTTCGAAGCTTTCCTCATCTCCGCTCGAAGGCGCGCCCATTACTCCGGGAAGCAGCCGAACGCAAGCGTCGAGCAGCACCAGCGCGCCCACCTCGCCGCCCGAGAGGATATAGTCGCCGATCGAGACGGGCTCGATATCGCGCGCCTCGAACAGGCGCTCGTCGATTCCCTCGAACCGCCCGCACAGGATGGCGACCCCGGGGCCGGCCGCCAGCTCGCGCACGCGGGCCTGGGTGAGAGGCCGCCCGCGCGGCGTCATCGCCAACAAGGGGATGCCGGGCGCGACCGAGCCATCGATCGCCGCCGCGAGCACATCCGCGCGCATCACCATGCCCGCGCCACCGCCCGCGGGCGTATCGTCGACCGACTTATGCTTGTCGGTTGCGAAGTCGCGGATCTGAACCGCATCCAAGGACCATTTCCCCTCGCTCATCGCGCGCCCGGCCAGGCTTATGCCCAGCGGCCCGGGGAACATTTCCGGGTAAAGCGTCAGCACGGTCGCGGCGAAGGTCATGCGTCCACCCGTGCGGCGATGCGGTCGGCGAGGATCAGCGTGACCAGGCCCAGCACGGGCATGGCGGCGAACAATTTGCCCCATTCCTGCACGACCGCACTATCACCGCTCGCAAACAAGGCCGCCACCAGCACCGACGGCAGGATCAGCACCAGGCAAGCCTGGACGGCGCGCAATGGCGTGCCGGCGAACTTCCGCCGCGCACCGACCGCGCCATAAGCCACGACCGCGAGATAAGCCGCCAGCAAGGTCAGCAGCAACGGCCCCAGCGTCATCGTGTCGGCTCCATCTTGCCGAGCCTGAGGCCGATGCCCCAATCCATCCGCCCTTCGCGCTCGGCCTTCGCGGCGGCGGCGCGATGGTCATAGTCGACCTGGCGGAAGGTCACGACCTCATCCTCCACGATCGCGTAGCGCGCCTTCGGGTCGCCGACGGAGACGGTGTAGGGCAAAGGATGATCGTCGTGGAAGGCCTGCAGCCCGACGCTGCCGGGATTGACGACGCGTTGCCCCTGCCCGAAGCGCCGCTCGCCTGGAATATGCGAATGGCCGCACAGGATCAGGCGTTCGGTACGGTCGCCCACGCGCTCGGCGATTTCGGCCTCGCTCGCATCGTGCAGGCCCGACATATCGACCGAATAAAGGAAGTGGATCAGGTCGCTGCGCGGGATGCCGTGGCACAGGAAGATGTCCGGCGTCAGCTCCATCGTCGCGGGTTGATCGCCGATCCAGGCCATTTGTTCGATGGTAAGCCGCTTACGCGCGAACAGGTCGCTGTCGTTCATTCGGTCGATCGGATGGGTCAGCACCTGCCGCTCATGATTGCCCGCGATCGTCGGCCAATCGCGCGCCATCAGATAATCGGCGGTCTCCGCCGGCCAGAGCGGGCCGGACAAGGTATCGCCCAGATTGACGAAGGCGTCGCAGCCCTGCGCCTCTGCATCGGCCACCACGGCTTCGAGCGCGGGCAGATTGCCGTGGATGTCGGAGAGGATGGCGTAGCGGGTCATGCTTGGGTCCAGTTTTCGACGCGCAAGCCAGGCACGTCGGCGAAGTCGGCTTCATTCGCTGTCACGATCGTTAAATTGAGAGCCAATGCGTGCGCCGCAACCAGACGGTCTAGCCGCCCACGTCGGAAAGGAACGTCGGCGTAGGCCATCGCCGCATTTACATCAAACGGCAGCACTGGAATCAGCCGGAAAAACTTCCTCGCGACTTCTACTGCGGCGTTATCCAATCGGTCGATGCCACTGATGACTTCGGCCGCCACGATAACAGATGTCACCACTTCACCGGGTGAATGTTGCTGCAGACGATTTCGGGCTATCTCAAAGCGGCCCGTCAGCAAATAGCTGCAAATACTGCTGTCGAGCAGAAAGATTGGCTCAGTCACGCTTGAGGAGCTTCCCTTCCCAGTCGAGTTCGCGCGGCTCCATGATCCGATCCTCTGGAGTGAGCAGCTTCAAATCAGGTATCGCACCCCAGATCCCCGTCAGATCGATCTTGCGCTTGGGCGCCGCGACCGGCTCGACCTTGAAGCCGGGCTTGTCCTCGCGCACGATCATCATCTCGTCGCCTTCCTTCAGGCCAAGCGCCTTCGGCAGCCGCAAAGCGACCGAATTGCCCGACTTGAAGACTTTGGCGCGATATTCTTCGCTCATGGCGAGGCTCCGTATATACGGTTTGTATATACTGGACTTGGCGACCATGTGCCAGCCTCCCTTTACGGGAAGAACGGTTTAGATCGTGAACCCATACACGACCGCTATCGG
>Ga0207640_10000968_pt1 | contig 15923 bp, 17 predicted proteins | sample KBSCornC42_FD_184300 | JGI IMG/M metagenome (GOLD analysis project Ga0207640, IMG submission 184300) | Corn rhizosphere microbial communities from Kellogg Biological Station, Michigan, USA - KBS Corn C4-2 (SPAdes) (version 2) | ecosystem: Host-associated > Plants > Roots > Rhizosphere > Soil ... | reverse complement strand
CAGGCGGGTCACTTCTCGGTGGAAATCCCGGGTCAACTCTCAGTGGCAATCAACACTATAGCACTTGTGACTCCTGCCGAGCCGCTCCCCGTCGTGATCGTCCCGTATGACCGAGACGAACTGCACGCTCTTCTCGACCGCGACCCGCACGATGTCTACGCGACAAGATTAGACGAGCAGCGAATGGCCATCGTGCCTTTAACGGAGAATGCCCAACTTCCAGGTCCTCTAGAACTCATTGATGCCCAGACGCACATCCGCCTGTTCTCGACGCTCGCACGCGAAGCGGTTTTCCGCCACCTCAAGGCCATTCCGGGAGGCTATCGTGTCACCCGCCGCCGGCCGCCCACCGTAGAATCGATCAAGCAAAAAAACATCGTGCCCGAAGCGGCAGGGCTACCGGACTGGATGCAGAAGCGTCGCACGCTCGTATTCGAGACGCGCACGCTTTCGGCTAATGAACGCCCCGACTATGTGGTCCTCACCTGCGCCGAGCGCTTTCGGCCCGTGATCGATCGTGTTTGCGCCGAGCTGGCTGCCGCCAACGTGACGCTGCTCGGACGCTACGTATCGACTTGGGTCAGTAGCCAGGATCAACAGCTAGCCGATCAGCTCCGGCTGGCCGGCCGCGTCAGGGGTATCGATGACGATACTCTGTTGCTTGACGATCATGGAGACGGTCCCGATCGGGTTCGTTCCGAGGAAGCATTTCTTGAGCCGAGCTTGCGGAATTTTCGCGCGGTGGTGGAGGCGCTGAAGTTCGACAGCGCCGAGCGCAGTCTCAGGCTGATCCAGCAGGTCGAGGGCGCGTTGCGCGAGGGGAAGCGACAGCTCGAGGATATTCAGAAAACCTTGATCTGGCTGAGCCGACAAACCCTCTACGTGGCCTATGGTGTGCCGCTAAAATTTGGGGACGTCCTGGCACAAGGATCGGATCGGGCCTTCCCGTTCGTCGAGATATTCGAGAAAGCCAAGCTCTCCTTCGATCCCAGCGGATCCGGCACGATGAGCTGGCCGCAAGGCGGGCTGGACCGGCACGGCCCTTACGACAGTTCGAGCTTCGAGAAAAAGCGTCCGCGCATTGCGGTCATTTGCGAAGCACGCGAACGCGGCAATATATCCGCCGCGATCGCAGATTTTCTCAACGGGGTGCCGGACGCACAGAGTCGAAGTGGCCTGAAACCCCACGAAACTGGCCTGATTGGGCGCTACAAACTTCAGCGCGCGCAGGTCGAATTCTTCGAGGCCAGCTCGGATAGCGCCGTCGACTATACCGCAGCGGCACGCGCCGCGCTGGCTGTGGCCGCCGAAACCGTCCAGCCTTGGGACCTCGCCGTCTTGCAAGTCCGCCGCCTGTGGAAGGAGCGCCTCCCCGGCGACAGCCCCTATTGGACCGCCAAGGCCGCGTTCCTAAAGCGCGACGTCCCGGTGCAGGCTTTCTCGGCAGAAATGCTTGACATGGGCCGGTTCGAATATGCCTGCGCTCTCGCCAATGCCAGCCTGGCCAGCTACGCCAAGCTCGGCGGCACGCCTTGGTTACTCCAGTCCCGGCCTTCCACCGACCATGAACTCGTGTTCGGGCTGGGATCACATACGCGAAAAGACGGGAGGCGCGGCGCCGGTGAGCGGGCCGTCGGCATCACAACCGTGTTCTCGAGCCAGGGTCACTATCTGCTGGATGCCCGCACCGGCGCCGTTGCGTTCGAAGACTATCCCTCAGCCCTGCGTACCATGTTAGTTGAAGCAATTGAGCGCGTCAGGCGGGACGAGGCTTGGCGCGCGAGCGATGCGGTACGCCTCGTCTTCCACGCATTCATTCAAATGCGCCGCGAGACCGCCGACGCTGTCATTGACGCGGTGGAAGGCTTAGGACTTAGCCGCGTATCCGTGGCCTTTCTCCATATAGCCGAGGACCATCCTTTCACGGTTTTCGATCAAGCCATGGAGAAGGGGCGCGGTGCCTATGGCCCAAAACGGGGGCAGGCGGTCGAACTCAGCGATCATGAATGGCTGGTGTCGATGACCGGCCGTGAGCAGATCAACGCGCAATTCCAAGGCCTGCCGGATCCGGTCCTGCTCCGCCTCCATGAGCGGTCGACATTCCGCGACATGCGGACCCTCGCCAAACAAGTGGCGGATTTTGGCTGCCATTCATGGAGGACCTTCGGAAACGCACGAGTGCCGATCACTCTGCAATATGCTGATGAAATCGCCAAGCAACTTGCTGGGCTGGAAATGACAACGGGGTGGGACAGCGAGGACGCGGCTGTCAGCCGCATCATGCGACGGCCATGGTTTCTGTGACAGGTCCTGGACTTGCCCAACTGCGCGCAGGCCTGGCGAATGCCGCCACGCTGCCGCAGGACGCCCCGCTTCATCATCGGGCATTGGCGTCTTGGCTGGACGGCGCCTCGGCGGGCCAGCTGGAAAATCTCGCCTCAATTGCGACGGGAAATCTGGAAAATGCTGGCGGCCGCTCCGCGCGCGATGTCGCGACCCTCGGACTCGCGAGCTTGACCACTGGTTCGACCGAAGCCTTTTGCGAGGGGCTCGATTGGCTCGGGCAACGCGCGTGGTTTCAACCTCAACGGCCAATGACGCTCGAGGCGGATGGCGTCTCGGCGCTAGGTCTTACCCTCGCGATCTTTGGGCATCTCCTAGAATGTCCGGTATGGCTGGCTGATCTCGTCACGCGGTCGGCATCGTCCTTGCCGCTAGATCCGTTCAACCGATCCCTCTTCATCGTCGCTGCCCATCTGGTCGATGCGCCGGGAAAACTGGACCAGGGGGAGCTCGTCCCCGAAGTGCGGGTGGTATTCGGCGGATCGGCGGGAATCACCGTCTCCGACGAGGTCTATGCGAAGGCATGGAAAGCGTTGCGCACCGCCACCGCGAATGCCGGACAAGAGGTTGAGGCACTACTGAGGCTCAAGGCGTTCGATCTTGTAGCCGAGCACAGCATCCCAGCGCGCGCGGGCAAGCTCGAGCCGAACGACGTGGTACGCGTACTTGAGGGTGTAGCTAGATCGCTCCGCCGCTGGACGTGGGAAACCAAACCTAAGACCCCCAATTCCTCGGCGGTCCGCTGGGAGGTCCAGAATGAATATCATGTCCAGAACCTGCTCTACGCGATCTTAGCCCCCCTGTTCGCGGACCTGAATGACGAGGAGACAATCCCGCCGATCGGACAAAAGAATCCGCGGCTGGACCTGACCATCCCCAGCATAGGCACCATCGTCGAGGTTAAATTCCTGCGGCCCGGCGTTTCTATGCAGAAGATGATCGATGAGATCGCAACCGACGTTGGGCTCTACAAGACGGATCCCCGTTGGACTTCGCTCATTCCCTTCGTTTGGGACGATAGCGCCCGATCCGAAGAACATGCAAAGCTCGTGTCGGGCCTTTGCCAGATGGATATGGTGATCGGCGCGATCGTGGTGCCACGGCCAGGTAAGATGCTGCAAAAGACCGATATCACCGAGGAATAGATCGCGTGTTTCGGATCATCCACTTCGACCGGCGCACTCGTCAGCTTTCGCCGTGAGCCGTCTGTCCGCTTTGCGGCGATGAGATGCGAAAATCTGCCCATCAACAGCAGAATAAGAGAAGTCGTATAGACGCCGATCATCTTCCCGGAGTGGCTTTGCAGGGATCATCGACGCCCGGAGCGGGCGAATACGCGCCGCACGGTAGCCTGCCCCTCGGCATCAAGCACGTAATCATTAGCAAGGTCCGACCGGTCATACAGTCCAAACTCGTCAGGCGACCGGGCAAGCTCGTAACCAGACGCGTCGAGCCAAATGACTTCGTCCGCACCGGCCATCGGCAGGACATTGTAGAGTTTCATGGCGCCGGTCGTTCCCGTCAGCTCGGCTTCCTCCGGCACAGCCTCGGCGCGCACCCGTTCGCGGGCAGGCAGACTCCGTTCCCAAGCCAGAAACTGCTGGGGATCGATCAGGTCTTCGGAGGTCGGCGCATCGACCTCCTCGCCGAGCCAATCCTCGAATACGGGCCTTAGTGCTTCGGCATCCTCGCGCGTCTTCGCTCGCCCCTGCGCCAGCGCGAAGGCAACGAAGGGATCAAGCGTTCCCCAGCGCAGCAGTTCGCGTGCCCAGAAGCCGAACCAGGGGAGCCCGGTAGTCTCTTTCCACTCGGCAAGCGAGGGGACCGCCAGCGGATCACCGGCCCCTGCGGTCCATTTCTGCGCAACGACCGCACCGATCGCGACCCCAAGACGAAATTCGAGATTGTCGGCGACGAAGCGCTGCCGCGCCCGTAAATCACTGGCGGCGGGCACGGCCCCGTCGGGACCGCGCATCCACCAGCTAAGAACGTCGGTCCAGTTATCGAGGATGGTTTGGTCGGTGACGGTATCGCGCACGCGGAATCCGAAGCCGCGATCCTCCTTCAACAATTCACCCAGCGCCTCGAACCGCGCCAGGCGCTGGGCTGGTGTCTCGGTGCCATAATCAACGGCCGCCGCTAAGAGATCGCTAAGTTCCGGTGCAATCGCTTCGAAACGCCGCCCGACATAAGGCGAGAAGCCATATTGATATAGGCGGCGCCGTTCGGCGGCATCGGGATAGATATCCTCGACGATCGCGCGACCGCGCCGCACAATTGCCTGTTCGAGCCAAGCCTCTTGCGCAGCTGCAGCGACAGTGAAGGTTTTTTGCCACAGCGTCGCGAGCTTGGCCTCGGCCTGCGCGCCGTCGAGCGCAGGATCGAAGAGACTCAGTTCCTCCAGCGCGGTCATGACGAAGGCATCGAGTTCGTCGACGGTGTCTGCCAATCGCGCAAATCCGCCGGTCGCACCGGTCCCGGCATCATCGCTGACTTCGCCCGGCTCGACCTGTTCCAGCCAGTCGAGAAAGGCTTCGTCGGTCAAATGCCCAAAATAGACCCGCGCCTTGTCGCGCAGCTCCTGGAGCAGCATGGCGAGCGGACTGAGCGTTGCGTCGCCAGCCAATTCATCGAGCCGGAGCTTTTCACGCAGGACGTCATAATCTTCACGCAGGGCGTCCATCTGGTTGCGCTGGGTCTGTTTCTGCCCATTTGCTGTGGTAGCGATGGTGGTTGGCAGCGCGATCAGCGTCAGCCCCTCCATGCCCCGTGTCGCGCCCGGTCGTCCGGCACGACCGGCGAGGTTGCGGAACTCGGCCGGGGTGTAGGGCGTGATGATCGGCTCCTGCTTGACGTTATCGTAGGCGCTGCGCTTGAGTGAGGTCACGAAGATGATGTCGAACGGCAGGTTCACGCCTTCGGTGAGTGTGGCTGTTGCGACCGTGATCGGGCAGATCTTTTCGTCGATCAGTGCCACCATCAGGCGGCGTAGGCGCTGCGGCATCTGGCCGTGGCTGGTCGCGATGCCGCGATCAAGCAGCGTCACTTCGTAGGACTCCGGGCCACAATAATCAACGCAGGCGGCCCGCGCCTCGGCGAACAGCGCGCCGCGCATGCCTTGCGGCGGCACGAACGCCGGGAGCCCTTGCCAGGCCGGTAGAGCGAACGACTGGACATACCAGCCCATCGTCTGCTCGGGCTCCTGCGCGAGCGAGATCAGGATGCGGCGATCGGTCGCGGCAAGGTGGAGCGCGGTCCACAAGACGGTGACCTGATTGAAGCGGTTGAGGCTCGAGCGCATCTGCGCCGGCAACTGCGCCATCGGCGGGATCGTCAGGTTAAGATACACCGGGGCGTCGCGACCCTGCACATAAATCGGACGTCCGTTCATCAGTTCGAGCAACATGGTGCTGCGCCGTTCCGATGCGGTTTCGAGAACGCCAATAACCTGCCGGGTGCTGCGATAGCGTGTTCCGATCGCGGCGGCCTCGCTATGCCCTTCCATCCACCGCGCGACGGGTCCGGCAGCACCGCCTGCGACTGCGGTCAGGGCGATCCGTGTGATATCGGGGGCCTGCGTGAGCAAGCGAGCGACGAAACTCTCGAGCCGCAACGACCGGCTGCTATGATCGGCGAAGTCGCTCCGGCCGCTTTCTGTATCTTCGGGGAGTACCTGGTGGGCCTCATCGACGATCAGCAGCCTCAGCCGGCTGAGCAGCAGGGGTGCGAGATAGCGCATGAGCGCGTCGGCCTTCTCGACGGTGGCGATCAGCACGGTCGGCTGGTCGGCGTTCAGCCAATAATCGGTGATGCCCCAGTCGGCGCCGCCATAAAGGCCGGTAATGATGAGATCGCGGCCAAGTTCGGCGGTCAGCTTGGCCTCGACTTCCCCGGCGAGCGCGCGCGACGGAACGAGGTAGAGCGCGAGTGGCACGACCTCGCCATGATCGCGCAGCAGCAGTTCCTTCACCAAGCCTAGATTGGCGACGAGGGTCTTGCCCGAGCCGGTCGGCGTGCAGAGCGCAAAGGAGGAGTTTTCGAGCAGGCGCGTGAGGCCAGCACGCTGCGACGACCAGAGGATACCGCGACCGCGCGAGAATTGATCGCGCGCGAACGCGAGCATGCGCGGCATGCGCTCGACATTGAGTTCCCCAAGGGCGCGGACCGAACGATAAATGCTGGCGTCGGCGAAGCGCTCGCCGACCTGCCGTAATAGGCTGATCAACAGCGCCACATCGTCGCTGAATGTGCGCACGGCCATGGCGTCGAGTGCCTTGAGCTTGGCGGCGGCTTTGGCGAGGCGGCCGTCATCCCCCCGCCTAATCGAATCCGCGTAGAGACCGAGTGCACGGATCAGTTCGACCGTGAAATACCAGGCCAGCCGATCGTCTTCGTCCTGATCCAGGATTTGGCGCGAAGACGCAGCGTCAGTCAAATCGCCATTCTGCTCCCAAAACGCCATCGCATGGACAAGCACGGCGTCGAAATCGGCGCGGAAAAAGTCCGCGAAAAGGCGAGCCCCCTCCTCTTCGAGATCGAGTTGACCCAGCAGTCCCGACGCCATGGCGGGCAAGCCGCCCAGCTGAAACGCCGCGCCCGCCAGCAGTTCGATCGGGGCGATGGTCCTAATAGCGTCAGCGGAGCGCGCCAGCCATTCGAGGATTTCCCCGGCACGCCGATAGCAGTCGATCGCGCGCGGAGCGTCATGGCCTTCGATTTCGGCGAAGATCTCGGCGGCTTGCAACAGGCTGCGCGCATCCGCCAACTGGGCTTCCGAGTCTGCGTTGCTCCAGCCGATCGTATCGACCTGCCAGCCGATCTGAAGGCAGCGGACATAGGAGCGTGCCTGGTTGGCCGATATTTCGTTTTCGAGCGCGAGCCCGATGCGGGCGCCGTTCGCGATTTCGAGACGTTGGGGATCGTGTACCGGCATCAGATTGGCCAGAGGGCGTCATAGACGCCGTCGATCAGTTTATCGCCATCTTTGAGGATGAGTTCGACCACCTGCAGATCGTGCGCCGCAGTGTAGTCCTCCGGCACCGCGTCCCACGGTATCAGCGAGTGGGTCGCTTCCCGGCTCGGCACATCCCCACCTGAAATCAGGATGAGGTTGGTGCGGGGGAGCGGCTGGGCATTGCGGGTAACCAATACCCGATCGAGAGTCGCGATTGCTGCCGAATAGCCGTCCGGATCGATTTCGCGAAGCAGGCGCTGGAGCTGCCGAAGGCCATGCGGCGCGGGAATGTCGCGATTGATTTGGAACCAGATACCCTTGCCGTCATGCTCGAGTTCGTCGGTCTCGGGGTTCTTCTTTTTCTTGCCGTACATGAGCTCGGCGACGACCGATGGCTGGAGCTTTTTCCGCCATTTCGCCTCGCCGGCGATAAACCGCTCGATCTCACCAGCGTCGTTCAGCGCGAGGGCGAGGAAGTCCGATCCGCGACGGCCATAGACTTCGCGCTTCCGCTCGGGATCACGGACAAGGGCGAACAGATAGGCCTCGGCATCTTCATGGTAGCGGAACAGGAAGACCGGGATCGTCCAGTCATGGCAACCGACATAATCGTAATGTTCGGTAAGCATGCCGGCCATGACTTCACCGAACAGGCCACGTCGCGTTATCGGCGGTAGGCAAGTGGGATAAGTGATATGCGCTGCGGGGCCATCGGCATCGGGGTGAAGCTCGATGCCCATCTGTTCGTGGAAAAATGCGCGCGCATCTGCATGCGCGGATTCAAAATAGGTCACGAAATCGGCGATCAGATCATCGTCGCAGTCACAATCTTGCTCAAGCAAAAGGTGACCGTAATTGTCGACCTCGCTCGGATAGTCTTTAAGCCATCGTGCCAGCGCAGCCTTTGGTGGTAGGCAATTGTGCAAGGTCAATGTCGATCTCCCCTGCGCCGTATGTATGCAAATTGGGCGGCGTGATGAAGCGTTAATAGGGCTCTGTCGCGTAATGCTTGAGCTGACGCTGCTGAGCCCTGATGGCCACAGCCTATTTGTGCGCCATCCCGCCCCTTTTCTGCTTTTTACCGCGAACGCTTCAAGTTGCGCCGATATCTGTCCAAGCGACCGGAATTGGGGCGCCTTCCTGACTGGTCTGCATCGGAGCGATCCATCGGCAGCTTCTGACTAGAGCTGCCGTTCGGCATGCCGCATGCGAACGGCAGCAATGTCCCAGACCTTGCCTTCCGCCGTCGACCCTTATCGGCCGCTCAGCCGTCAAATTCTTGCGCCCAGCTGCGGACCGTCAGGTCTCTCATTCGATGCGAGCGACTGGCCGATAAGCAAATGTCCAGTCCGGAGCGAGGTCGCAGGGATAAGACCACCGCTTCTGGCGAGTATATGAACCATTATGTCGAGGAACGGGAGACGGAGATGCTCCCCAAAAGCCGCGACCGCGACCTTGACCTAAAGGCGCCTGGAGTTGAGCTTGCGGGGCGGAAAGCTGAGCTGATGGAGGGGCTGGCAATAGCCGATGAGCGACAAAGTTGGCCTGAGTTTCACGCGCCTCCATGGAAATCCGAGAAATGATAGAGGCGCGGCCGGCGCAAAAGCGATCCCTCCCCGACACCCTGCTTTCAATGAGAGGAAATTTGGTTAGAGCTCAATGCCTCGACATTCCATTTCCTCTACCAGCGCCCTACTATGCGGCGTCAGATGTTCGTGATCATCGCATGAGCACCAGCGCCTGAGCAGTTCATCTTCTCGCATGCGTGAGTGTTGCTCGACGTCGCCTGAATCATCCATGTTCGACCTTCGCTCCTGTCGCATACCGGCTAAGCGGATTGACACTACGGCAACCCAGTCAACGCGGGTGGGGCAAGGGTGTTCCGGCGATGAGGCCGCCGCATCTTGTCTCGGCTACATTCGGAACTTGTTTGGCGCAGCTTCGGCAACCGCATGAAGCGCACATCACCTTTTCACAGCGAGAGCCGAAGCTGCTAAAGATCTTGAGGCAAAGGAATTTCCTGATCTGCGTCAAGGCGGCGGTCGATCTCCTCTCCTAGCTGGTCAAGTTGATCGAATGTCGCAGGTACAGCCAGCACTGTGCCATCGTCCAGAGTCAGGCGCAGGCAGTATCGATCGCCATGTAGTTCGACAGCAAAATGCGAGAGTGACGCGGTCATCATGTTCTCCGATTCAGTTTTTCGCCGTCGATCCGCGCGAGCCTGCGTCCCGTTACACACGTCTGCCCTACAAACAGCAGGATCAAGATGGAGCCCACGCCACCAACGAACAGATCAAAGCCTGACCAAGTTCCGAAGAAACCGGGCCCCGCTCCCAGCATCATCATCATGACGGTGAGGCCAATAAGCATGATCCTGAGTTCTGTCGGGCCGGCTGAGAGATAGGAGAGCTTGAATTCGCCCAGCACGCGAGCGGAGAGAAAAGCATGGATTGATAAGAGGAGATAACCAGCTAAGGCGATTAGGGCCACATCCATGCTGACGAAGGGACTGAGGCCGATCCCCGCCAAGATCAGCAGGGTCGCAAGACCATCGCAGCTGTGATCGATGAAATAGCCGTAGGAGGGACGCTCGATCCGGCGGTACCGGGCTAGGCTGCCGTCCATCGAATCCCCAAACCACTGCACGAGATAACCCAATATGGCGACCAGCAGCCACGCAGCATCGGCATTGCTCGCCACATATCCCGCAAAGGTCATTCCTGCGCCGATCATGCCAGTTGCCGTCAAGCGGTCAGGAGTCACCCATCCCGGCATGCGTTGGCACAACCAATTGAGAATTCGACGCTCGTTCGCGGCGAGCCAATTTTGTTGGATCCGGCACAATGCGGCCGGGGCTTCAAGTTTGACAGACATGGGTCCTTATGAGGGAATCTCCGATATCGAGCAATCTGTCTGACGAGGGGCAGCCGCAAAGTTGGTCTGCATGGTGCAATACCCGTTTCGCGCTTGGCTGGCGCAACGCACCAGCCTCCCTTCCGCCGTGCGGGCGGTTGGCTCAGGCTATTTAGCCCTTCACCGTTGGGCGCGGAAGGAAGGCTTCTATGACCCGAGTGATGCACGTTCATGAAACGCAGGCGTGATCATGAATTTACCGCATATATTCTTTCGGCTCACGGCCGCTTCGAAGCGAGCCACACAGTGTGGATGGTGTTTTCTCCGTCCACCACCGCTGCCACCTCAACTTCATCTACAGCAAAGCCGTTGTTTTGGAGGCGTGCGACAAATGCATCGTCACTATAAGCGGACCAGATCGCCAGAATGCCCCCGGTCTTGAGCGCTGCATGGGCCGTGCGCAGCCCCCAATTGCAATAGAGACGTTCGTTCGCAAGATGGATCAGCCCGTCAGGGCCATTATCGACGTCCAACATAATGGCGTCGAACCTGGCTGCGGCGCTTGCAATCACATCATGAACGTCGCTCAGTTCAAGAACGACACGGCGGTCGGTAAGATGATCCTGGAAAAGATGGGCTAATGGGCCTTTTGCCCAGTCCACGATCTCAGGGATGAGTTCTGCTACCATGATCTCGGCGGTGAGCGGCAGGGACCGCAAAGCAGCGCCAAGCGTGAAGCCCATGCCCAAACCACCGATGAGAACTCGCGCATCTCGTTCGGCGATGCGCTGACACGCCAGAGTAGCCAGCGCTTCTTCAGAATGACGAACCTGGTTTCCCATCAGTTCGTTATCGCCGAATCTGATGGAGTAGTCCTGACCGCGGCGTAAGAGGCGTAGTCGGCCTCCGTCAGGAAGCTCTGCCATGCCGATTAATTCGACCGGAATGGTCGCCGCTTCGTCAGGCGATGCCAACATTGGTCTTTTCCTTTAGTGCTACGACGCGCGTAAACAGCGCCCGGCCGAAATCCGACATCCGCAAGAAGATAGTCGCAGGGCGAATTTTAGTCGCCCGAATCAGGAAGGAGCTTCACTTGATGGCAAACTGTCCGGGTTCAGCCTTGAACACGAGGCGGGCATGGCTTCGGACTGCAGCAGCCGTCTTGAAGCTCTCCTCCTGTAGGTGGGATGTCACGAGAGGATAGCCCTGGGAGTTATACCGTGTTTCTCGGACCGTGAGCCGGAAATTTCCGTCCTCGTCCTTCGTGATGAGGAAGGGGGCAACTTTTTCTCGGCTCATGGTGGCTCCTTATTGGATTGCGAAAAATCGGCAGCGTGTCCGGCTGCCGTTATATACAGGTTCAGCCAAGCATGGCCGCAACGATCTGCTTTAACTCACTGGTGGACAGAACGCCCGCAGGCGCGGGTACGAACGGTCGCTCCGGTCTTTGGCTAAAGGGCAGACGGCGAGTGGCGCCATTGCTATTCGGAAAGATAACATTCATTTGATTAACCTCGCGGCATCCGCCGCATCGTTTGTAATTGGAGTTCACGCGCTAAGGAGCGCGGCATTTTTGGGCCGCCCAAGACTAACGACAGACGACTGGCAGCCGACCCGCCGACACGACGCGACCCAGTGGAGTTCGGTTCCGACAAGGTCCGCGCAGGGCCGCTCCAGAATTCATTTTCTTGGATTGCGGCTTCCACAATAGTGCAGGACACGCGTCGTCAGGATGATGCGCGCTTCTTTCGCGCGAGATATCGCGCATCCCGTGCAGCCTTTTTCTCAGCTTCTGTGAGGACGGTCCTCTCCCGGAGGGCGCTCGCAGCGGCTGCCTCAAGCGCCTGCGCACGTTTCGCAGCTTTTTGCTCCTTGGCCAAGAGCAGAGCCTTCTGGCGCTTTTCGCGCGCAGCGGCCTCTTTGGCCTCCCGGAGTTCCGCCTTTGCGGCCGCAGCGGCTTGGTCAACCGGCGGCTTGTTTTGCAGTTGCTGGAGACCCTCCGTCCGGGCGCGCGCCGCTGAGGCAATACGCTCCTGGAAGGGTGGCTCTTTATATCTCTTCATGCAGGGAATTGTCCTGTGTTCAAGCATTCACCTGAAGCCGCCGGGCAGAGTTAACCGCCCGGCGCCATTTCAGGCCGGCTGGAGATTGACGGCCGAGGTCTTGCCGCGGCGGTCCTGTTCCAGATCATAAGTGACGCGCTGGTCCTTTTCGAGGGTGCGCATCCCTGCTTGTTCAACGGCAGAGATATGAACGAAGGCATCGCTGCTGCCATTTTCAGGAGCGATGAAGCCATAGCCCTTGTCGGCATTGAAAAATTTGACTGTTCCGGTGATCATGCTCGGTCTCCTTGTCGCATGTCCTGGGAACGCGCGACCATTCGCGCACTCCGGCTTAAAAGAGGCAATGTGGGGACAAGGGAGAGCCGAAGCGGCCCGATATCCGTCAAAACGCGACGTTCAGCAAGGTGCTGATAACACAACTCATGGGAAATGCAAAATCGAGCTGGGCGGATCAAATACACCATAGATCGAAATCTGCTGCAGCGCCAGTTCTTGAACAGTTTGCACCGCGCGAACGCGCGGGGGTCGGCAACACCTCCGCCATTTCTATTTACTTCGGACGCGCCGCTTCATCCCGCTTCGCCTGCGCAACCGCATCGTTCAAAGTCGCGTATCGCCAGTCACGATAATGAAAGCGATATACAGGCACCTTGGTGATGCCATAGCGAGCCATGAGTTCGGTTTCGTCAGCAGGTTCCACAGCCATTTTGCTCCCCGATCGTCACAAGCAAGGGGCGACTGACAAGATCACTGGCGGCCGCCAGCCGGGGGTTGTGCGAGCAGCTTTACTGCATTTTCCACCGTTGAGTATCCGGTCGGGTCGGCGATCGCCAGATCGAGCGGCCTCGCGCCCAACGACACGTTGTGGGTGTTCAGAAAGCGGATCGCCTGCTCTTGGCCTAGAAGCACAAATGCGAGGTGAGTGATTAATCCCTGCCGCCTCGCCTGCTCAGGAGAGATCTTCATCTCCCGATTAACGAATGCCCGCCTCCGCGGGCGTACGGGCGCGGTTGTCTCCTCTGTCATGCAGTAATGGCCCGCTCTGGCGCAGTGCCAATTCGGACAGTCCATGGCAGCCAGCCAGCCGAAGCAGGCGCGTTCTTCGATGAAAGTAAATCGAATATCTGACCGCCGATGACTCCGGCGGCACACAGATGCTCGCGCCGGGCCGGCTCGCAAAGCGCGTCCGCGGCGCGCATCAACGAAATCTGATGCTCGGAATAAAGGTGATTGATATCCATGCAAAAGCTCCCTGGTAAGCGGGAGCGCGATGGTCTCTCAGTCAAGAACGCCTACTATGCCTATGCCCTTGATGGTGTCCATATAGGACGCCTTCTCTATCAAACAAGGGGCACTGCCTAGGAGCCGTAGAAATATATCTGCTGAACTTTCTGTTTCTAAAAATCATCATCCACGGGAACATGCGCGCTCATCAATGTTGAAAAAGATTTTCCTGCTGCCGCCGATCATCCTAAATCATTATAACAGGCAATACGCCATGATTTACTCAGTAGTACTTCATTACTTTGAATTGGTATTCAAGGTTATTCAGTTCCAAGTCCATCGACTATTAGCAGATGCACTATTGCTCAACTGACTGGACGAACCGGTTCGTTGCTCGGCGGCAAGGCACCCTTTGGCGGACGCGATGCCGGGTCGGGGGCCTTCATGCTCGAGTAAACCATGAAACCGAGAACCGCGACTCCGCACAACAGAATCGCTGCGAGAAGTAGCAAGCAGCTCGCTCGGCGGCTGGGATCGTTCACAATCGTTTCCTGCTCGGTAGATCATCTGGCACGCGGTCAAGCCTGTCTATCACCTCATCGAATGGCGTGTCTGTACCGATCGGGCAATGCCGCCTCACCCATTGCCGCAGAACTTCAAAGTGTCTGTTGGTCAAGTGGCCGACTGAGATGATCTTCTTGACCATACCGTTCTCCTTCACTTGCGAACCCTCCTGGTCGAGTGAAGTGCCCAAAATTCCGCCTGCGATACGACATTCCGCCTGGACGAGAGCGTAGATTGATCGGCCGCACTGCCACCGGAACTTAAATCCTACCGTTCTGTTGTAATTTCGCCGGACACATTGATGGCTCCCCGCTCATGTTCGGTATCTTGAGGCCCGCTCCTATTTCTCCGGAGCGGGCCCTTCAGTCATTCAGGTGAGAGATCCGATGGACACGCCAACCATAGAATTTTGCAGGGCCCAGGCAGCTACCCACTTGGCGCGAGCGAAAGCCAGCAACCTGCCGAACGTCCGTGCGGTCGCTCTAACCGCAGCCAAAACCTGGATGAGAGAAGCCGAAAGCGCAGAACGCATTCTTGAACGGCGCAAGCGGAATGCCTCTGCGAACGTCGGGTAAATAACACGCCTCGCGGGCCCGTTAGAGATCCGGGGTACTGTTCGACACGAAGCCTTTCAGCCGCCGAGATAACTCAGCTCTCCGATGAATAGGATCTAGGGGCGCTCGGCACGCCACGAGCGATGCCGACACCTGCATGCTTCTCTCCCGCTTTTTACGCCGACGGGGATTGGACCCCATGAAGCCGCGGAGCGTTGAGATCCCGTCACAGGAGAGAATGATGAAGAGAATATTTTTAGTTCTGGCAGTTGGAGCTCTCGCCGGGTCGGCTGTCACGGCCCTCGCACAAGATAGCAACCCCGCAATCAAGGACAGCAAGGTCACTCATGTAGGGCACGCTGCCGAGGGCGCAAATTCATTCACTGAGGATCAGGCGAGAGGCCGCCTGACGAAGGCTGGCTATACCAAGATCAGCGACCTTCGGAAGGACGATAAAGGCCATTGGGTCGGCACAGCCGTGAAGAAAGGGAAGAAGTCCAAGGTGGCGCTCGATTATAAGGGCAATGTCACTGTTCTGCCGCATAATAAGTGATTGGAGAGATCGTCATGACCAAGACCGTGACCCGACTGTTCGATGATTATGGTGACGCTCGCAGCGCCGTTCGGACGCTTGAAAGTGCCGGCTTCTCCCGCGATGACATCAGCATCATCGCGAACAAGGATGCCCATGGCAGCCATGACCGTGATGATGACAGCATCAATGAAGATGGTGATGTCACCAAGGGCGCCACGACTGGGGCCGTCCTAGGCGGCGTCGGCGGCCTACTGGCTGGATTGGGCTTGCTCGCCATTCCTGGGTTAGGTCCGATCGTCGCTGCTGGATGGCTCGCCTCCACGGCGGTCGGCGCCGCCGTCGGTGGTGTTGGCGGCGCGGCAACCGGAGGCATAGTCGGAGCATTGAAAAACGCCGGACACGATGACGACGAAGCTCATGTCTATTCCGAAGGTGTGCGTCGTGGCGGCACATTGGTCAGCGCTCGCGTACCCGATGAGCGGAGAGCTGAAGCCGAAGCCATTCTGCTGCAGCATCGCTCCGTTGATGCGGCAACGAGGGGCGCGGATTATCGAGCCGGCGGATGGAACACGTTCGACCCGGATGCTGAACCTTACACAAGTGATCAGATAAGCGCCGAACGGGCGCGATACTCCTCGCATCCGTCGACTACCGGCCTATGAATTATGGGAGCTCCGCCACTTACAGCGGGGCTCCTTCTGCTTGGGCCAGGATGGTCAGCGGGGTACGTCACCGCGCCGCGGGTGCTCATCGTCAGAGCAGTTGGGTCACACCTGGGCCCCGCCTCGCTTTGTCGGGGCGAGGCTTCCCCCCCCCCCCCCCCCCCCCCCCCC
>Ga0207640_10000959_pt1 | contig 16026 bp, 16 predicted proteins | sample KBSCornC42_FD_184300 | JGI IMG/M metagenome (GOLD analysis project Ga0207640, IMG submission 184300) | Corn rhizosphere microbial communities from Kellogg Biological Station, Michigan, USA - KBS Corn C4-2 (SPAdes) (version 2) | ecosystem: Host-associated > Plants > Roots > Rhizosphere > Soil ... | reverse complement strand
GCCAAGACCAGATATCCCATTCATGAACTGCTTGCGCAGCGTTGGACTGTGCGCACCTTTTCTGATCGCCCGATCGAAGCCGACAAGATTCGGCGCCTGTTTGAAGCGGCTCGATGGGCACCTTCGCCGTTCAATGAGCAGCCATGGCGATTCATCATCGCCACACGAAACCGACCGCGCGAATTCGACATGATGGTCTCCTGTCTGATGGACAAGAACCAATGATGGGTGAAGAGCAGTGGGGTGCCATTTCTCATGATCGTGCTGTCGAAGACAACGTTTGCGTGCAACGGGAATCGGAACCGGGCGCACCTTCACGACATTGGGCTCGCCATGGGCAACCTGTTGATTCAAGCAACAGCCATGGACTTGTTCGTATGCCAGATGCAGGGAATTCTGCTGGACCGGGTCATGGACGTATACAGCGTGCCCGTCGACTTTGAACCAGCAATCGGCTGCGCCGTGGGCTACCCCGGTGAGCTGCGTCGTCTCCCTGCAGAATTTCATGAACGGGAACTGCGGCAACGCATCCGCGCGGATTTCAAGGACTTCGTATTTGAAGGAACGTTCGGCAAACCCGCAGAGCTATTTGCTGAAATGGAGCGCGCGTAGCCATCGACCTTCGCACCGTCGTCGCCATACGCCGTACAGGTTTGTCATGCCTGACTGGCCGCAGACAGCGAGCGAGATGATGGATGCGCAGAGTGGTCAACGGCGGGACTTTTATGGTCTTCATACTCGACCATTCGGACACGGCACGGTCCAGCCACGGGTCACATCATGTCAGCCATCCCACGCGACCACATTCCCAAACGAGTCGCTACGCAGTGCCCAGATCCTTGTCATGGCCGTGTATGGAGAACGTCTTCTGGTCATCTTGCTTGTGCGTCCGGACCGTCCGCGGGCTGTCCGCGGACAGCAAGCAAGATGGCTCTCGTGTTTCAACCCGCTGAAGAGACAGTCGATGTCAAGCAATTGGGTGTGGCACGTGGCGTGCCGCACCTGAGTGTCGGCGCCACCAATTCGGATGAACGGTTGCACGCACGTGCAACGTGGAGTTATTCAATGCAAAGAGTCATCGGTGCTCGAGCTTTGCCTGGATCTTGCCCTGCGCATCCACACGGGCAACCCGGGCGCGATGTTCATGGCAGTGCCTCGCGCACGTTTCCTGCGGAGGCGACGCAAATGGCACGCGCGGCAAGACCAAGCATGGATGCTACCCAAGTCCTTGGCTGCTCGAGGGAAACCAGACCTCTGATCTCCCGGGTCACACGGCCGGTGGTTTTAGGGCCGCTGTTGTTGTCCAGCGCATTTGTACCCTTCGCCGTCAATGCTGCGTCCGTATACAAGTGTCCGTTACCCGGCCAGTCGGTTCAGTACGCCGATCTTCACTGCGGAGGCTCGCGCAAAGGTTACGCGCCCCTGAGCAGTACGGTCGCTGCACCCGCGCGACGCGAAGCCAGAGGGGTGCTCATGGCAGCCCGAAACGAAGAACCGATCCGCCGCAACGGCGTTCGCCACTCCCTGCTAGCGAACGCGAGCCGGCGATCGGCGCCCGCGCTAGCCGATTCATACGCCGGTGAGCAGGGGCAAACACCCGTACTAAACAGAGGAAACGCACCGCCTGTCGCGTATCAATGTACCGCCGGGTCGAAGGTATGGATCCAGACGGACCCCTGTCCGGCGATATATCTGAAGGATGTCCGCGAGGGTGTCGGTGACTCTACATACGACAGCTTGCCCGAGCGGGGGCCTCCGTTCCGCTTGAACGTGTACCCGTACGCCAGACGCAACTCGATGCATCGGAGCTCCGTCGGAAATTGGACGATCACAAGATCGTGCTGAAGCACGACGGCAGCAGTGACGTGTACGCACGCAACGTGGCGAAGTCCAAATACTGCCCTTGAAGCCACCATTCCTGCGCTGGCGCAGCCTCAAACGGCGTTGCCATGTTGGCAACGCCGGCCGCCGCAGAAGCATTGCTGTTGGAGTTGAAGCATGCGTCGCTTGATACACCTGACCGTCGTGGGCCTCGCCACACTCATGGCAGCGCCTCTGCCCACGATCGCCGCGTCCAGTGCCGCCGCCACGGAGTCGGCTCATCCAGGGTGCGAGCGCGCGACTCCGCGGCAGTGCGTCGTGCTCGCAATCGCCGCGATGGGAAGTGCTGACAAGCTTGTGGGTATCCACAGTGAGCGACTGGAGATCATCGAGCATCGATCCCTGGCCGAGCAGTCCTATCGACAGGCACCGTTCCTTACCGCTTACGCGCGAATTCAACGAACGGCGGACTTCGACAAGAGTGTCGTCGTCACCGATACGCACGGCATCTGGCCGGAGAGCGATGTAGGTCCGAACCAGTCAAATTCGACCACCACCGTGGTTGCGACGCCAAGGGCGGCGGTTGTGCGCACGCCAAGTGGCGACAAACCCGCTTCCCCCGCCACGATCGATCAGGCGCGCACCATTCTTGCCTTAGGCCCGGAGCGTCTGCTGCTCAACGCCGCGGCAGCGACGGATTTGCATTTCATGCCGGACGAGATCCTTCGCACCGAGCCACATACAGTGGTGGCGTTCGACTGGCACGGACGTCCGGTCAAGGTTCTGCTCAACCGATTCAACCATCTGCCTGATGCGATGGAGAGCACGCGAACGTTCGATGACTTCTGGTACGCGTGGGGTGATGTCACGCAACGTGTGTACTTCAGCAATTGGAAGGTCGTGCACGGCGTCGTATATCCCACCAGCTGGATAGAGGAACGCAATGGCCTTCCATGGAAATCTGTCCAGGTGCTCGATGCGACCTTCAATGCCAAATTGGACGACAAGCTTTTTGTGATGGACGCCAAGGCCGCGGTAGAAAGCGCACAGCGCGGTTTCCGACACATCGAGTTCAGTGTCACCAAGCACGTCGAGCTTGCGCCTGGCATCGATCTCTTCCAGGGCCCGTGGAGCGTGACGCTGATCAAGCAGGACGACGGCGTGCTGGTGCTGGAAGTGCCGATCAGTCCGGCGTTCGTCAAGGGCGCGCTCGACAGGGCGCATGAGCTGTATCCATCGTTGCCGATCAAGGGCGTCCTGACCACCTCGGACTCATGGCCACACATCGCTGGCATGCGCGAGGCCGTGGCCGAACAGTTGCCCGTATATGCGCTCGACTTGAACCTGCCAATCCTCGAACGCATGATGGCTGCGCCACACACTCTGCAGCCCGACGATCTGCAAACCCATCCTACGCCTGCGCACTGGATCACTGTTGCGGGCGGGCGCCAAATCGGGAATGGCCCGAACCGGGTTGTGCTGTACCCGCTGCGCGGCGCATCAACTGGGCGCCAATACATGGTCTACTTCCCGGCCCGCAAATTGTTGTACGCCAGCGACACCCTCGTGCTCGAGTCCCCGCAGAAGCTCTACGACCCGGAGCTGATGCACGAAGTGAAGCAAGCCGTCGATCGCGAGCATCTGCAGGTCGACACCGTTTACGCGATGCACCAAGGGCCCGTGCCGTGGAATCAGGTAACAGGCTTAGTCGCAGCGGCTATGCGTGATTCAAGAATGCAGTGACATCAGGCGCATAACGCGGAAGCGGCGTCCGTTGGGCCGCGACGGCTGGTGGCTAGACGATCTTGCGACAAATCCGTTCCTTCCTGTCAGTGCGCTGCGCTAGCTCCAGCAAGTCTCCGCACTGAACTGCGTTTTCCATCGAGTATTTCAATCTTGGTAGCATCAAAAAGTGGGAATCAAAAATATTGGCGGCACAGTCATAAACGTTCAACACCACGCTGCGTGTCACTGTGGTGCGGTGGAGTTGCTGCTCGACTTGCCCGACGGGGTCGTGAATCCGAGGCGCTGTGATTGCTCGTACTGCAGGCGCCGCGGCACGATCGTCGCATCCGTGCCACTTGGCGGACTTCACGTCATCAAAGGTGCCGAGCATCTCAGGGTTTACACGTTCAACACCCACACCGCCAAGCATTACTTCTGTGAAGTATGCGGCATCCACACGCACCACCAGCGGCGCTCCAAACCCGAGCAATACGGGTACAACGTCGGGTGTCTTGAAGGGATCAACTCTTTCAAGATTCCCGAGGTTCCGACCAATGATGGGGTAAATCATCCCGCTGACAAGAAAATCGGCGGTTCGGCTTCCAAGCCCTGAGGGGCAATCATGAGCCATGATCTCAAACCACTCGACCACACGGCCGTATCACCTTTTTGATGGCGGCAGGCGCCACACTCATGCTGGATTTCCTGCGTGCGACATTTGAGGCCATCGAGCTGTGCCGTACCTCCGCACCCGACGGATCGATCAAGCACGCCAAAGCACGGATAGATGGTTTCATAATCATAGTCGGAGAGCGCACTCGCGTGACTGGATATTCAACCAATGTCTATGTACCTGACGTGGACAACACGTTACACCAGATTATCTCGACCAGATCATTGCTGCAGAGAAATGAAGGGTGCGCGCTGTGCACCCGATCTCCCATGACGCCCGAAGGAGTATCGATGTGGCGAACTCGATTCGACTGACTCCGGATCCCTTGCGTCTTGCTGCCGCGTTGGCGATGGCGCTTGCCGCCACCGCGTTTGCCGGCGCGGCATTCGCCGATGCCAGCGATGCGCACATTCCGCCACCGCATGACACGCCGTTCCCGGGCATCATCGTGCTCGCCGTCGATGCGAGCGACGTGGACCAGGGTATCTACCGTGTCCACGAGACCATTCCCGTGCAGGCCGGTCCGTTGACATTGCTGATCCCGAAGTGGATCCCCGGCAACCACGCGCCGGAGCCGAACGACATCGGCAAGTTCGCCGGGCTCGCCATTACCGCAAACGGCAAGAGCGTGCCGTGGCTGCGCGACAAATACGACGTGTACGCGTTCAAGGCAGACGTGCCGCAGGGCGTGACCAGCCTCGACGTGAAGTTCCAGTTCCTCGCGCCGCGCGACAGCAACCAGGGCGCGGTCGTGATGACCGATAAGATAATCGACCTTGAATGGAACCAGCTCTCGCTGTATCCGGCCGGTCACTACTCGCGTGACATCACCTTCGCGCCAAGCGTCACGCTGCCCGCGGGCTGGCAGTTCGGCACCGCGCTTGAAACCGCGTCGCAGTCCGGCAACACAACGACCTTCAAGCCGACGACGTACAACACGCTGGTGGATTCGCCGATATACGCCGGGATCAACTTCAAACGCTTCGACCTTGATCCCGGTGCCAAGGTACCGGTGCACATGGACCTCGTCGCCGACACGCCGAAGGAGCTCGGCGTCACGCCGGATGAATTGAAGCTGCTGCGAACCATGGTGCAGCAGGAATACAAGGTGTTTGGCTCGCAGCACTACAAGCACTACGACTTCCTGGTGTCGGCGTCGGATTACCTTGCCGCCAACGGACTTGAGCATCACCAGTCCAGCGAAGATGGCGTTGATGCCGACTTCTTCACTAGCTGGAAGCCGGGCAATATGTTCCACGGCGGCATCTTCGCGCATGAGTTCACGCACTCGTGGAATGGCAAGTTCCGTCGCCCAGCCGACCTGTGGACGCCCAATTTCAACGTGCCGATGGGTGACTCGCTGCTATGGGTGTACGAGGGTGAGACCCAATACTGGGGCGAGGTGCTGCCGGTCCGTTCAGGGATGGAGACAGCCGAACAGTTCCGCGACATGCTGGCGGTTGTCGCCGCCAATTTGGATCGCGGGATGCCCGGCTTTGAGTGGCGCAACGTCCAAGACACGACGAACGGTGAAATCATTGTGCATCGTCGCCCGCGCCCCTACGCGAGTTGGCAACTGGGCGAGGAGTATTACGCTGGCGGCGCGCTGATCTGGCTGGATGTCGACGCCAAAATCCGGGCGTTGACCCACGGCAAGTCCTCCCTCGACACGTTTACCCGCGAGTTCTACAGCATCGATAACGGCAGTTACATCACCGAGACCTACACCATTGGCCAGCTCATCGCCGCGTTGAACAATGTGGCGCCGTACGACTGGACCAGCTTTTTGTGCGGCTTGCTCGATGCGCACGAGCCGCCGCTGGCCGGCATTGCCGCATCGGGCTGGAAGGTTGTTTACACCGACAAGCCCAATGCGTTCGAGCAGAAGATGATGAAGAAGTTCCGCGGTGGCGACTTCGGCACGACGATCGGGCTGTCAATAGACCAGGGTGGCAAGATTCGTGACGTGCGGTGGAATGGTCCTGCGTTCAAGGCTGGTGTGGGCTCGAGCGAAATGCTGATTGCAGTGAATGGCGAGGCCTATTCGACCAGCAGATTAAAAACAGCGATCGAGGTCGCGCAGAAGGACGAGCGGCCGATTCAGCTATTGCTGAAATACGACGGCCGTTACAGGACAGTGCTGGTCGCGTACAACGCGGGCCTACAGTACCCGCATCTCGAGCGCATCAAGGGAATGCCTGATTATCTCGACCAGATCCTGGCTGCAAGGAAATAGACACACTACACGGGCATGCGAGTCAGCCGGCGCGAAGCGGATTGCCGGCAGGGTTTTGGAACGCCTGAGCATCATGGGCCGTGCAGTGGAGTCAGGTTGTTGGTTTGGCCGCGGCAGGCATGCACGACTCAAATCTACCGTGACCAGAGAGGTCGCATTCGGAGCACCAAAGCCATCTGGGCGAGGGAGGCGCCGGTGGCAGCGCCGCTCACAGGCGCCCGCGATTGACGTGTTCGGACCCTAGGCACTTGTGGCCCGCTGTCCAAACTTTAAGGAGAAAGCATGAACCATGATTTCAAACCACCGGGCCACACGGCCGTGTCACCCTTTTTGCTGGTGGTAGACGCCGCAGCCACGCTGGATTTCTTGCGTGCGACATTTGACGCCGTCGAGCTGTGCCGCATCTCCGCACCCGACGGATCGATCAAGCACGCCGAAGCACGGATAGACGATTCCATAGTCATGATCGGAGAGCGTGCCAACGCGGTCGCATGTTCTATCCATGTCTACGTTGCTGACGTGGATTGCACGTTCCGTCTAGCCTTGGCCGCAGGTGCCAGTAGCGTTTCCGAGCCACGAGATCTCCCATATGGAGATCGGAGCGCTGGTCTGTGCGATGCCCAAGGCAACCTGTGGTGGATCGGCACCCATCTTGCTACAGGGTGGTGTGCAGGAAACCCACGCCGGTCCACGTGAGAGTCGATCCGTGAAAAATTGTCTGTTGGCGTTGCTCTGTGTCCTGTTCAGCCATGTCGCGATCGGAGCTGCATCGTGGCACGTAGTGTCTGTGCCTGGCGTGACGCAACACGAAGTGCACTTTGCCAATCGGGGCGCCCGGCTGGCTGGCACCCTGTACATGCCGGAGTCAGGGTCGCACGTGCCGGCGGTAGTGGTCTTTTGGGGCGCTGCACTTCCGACGCGTCAGTTCGCCCTGTACAAGCACTTGACTGAAGGGCTTCCGGCAATGGGCGTCGCCGTACTGGTCTTCGATCGACGCGGTAGCGGCGCATCCAGCGGGACGATGCACGGGACCGATTACAAGCTGTTGGCATCCGATGGCGTTGCGGCTGCACGGTTTCTTGCCGGGAATCCACGCATCGATGCGCGCAAGATCGGGTACTGGGGCCTCAGCCAGGGTGGCTGGCTGGCCGTGCTGGCAGCGAGCCAAGACCAAAACGCGGCGTTTGCAGTTTCGGTATCCGCACCCCTGGTGACGCCGGCCGAGCAAATGGACTTCGCGGTGGGCAACCTGCTTGCCGTCCACGGCTACTCGCAGGCGGACATCGATCAAGCCATCGGTGTTCGCCATGCCTGGCAGGGGTTCCTCCGTGGCAGCGTCGCTTTCGATGCTGCACTGCAGGCGATTCAAGGTGCTGATGGAAAACCTTGGTACGGATTGGAGTTCATGCCGGACGCAGCAGTTTTTGCGAAGCAGCCCGAAAACAAGGAATGGAAACGCGACATGGATTACGACCCTTTGCGGATCGCCGACGACGTCCATGTCCCCGTGTTGTTCATCTATGGCGGCGCCGATCCCTGGATCCCTGTGGCGCGCTCGATTGAACACCTCCAGACATTGGCGAAGTGGCGCCCCAACCTTGAATACCGCGTCATCGCGGGTGCCAATCACAGCATGATGCTTCCGAAGAAGGTCACCATGGCATTTGATCACGAGACCTTGCTCAACGAAGCCCCGGCGGCCCCGGCGTACTTCATGGTTCTGGCGAGTTGGATAGAGCAACAAGTACGTGCGCGGGATCACGCAGAGCGAACTCAACCTTGATTTTGAATTCAAGTGCATGCAATTGGAAGGAGACGGTGACAATGAGCATCGCGCATCGTGCGACACCATCGCGTGGTTGGAGCGCAGTATGACCACAGCCGAAGAGAACATCGCTTTCGTCAAAGACATGCTTGGGTCAAAGAAGCGACTTACCGACTATCCTGATCGCTTCGATCCAAATATCACCACGCACGAACCACAGATGCTGCCGTTCGGAGGGGACTACCAAGGGATCCGCGCGTTCAATGAGTTCTACCCCGAAGTGCGGAACTATTGCGACTTCTCGACCTGGGAGCTACTTGGTGTCTATGGCGAAGGCGACACCGTGTTCGCGACGACACGAGTCGAAATCGCGAACAGCGCGCGCACGATGTATATCGCCGAGCAGTTCATCTTCGCGGGACGAAAATTGATTGACGTGCGTGTACACGTCTGTGATACGAAGCGAACCGCGAGAGATGAAAGGGTGGTCAACGCGCAGTGAACATGTCAGTACTCTATACGTACCCACGTAAAGCGCACTGATATCAACATGTCAGCGAATCGCTTCAAAGTTGGAATCGTAGGCCTGAAACCAGGAAGAGGATGGGCGATGAAGGCCCATATTCCTGCATTGCGTACACTGGGCGATACGTATGAAATCGTTGGTGTCGCAAACACAAGCAAAGCCAGCGCAGAGGATGCCGCGGTTGCGGCTGGTCTGCCGAGAGCATTCAGCAGCGCCGCTGAGCTGGTTGCGTCGCCTGATCTGGATATTGTCGCGATTACAGTGAAGGTTCCGTATCACAAGGCGATAGCCAAGGAAGCAATCGAATCAGGCAAGCATGTGTACTGCGAATGGCCACTAGGTAATGGCTTGGTCGAGGCAGAGGAGATGGCAGCACTCGCAAAAAGAAAGGGAGTTCTTGGCATAGTCGGAACTCAGGCAATTTTTGCCCCTGAGATCGAATACTTGAAGAGTCTGATTGCAGACGGCTTTATTGGTGAGGTGCTATCCACCTCTCTCGTTGCACGCGGCGGTGCGATGCAGGGCGGCGGAACCATCCCTGATAAGAACGTATACGCATATCTCCTTGATCGGACTAACGGGGCGACCATGCTGACCATCCCTGTGGGGCACACGCTGGCGGCACTTAGGTCAGTATTTGGCGAAGTCGCGGAAGTTTTCTCGATGCTGACTGTTCGACGGCCCATGACCTTGGCCATAGACACTGGAGAAGTGCTTGCAACGTCTGCGCCAGACCAAGTGCTAGTTGGCGGCATCTTTGCGAATGGAGTTCCTCTTTCTCTGCACTATCGCGGTGGGGCTGAACGAGATGACAATGGCCTGTTTTGGGAGATCAACGGTACAAAGGGTGATATCCGTGTATCAGGCTCATCCGGACACACACAGATGGTGCAACTCTCCCTCTCCGGTGCACGGGGAAGCGAGAAAGTCTTCCAACGAATAGTTGTCCCCGAATCTTATCGTTTCGGGTGGCCTGCGGAAGTCGAGCCTGGCAATGTGGCTCGTGTGTACGCGAGGATGGCTCAAGACCTACGCGAAGGTACGCATACGGCGCCGAGTTTCGACGATGCGGTGACAATACATCGAATCATTGCCGCAATCGAAAAGTCAGCCGACAGTGGAAGGCGTGTCGCGGTGTGATATGCCGGGATGGTTGAGAAAGCATCGAGATTCGGCCATTGCATCAGCTGGGAAAATCATTGACGATAAAAAAAATAAGATGAAGATATTATCGGTATTGATCTCCGTCATCTTTGCTTTCCCTTGGCCGTGCCGATGAGCTGCAGTGTTCAAATTCCACGACGCTTTTATTACGGAGCGTCACGATTATTTCGATCCGCGCAAAAACCGAGTGGCTATCAGCGCCGTGTGAGCATCTACGTGAAGTGCACTGATATCTCGGTCAAGCGGACGCGAACTCCGCTTCGTGGTCCTTGCGTCGCTTACTTCGGGAGATAGTGCTCATGTTGACACATGTCCATTCGACCAATCGAACGTACCCTCCGCTACGTAGCTGTGGCGACGCTACTTCCAGAGGTGGTTTGCATGCGGACGCCGTTTGTGGGAGTCGCGGCGTGGATCGTGTGGCGATCCATCAGCAGCATACTCGCCGGTCTGACGTAGGCGGTGATGGAAGCTGCCGCAAGGCATCTCGATCATTACGCCGACACCTACGCTGGCGACTCGGCGTGACTGCGGCGCTGGTGCTCTTGATGGCGATTGCCGCGCCGAACGCCTTCGCCCAAGTCGCACGAGTCCCGCCAGAAGCAAGGACCTTCGAACTCGGCGAACTCAAGATCTCGGTGCTGCGTGACAGTGCGTTGGTCTTTCCCAACGATGGCGCCATTTTCGGCGTCAATGCCGGCCCCACGGCCGTGGCAAAGGTACTCCGTCAAGCTGGGGCCTGGACGGACACGATCCGCCTCGACGTCGACACGCTGCTGGTCCGGATGCCGAAACATCTCGTGCTCATCGATGCCGGGTCTGGTGTGGCCGGCCGCAGCGTCGTGCAACAGAGCCTGTCTCTTGTCGGCGTCTCTCCCGACGATGTCACCGATGTCCTGGTCACCCACGCTCACCCTGACCATGTCGGCGGCCTCGTTGATACGGAACACCGCTCCGCCTTCCCGAAGGCGACGATCTGGATGTCCGCCAAGGCGTGGGCATTCATGCATCACGAAGCCGACGTTCGAACAGAGATTCCGGTCATCGAAGCGCAGGTCAAAATATTCGAGCCCGGTCACCTTGTTCTGCCGCAGATCACGTCCATACCGTTGCCCGGCCATACGCCAGGGCAGGTGGGTTACGAGATTGCGTCACGAGGCGACAAAGTGGTCGACACGGGTGACATCGTCCACAGCTCGATCATCTCGTTGGCAAAGCCCGGGTGGACGCTTGCCTGGGACTCCAACAAGAGCGAAGCGGTCATGACGCGCCGCTATGAACTGCAGCGGCTGGCCGGCACACATGAACTCATGTTTGCGCCGCATTTCCCCTTCCCTGGGGTGGGCCGGATCGAGGCGGATGGCAATGGTTTCCGTTTCCAGTCTGCTCGTCGCGCGGCTGGACATCGCTAATGCCGGACATTGGGTATTCAAAATCGGAGGGAGCTGTGAGTGAATTCAAATCCGACGGCGAGCGCATCTACAAACTCTGGGACAAATACGCTCGGGAAGTCGACACGGAAGGCCTGTTGTCACTATATGCACCCGACGCCACGCTTGAGACGCCGGTCATCCCGGCGATTCTTGATACCGATACCGGCGTATTGAAGGGCCATACCGCACTTCGCCGCTTTTTTGACGAGGGCGCCCGCAGACGACCCAATGAGCTTGTGCGGTGGCACCGCGAACCTGACCGGTTCTTTTTCGACGGTCGCCGGTTGATTTGGGAGTATCCGCGTGAAGCTCCGGACGGAAGTCAGGTCGAACTTGTCGAGGTCATGGACCTCAAGGACGGCCTGATCCAACGCCACCGCATCTATTGGGGGTGGTTCGGCATTCAGGGATTGATTCAGTCGGCTCTGAGGAAGCAACGGAATGCCCCAAACGCCGTGCTGGCCGACCGTCTTCCCGCAGGCGAAGGGTCAACATCCAACCCCGGCGATTGAGTGCTGGTCGTCGCGCTATTTGCGTTCCTCGGTTCCGGCACTGATGGGTTCGAGCCGGGACGGTGCGCGCGCAGATCTTCCACTTCGTGCTGACTACACGAACGGCGCCCGAAAACCCAGCGCGAAGCGGGTACCTCAACGCTTCGCCTGGTCCTTCAGCCATCCAATGACGGTCGCCACGGCGGTCGGTAGTTGCCTGGAATGTGGACGCACAAGCCAATAGGCATCCGGCACGCGCACCTCGAGATCGCCCAGCGGTCGGACCAGCTCGCCCGAAGTAATGTCATCCATCACGAGTCGATGTCGCGCCAACGCCACGCCTTGCCCTTGCGCTGCGGCACGTAACAAAAGGTCAGAGGATGCGAGCCGTGGCCCCACCTGCAGGTTCAGCGACTCAGGCCCGAACTGCTTGCGCCAGAGGTTCCATCCGGCTTGCGGATCGCGGTCATGCAACAAGCGCAGGCTCTGCAATTGGTGTGGCCGCGATGGGCGACCATGTTCCTCCCAGTATTCCGGGCTCATCACCGGGTACAGTGCATCGTCCATTAGTGGCTGGCATTCAAGGTGTAGCCATGGCCCTTGGCCCATCCGTACAGCCAGGTCGATACCCGCTGCCGGCAAGACATCGAGCCGCTGGTTGACCAGGACGGAAAGCTCAATGCGCGGGTGCGAGCGCTCCAAGCTGGGCAAGCGTGGCAACAGCCAGCGCGCCGCAAACGAAGGCGCCGCGGACAATGTCACGGCAAACCTCGAGCGCTGTTCGCGGATGGCATTCGTTGCCGACTCGATTTCTTGAAGCGCGGCCAACACCGCATTGCCGAGCTCCGCACCCTGGGCGCTGGGCGACCAACCGCCGCGTCCGGCAGCGTGGTTACCCAACGGTACCCCCAGCCATGCCTCCAGCTCGGACACGTGCCGGCTGACCGAGGAGTGTGCTACGCCCAGCTCCCGCGCGGCGGCGCGGACGCCGCCATGGGCGCAGGCCAAGGCATAGACGCGTAAGGCATTCAACGGCAGGTCCTTCATGGTCTCCATATTAGACCAATCGCGCTCGGCAAGGGCCACCACCCTGTCGCACCATGCGGGTCGGTCCATCCAATCACACGCCAAGACGATTCTCTCCGCCATGCCCTCGATCCTCCCCATTGCATCCTTGCTGTTGCTCGCAGCGATCATGCCCGGGCCGAACAACATCGTGATGGTACGTACCGGATCACTGGGCGGCATCAGGGCTGCTTTGTCGGCCATGACGGGCGTCGTGTTGGGCGGGATAGTCGTGCTGATGCTGACCGCCGCTGGGCTTGGCGTCCTGCTGGTCCGCTGGCCGTCGCTGCGCACCTTCATCGCGATGGGTGGCGCCACCTATCTGGTATGGCTCGGTTGGCGCCTGATGCGCCCGCGTGGTGGCATCGAACGCAATGCTACGCTGCCCGCGGGCGCCGCTGGCCTGTTCGCGTTCCAGTTTTTGAATCCCAACTCGTGGGTAATGATGGCGACCGTAACGTCGCACCTGCCTGAGGAAGGGATAGGGATCACGATTGTGCGCTTGGTCCCGCTGTTCGTCGGTGTTTCCCTGGTTTGTTTGTTGCTTTGGGTCGTCGCGGGCCGTGCGCTGATGTCCCGCATGGCGCGTCCATCGACCCGCGCGTGGATCGATCGCGTGCTCGGCGCATCGCTGATGGCGAGTGCGCTGCTGTTGTTTATCTGATTACGAGGTGCATCCTCCATGGCTACACAAATCGACGAAATTTTCATACCGCAGATGCAGCCGCCGGGCCGCCGAATCCTCGCCCTAGCAGGTAGCCTGCGGCGCAACGGCTACAATCGAAGGCTGCTGGAATCAGCCGCCAGCTGCGCCCCGCCAGGGCTGCATACGGACATCTACGATTGCCTTGCAGGGGTACCACTGTTTGACGAGGACCTGGAAGCGTCGACTCACGGCGGTCCGGACGGAGTTAGGTGCTTGCGCGCCGCGATCGCTTCTGCTGACGGCTTGGTGATCGCAACACCCGAATACAACCAGTCGATCCCGGGCGTATTGAAGAACACCATCGACTGGCTCTCCCGTGCTGCGCCCGAGGAAGTGTTGTTCGGTAAGCCCACGGCGATCATGGGCGCTACGCCCGGCCGTTGGGGCACGCGTTTGGCGCAAGCAGCGCTGCGCCAAACGCTCACCGCCACGGGCGCAGTCGTGATGCCCGCGCCGATGCTGTTCATCGCCACAGCGGACTCCCTGTTCAGCCCGGAGGGCGATCTCCGCGATGCGGCAACGCTGACCTCGCTGCGTGCATTCATGAACAGTTTTGCGGATTGGCTTGAGCAGAACGGTGCTCGCTATGCCCACACCATAGCGTGACCAGCACAACACTCGACCGGCTCGGCGTGGCGATCCGCGAATACCTCGCCGAGCTGGGCAACGAGGCGCTGAACGCCGAGGACGGCGAGCGCAGCCAGGAGATCCTGGGCTTCGTGATCAACGTCGAGCACATCGGCGACATCGCCGCGAACAACCTGATGGACTTCGCCGCGAAGAAGGCTGAGCGCGGCCAGGACTTCAGCGCCGACGACATCCAGGACCTCGCGCGCATGCACGCGCAGGTGATGGAGAGCCTGCAGCTGGCGTGGGCGGTGTTCCTGCGCAGCGACCGGCGCGCGGCGCAGCAGCTGGTGGCGCGCAAGGAAGTGCTGTGGCGGCTGGAGAACGAGATCTCCGAGCGGCATATCCGCGCGCTGCGCGAGCGTCGCGACGACGGCGGCGCGGGCGACGTCTACCTGCGTATCCTGCGCGACTTGAAGCGCATCCACTCGCACCTGGCTGCGCTGGCCTATCCGGTGCTGGAGCGTGCCGGCCTGCTGCAGGACCGGCTGCGCGCGCCTGCGCAGGCCGGCGCAGGCGATGGGACGGGCTGAGCGCTCAGCCCGCGGGGCGCACGTCCAGCGTCATCGCGTGGAAGTCCAGCGTCACCACGCTGTGCGCGAAGATCGGGTTGCCCACGGTGGCCTCGAACAGGCCGTCGGGCTGGTGCACCGGGTTCTTGCCGTGCCCCGCGAAGTAGACCGTGGGGTCGTCGCCCAGCAGGCGGTGGCTGTCGAAGCCCAGGCTGCGGGCCGTCGAGGCCAGCATCTCGACGCCGCCATCGGTGAAGTCGAACAGCTTGGGCGTGCCCTGCTTGTGCAGACCCAGCTTGGCCAGCGCGGCGTCGTAGACCACCATCGTGCCGGTGTACATGGTGTCGATCTGCGCGTGCACCGGGTGACCGTCCACGTCGAACGGCCCTCCCACCACGATGGGCGGCCCATAGTGCCCGAAGTGGATCAGCTGCAGCGTGCCGGGAGCGTGCCCCGCCGGAGCATCGGATGCTATCGGCGCGGAGATCCGCAGCAGATGGTGCGGGTAGTCGATCTGCAGGATGCGGTCCTTCAGTGCGGTATAAGCCAGCGTGCCGTCGGCCGGCAGGCGGACGGGGCCGAAACTCGCGGGGCCGACCACGGCGAAATGGACCGGGAGCTGCGTCGCGCCCAGTGTGAGCACGTGATGGCCGCCGTCCTCAAGGCCGGGGACGGGTTTGCCGTTGCTCAGCACGGGCTTGGGCTGCCACTGCATCGTCTTCGCGGCGTCGGCCAGCATCATCGAGTCGATGTCGCCGGTATCCAGCGCCAGCGTATGCGGCGCGCCGCCGTCGATGCTGGCCTGGAAACAGATCATGCCGTCGCAATCGTGGAACGGCACCGTGGCGGCAAAGCGTGGCGATTCGTCGGCGGCCGCGGCCTGGGCCGGCATGGCCGGCAGCAGGGCGACGAGGCAGGCAAGGGCGAGCAGAGCCTTTCCGGACATGGGCGGAACTCCTGCGTGGGGACGCATGCAGTTCAACCTGCAGGCCATGCAGTCACCAGTGCGGGAAGTCATCGGCCGGGATGTGTCCGCGATGCCGCGGCGTTCAGTTGTCCCGGCTGATGCGTTGACGGCGGTAGCGCCACCACAGCCACCCCAGGCACAGCAGCGCGAGGCTGAACAGCGCCCACATGCTGTTCTGGCCGCGCTGCATCCACTTCATCAGCCACACGTGGTTGTCGGCGCCGAAATAGCCCAGGTACACCCACACCGGCACGCTGATCAGCGCGGCGATGGCGTCGATCAGCAGGAAGCGCAGCAGCGACACCCGCCGCGTGG
>Ga0207640_10000954_pt1 | contig 16092 bp, 20 predicted proteins | sample KBSCornC42_FD_184300 | JGI IMG/M metagenome (GOLD analysis project Ga0207640, IMG submission 184300) | Corn rhizosphere microbial communities from Kellogg Biological Station, Michigan, USA - KBS Corn C4-2 (SPAdes) (version 2) | ecosystem: Host-associated > Plants > Roots > Rhizosphere > Soil ... | reverse complement strand
CTGCGCTTCCGGCTTGCGGCAACCGACGAAGGCGGAGTCGACGATCTCCTCGAAGATCTCGTCGACCGGCAGCATCGAGCGCCAGAGCGGCTCCCACTCGCGCACGTTGTTGGTCAGCAGCGCCATCTTCAGCCCGCTCGCCTTCAGCTCCCGCATTAGCTCGATCATCTCCCCGTTCGGGTGGAGCGCCTCGAAGTAGACCTCGCGGAAGCGGTGCAGATGGGGCCGGTGGCCGACCAGCGGCTCGAGCGCGTCGGCAAGCAGGTCGAGGAAGGCGCCCTCCGCCAGCTCTCCCCGCTCCATCTCGAACAGCGGGTTTTCGCCCCGCTCCTTGGTGGCGGCGCGCATCGCCTTTCCCAGGTCCTCGGTCGCGATCCCGATCTCGTCCTGGACGGCAACGAAGGAGCTCAGCAGCGGCGTCGTCAGGACGCCGCCGAAGTCGGAGACGATCGCCCGGATCCCGTTGGCCTGGGGCTCACTCATCGACGCTGCGGGTGACCTCGTAGGTGCCGAGCCCCTCACGCCCTTCAACCGACCAGCGGAAGAAGGCGATCTGGGAGTCGCCGTTCTCCCGGCGGACCCGGACCGAGCTGATCAGGTCGCCGGCGCCGCGGACCGGCCGCATGTCCTCGACGTCGGGCCACAGCTCCAACGTCGCCCGCCGCTGCACCCCGTCCTCGCCGTATTCGGTCGAGAGCAGCGCTTCCTCGAAGGTGAGTGGGGCGCCGTCGGGATCGCAGAGGACCGCCGTCACCTCCTCATCGCCGTGGGCGGCGGCGCCCTGCGGCAGGTTCGAGGTGAGGGCGAGCAGCCCCCCGTCGGGAAAGACGATCCCGATCGACCTGCGCACGATCTGACCCTGCTCGCTCATGCCCGGCACTCTAAATTGCCGTGCCCATGTTCAGCATTCGCGATGCCGATCCACAGCGCGACGCCGCCGCCTGCGCGGAGATCTACGCGCCTCACGTCGAGAGCAGCGCCGTCTCTTTCGAGGAACGGGTGCCGAGCATGGAGGACATGGCCGCGCGGATCGAGCGCTACGGCGTCAGCCACGCCTGGCTCGTCGCCGAGCGCGACGGCGAGGTCGTCGGCTACGCCTACGCGACCGCCTTCAACGAGCGCCCCGCCTACCGCTGGAGCAGCTTCGTCTCCGTCTACATGGCCGAGGAGGCCCGCGGCCAGGGCCTCGGCCGCGCCCTCTACGAAGCCCTCTTCGAGCGCCTCCGCGAGCGCGGCATCCGCATGGCCTGCGCCGGCATCACCCTGCCGAACGACGCGAGCGTCGGCCTGCACGAACACCTCGGCTTCGAGCTGGTCGGCGTCAACCGCGAGATCGGCTGGAAGCACGGCGCCTGGCGCGATGTCGGCTGGTACCAGCTCGAGTTGGCTCCGGCGGGCGACGGCCCGCCCCCCGAGCCGCGCTGACGGCCCGGCTACCATGGAGCCATGTCCGACGACCAGATCACCACGCCCGATCCGCAGCCCGCGCCCCCCGCGGCCAACCACGACGAAACCCTCACCGAGGAGGACGTCTACGAGGTCCTCGAGGAGGTAATCGACCCCGAGCTAGGACTCGACTTCGTCTCCCTCGGCCTCGTTTACGACGTCAACATCGAGGACAACTCCGAGGTCTACGTCACCTTCACCCTCACCACCCCCGCCTGCCCAATCGGCCCCCAAGTCTCCGAGCAGATGCGCGAGTTCGTCGGCGACCTCCCCGGCGTCACCGCCGTCCACCCCAAAATGGTCTTCGACCCCGCCTGGAGCCCCGAAATGATGTCTGAGGAGGCCAAGTTCGCCCTGGGGTTCTGAGGCCCGATTGGCGAGTGGTGAGTTAACCCGCCTATAGCCGGTCAAAGTCACCAGTCGCGGCTAAAGCCGCAAGCGGAACAGCAGGTGCGGCAGGCCGGCGTGGGTCACCTCGCCCGCCTGCTCGAAACCCGCCTTCTCGGCCACCCGCTGGGAGGCGAGGTTGGTTGGGAGGGTGAGGGTGATTACTTGGTTGAAGCCGAGGTCGTGGGCCCAGACGGTGGCGGCTGTGGCGGCCTCGGTGGCGAGGCCGTGGTTGTGGAGGTGGGGCTCGATGCTCCAGGGGAGCTCGACCTGGGCGGTGCCTTCGACCGCGGTCCAGGCGAGGCCGCCGCGGCCGGCGAAGGCGCCGGTCTCCTTCTCGATCAGGACCCAGGGGCCGAAGCCGTGGTTCTGCCAGTGGATGCAGTCGCCGTCGACGAGCTCGTCGAGAACCTGGGCGGTGAAGGGCGGCAGGGGGGAGGGGCGCAGCCAGCGCTCCACCTCGGGGCGGGTGAAGTGGGCGTGGTAGAGGGCGCGGTCGTCGGGGGTCGGCTTGCGAGCGAGGAGGCGGGGGGTTTGCCGCTCCTCTCCAGCCATCAGTCCCGCTCGGTCCGCGGCAGCTGCGGCCCGCCGTTGCCGTCGCTCGGTACCTCTTCGGCGGTCGCGTCGAAATCGTAGTCGCGACTGGGCCGAGAGCTGCCGCCATTCGGACGCGGCCCGCCGCCCGGTCGCGTGAACGGCCCCGGGCCGCCTACGCCGACCACCGCGAAGCGGCCGATCGTGAACCGTTTCAGCAGTCCCCGCGCGATTGCCCGCGTGGGCGGGATCAGCAGGAAGAACCCGAAGACGTCGGTGATGAAGCCCGGCGTCAGCAGCAGGGTGCCGCCGATCACGATCAGGACGCCGTCGGCCACCTCTTTGCCCGGGAACCGCCGCGCCGCCAGCGCCTCGTTGAAGCGCCGCCAGGCGCCGCGACCTTGGTGTTTGACCAGCCACGATCCGAGCAGCGCGTCGGCCAGCAGCAGGGCCAGCGTGGGCCAGACGCCGATCAGCTGCCCCACCTGGATGATCACGTAGAGCTCGGCGATCGGGACGACGATGAAGAGGACGATCAGAAGCAGTGGCATGAGGAAAGCCTAGGGACGAGAGGTTGTCGGCTCTTCCGCTACCCGGCGCCGAGCGCCGCTACGCGGCTTTGGCGGCCTTGCCAGCCGCCGCCTCGAGCTCGTCGAGCGCCGCGTTGATCCCGTTGCTGACGACCTCGACGTCCTCCATGCAGTCGTAGTCGGCGAGCAGGCCGAAGCCGATCTTGCCGTGGTAGCTCATGATCGCCACCGCCATGCAGTGGTTCTGGGGCAGAAAGGCAACGGGGAAGACGTCTTCCAGTTCCTTGCCGAGGACGTAGAGCGGCATCTGCGGCCCCGGCACGTTGGTGACGATCAGGTTGAAGAGGCGGGTCGAGAAGTTGATCCGCGAGGCCTGCGCCAGCAGCGTCGGCGGCGCGAAGTCGTTGAAGCGGGAGATCACTTCCGCCCCCAGCGCCTGTTTCGAGCGCTTCAGCCCCGCCATCGCGTCGCTGATCGTGCGCAGCCGCCGCACCGGGTCCTCGATGTAGACCGGCAGCGGGCCGCGCATCAGCGCGATCCGGTTGCCGAGGTTGCCGCGCTCGTCCTCGGCGCGGATCGAGACTGGCACCAGCGCCCGCAGCTCAAGCCCCTCGGTCCGCACCTGACGCAGGTGCAGCCATTCGCGCAGCGCCCCGGTGACGACGGCAAGCACGACGTCGTTGACGGTGCCGCCGAGCGAGTCCTTGATCCGTTTGAAGGTGTCGAGCTCCGAGCGCGCCCAGACGTAGCGACGGTGCGGCCCGATCTCCTCGTTCAGCGGCACGTCGGGCGCCGGGTCGGCGAAGGCGCTGACGATCTCGCCGACGCCCTCCAATGCCTCGACCGCCCTGCGCGCGGTCGTCTCCGGGTTGCGGACGACGTCGACGGCGCGCTCGGCCAGCTTGACCGGGGCGGCGACCGCGTCGGCGATCCCGCGCGCGACCAGCTCGGTCGTGCCCGGTTCGGGCTGCGGCACCCAGTCGTCCTCCAGCTTCATCGGCTCGGCGTCGCGCTCGACGTCGAAGAGCACCGTGCCGATGTCGACGCCGCTGATCCCGTCGACCATCGCATGGTGCGTCTTGGTCAGGATCGCGAAGCGGTCGCGTTCGAGGTTCTGCACCAGCCACAGCTCCCAAAGCGGCTTCAGCCGGTCGAGCTGCTGGGAGAAGATCCGCCCGGCCAGCTTCTTCAGCTCTTCCTCGCCGCCCGGGTCGGGCAGCGCGGTGTGGCGGATGTGGTAGGTGAGGTTGAAGTTGACGTCGTCGGCCCAGAGCGGGCGACCGGCCTCCAGCGGCGGCACCACCAGCTTCTGGCGGAAGCGCGGCACCAGCGGCAGGCGGGTGCGGACGTGTTCGAGCAGGTCGACGTAGCGCGGCGGCGGACCCTCGAAGACGAGGATCGCGCCCACGTGCATGTGGCTGTTCGAGTGCTCGTTCGTCAGGAACGAGGCGTCGACGGCGGTGAGGCGATCGAGATGGCGTCCGGAAGTTGCCATTGAGCAAGGCTACTTATGCCCGAGTTTGCGGGCTGTGAAGCCTTGTACCCTGAAGGAATGCCTGCCACCGCCACCAGCCCGAAACGGGTGCTGCTCGCCGCGCCGCGCGGCTACTGCGCCGGCGTCGACCGCGCCGTGCAGACGGTCGAGCGCGCGCTTGAGCTCTACGGCGCGCCCGTCTATGTGCGCAAGGAGATCGTCCACAACAAGCACGTGGTCGAGGAGCTGGCCGAGCGCGGCGCGATCTTCGTCGAGCAGGAGACCGAGGTGCCGGAGGGCGCGATGGTCGTCTTCTCCGCCCATGGGGTGGCGCCGAGCGTGCACGAGAACGCCGCCGCCCGCGACCTGCGGACGATCGACGCAACCTGCCCGCTGGTGACCAAGGTCCACGTCTCCGCCCGCCGCTTCGCCACCCAGGGCTACACGATCATCATGATCGGCCACGAGGGCCACGAGGAGGTGGAAGGGACGACCGGCGAGGCGCCCGACAGCATCGTCCTGATCGAAACCGCCGACGAAGTCGAGAGCCTCGAGGTGCCGGACCCGAGCAAAGTTGCCTTCATCACCCAGACGACGCTCTCGGTCGACGAGACCGCGGAGGTGATCGCCGCCCTGCGAGCCAAGTTCCCCGGCATCGTCAGCAGTAAGTCAGACGACATCTGTTACGCGACCACCAACCGCCAGATCGCCGTCAAGCAGCTGGCCCGCGAGTGCGACCTGGTCCTGGTAATCGGCTCGACCAACTCCTCCAACTCCAACCGCCTGGTCGAGGTGGCCCGGGAGCACGGCGCCGCCTCCCACCTGATCGACAACCACAGCCAGGTGCAGGAGCAGTGGCTGGAGGGCGTCGAGACCGTCGGCATCACCTCCGGTGCCTCCGCCCCCGAGGAGCTCGTCGAGCGCCTCGTCGCCTTCTTCCGCGACCGCGGCGCCGAGGACGTCTCCGAGCTTCGCACCGTCCACGAGGACGTCCGCTTCATGCTCCCCAAGGAGATCCGCGACGAGGTCGCCGCGCGCGCCTGACGTTAGCTGAGTTTTGTCCCCTATAGGGGACCTTGTTCAGCAGTCGCTCACTCGACCGGCGCGTAGCGGTGGTGCAGCATCAGGTCGTTGCCGTCGGGGTCGGTGAAGAAGGCCATGTGGCAGACACCGGTGTCGAAGGTGTCCGTGGCGAACTCGACGCCTTTGGCCTCCAGCCCCTCGCGGGCGGCCTTGACGTCATCGACGTGCAGCGCCGGGTGGGCGTTCTTCTGCGGCGCGAACTCGATCCCGAGCCTCGCCGGCTCCCAGAGGCAGAAGCAGGTGTCACCGGCCCAGAATTCGAAGCGGCCACGGTCATCGGGTCGCAGCCCGAGCGTCTCGACGTAGAACGCGCGCGAGCGCTCCGGGTCGGTGCAGGGGATGCCGATGAAGTCGGTCTTGGTGATCACGGGTTCCTCCTCGGGTTGAAGGGGTGACGCTGGCGTTCAGGGGACGCCGGCGGCGAAGCTGATCGACCAGATCTTGACGCCTGGGGCCGGGCGGAGGATCAGGCTGTGGGCCTCGTGGGTCGGATGCTCGGCGAGGGTGCGGAGGCCGGGGGTGGGGTCGCTGGGGAGCGTGCTCCACTCGCCGTCGACCTCGACCTCGATCTCGCCCTCTCCCTCGACGGTCGCGTAAGCGCCGCCGGCCTGGTAGTCGAGCGCCAGGTCCTCGCCGTCCTCGCCTGCCACCCAAGGCCGCTCCCAGGAGCCGCCGGGGAAGACCTCGGGCGTGGGGGGGATGACCTCGGCGCCGGGGGCGTCGCTCGGACGCAGTGGCGCCATCGGCTCCGGCAGCTCCTGCAGCGCGTCGATCTCCCGCAGCTCGGCCTGGATCGCTTCCTCGGTCGCCCGGTATTCGCCCTCGCCGAAGTGCGCCCAGGCGAGGGCGCCGCCGAGGCTCCAGAGGAAGAGGCTGGGCCAGCCCCCGCAGCCGTAGGCGGCCCAGAGGTCGTGGTCGGCGTCGATCGCGACCGGGAACTCGATTCCTAGCCGCGACAGGCCCGCCGCCACGTTGTCCGGCTCGGCGGCGAAGGGGAAGCGCGGCGCCTGGATGCCGATCACGCTCAGTCCCGCCTCGCGGTAGCGGCGCTGCCACTCGGCCAGGTAGGGGAAAGTGCGGACGCTGTTCAACTGCGCGTATTCGACGAAGTGCACGATCGCCGGACCGCCGGCGGTCAGTGCCGGCATCGACTCCGGTTCAGCCCCGACCCAGGCGAGGCCGGAGGGAAGGTCGGGGGCGGCGATGTTGTCGCGTCCTGGGCGCATTTAGGATCGGTTGAGGGCGGACAGTATCCTGGCCACGTGACCGAGTTCGTCACATTCCTGCTGCCGGCGTTGCCGTTGCTGGGACTGTTACTGGCGCTTTTGCTCGGTCATTACCCCGGCTGCGAGGCGATCGTTCGCCTCTCGGAGCGAATCGCCGGCGATCGCCTCAAGACCCGTGACGCCGACCGCCACCCCGCCCTGCCGAAGCCGCCCCGCGCCTTCGCGCCGGCCGGCGGCCTCCTGATCGCTCTCGGCCTCGCCCAGCGCCCGCCGCCGCTCCCGGCCTGAACTAGCCCCAGGCCATTCCGTGGTTCCTTTGTCCGCCTATAGAGGACAAAGGAACCACGCAACTTGAATCCGCGCTCACGGGCGCGCGTAGAGGAGCGAAAGATGAACCAGAGAACTGCGCTGATCGGCGGTGTCCTAGTGGTGGTCGCCGTGGTCCTGCTGATCGTCCTCAGCAGTGGCGGCAGCGATTCGAGCAGCACCACCGACGCCGGCAAAGTGCCGACGATCGTCGTCGACAAGGAAGGGAAGCCGGTCGGGGGGATCCAGGAGCTCGTCTACCACAAGGGCGACCAGATCCACTTCAAGGTCAAGGTCCCGTTCGAAGAAGAGGTCCACCTCCACGGCTACGACGTGGCGAAGGAGATCCCGAAGGGCGGCGGCACCGTCACTTACGACCTCCCGGCTGAAATCGAAGGGGAGTTCGAGGCCGAGCTCGAGGGCCATAAAGAACAGATCATCGCCCTCAAGGTCGAACCGTGATCTCCCTCCCGGTCGCCCACGCGCTGGCATCCAGGCAGGATCTCCCGATCCCTGCCTGGCTGTTCGCGTGGGCGGCCTCGATCGTCCTCATCGCCTCCTTCTTCGCCCTCTCGGCCGCCTGGCGCAAGCCGCAGTTCGAGGACGAGCGGGAACGGCCGTTCGGCGAGCGCCTCTCCGCGGCGCTGACCAGCCTGCCCGCGCAGGCCCTCTTCGGGGCGATCGGCGTCTTCCTCCTCGGGGTCGCGATCTACGCCGGCCTGCGCGGCACCGAAGCCCCCGACCGTAACTTCGCCCTCACCTTCCTCTTCGTCACCTGCTGGCTCGGCTTCCCCTTCTTCTCGGCGATCTTCGGCGACATCTTCCGCCCCTTCAACCCCTGGCGCGCGGTCGGCCGCGCCGCTGGGGGCGCCTTCAGGGCGATCGCCGGCGAGCGCGCGGCGCATCTCGACTACCCGGAGTGGCTGGGCCGCTGGCCCGCCGCGATCGGCCTCCTCGCGACCGTTTGGCTCGAGGTCGTCTACGGCGCCAGCGGCGGCGTCGCCGTCGGCCTCGCTCCCCACGCTGCCGCCGTCGCGGCCCTCTTCTACAGCGGCTACACGCTGGCGATGATGGCGGTCTTCGGCACCGAGGAGTGGTGCGAACGGGGGGAGATCTTCTCGGTCTACTTCGGGATGTTCGGGCGGCTCGGGATCTTCGGCTCCCGCGACGGCCGCCTCTACCGCCGCCGCCCCTTCTCGGCCGTCACCAGCTGGGCGACCATCCCCGGCTCTGCCGCCCTCGTCATCGCCTCGATCGCCAGCACCAGCTTCGACGGCGCCCAGGAGGGCGCGTTCAAGGCCGCGATCGAAAACACCTTCGAATGGCTGATCGAACGCGGGATCGAACCGACGGCCTCGCTCCGCCTCACCGACACGATCTTCATGGCGCTCACCTTCGCCGGCGTCGGCCTCGTCTACACGCTCGGCGTGCGCGGCATGCGCACGGTCCCCGGCGCGCCGGACTTCAAGAAGCTGCGCACAGGCTTCGCCCACACCCTCGTCCCGATCGCCCTCGCCTACCTGGTGGCGCACTACTTCAGCCTCTTCTTCTTCCAGGAGCAGGCGCAGTTCACCTACATCCTCTCCGACCCCCTCGGCACCGGCCACACCGACCTCTTCGGCACCGCCAACAACATCGTCGACTACAAAATCCTCACCGCGAACATGATCTGGTACATCCAGGTCGCAGCCCTCGTCATCGGCCACGTGATCGGCCTGATGCTGGCCCACGACCGCGCTCTCGTCTACTGGCCCGACTACAAGAAGGCCACCGCCTCCCAGTACTGGATGCTGGCCGTGATGGTCGCCTTCACCTGCTTCGGGCTCTACCTGCTCTCAGTCGCGAACGGGTAAAAGGAGGCCAGTGCTCCCCGTCGCCCACATCGGCCACTACCTCTGGGTCCTCTACCTCCTCCCGGTGGCGATAGTCGTCGCCGGGATCGTCAAAACCACACGCGCCCAGCGCCGGGAGCGGGAGGAGGACTAGAGGATCTCGGCCAGCCGAGTTTCGAGCGCCTCGGAGATGCTGTCGCGGACGGGCCCCTCGGCGAGGCGTTCGACGAGGGACTCGAGGAAGCCTTCGATGATCAGGGACTTGGCGTCGGCGGCGTCGAGGCCACGGGAGGTGAGGTAGAAGAGCTGGTCCTTGTCGACCTGGGCGATCGCGGCGGCGTGGGTGCAGCGGACGTCGTCGGCGAGGATCTCCAGACCGGGGATCGCGTCGGCGTGGGCCTCGGGCGAGAGCAGCAGATTGCGGCTCTCCTGGAAGGCGTCGGTCTGCTGGGCGCCGGGGTCGACCTTGATCATCCCGCGCCAGACGGCCGTCGAGCCGGCGGCGAGGACGCCGCGGAAGGCGAGGTCGGAATTGGTGTTCGGCGCCGCGTGCTCCTGGGTGGTGTCGTAGTCGAGGTGCTGCCCGGGGCCGCCGGCGTAGCCGCCGGTGACCTGCGCCTCGGAGCCCGGGCCGGCGAGCTTGGTCTCCATCCGCACCTTGCCGTTGGTGGAACCGAAGCCCAGCGCGGTCCAGTCGAGGCGGCCGTCGCGCTCGACCTGCGCCCGCTGGGTGGCGAAAATCCACGCCTGCTCGGAGATGTCCTGGGTGTTGACGTAGCGCAGGATCGCTCCCTGGCCGACGCTCAGCTCGACCACCGAGTTGAGGATCGCGTCGACCTCGTCGTCGGGTGAGGACCAGTGCTCCCAGACCTCGGCTTCGGCGCCGTCCTCGAGCACGACCAGCGTCCGCCAGTTGACCGCGGCGCCGCTCGCATCGATCGGCACCTCGACCTGGATCGGCTCGCTCAGCCGCACCCCGCTCGGCACGAAGATCAGCACCCCGTCGCGCCAGCCCGCCTCGTTGCGGGCGACGAAGAAGTCCTCCATCGGCACCAGCGACCCCAGCCGCTCCTGCAGCAGGTCGCCGTGGCTGCCGAGCGCCTCTGCCAACGAGACGACGACTGCGCCCTCGGCACCGGAGACGACCGGTTCGGCGCTCGCCTCCTCATACGCGGTCAGGTCGAGCCCGGAGAGGTCGGTGAATTCCCAGCCCTTCGCCTTCTGGTCGGGGAGGGGCAGCTCCTGCGCCAGAGAGGCGCCGCGCCGGCGCCTCTCGTCCAGCCAGGCCGGTGCAGTCGCGACCTCAGCCAATGGAGCCCTCCATCTGCAGCTCGATGAGGCGGTTGAGCTCGACCGCATACTCCATCGGCAGCTCTTTGGTGACCGGCTCGATGAAGCCGTTGACGATCATCTTCGAGGCCTCCTCCTCGTCGAGCCCGCGGCTCTGCAGGTAGAAGAGTTGCTCGTCGCCGATCTTCGAGACGGTCGCCTCGTGGCCGACGTCGGCGTCGTTCTCGTCAATGCGGATCGTCGGATAGGTGTCCGAGCGCGAGTCCTCGTCGAGGAGCAGCGCATCGCAGACGACCTTCGAGCGGGACTCGCTCGCCCCGTCGGCGATTTCCAGCAGGCCGCGGTAGGTCGCCCGGCCGCCATCCTTGGAGATCGACTTGGAGAAGATCGAGGATGAGGTGCGCGGCGCCCCGTGGATGATCTTGCCACCGGCGTCTTGGTGCTGGCCGTCGCCGGCGAAGGCGATCGAGAGGATCTCGCCGTGGGCTTCGGGGCCCAGCAGATAGATCGACGGGTACTTCATCGTCAGTTTCGAGCCGAGGTTGCAGTCGACCCACTCCATCGTCGCCTTTTCGTGCGCAACCGCGCGCTTGGTGACGAGGTTGAAGACGTTCTGCGACCAGTTCTGGACGGTCGTGTAGCGGACCCGCGAGCTCGGTTTGGCGACGATCTCGACCACTGCTGAGTGCAGCGAGTCGCTCGAGTAGACCGGCGCCGTGCAGCCCTCGATGTAGTGGACGTCGGCGCCCTCCTCGCAGATGATCAGCGTCCGCTCGAACTGGCCCATGTTCTCGGTGTTGATCCGGAAGTAGGCCTGCAGCGGCATCTCGACCTTGACCCCGGCCGGCACGTAGACGAACGACCCGCCCGACCAGACCGCGCTGTTCAGCGCCGCCAGTTTGTTGTCGTTGGGCGGGATCACCGTCGCCCAGTACTCGCGCACCAGGTCCTCGTGCTCGCGCAGGGCGGTGTCCATGTCGGTGAAGATCACGCCCTGGGCCTCGAGCTTCTCGTTCACCTGGTGGTAGACGACCTCGCTCTCGTACTGGGCGCCGACGCCGGAGAGGAATTTGCGCTCGGCCTCCGGGATCCCCAGCCGGTCGAAGGTGTTTTTGATGTCCTCCGGGACCTCGCTCCAGTCGCGGCTGTTCTTGTCCGAGGCGCGGACGAAGTAGTGGATGTCGTCGAAGTCAATCTGGTCGAGGTCGCCGCCCCATTTCGGGGTCGGGCGCTGTTCGAAATGTTCCAGCGCCTTGAGGCGGAAGTCCCGCATCCACTGGGGCTCTTCCTTGAAGTCGGAGATCGTTTCGACGACCTCGCGCGTCAACCCCTTCGGGGCTTTGTAGGCGTAGCCGGTCTCGGGATCGTTGAAGCCGAACTTCTCTTTGTAGTCGGCGTTGATGCCGGCCAGCTCGCGTTTCTCGGCGAGCACCTCGGGCGTTGCCATGTCAGTTGACCTCCAAAGTGATGGTGTCGTCCTCGACCGCTACCGGGAACGTCTGGACCGGCTGGAAAGCGGGGAGCGTCTTCGGCCTGCCGGTGCTGAGGTCGAAGAGGGAGCCGTGGCGCGGGCACTCGACCGTGCAGGAGGCGGCGTCGAACTCGCCCTCGGCGAGCGGCCCGTTGTCGTGCGAGCAGCGGTCCTCGATCGCGTAATAGGTGCCGTCGCAGTTGAAGACGCCGATCTTGATCCCATCGTGCTCGACCAGGCGCATGCCGCCCGGCGGCAGCTCCGCTGCCGGGCAGACTGAGATCTTGGTTCCTGCGGTGTCGGTCAAGAGGGTGGGGTGCTCCAGTCGCCGCTCTCGCGGCCTAGTGCGGCTTGAAACTTAATCCTACTTCCAAGGTCGGATTTTAGCGGGACGCCCTGCCGGGCAATTCACATCAGAGCGATGAGTTCGGGTCCCGAGTCTGGTCTTATCTACACGACCCCTGCGACGAAAGGATTCTGAGGATGAGCGAGAGGACCAGTTATGCGCCCGGCACCCCCTGCTGGGTCGACCTGGCGACGCCGGATCGGGAGGCGGCGGAGAAGTTCTACGGCCCGCTGTTGGGCTGGGAGATCCCGGAGTTGCCGAACTCGGCCGAAATGGGCGGTTACCGGCGGGCGAAAAAGAACGGCAAGGACGTCGCCGGCGCGATGCCGTTGATGCAGGAGGGGCAGCCGCCCGCCTGGAGCACCTACGTCTCGGTCGACGACGCCGACGCGATCGGCCGCGCGATCCAGGAAAACGGCGGCACGATGGTCGCCGAGCCGATGGATGTCGCCTCCTACGGGCGGCTGGCGATCTTCACCGATCCGACTGGCGCCTTTTTCGGGATCTGGGAGCCGGCCGACTTCGCCGGCGCCGAGCTGGTCAACGAGCCGGGCAGCTTCTCCTGGAACGAGCTCGAGACCCGCGACCCGGCCGCCGCCAAGGAGTTCTATGGGCGCGTCTTCGGCTGGGAGTGGGAGCAGCAAGAGGGACCCGGCGGGATGGCCTACCACGTGGCCAAGGTCGAAGGCGCCCGTATTGCCGGGATGGTCGACATCACCGGCCGCATGCCCGACGAGGTCCCGGCGCACTGGATGACCTACTTCAGCGTCGACGACGCCGAGGGCGCGATCGCGAAGGTGAACGCGGGGGGCGGCAGCGTCAGCTTCGGCCCGATCGACATCCCGGTCGGCCGCAGCGCTGTTGGCCGCGACCCTTGGGGCGCGACCTTCGCCGTGGTCAGGCTTAACGAGGAGACGCTGGCGGAAGCGCCGTAGGAAACCGGACTCGCTAGACCTGTCCGAGGTCGGCGACCGCTTCTGAGGGATCGCCGGCCTCGCCCTCGTCCTCCCATTCGGCCGCCTCGCCGAGGGAGGCGCTCTTGACGATCTTGAGGCCGAGCATCGCGCACTTCATGCGGGTCGCGGAGATGTCGATCCCGAGCAGCTCGAGGACAAAGTCTTTCGGCAGCTTCAGCAGCTCCTCGCGGCTCTTGCCGACCAGCTCATCGGTCAGCAGCGAGGTGGCAGCGGTGGAGATCGCGCAGCCTTTGCCCTCGAAGGCGATCTCGGCGACCTTGTCGTCCTCGTCGAGCTTGATGGTCACATGCTGCTCGTCGCCGCAGAACGGGTTCGTGTCCTCGAACTCGAGGTCGGGATCCTCGACGTGGCCGAAGTTGTGCGGCCGCTTGTAGTGCTCGAGGATCTGGTCGCGGTAGAGCTCGTCCATTCTTCGAGGCTAGCGCAGGCTTCTGCCGTCCTCTCGTCTAGGGCCAGGAACGCTGTCGGGTGTCCAGAGCGATAGAACTCTCTCGATCAAAGCAACGGGAGGTCCCCGAATGGGCTCTGCAACGTTTCAAGAAGATATGGAAAATGGCGCACGGCGAAACGGGCTGTTCTTGAGCCGAGAGGATGCCATTGTTCGGGCGATCGCACCCGTCGAGGAGGAGTCCTTCGTGAACATCTTCGGAGGATCCCCCGGTCGCGATCGAGAACTGCTGGTTGTCACCTCCCTGGCCACCTACCTCGTGCACCGCGGAACGTTCAGTGTGAAGACCAGGTGGACGGTGAGGCATGAGGATCTGGTGGAAGTTGCTCCCCAGAGAGGAGTCGCGCCTGGTGGTTATGTGGTTGACATAGTGATTCTGGAATCAGGGGCCCAGGTGCGTGAGTTCCAGATTGGGTTCAACCTTTCTTCTCCCGAGGCAGAGGTCGAGCGTGAAATCGCAGCCTCCAACGCTCAGACGGCAGCTCAGGAGATCGCGGAGGTCGCTGTCGAGCTTCGAAGTCGACAGATGCCGGGAAAGACGTCCACCGATGCGCCTTTCTCCTTCGACCCTGCCGGTCCGGAAAAAGCCGCCCAGGCCGCCGAAGCCGCATATGGGAGCAGGGAATGGACCAAGGCGCTCGCGTTGTACGTGCAGAGCGTCGACAAGCTCCATGACTTCTACGTATTCGAGGAATTCAAGAATCGGCAGCCATCGCCTCAAGACGCCTGGATGGTCCAGGGGATAAGCAAGAGCCTTGGTGTCATCAAAGAGGTCGAACCCGACGCGGATGTCATGCCCTTGGTCCTGGAAGCCTGCCACCGGCTGAGCGCTATCTGCCTTGCCGTGGAGGGCGCCGGTGGCAATGCCGTTCTCTACAAGAGGACGCTTGACGAGATCGGACGCTTGACGGAAGACTGAGACCGACCCGAGCTTGGGCTCCGCCTAAAGCCCGAACACGCGACGCGCGTCTTCCAGCCCCTCGACCAGGCGGTCGATCTCCTCGGTCGTCGTGTAGACGCCGAAGCTGGCGCGGGCGGTGGCGGCGATCTGGAGGCGATCCATCAGGGGCTGGGCGCAGTGGTGGCCGGCGCGGACGGCGACGCCGTGGCGGTCGAGGATCTCGCTGACGTCGTGGGCGTGGATGCCCTCGATCTCGAAGGAGACGGGGCCGAGGCGGCCATCGCCGCGGGGCGGGCCGAAGACGCGCAGGTCCGGCACCTCGGCCAGGCGCTCCAGCGCGTAGTCGGCGATCTGCTCCTCGTGCTCGCGCACCGACTCCATCCCGACCATGTCGAGCCAGCGCATCGCCGAGGCCATCCCGATCGCCTGGGCAATCGCCGGCGTCCCCGCCTCGAAGCGGGCGGGCGGGTCGGCGTAGGTCGTGCCCTCCTTGGTCACCTTGCGGATCATCGAGCCGCCGCCGAGGAAGGGCGGCATCTCGCGCAGCAGGTCGAGCCTGGTCCAGAGCGCGCCGATCCCGGTCGGCGCGTAGAGCTTGTGGCCGGTGATCGCGTAGAAGTCGACGCCAAGCTCGGCCATGTCGAGCGGCAGCTTCGGCGCCGCCTGGGCGCCGTCGACAAGGAGCTTTGCACCCGCGGCATGGGTGAGCCGCGCCAGCTCAGTAATCGGGTTCTCGGTCCCGAGCACGTTGGAGACGTGCGTCACCGCGACCAGCTTCGGCCCGCCCTCCAAGAGCGCCGCGAAGGCGTCCAGGTCCAGCAGTCCCTCCTCGTCGATCGGCGCCCAGTCGATCTCCGCCCCAACCCGCTCGGCCAGTTGCTGCCAGGGGACGATGTTCGAGTGGTGCTCCATCTCGGTGAGGACGATGCGGTCGCCGGCGCCGACGTTGGCGTCGCCCCAGGCCCGCGCGACGAGGTTGATCGCCTCGGTTGCGTTGCGGACGAAGACCACCTCGCGGCGGTCGGCGGCGCCGATGTGGTCGGCCACCGTCGCCCGCGCCCCCTCATACGCTTCGGTCGCCTCGGCCGAGAGGGTGTGGGAGCCGCGGTGGACGTTGGAGTGGTGGCGGCGCTCGTAGCGGTCGACCGACTGGATCGAGGCCAGTACCCGCTGGGCGCTGGCGCCGCTATCGAGGTAAGCGACCGGCTGGCCGTGGACCTCGCGCTCCAGCGCCGGGAAGGCGGCGCGGACCTTCTCGATCGAGAAGGGGGGAGCCGCAGGGCTCTTCGCGCTCACCGGCTCCATCTCATCCGAGGTCAGGCGGCAGCGCCTGCCTCGACCTCCTCTTTGATCCAGCCGTAGCCTTTGTCCTCCAGCACGCTGACCAGCTCCGGGCCGCCTTCTTTGACGATCCGCCCCTGGTACATGACGTGAACGGCGTCGGGTTTGACCATGTGGAGGATGCGCTGGTAGTGGGTGATGATCAGGACGCCCATGTCGGGGCCGGCGAACTTGTTGACGCCTTCGGCGACGGTGCGCAGCGCGTCGATGTCGAGGCCGGAGTCGGTCTCGTCGAGGATCGCGATCTCCGGCCGCAGCAGCGCCAGCTGCAGCAGCTCCATCCGCTTCTTCTCGCCGCCGGAGAAGCCGTCGTTGAGGTAGCGGCTGGAGAAGTCTTTGGGGATGTTCGCCAGCGCCATCGCCTCCTGGGCGGTTTTGGCGAAGTCTTTGATCTTGATCTGGTCTTCGCCGCGGGCCTCGCGGTGGGCGTTGATGATCATCCGCAGGTACTTGCTGACCGAGACGCCGGGGATCGCCACCGGGTACTGGAAGGCCATGAA
>Ga0207640_10000952_pt1 | contig 16113 bp, 11 predicted proteins | sample KBSCornC42_FD_184300 | JGI IMG/M metagenome (GOLD analysis project Ga0207640, IMG submission 184300) | Corn rhizosphere microbial communities from Kellogg Biological Station, Michigan, USA - KBS Corn C4-2 (SPAdes) (version 2) | ecosystem: Host-associated > Plants > Roots > Rhizosphere > Soil ... | reverse complement strand
AATACCTCTCGCCCGCGACGTCGAAATTGTCCGCGACATACGGCTTGAGGCGCGGGTTGCCGCCATCGGCCAACAGCGCGCCGACCCGGGGAAGCGAGCCGACGTTGAGCACCGGGGTCAATGAACCGAGCGGTGGCCTGGTCAACGTGCGTGATGCGTCGAAGCGCAGATTCAGCTTATCCGTCAGCTCCAGTTTCGCGTCGAGGCTGGGCAGAAAATAGGCATAGCTGCTCTTCGTCGAAACCGGCTGGGACGCGGAGAAAGTGGTCACCAGCAGCGTTTGATCCGCCGGGCTGTTGGTCAGCGCGGTCGGCAAACGGCCGATCCCGGCCGAGGTGATCCGCGTCGATTCCTCACGCAGGCCGGCATCGAAATGGAAGGGCATGTCGCCGAGCTGCGTTTCGAAATTGAGCTTGAAGAAGGCCGACCAGGTCCGTTCCCGAATGTCCCTCACGCTGCCCGGATCGAGCGCAAGATCGAGCGTCCCGGTATAGGCCGTTCCGCAACAGGAATAATTGTAGCCAGGGATATTCTTGGCCTGCGGATTACCCAGGCCCTGAAGATAATTGTAGACCGCAATCGGACTGTAGACACGCAGCGACGGCGGCAGCGCTCCGTTACCGGCGAAGCCGGGAATGAAATTCGCGGTGCTGATCGTCCCCTGCTGCAAGGTGGCCGGCAAGACCACGCCCGTCGAGATACCCGACGGAGCTCCATAGCCTGCCCACGTCTGCCAGAAATTGTTGGCGAACGTATTGCGGTTCTGCATGTGGTACGTGTCGTCGAGGTAAGAGCCGCCCAGCTTGATCTTGACGCTGCCCTGGTCCCATGCGGCGATGAGGCGGGCCTGCTTGACGGTATCGACATTCTTCTGCGCCATGCGCACCAGCACGTGCGATCCGATGATCGTCGGATCCAGGTAGCGCGACTTGTCGCCGTTCGGGCCATAGGTCGTGAGCTGGGGAAGCGTGTTGCGGCTGTCACCGACGACCTTCACCCCCAAATTCTGACCCAGCAGCGGCCGTCCATAGCCCGTATCCGCGCCATTGGTGCTGATTTCGCCGTTTGGATTGAGCCAGCTTTTGGCATAATTGCCGTCGAGATCGAAACTGAGCCGGTCGGTCGCCTGCCATTTCAGGTTCAAGCCCGTCTGGTTGGTCTGCAGGATCGAATGATCGATGCCGGCATTGATGTTCATCGGCGCGCCCGGCGCGTCGACGAAATCCACGATCGTGCCGTTGCCATCCAGCTTGACGCTGCGGAACTCGTCCCAGCCGAACCAGACGCCGAAGCCATAGGTGTTGTTCTGGACAGCCTGTCGCGAATAATTGTCGTCGAGCGTCAGCAGCATCTTGTCCGAGAACTTCAGCTGGAGCGCGATGCGGCCATCGAGGCGCTCATCCCGGGTCTGCGCTTGCTCGGCCCCGAATTGTTGCTGGAACCAGGACACTACGGTGCGATTGGTCGAAACCGCCGGATTGCCGACGCACGAGGGCGTCAACTGACAGGGATCGAGCTTCACCCCTTCCCACCCGGACACGAAGACGTGATTGGTCTTGTTGTCGTGGCGGGTATAAGCGGCATCGATCAAGATGCCGAACCGGTCGTCGGCGAAGGTGTCGCTGAACAGCACGCCTGCGGTCGGACGGATCTGGCCGTCATGTTGCTGCATCGAACCGGACGCGCTGGCCGCGACGCGCAGGCCGGGATGGTCGAAGGGTTTGGGAAACAGAATGTTCACGGTCGCGCCGATCGAGGCGCTCGACAGCGAAACGTCCGGCGTCTTCAGCACTTGCATCTGTCCCACGAAATCGGCGCCGACCGTGCTGAAATCGATCGATCGCCCACCTGTAGCGGTCGACAGGCGCCGACCGTCGAACAAGGTCTCGTTGAAATCGCCGCCAAAGCCCCGGACCGTGATACCGGTCGGCTCGCCGCGCTGCCCTGAGCGCTGGATGGACACGCCAGGCACACGCTGCAGCGACGCCGCCACGTTCGAATCCGGGAATTTACCTATATCCTCTGAAGAGATAGCATCGACTACCCCGGCCGCTGCCCGCTTGATGTCGAGGTTACGCTGCAGCGAACCACGCAGGCCGGTGATAACGATTTCCTGGGAAGCGTCTTCCGACGGCGCCGCGACACCGTTTGACGGCACGGTCCCGGCAACCTGGGCAACACCAGGCGAAGCATATGCGATCGCAACGATGCTCGCCGTCCGTGCCAGAATAGACCAGATCGATCCAGCTTTATACTTGCGGTCGCAATTGGAATTCATGATCATCGCACGCCCCCTGCCTATTTTGTTATGTACACAATGATACATTACCGTGGAGGATTGAGCATATTTATAGATGTTCACCTTTATCGATAAATAGAAATTGGCAAACCGCGCCCACAACGCCTCAAGATGTTAGGGCGCAGCTGTCTTGTCTGACTTATTCCGAAGACATACGCGACGAGGATCGTTGTCAATTCAGACCAAGGTCGAATTGACAACGTCCGAGGCCAGCCTCGTCGCGGCTTATCGATCGCGGAGCGGCTTGCGAGCCTGCCTTTTTAAGCCGCCAGGGCGGTCATCCCGGCGCGCATCGGCACGCCGGGAATGATGGTCTTTTTATCGGGCCACGCCCCGTCCGGCGGGCAGATGAGCTGCCGGCAAGGCAACAACCACGCTCGTCCCCTTGTCGGTCGCGGAAGTCGCGAGCGTGACGCGATATTTGCCGGCCTTAATCGTCCAGCCGGGATGCGCATTGTCCCACATGCCCAACAGGCGCGGATCGACCGTGACGGTTGCGCTCTTCGACTGGCCCGGCGCGAGGTTCAGCTTGGCGAAACCGCCCAGGCGCTTGGGTGCTTCCCAGCCGCCGCCGACAGGCGACACATAGATTTGCGCGACCTGCTTGCCGGCGACGCTCCCCACATTCTTGACGCTGAAGCTCGCCGTGATCGTCCCGCCCCTGGCTGCAGCCTTGAGCCCGCCTTGCGTGAAGTTGGTGTAGGACAATCCGTGGCCGAACGGGAAAAGCGGCTTGATGCCGTTCTTGTCGAACCATTTGTAGCCGACCGCCGCGCCCTCGCTGAAGCGGACATCGAAGACTTCCTTGTCGCCCCTCTTGTCGCCGTCGATCGTCGCGCGCGGCCAGTCGCTCGCGGCCACGCCGAAGGTCGCAGGCAGATGGCCCGACGGATTGACCTTGCCGGTCAGGATGCGCGCGATCGCCTCGCCGCCCTTGCTGCCCGGATACCAGGCCTCAACCGCGCCCTTCACCCGGTCAATCCACGGCATCAGCACCGGGCCGCCGGTTTCCAGCACGACGATCGTGTTGGGGTTGGCGCGTGCGACCGCGTCGACCAGAGCGTCCTGCTCGTTGGGCAGGGTCAGCGGGAAGTCCATCCCTTCGGCGGTCCACTGCGTCACGAAAACGATTGCGATGTCAGCGTCCTTGGCGATCGCCGCCGCATTGCCGAGATCCGCACCGCTCGCCCATGAAAGCTTCGCGTCGGGACGTTCGGCCTGGAGCGCCTTCATCGGCGAATTGGGCGCATAGACATAGGGCCCCGGCCAGTGGGCTGGCCCCTCGCCATGCACGGCCGACCCGCCGCGCGGATAGACCTGCGCCGATCCGCCTCCGGTCAGCACGCCGACGTCGGCATGGCCCCCGATGATCGCGATCCGCTTGGCCGACCCTGCGAGCGGCAAGACATGGCTGTCATTCTTGAGCAGGACGATGCCATTCTCCGCGTCCTCCCTAGAAACCGACTCATGCGCGGCGAAATCGATCGGGTTGTCGGGCGTAGGCGGATTGTCCACCGCGCCGCTCGCAATCAACACGCGCGCGATGCGACGCACCTTGTCGTCCAGCACGCGCTCCGGCACGCGCCCGTCCTGGATCGCCGCCTTCAACTTGTCCTTGTAGACATAGTCGCTCGGATTCTGGACGCCCGCTTCCTGGTCGAGCCCGTTCAGGGCATTCTTGACCGTGTCGTGCATCGCGCCCCAGTCGGACATGACGAAGCCCTTATAGCCCCAGTCGCGCTTCAGCACCTTGTTGAGCAGCCAGTCATTCTGGCAGGCCCATTCCCCGTTGACGAGGTTGTAGCTGCACATGATCGATCCGGGATCGCCCTTCTCGATCGCGATCTGGAAGGCGAGCAGGTCGGACATGCGCGCCGCCGCCGGATCGACCAGGATATTGACCGTGGTGCGCTTGGTTTCCTGATCGTTGAATGCGTAATGCTTGATCGTCGTGATGATGTGATTCGACTGGATGCCGCGCACGATCGCACCGACCATCGTCCCCGCGAGCAAGGGATCCTCGCCGCCATATTCGAAATTGCGGCCATTGCCCGGCTCGCGCAGCAGATCGACGCCGCCCGCCAGCATCGTGTTGAAGCCCGACGCGCGCGCTTCGGAGCCGATCATCGCGCCGCCCCGGACCGCCATTTCAGGATCCCAGGTCGATGCGGTCAGGATGCCGGCGGGTAAAGCGGTGCGCTGCAGATCGTCGACCGCCACGCCCTGCGTCGCGACGCCGCTGCCCGCGTCGGTCTGCCATTGCGGGGTGAAATGGAGCCGCGGCACGCCCGGCACAAAGCCCGCCGACTGACGCCGTGCACCCGGATCGCGATATTTGTTCCAGTCGACCTGGGTGCCGTAATAGCTGGTCACGACCAGCAATTTCTCGTCGAGCGTCATCGCCCCGACCAGCAGATTGGCGCGGGCGTCGGCGGAGAGCGCCTTGTTCTGCCAGGCGAGCGGATTGGGGCCGGCCGCCGCGACCGCAACCGGCGCGGCCAATGCGATAATGGCAGCCGTCGCCAGCATTTTTGAAATTTTCATGCCCCAATCTCTCCTGGAGGGTCTTTGTCTATCGATGTCAGTCTTAGGCAGACCCGCGCGCGAGCGCAATCGCGACCGTCGCCGTCGCCGTCGCCGCAGTCTCAGAGGGTCGCGGCGATCGCGCGCGCGGCGGCGTCCGGGTCCGCCGCCTTGGTGATGGGCCGCCCGATCACCAGGATCGATGCGCCATTGTCGAGCGCCTGGCGCGGGGTCATGACGCGCTTCTGGTCGCCGACGGCACCGCCCGCAGGGCGCACCCCCGGCACGACGAAAAAGCCGTCGCGCCACATCTTGCGCGCCGCGGCGACCTCGAACCCGGAACAGACTACGCCGTCCAGGCCGGCTTCGCGGGCGAGGCCGGTCAGCCTTTCGACCTGGGTATGCTCGCCGCCTTGCACGCCGATCGAATTGAGATCGTCACCGTCGAGGCTGGTGAGCACGGTCACGCCCACCACCCGGGTGGTCTCGGGCGCGGCGGCCTTGGCATCCTCCATCATCGCCCGGCCGCCGGCCGTATGAATTGTCAGGATCGAAGGTTCGAGCCCATGCAGCGCCTGGATCGCGCTCGCGACGGTGTTGGGAATGTCGTGCAGCTTGAGGTCGAGGAAGATGGGCAGGCCGACCTGCCCCATCTCGCGCACGCCCTGATGGCCGTGCGCCGAGAAGAATTCGAGGCCGAGCTTCAGCCCGCCGACATGGCCCTTCACCTTCTCGGCAAGCGAGACGGCGCGGGCGAGGTCGGGGGTATCGATCGCAACGAAAATCGGGCTCGACATCAATCGTCCTGGAAGGGATCGCCGAGAGGCGGCTGCGTGGGCGTGAAACCGGGCGCGGGGCCGGCGGCGGGCGGCGGCGGCGGGGTCATCACCGCCGGCGAGGTTCGCTCGATCTGCGAAAGTTTACGAACATGCCGCCATTTGACCGCGCGGTGCCAGACATAGAGCGGCACGAAGCCGATCAGGAAGCCGATCAGCAACAGCATCGGCAACTTGGTCTCGACCACCGTGTCGCCGAACAGGTTGACCGGCACCGGCACCCAGTTGCGGACCGAGAACACCACCACGATCACCGTGACGGCGATCCAGAAGAGCGTGCGCAGGAAAGCCATATGATCCAGATTAGAAGGTAAAATGAAGCATGGCCAGCGCCGCGATTGCCAGATCGCGCGCGCGCCATTATGTTCCCGCTTCGTTCGACTTTTCGGAGAGAGTGATGGCCAAGCTGCAGCGCCGCTACACCTGCCAATTGTGCGGCAGCGTGTCGACCAAGTGGCAGGGCCAGTGCGTCGATTGCGGCGAATGGAACACGATGGTCGAGGAAGCCGGTGGCGGCGTGGTGACGCCGTTCGCTGCCAAGCATGATCTGCGCTCCGGCGGCCGTGCGATCGCGATCAGCGGGCTGGATGCCGACGTCGCTCTGCCCGATCGGCTGGTGACCGGAATGGCCGAGCTCGATCGCGCGCTCGGCGGCGGATTGGTCGCGGGATCGGCGACTTTGATCGGCGGCGACCCCGGCGTCGGCAAATCGACTTTGCTGCTCCAGGCGGCGGCACGACTGGCCAAAGCGGGGTCGCGCGTCACCTATATCTCGGGCGAGGAAGCCGCCGATCAGGTTCGCCTGCGCGCGCGCCGTATGGGGCTGGGATCGGCGCCGGTGCAACTCGCGACCGCAACCTCGGTGCGCGACATTCTCACTACGCTCGACAGTGGCGCGCCGCCCGCTTTGCTCGTGGTGGATTCGATCCAGACGATGCATTCGGACCTGATAGAGGGCGCGCCCGGCACGGTCAGCCAGGTACGCGCATCCGCGCACGAGCTGATCCGCTACGCCAAGGAACGTGGCACCGCGCTGGTGCTGGTGGGCCATGTCACCAAGGACGGATCGATCGCCGGCCCGCGCGTGCTCGAACATATGGTCGATACGGTGCTGAGCTTCGAAGGCGAGCGCAGCCATCTCTACCGCATTCTGCGCGCGGTGAAGAACCGCTTCGGCGGCACCGACGAGATCGGCGTGTTCGCGATGGCCGAAAAAGGCCTGGAAGAGGTCGCCAATCCCTCGGCCTTGTTCCTGACCCAGCGCGGCGACGAGATCAGCGGCGCGACCGTCTTTCCCGCGATGGAGGGCACAAGGCCGGTATTGGTCGAAATCCAGGCTTTGGTGGTGCGCCTCGCCAGCGGCGCCACGCCGCGCCGCGCGGTGGTTGGCTGGGACAATGGCCGGCTCGCGATGGTGCTCGCGGTGCTGGAGGCACGCTGCGGCCTCAGCTTCTCGACCTGCGAAGTTTATTTGAACGTCTCGGGTGGTTATCGCATCGCCGATCCGGGGGCGGACCTGGCGGTAGCGGCGGCGCTCATCTCCGCGCTCGCCGAACGCCCGATCCCGGCCGACACGGTTGCCTTCGGTGAGATCGCGCTTTCCGGAGAGGTCCGCGGCGTCGCGCATGCGCCATTGCGGCTCAAGGAGGCTGCCAAACTCGGTTTCGGCAAAGCGATGCTTCCCGCCTCGTCCCGCGATGGCGTCACCAACCTCGCCGCCAGCGGCTTCGCCACCCTGGGCGCACTCGTGGATCACATGCTCGGGCGTTAATTTTGGAGTCGTCACCCCGGACTTGTTCCGGGGTCCACTCTGCGGCTTGGGCACTCCGTCCGGTGGATGCCGGAACAAGTCCGGCATGACGAATTTCGACACCTCACAGGCCATCGCATATCGGCACGGAGCCGCAACCACTCACCGCGCGTTACAAGTCGGGATGCTCGTCTTTCTCGACTTCGAAGCCTCGTCGCTCGCGCGTCATTCCTACCCGATCGAGGTCGCCTGGGTCTTCCAGGACGGCACATCCGAATACTATCTGATCCGGCCCGCGCAGGGTTGGGACGATTGGGATGCCGCAGCCGAGGCGATCCGTCACATTCCGCGCGAACGCCTGCTGCGTGACGGCACGCCGCACGAGGAGGTTGCGCGCCGCATGGTCACCCGCTTGTCGGGCCACGATCTGACCGCGAGCGCCCCGTCCTGGGATGGCAAATGGCTGAGCGCGCTGCTCCGCGCGGCGGGCCTGCCGCGCCATACGCTGCGGCTACGCGATACCGAGGAGGTCCAACGCGAGACCGTGCGCCGCATCCTGCGCAATCAGGTCTCCACAGGGCGCATGGAGCAGGAGATCGAAAAGCTCCGCACCACCGCGATCGAGGCGTTGCCAAAGGCCGCGATTGCCCACCGCGCCTTGGCCGATGCCGAGGCCGAACGCGCGCGGTGGTTGGCTATTCGTGATGCCGCAAAGCAATTTTCTGACGCCATGAAGCAATAAAGCGCCTCAAAAATGCGAAAGTTGCTTCCATAATCGCGCCATTCCGCTAGGCCCCCGCCCAGGGCACGATCACAGTGCCGAACATGGTGGAACAATTGGCGACCAAACTTGTAGCGATCGATATCGGTGGAACCCACGCTCGTTTTGCGATCGCGGAAGTAGAAAATGGTCGCGTCACGGACCTCGCGCCTGAATCGACCTACAAGACGGCCGAGCATGCGAGTCTTCAGCTTGCGCTCGAAGCCTTTGCGCACGAGCAGAAAGAACCCCTGCCCCGCAACGCCGCGGTCGCGATCGCCGGGCCGATCCATGGCGAGGTGCTCAAGCTCACCAACAACCCCTGGATCATCCGCCCCTCCTTGATCCCTGAAAAGCTGAACATGGACCGCTATACGTTGGTCAATGATTTCGGCGCGGTGGCGCATGCGGTCGCGCGTTGCGACAATCAGCATTTGCGCCATCTGAGCGGACCCGAGACCGATCTGCCCTCTAAAGGCGCGATCAGCGTGGTTGGTCCGGGCACCGGTCTCGGCGTCGCTTATGTGTTGCGCACCGCAGACGATTATCATGTCGGCGAGACCGAAGGCGGCCACATCGATTTTGCCCCGCTCGATCCGATCGAGGACAATATTCAGAAGCACCTGCGCAATCGCTTCCGCCGCGTCTCGGCCGAGCGCGTCGTGTCAGGGCCGGGTCTCAACAATATCTATGGCGCGCTCGCTATTCTCGAGGGACGCACCGTTGCGCAGATCGACGACAAGGCTTTGTGGACCGCCGCGATGGAGGGCAGCGATAGCCTGGCGGCGGCAGCGCTGGACCGCTTCTGCCTCTCCCTGGGCGCGGTCGCAGGCGACATCGCGCTCGCCCAGGGCGCCAGCGGCGTCGTGATCGCGGGCGGCCTCGGCCTGCGTCTGGCCGACCATCTCCCGCGCTCGGGCTTCGCACAGCGCTTCGTCGCGAAGGGGCGGTTCGAACGGATGATGTCCGACATCCCGGTCAAGCTTATCACGCACCCGCAGCCGGGCCTTTACGGCGCCGCAGCGGCCTTCGCGCACGAGCATAACCTCTGATATGCTGACGCTCACGCCGGACGATCGGGCAATGCTCGATGGGCTGGCGGAGCAAAGCAACGCGATCGTGGCGCGCGCTGTCGATTGGTGCGCGATCAACAGCGGCAGCCGCAACCTCGCCGGCCTCGATGAGATGGCCGCACCTCTGATCGCGGCGATGGCCACGATCGGTCCGGTTCACCGCCTCCCGCTCGCTGACACACAGGAAGTCGCGGCGGACGGCACGATCCGCGCGGTATCGACCAGCGACGCGCTCCAATTGCACGTGCGGCCCGAGGCTCCGGTCCAGATCGCGCTGACAGGCCATTACGACACGGTCTATCCGGCTGAGACGCGTTTCCGCCAGGTCGTAACGCGCGACGACGGCGCGTTGCACGGGCCCGGCATCGCCGACATGAAGGGCGGCATCAGCGTGATGCTGGCCGCGCTCGCCGCGTTCGAGGCGCACCCGCTGGCCGAGCGGCTGGGCTATACCGTCCTGCTCTCGCCCGACGAGGAAACCGGATCGCTCGCGTCGGCGCCCCTGCTCGCCAGGCTGGGCGCCACGGCGCATATCGGCATGACCTACGAACCCGCGCTCGCCGACGGCACTTTGGTTTCAGCGCGCAAGGGCTCGGGTAATTTCCATGTTCGCGTCACTGGCCGCGCCGCCCACGCCGGTCGCGACTTCGCGAGCGGACGCAATGCCATCCTCGCGGCGGCGCGAATCGCGCAGGCGCTCGGCGCGCTCAACGGCCAACGCGAGGGCGTTACCATCAACGTCGCCCGGATCGACGGCGGCGCACCGCTCAATATGGTGCCGGATGTTGCGGTGTTACGCTTCAACGCGCGCCTGCCCGACGAGCAGGCCGAAACCTGGCTGATGCAGGGCATTGCGGAGGCGCTCGCTGAAGGACGCGAGGAGGGAATCCAGGCCGAATTGCACGGCGGGATCACGCGCAAGCCCAAGCCGTTCGTGCCCGCGCAGCAAGCCTTGTTCGAGGCGGTACGCGAAGCGGGCGCGCTGATCGGCCAATCGCTCGCCTGGGCGCCATCGGGTGGCGTGTGCGAGGGCAACAACCTGTTCGCCGCGGGCTTGCCGGGAATCGACACGCTCGGGGTGCGCGGCGGGGACATTCACACCGAACGCGAATTTGCCTGGGGCGAGAGCTTCGTCGAGCGCGCGCAGCTTTCGGCGCTGATCCTGGCGAAGCTGGCGGAGGGATCGATCGATGGCCCCGGGCTGCGCCGCGCGCTGAGCGGCGGTTAGGGCAATACCGGCGGAGGGTTTGGGGTCCCTCCGCCGGCTGGATCGGAGTCTTTACCCCCCCGATCAAACCCTATCGCCTCTGGCCGGTCGTAGCGCATGATAGGGATAGTCGCGGTGGCGGACCATTCATCGAAGAGTTAGTGGGTCGGTATCTTTCGATAGTAGCAGGGCGCAAAAATGGCTGACTTGCCGACCGGGCGGACCTTCGCCGCCTTCCTTTTCGACATGGACGGCACCCTGCTCGACAGCATTGCCTCGGCCAATCGCGCGTGGAGCAAATGGGCCGCACGGCATGGCGTCGATTTCGATGAGATGCGCAAGCACATGCACGGCATGCGCGCGATCGAGACGATCCGCCGCTGGGGCCCGGCCCATCTCGATGTCGAGGCCGAATATGAGGCGCTGACCATCGCCGAGATGGAGGATGTGCACGACATCACCGCGATCAGCGGCGCGGAGGCGTTCCTGGCGGCGCTGCCCGCCGACCGCTGGGCATTGGTGACCTCCGCCCCGCGCAATCTCGCGCTCCGTCGGATCGAGGCGGCCGGGCTGCCGGTACCGCCTTTGCTGGTCACCGCGGACGATGTTGAAAACGGCAAACCCGCACCCGATTGTTTCCTGATGGCCGCGGAGCTTCTGGGCGTGGCGCCACAGAATTGCCTGGTGTGGGAAGACGCGCCGGCGGGAATCGCCGCGGCCAAAGCGGCAGGCATGGCCTGCATCGTGATCGGTGCGGCGCATGCGCATCCGATCGAGACGGATAATCCAGTGATCCCCGGCTACGACGCGCTGGACGTGCTGATCGAGCCGGAGCGCGGCTTGCAGCTTGCCGTGCGCAGCTAACGGGTATCCTCATCCCCGTCATTCCCGCGAAGGCGGGAATCGATATTTCCAAATCGACCCGGCTGCAGCCTCGACACCTGCGCTTATGGATCCCCGCATTCGCGGGAATGACGGCCGAAATTACTAAGGATATCGCACCGGTTGCGGCGGGTCCTCGGGCAGTGGAATGAATTCCTGCTCGTCCGGCACTGCGGCGAAACGCTGTTCGCGCCAATCGGCCTTGGCCTGCTCGATCCGGTCGGCGCGGCTCGACACGAAATTCCAGTAGATGAAGCGCTGCTCCGGGAAAGGCTCGCCCCCGACCAGCACCAGCCGCGCGCCCTTAGCGCTCGCCAGCACGATCTCGGCATGCGGCTTCAGGATGACAAGCTCGCTCGGGCCGAATGGCTGGCCGTCGACCGTCACTTCGCCCGTAATCAGATAGAAGGCGCGCTCGATCTGTTCCGATGGTACGCGATAGCGCGTGCCGGGCGGCATCGCGATCTCGGCATAGATCATCTCGGACAAGGTTTTCACCGGCGCGGCCAGTCCGCCCATCCGCCCCACGATCTGGCGCACGCTGACCCCGTCCATCTCGCCTGAAGGAATCGCGGACGCATCATGATGCTGGAAGCTCGGCGCGCTTTCCTCCTGATCGGCGGGCAGCGCGACCCACAATTGGAGCCCGAACAATTTCGATCCGCCGTGACGCGCCGCATCAGGGCTGCGCTCGCTATGCGTGATGCCCGCGCCCGCATTCATCCAGTTGAGCTCGCCCGGCCGGATCGGCTGGACCGAACCCAGGCTGTCGCGATGCATGATCTCACCGTCGAACAGGTAGGTCACCGTGGCGAGGCCGATATGTGGGTGCGGACGCACGTCCAGCCCCTGGCCATCGCGCATCTCGACCGGCCCCATCTGGTCGAAAAAGATGAAGGGCCCGACCATCCGCCGCTGCGGCTGGGGCAACGCGCGGCGCACCGTGAAGCCATCGCCCAGGTCGCGCGACGGCGGCAGGATGACGAGGTCGATATCATCGACCCCGCTGTCCCGCACGCTCACCCTGACGTGCCTCGAGGGGCGCTTGCCTTATCCCGTTCGTGCTGAGCTTGTCGAAGCACTGTACTTACCTTCGCCAGGAAGCAGGACAGCCCTTCGACAAGCTCAGGGCGAACGGGGCAAGCTATTTTACTTCGGCACCGTGGCGTTGGCCGAACTATCCGTCGTCGGCGGCGCCTTCAATATCTGCTGGGTGTTCTGGCCCTTGTTGACCACGGTCGTATTGTCCACGCCCGCCTCCGAGCGGATGCCCGGCTGGGCTGCCGGACCCGCCGCCTGCAGCAAGGCGGCTTCGCCCTGGCTGACGGGATGCGGGCCACCATAAAGCGCCGCGAGCGCCTGGGTCGAGCTGTCCGCCTCTTGCGGACGCGGCTGGCCCGGCTTCGGCGGAACCAGCGCGAAATCGGGCGGCACGGTCAACGGCGCGGCGCGGCCGACCGCGAATTCGTCGGGCGTGCCCTTGCGCGATGCGAAAACGCCGCCCTTGGGGCCGCTATGGCAGCCGGCGAGCATCAGCATCGCCAACGGCGCCGCGACCAGGATACGCTTGATCATTCTATTCCTCCGAGGGGGCGGTCGTGTCGCGCGTGAAGATCGCACGCAGCACGAGAAGGGCTACGCCAATGCTAATCGCTGCATCGGCAATGTTGAATACCAAAAAGGGCGACCATGCGCCGAAGTGAAGGTTGAGGAAGTCGGTCACATAGCCGAGCCGTACCCGATCGAGGATATTTCCGAGAGCGCCGCCCAGGATCAGCCCGAGCGCGGTCCGGTCGAATCGGCGCGTCTCGCGCGTCATCCACACGCCCACGAAAACCGCGATTCCCGCCGTGAACAACGTCAGCGTCCAACGCTGCGCGTCGCTACTCGCGACGAGTTTGCCCATCGAAACGCCGTGATTGCTGACCCACAGCAGCCGGAAGATCGGCAATATCTCGTAACTATCACGCTGCGGCAGCGCGAGCGGGCCGGTGACGAACCATTTGCTGAGCTGGTCGACCGCGAAGACGAAAGCGGCGACCAGCCAGCCGACCTGGCGGCGGATCATGCCATCACCGTCGCCCCAGCGGAAGCTGGGGCCTCAGGAGATATGGCAGCCACCGTGCCGCTTGAGATCCCAGCTTCCGCTGGGATGACGCAGGAACTATTCACCAACCACGACCTCGCACCGCCCGCACAGGTCGCCATCTTCCTCGACCTCGGGCAAGAGCCGCCAGCAGCGGCCGCATTTATGATAATCCGACCGGTGCACCACCGCGACCGGGCCGTGCGCGACCGTGTCGATCTCCGCTTCGGATACGATCAGCAATTCGGCAAGTTCCGCCGAAGTCACATTCGGCGCGCGCCCGTCGGGCAGGCCGATCGCGACCTTCGCCTCCAGGCTCGATCCGATCACCTTGTCGCGGCGCTTGGGTTCGATCTCGGCACTCACCACCTGGCGCAGCGAACGCAATTCGTCCCACTGCGCGGCCAGCCGCTCGTCGGCCCAGGCCGCATCGATCTCGGGCCATTCGAGCAGATGGACCGACCCCGCTTCGGGGAAACGCGTCCCCCAAACCTCTTCGGCGGTGAAGCACAGGATCGGCGCGGCGTAGCGCACCAGCGCATGGAACAGAATGTCGAGCACGGTGCGATAGGCGCGCCGCTTCACGTCCGTCCGCGCATCGCAATAGAGCGAGTCTTTGCGGATATCGAAGAAGAAGGCCGACAGATCGTTGTTGCAGAAATCGCTCAGCGCACGCGCATAGCGGTTGAACTCGAACGCCTCGACCGCCGACTTGAGCTCGGCGTCGAGCTTGCTCAGCAAATGCAGCACATAGCGCTCGAGGTCGGGCATGTCCGCCGCCGCAACCGTCTCGTCGCCCGAGAACCCGTCGAGCGCGCCGAGCAGATAGCGGAACGTATTACGGAGCTTGCGATAGGCATCCGAGGTGCCGGCAAGGATTTCCTTGCCGATCCGCACATCCTCGAAATAGTCGGTGCTCGCGACCCACAGACGCAGGATATCCGCGCCGCTCTCGGGAATGATCTTGAGCGGATCGACCACATTGCCCTGGCTCTTGGACATCTTGCGGCCCTGCCCATCGAGCGCGAAGCCGTGCGTCAGCACCGCGTCATAAGGCGCGCGCCCACGCGTGCCGCAGCTTTCAAGCAGCGACGACTGGAACCAGCCGCGATGCTGGTCCGACCCTTCGAGATACAGGTCCGCGCGCGTGCCCTCGCCATAGCGCGCCTCGATCGTGAAGGCGTGGGTTGAGCCTGAGTCGAACCAGACGTCAAGAATGTCCTTCTGCGGCTCATAATCCGCCGCATCGTAATCCGGCCCGAGCAACGCCTGATGGTCCGCCCCGAACCATGCATCCGCCCCGCCCGCCTCGAACGCGGCGATGATGCGCGCATTGACCGCCGAATCGCGCAGGTAATCGCCGCTCGTCTTGTGGACATAAAGCGCGATCGGCACGCCCCAGGCCCGCTGGCGCGAGATCACCCAGTCCGGCCGGCCCTCGACCATCGCATGAATCCGATTGCGCCCCTTCTCGGGCACGAACCGTGTGCGCTGGATCGCGTCGAGCGCCAGCTCGCGGAGAGTGGCGCCATTCCCCGACCCCGTCATGCCAGCGGAAGCTGGCATCTCAGGAGACTGGGCGAGACCTCCTGAGACCCCAGCTTTCGCTGGGGTGACGGATGCTTGGTCAATCTCCGCCGCGATCGGCTTATCCATCGCGATGAACCATTGCGGCGTCGCGCGGAAGATCACCTTGGCCTTGGATCGCCAGCTATGCGGATAGGAGTGCGCATAATCCGCGCTCGCCGCCAGCAGCGCGCCCGCTTCACGCAGATCGGTGCAGATCGGTCCGTCGGGTGCGTTGAACTTGGGGTTGATGACCGACCCTTGCCCGCCCAGCCACGGCCAGTCGGCGCGATATTTTCCGTCGCCCTCGACCGCGAACACCGGATCGATGCCGTGCGCCTTGCACAGCAGGAAGTCGTCCTCGCCATGGTCGGGCGCCATATGAACCAGGCCCGTACCGCTATCGGTCGTGACGAAATCCCCCGGCAACATCGGCCGCGGCTTAGCGAAGAAGCCGCCGAGATGGTGCATCGGGTGGCGGACGACGGTTCCAGCAAGGTCAGCGCCCTTGAAAATAGTTACCTGAGTCGCGCCGCTTGGGGGAGCACCAGTGCCTCGCTCATGCGCGCCGGTCCGCAGCGAAAGCGCGTAGCAGAGATCTTCAGCGACAAGGTATTGGCGGTCGGCGTACCGAACCAAGACATAATCGACTTCTGGACCGTAGGCGATCGCCTGGTTGACGGGAATCGTCCACGGTGTCGTCGTCCATATGAGCGCATAAGCACCGACCAGTTCTCGGAACGGGCTCTCAACGATCTCGAACGCCACATCGATCTGCGTCGAGACGATGTCCTCATACTCGACCTCGGCCTCGGCCAGCGCGGTCTTCTCGACCGGCGACCACATCACCGGCTTGGCGCCGCGATAGAGCTGGCCGGTCTCGGCGAACTTCAGCAATTCGCCCGCGATCACCGCTTCGGACGCGTAATTCATGGTGAGGTACGGATTGTCCCACTCGCCCATCACGCCCAGCCGCTCGAACTGCTCGCGCTGCACGGCGACCCATTTGGCGGCGTAGGCGCGGCATTCGGCGCGGAACTGGTCGACCGGCACCTCGTCCTTATTCTGCTTCTTGGCGCGATAGGCTTCCTCGACCTTCCACTCGATGGGCAGGCCGTGGCAGTCCCAACC
>Ga0207640_10000937_pt1 | contig 16292 bp, 12 predicted proteins | sample KBSCornC42_FD_184300 | JGI IMG/M metagenome (GOLD analysis project Ga0207640, IMG submission 184300) | Corn rhizosphere microbial communities from Kellogg Biological Station, Michigan, USA - KBS Corn C4-2 (SPAdes) (version 2) | ecosystem: Host-associated > Plants > Roots > Rhizosphere > Soil ... | reverse complement strand
ACGCGCGTGGAAATGAGCCGGCTGATGTTCGTCGTGATACATCGCGATCACGATTCCAAAGAAACGGCTTATCTCCGGCACGCTTAAAGTCTACTGCACCGATTCCTTCCGCTCCTGCGCGGTGCGCTCTCGCTCCGCGGCGCGCTCCGCGCGACGCTGATTCGCTTCCTGCTTCAGGCGATCGCCGATCGAGCATCCGGTCAGCGTCGTCGCCAGTCCGCCCTCGGCGGTTTCGCGCAGTCCACGCGGAAGCGCGCGGCCAATGCGAACCATCGCTTCGACGATTTCGTCCATCGGGATTACCGATTCGACGCCCGCCATCGCGAGCTGCGCGGCGGTCAGTCCGTGCACGGCGAAGAGCGCGTTGCGTTTGACGCAAGGAACCTCGACCAGTCCGCCGACCGGGTCGCAGACCAGGCCGAGCGTGTTCTTCAGCGCGATCGCGGCGGCGTGAATCGACTGGCGCGGCGTGCCGTCCATCATGTACGCGACCGCAGCCGCGCCCATGGCCGCAGCGACACCGACTTCGTTCTGGCATCCGCCCGCCGCGCCGGAGATGTTCGCCGACAACGCGATGATCGATCCGATTCCGCCGGCGACGACCAGCGCCCGCACGGTCTTCTCCGGATCGATGTGGCGCTCCTCTTCCAGCGCCAGCAGCATGCCCGGCACGACGCCGCCCGCGCCCGCGGTCGGCGCGGCGACGATCACGCCCATGCGCGAGTTCTCTCCCATCACCGACAGCGCGTAAATCTCGGCCTTCACCGTCAGCGGATCGAGGAACGTGCGGCCGGCCAGAAAGGCGTCATTGAGAAGTTTGGCCTCGTTGCCGACCAGCTTTCCCATCGACGTTCCGCCGCCCTTCCCGCGCTCGACGCAATCGCGCATCACCGCGCGCCGACGCCGCAACGCTTCGAGGATCTGATCCGCGGGAACCGCATGCTCCTGCTCGTCGCTCTCCAGAAAAACATCCGCAAGGTCGCGTCCGGCAGCGAGCTGTTCGAGGTGGGAAAAGCTTTCGATCATGGGGGGAAGAACGCGAATGGAAGCGCGCTGTATTCGCGTCAGCGTGTGGCACAGACACTCTTGTCTGTGCTTTGGCAAGCTGCAGGATTGAACCTCGTGAGATTTCTCAGTTCTCCCAAGCCTCACCAGCACAGACAAGAGTGTCTGTGCCACACCTACGGAATCCGATCCAGATACCGCGCCTCATCCACATCCGCGGTATCGCGAATCCGCTGCAGGGCCGCGTCGGACATCGGCGAATCGACGTCGATCTGCATGAAGGCGTCCTTGCCGCGCTGCTTTCGCGAGCACGACAGCGACGCGATGTTGATCCCTTCCTCGGCGATGATTTTCGTCACCTCGGAAATCATGCCCGGCCGGTCGCGGTAGAAGAGCAGCAGTACCGGCGAGTCGCCTTTGAATCGCGTCTGGAAGCCGTTGATCTTGAAGACTTCGATCACGCCGCCGCCGATCGACGAGCCGCTGATCTCCGCCTCTCGCGACTTTCCGCGGATCTCGATGCGCACCGTGTTCGGATGCACGTCGCCGAGGTCCTCCTCGGAAAAGGTGATGTCGACGCCCATCTGTTCGGCGATGCGAATGGCCTCGGGGATGCGCGGATCGTCGACGTTGAGTCCGATCGAACCGCCGACCAGCGCGAAGTCGGAGCCGTGTCCGCGATATGTAGCCGCAAGCGGCGGATGAAGATAGAAATGCACGGCGACCGGATCCTCGTCGAGGATCTCGCGCGCCACGCGCCCGAGGCGAGCCGTGCCGGCGGTATGCGAGCTGGATGGACCGACCATCACCGGCCCCATCACATCGAGAATCGAAACTTTGCGGTCATGACGGATCGGCATGGCTTGCGTGGGTTGCAAAAACTCGCGGCGTTCCGTTGTTGGGCGCAATAACATCCGCTACACTAAAACCACCGCGATGACGTCCAAGCCTATCATCCTCGTCGTTGACGACGACCTTCCGATTCTCCTGCTGATGCGCAACCTCCTGCGCGAATTCGGCTTCGAAGCCGTGACCGCGGAGAATGGCGCCGAGGCGCTGCGCGAAGTGCGCAAGAGCAAGCCGTCGGTCGTGCTCATCGACAAGAACATGCCCGGCATGAGCGGCGAAGAGGTCATCCGCGCCCTGCGCGCCGAGCCCGGCCTCGACGGACTGCCGATCCTGATCCTCAGCGGTGAACCCGTCTCGCGATCCGACCTCCAGGCCCTCGGCGCCGACGGCGCAGTGCTCAAGCCGTTCGATATCCGCGAGCTGATCGCGCAACTGCGGTCGTTCGCGCCGGCAGAGCAGACGGCGTAGCCGAGCACTGTCATCCTGAGAGGCTGTGAGGCAATCGCGTTTGGCGCGACCGAAGGGGGATTGTAGGTCTGGCGGTTCGTCGGCGGACTGCTGACTTTCACGATTGCTGGTCGATTGATTTCAGCGGCGCGTGGTTACGATCCGGCGCCGAGGTGCCGTTTGCGCTTCTTGGTTTACGCAAGTGCCCATTCACGCCGCATGTTGCTTGTGATGGCGTGCACCAGTGCGACGGCTAATGCTTTCGCACTGCGGACCAGCAAGCGCAGCAGGCCTTGATTGCGGAAGTGAGCGTTGATGCATTCCGACGTCGCGCCTCGCCGTTTGTACGCCTCTTTGGCCTGTTCGGTCTCCATTCGCGCACGCCACTCGAGGATCGCTTCGCTGTCACCTGGCCGAGGGTCGGATGGCTTCCTGTCCGGATTCGTTCGCTGACGAACCGGTGCGATCACCTTGCATCCACGCTTGCTCATCTTCTCGATGTTGTCCACCGAGGTGCATCCGCCGTCGGCCAGCCACTGCTCGGGACGCACGTCGTAGTCCGCTTCGATCTGCTCGGCCAGTGGAAGCATCGCGTGCAGGTCTGTTCCTTCATTGTTCACCTCCACGGCCAGTACCACCATCGACTCCACGTCCGAGGCGATGTGGATGTTGAACGCCGGCCGATACCCGCCGTCCGGCATCTTCATCACGCGCGCCTCCGGATCGGTGGTCGATGTTCGCGCCTCGGTCTTCTTCTTGCCGTTCGTTGAGCGCTTCCGCGCCTCGGCCTCGTCCATCTCTTCGAGTGCGCGTTTGATCCGCTCGCTCGCCTCGGTGCGCTCTGTTTGGTCGCGCTGATCCGACGCTCCGCCGTCATCTTCGATCTCCCGAGCCAGCGTCTCCACTTGCTGGTGCGCCAGTTGTTCGAGCTTGCCTCGCGTCCGGAACGATGAGGCTCCCGCCGATGCGCGCACTTTCATTCCGTCCTGCGAGACCTGTTTGATCTGCACCACTCCGGCTCGCATGAGCCGCTCCACACTCTGCTTGAGTAGTCCTTTGAGAAGATCGCTCGCCAGGTTGCGGAAGTCCGACAGAGAGTGGTGATTGATCGGTACTCCTCCGCAGATCCACTGATACGCCAGGTGGTACTGACAGAGGTGAGCGATCTTGCGCGAGGAGCCGACCCCATCAAGCATCCCCTCGATCCACAGCGCCAAGTAGATCCGCGGGTCCACCGCCGGCCGTCCTGCTTTCCCTTCACGCGATCGGATCGCATCGTAAAACCGGCTCAGATCCAACCGTTCCACGTATGCCCACACCGCCCGCACCTGATGTTCTTGCGGAAGCATGCGCTCCAGATCGAAGATCACCATCCGCATCTGTTCGCGGTTCGCATCCACCGTCCGCGCACTGCCCTCTTGCTCCACCTTTTCCGTCATGAACCGATGGTAAAGGCGTTCCATGTTTTCCACAGCACGCGCGATTTCTTCACAAACTCTGAGGCTGCCGGAGCCGGGAGCTGCGGAACGGCGGAGGACGGCGAAGGATCTCAAGCTTCCCAAGCTGCGTTGAATCCCAGAGGGTTTCAGCCGGATCTGGGAAGCTTGAGATCCTTCGCCGTCCTGCGGCGTTCCGCGCTCCGCGCTTCAACGCCTCCGGCGGCTCTGGATGACAGTATTTGCTACAGTTCGCCCCCTATGACCGACATCAACATCGACCAGCTCGTGCACACGGCCGTCTTTGGAGACGGCGATGCGAAAGCCGAGGCGCGCAGGACGATTCATCTCGAAGCGCGGCGCCGCGGCGCGGTCTCCTCATCCATCTATCCGCTCTACATGGCCATCGGGCGCAACGAGATCGAGCGCGCCTTCACCGTTCCCGCGTTCAACATTCGCGCGCTGACGTACGACGCCGCGCGCGCGCTGTTCCGCGTGGCCATGAAGCACGACGTCGGCGCGTTCATTTTCGAGATCGCGCGCTCCGAGATCGGCTACACCGAGCAGCGTCCCGGCGAATACGCCGCGTGCGTCCTCGCCGCCGCGCTGCGCGAAGGATTCACCGGTCCCATATTCATCCAGGGCGATCACTTCCAGGCCAGCGCGAAAAAATGGGCCACGCCAGCGGGACAGGCGGCCGAGATGAAAGCGCTCGAGTCGCTCATCGACGAGGCGCTGGCCGCCGAGTTCTACAACATCGACATCGACACCTCCACGCTCGTCGACCTCGACTTCCCGACGCGCGACGAACAGCAGCGCGCGAACTACGAGGGCACCGCGCACCTGACGAAGTACATCCGCGAGCGCGAGCCGAACGGGATCACCGTCTCCGTCGGCGGCGAGATCGGCGAAGTCGGCAAGTACAACACGCACCCCGAGGAGGTCCGCGCGTACGCCGACGGCCTCAAGCGCCTCCTCGGCGGCATCACCGGCATCAGCAAGATTTCAGTGCAGACCGGCACCTCGCACGGCGGCGTCCCGCTCGCCGACGGCAGCATCGCCCAGGCCACGATCGATTTCGAAGTGCTGCGCGAGACCACGCACATCTGCCGCGAGGAGTACGGCATGGCGGGCGCGGTCCAGCACGGCGCATCGACGCTGCCGGAGTCCGTCTTCAACAAGTTCCCCGAAGCCGAGGCGGTGGAAATCCATCTCGCCACCGGATTCCAGAACATGATCCTCGACGCCCCGACGCTGCCGCAGGAGATCAAGGACGGCATCCGCGATTACTGCTTCGAACACTGCCTCGATGAACGGAAGCCCGAACAGACCGACGAGCAGTTCGTCTACACCACGCGCAAAAAAGCGCTCGGCCCCTTCAAACGCCGCATGTGGGAAATGGACGACGCCCACAAAGGCCCGATCATCGACGAGCTGGAAGCGAAGTTCGCCTTCCTGATGGAAAAGCTCGGCGTCCACAACACGAAGGAGATCGTGGCCCGCTACGTCCGCGCGGCGTCCACCGATCTGCCGGAGTACGCCGCTGCGTCAGCGGAGTTAACCGCGGCAGCGGTGGTCGACGCGAACGAGGGGGAGTAGCGGCAATGCTAGTGGTTCGGTGATACGTCCAGCTGCGCCATTACTCGTGTTGCCGAGGCTCGAATAACAGTGAGCTCACGCTTCCACGGTAAATAGCCCTTAGCCGTCACTTCGAATGTGTGAACGCCAGGCGAGAGCTTGAGTGAGGCCAGTGGAGCATTCCCGACGAATTGTCCATCGACTGAGACATCAGCATTAGGCACATTGCTCGACACTGCCACCTCAGTGAGCACACCCGGATCGGACGGCGCGGTCCCGCTAGCACCGGTCAGTTGCAACTGCTTCGGATCGACGCATCTGAACTGCACCTCCGACTTAGGGAAGTTGCCAAAGATGTAGGGGGGCGTACCGGTGATGACATTCAAGACTTGGAGCGATTTGCCTTTGTCGGCACAGTATTTACTCGCCTCAAGAGTGACATCTGACGTGATCTTGTCCGAACCGACTAAGCCGGTGGAGGCCTGCTTGAAGATCTTGTACGTATCGTTGTCGATCGGAACCACGCCGGTGTTGGTGCCACAGGCCGCGAACAGAAGGATGGCGCCTAGAGTTGTTAGCCTCATTAGTTCCTCCGTGTTTGGATACGTTTAATCTTTCAACTGGACCGGCAGGTTAGCACCGGTGCCGGATTGTGTGCGTCAGGCGCAAATCCAGTTCGAAGATCAATGGAACGGATTGAGTAGGCCTACATCGTCAATTGCGTCCGCACCCGTACATCGCCGAGCGCTTCGCGCACCGGCACCTTCCGCCGCTCCGACTCGATCCTGTTCCTCCCCCGCGCTTTCGCGCGGTAGAGCGCCTGGTCGGCGGCGTTGAACAACTCCTGTGCGCTTGTCACGGAAGAGTGCGGAACGTTCGCCACGCCGATGCTCACGGTCACCTTGTGCGTTGCGGCCTCGGTGCGGATCGTCGAGTTCATGATCGTCGAGCGGATCTTCTCCGCGAAGTGCAGCGCTTCGAAGAGCGACGTCTCCGGCAGCAGGATGGCGAACTCTTCGCCGCCGATGCGCGCTACAAAATCGCTGCGGCGCGTCTCGTGATCGAGCGTCCTGGCGACGCCGCGCAGCACGCCGTCACCCGCCGCGTGGCCGAACTGATCGTTGATCGATTTGAAGTAATCGAGATCGACGATCACCAGCGACAACGGACGCGCATAACGCCGCGCCTGTTCGAATCGTGAAGCGAACTCTTCGTCGAACGCGCGCCGGTTCCGCAGCGACGTCAGCGAATCAGTCAGCGACAACGCTTCGTACCGGCGGCTGCTGGCCAGCAACTCTTTCTGCAGTTCGACGATGCGCATTCCGGCGCGGATGCGCGCCAGCAGCTCGTCGATCTGGAATGGCTTGGTGACGTAATCATCGACGCCCGAGTCGAACCCCTCGATCTTGGCCTCGGCGGTAGCCTCGCCGGTGAGCATGAGGATGTAACTCTGCGGCTGCGTGGCGCGGATGTCCGCGCAGAGGCTGACGCCGTCGCCGTCCGGCAGCCGACGGTCGAGAATGACCAGCCCGCAATCGCTGCTGCGCTCCAACTGCCGCCGCGCCTCGGCCAGAGTTCCGGCCGTGCAAACCACGTAGCCGTTTCGCTTCAGGAACGCGCTCAGGACGGCCCGAATATTGGCGTCGTCTTCGACAACAAGGATGGAGAGGGCGGCGGGTTCGTCGATAGGGTCGGTCATCGTCAGTTCAGCGTTGCACGCGGCCGGCAAGACAAGGCTCACGCAGGGTGCTGCGAAGGGATGCTCGGGACTGCCTGGACCGCGCTCGGATGGCGTCGATCGCTGTCGCTACGAATGCGATTGATAACTCAAAATAAGTGTCGCCGATTCCATACAACGTGTCCTCCATCTGAGTCCATCTGCGTAATCTGCGGATAAAACTCGCATGCGATAATGCCCTTCCAAATCGTCGATGCCTCTCCTCTATCTGGCCCGATACCGCGACATTGCTGCCGAGGTTGCTGAACGTCTGATTGCAGATGACGGCGTCGAGGTGCTCGTTGCGTCCGGCGGCGTGGCCAGTGCGATTGGAGCGGAGCTGTTGGGGCACAGGCCGGGCGGCTTCGCGGGATTGCGGATCGAGACGATCGAGACGTTTGCGGCGCGCGTGGTCAATGCCGCCGGCGAGTTTCCTCGCGTGGCGAAGGACGATGAGCGCCGGCTGGCCATGCGCATGGCCGTCCGCAGCATCGACGATCCGATGATGGAGAGCCGCGGGATTGCGGCCATGATCGACCGGTCGTGGCGCGACGTGCGCGACGGCGGATCGACTCTGGCGGACTTTGAATCGCGCGCGCGCAATGCGCGGCTGCGCAACGCCGCGCGGACGAAGCTGCTCGTGCGCGCGTGGCGCGAGTACGAGCGGTTGATCGCGCAGGTCGATGCGATCGATCCGGCGGATCTGCTGCGGCGCGCTGCCGCGATCATCGAGAGCGGACTCGTGACGATCGCATCGCAGATCGTGGCCGGCTTCTACGACATGACCGGCGCGCAGCGGCGCGTGGTCGAAGCGCTGCGCACGATCGGAAAACTCGAGGCGGTCTACGTTCCGGCGGCCGAGGGAGAGGCGTATCGGTTCGCGGAACCCTTTGTTGGGAGCTTTGGCGAGCAGGCGAACCAGCCCGCCGCGAAGCAACCGCAATGGGAGGTCGCGCAGTACGACACGCGCACCATCGAGCTTCGCGAGACTTGCCGCGCTGCCGGCGAGCTGCTCCGGTCAGGCGTCGCTGCGCGCGACGTCGGCATCGTCGCGCGAACACTCGATCCGTATGACATCGCGCTGCTCAACCGCTTCGCTGCCGCGGAAGGATTCGCGATCTCGACGGCCGATGAGACCCCGCTCGTCGCGCATCGCCTCGGACGCGCCATCGCCACGCTGCTCCGTCTGCGCGAGAACGGCTTCCCGCGCGGCGACGTCATCGAGCTGCTGCGCGGCGGATTCATTTCGAAACGAAGCTTCGACCTCGACGAGATCGACATGGCCACGCGCCGCTACGGAATCGCTGGCGGCACGAGCGCGGAGCTGAAGTCCATCTCGCGCAACGCCGCGGTCGACGCGTATGTCGCCGTGCTCGCCGAGATCGAGCCGCTCGCACCGGAGTCCACGCTGAGCGCGATTGAGACCGCGGACTTTTTGACGAATACGCTGAATCGATTCGCGATCGAGACGGAATCCGATCTCGCAGCCGCCGAGGCCATCGACAACATCGCCGCCACTTTCCGCCGCACGAATCCGTGGAACGTCCGCTTCGACGCCGCCACGATCATCGACGCGCTTCAGAACGAATCGCTCTCCACTCCCAACGCCCCGCTTCCCGAAATCTTCGTCTCCGACGTCATGCGCTTCCGCGGACGCTCCTTCGCGCACCTCTTCGCCGTCCGCATGCAGGACGACGTCTTCCCGCAGCGGCGGCTCGACGATCCGCTCCTCCCCGATTACGACCGGCAGCGGCTCGACGTGCGCGAGATCGGTGACGGACGCGACGAGGAACGGATGCTCTTTCAGCTTCTGCTCGACGGCGCGGAGATGGTCCACTTCTCCTTCGCCGGCGGCGACGGATTCGGCAAAACGTTGCGCCCCTCGCCGCTGGTGAAGAGTTTCGTCATCGCGCAGCAGCCGGAACGGAAAACGGAGCTCCTCAAGAATTTCGGCAGCAGCTTCATTCGGAGCGCTGGCGTCCCGCCGGCTGGCCTGGCGGCGTCTCGCCGCCAGTTGCAACTGCTCGCCAAGATGGGAACGAAATCCGCCTTCGACGGCTACCTCTTCGCCGAGGATGATGACGCGACGCTTCGAGCCAAACTGGCCAACGCCATCACCTCCGTCTCCCCCACGCAGCTCGAAGATTTCGGCGAGTGTCCGCAGAAGTTTTTCTACAAGCACATCCTTGGCGTGCGCGACGTCGACGATCCCGAGCACGAGCTGCAGCTCAACGCGCGCGACAAAGGGAAGCTCGATCATGGCATCCTCGAACGTCTCTACAAATCGCTGACGGACGCTGATTTCGATCGCGCCGTCGCTTCGCTTCCGCAACTCGATGCGGCCATCGGCGAGCGTCTCGACACGCTCGTCGACGAAGCCTTCGCCGCCATCGCCAGCAACATCCCGCCGTTCAATCCCACCATGCGCGAGATCGAGCGCACCGCCACCAAGCGCATCCTGCGCGAATTCGTCGCACACGATCTGGCCGACCTCGCGGAGACCGGATTCCGTCCGAAGCATTTCGAGTATCGCTTCGGAAAGACGCGGCACAGCGGCGTCCCCGATCATCCCGAACCGTTCGTGATGGAGGTGAGCGACGGCGTCGATCTGCGCGTCGACGGCACCATCGACCGCATCGACGCCGGCCCGGACGGCTATCGCATCATCGATTACAAAGGCGGCAAGGCCACGCGCCACAAGGACCTCGGCAAGAAGATCGATCGCGGCGTGCGGCTGCAGCTCGCGTTGTACGCCATGGCCGTGTCGCAATTCTTCGACGCGGTTCCGGCGAACGTCCGCGGCGCGATCAAGCCGCTCGTCACCAGCGACACCAACGCCACGCGGTTCGCGTTCGAGCTGTCCGAAAAAGAAGCGGAGCTGCGCGAGACGCTCAACCTCTTCGTCTCTTCGATCATCGACGGCGTCTTTCCCGCGTTTCCCGCTGACGACGACGCCGACTTCAACGCCTGCAAGTACTGTCCCGTGAATCACTCCTGCCGCACGCGCCACGACTTCGCCGAGAAGTACCTGATCACGCGCCACAACGAGCCGCGCACGCTCCTCGGCGGAGGCGCCGGTTGAGCGGAGTGGCCGTCCAGTCGGCATTCGCATTCGACAGACCGCGGCGCCGCAATATCGTCATCGAAGCCGGCGCCGGCACCGGCAAGACCACCGCGATCGTGGCCGAGGTACTGAAACTTCTCCTCGGCGACGAGGCGCTGTCTCCGGAGCGAATCGTACTGGTCACGTTCACGGAAAAGGCCGCGGGCGAGATCGCCGATCGTATTCATCAGGCGCTCACCGAGCTCGCGCTGCGCTTCGATTCCGGCGACAGCGTTTCGTGGCCGATCGGTTCCGCCACGCCGCTGTTCGAAGTTCCGAACGGACAGCGCGACGCCTATCGCCGCGCCTGCACCGCGCAACTCGCGCGCATCGAATCGCTGCGATCACAGACCATCCACTCCTTCTGCCAGAGCCTTCTGCGCCAGTTCCCGATCGAGGCCGGACTCGATCCGCAATTCACGATCATCGAAGGTTTCGAGCGCGCGCTGCTGTATGGCGAGTGGTACGACGCGTGGGTCGACGACGAGACGCGCCTGCATCCGACGCCCGAGGCGAAGCGCGATTGGGAAGTGCTGCTGGAGCACGTCGGCTACCTCTTCCTGGTCCGCAACATCATCCTGCCGCTCCTCGACCGGCGCGATCTGCTGCTCGACGACACCTACGACCTCGGCGCGCTCGATCTGATCGAGCACGAGTTGCTGATCGCGATCGAGAAACTGCGTGGCTGCGATTCCGTTCCCGGCATTTGCGATTACCTTCGCGATCATCGTCCGCCGCCGCGCGGAAGCACGATCGAGTCGTGGCTCGATTACCTGCGGCCGATCGCGAATGAGATTCGCACGACCGATCTGCCGCGCGGCAAGGTGAACGAACAATACAAGCAGCCGCTGCGCGTTCTGCGGGCCTCGGACAAGAAGAGCCACTCGGTTTACGACCAGCTTTCGTCGCATCGCGCGGCCGTTTCGCTGCTGGCGCTGACGCGGCGGTTCGCGGCGTTTCTGGAAGAGGAAAAGCGGAAGCGCGGTGTGGTCGACTTCGACGATCTGCTGCTGCGGACGCAGAGCGTGCTGGCCGATCCGGCCGTGCTGCGCCGCGCGCGCGAGCAGTTCGACTACATCTTCGTCGACGAATTTCAGGACACGGACCGCGTACAGGCGAACATCATTGATCTCCTCGCTCGGAACGAGCATGGTGCGGTGATCGACGGCCGAACCGTCATCGTCGGCGATCCGAAGCAATCGATTTACGGTTTCCGCCGCGCCGATCTCGAAACGTACGGTGCCTTCACGCAGGGCCTGCTGGCCGCGGACGCCGAGCATCGCAAGCTGGAGATGCAGTTCCGCAGCACGCCGCAACTGCTGGCCGCGATCAATGCGATATTCGCGTTCATCTTCCCGGAGAGCGATCCCGATCCGAACGTTTATCGCCCCGTCTATCACCGCCTCACCGCCGCGCGACCCGACACGCCGCGCGATGCCTCGGTCACCTTTCTCGACGCGCCGGTCGGCAACGATCGCGAGGACCGCTTCGTTGCCGAGGCCGAGGCGATTGCGGCGTGGATTCGGCAGCGAGGAGGCGATCTGCGCAAATACGCGCTGCTCCTTCGCCGCACGACGAAGCTCGATGACTACCTCGACGTCTTCGACCGCCGCGGCATCCGCTACGTACTGCCGGCCACGCGGCTCTTTCTCGATCGTCCCGCGCCGGTCGATCTGCTGGCGGTGCTCCGCGCGATTGCCTTTCCGTTCGATCGCGGCGCCGAAGTTTCGGCGGCGCGCACGCCGTACTTTGCGCTGACGGATACCGAAATCGCGCTCGGCGACGAAACCTATCGGCAATTCACCTCGGTGCTCGAATCGCTGCGGAACGCATCGCGGCATCTCACCGTCGCTCAACTGATCGATCTCGTCATCCGCACCTGTGGAATCGAGAACGTCTACGCGGCCTCGGCGGACGGAAAGCGTTCGCTGCGCCATCTCGAGCATGTGCGCGCCATCGCCTTCGCCTACGACCAGCGCGTCGGAGGCTCGGTCCGGCAATTCGTCAGCGAGATTTCGCGCCGCCGCGCGCAGCCGGACGAGATGGAGCCGTCGCTCGCCGACGATACCGACGACGCCATCCGCATCCTCACCGTGCACACGGCGAAGGGCTTAGAGTTCGACACGGTCATCCTCCCCGACCTCGAATTCCCCTCGCCGCCGCCGAACATTTTTCTCGTTGACGAGCCGCGAAGCCTGGTGCTGACCGGGCAGGTCGAGACGTTGTCCGCAAGCGATACGCGCTCCGGCACGAAGTCGCTCAAAGACATCGGCGCGCAGCGCGAGGAGGCCGAGACGCGCCGCCTGTTCTACGTGGCAGTGACGCGCGCGAAGGAAGAAGTTGTCTTCGTCGCCGGCGCTCCGCAGAAGCGCGGCTTCTACAAATACGTCGACGAGATTTTCAACCCGTCCTCGATCGCCTGGCCGGACGGTTCGTCGCGAATGGTCAATATGTTGACGATCGGCAGCGACACCGTCCCGATCGCATTCGAACGCGTCACCGGCGAAGGCGCGGGAGTGCGCACGCGGCGCCGCCTGGCGGACGCAACGCTCGAAGCGGAGCTTGCATCGATCCCGATCGTTGCGCCGTCGCTCCCCTTCCCGGCCGCTCTCCCCGAGGTTCTCCCGCGCGCCGACGTCCTCACGCGTCGCGCGTCCGCGCAAAAGCGCGCCGCCGGAATCCTGCTCCATCGCATCCTCGAGATCTGGGACGGCCGGACGCCGGTCGAGCCGCTGATCAAATCGCTCGCCGCCGAACAAGGCGTTGACGCCGCGACGGCATCGCTCGTCCGCAAGCGATTGGCGACGGTCACGAAATCCGACACCTTCATTCGCATGACCAACGCCGAACTCCTCGGACGCGAAGTTCCTTTGCTGACCGTCAACGGCGAGCGCCGCATCGATCGGCTAGTGCGCGAAGGCGATGACGACCTCGTCATCGATTACAAAAGCGGGCAGCCATCCGACGCGCGGATCTTGCGCGACCGCGAACAGGTCGCGAACTACTGCGCGGCGATGTCGGCGATCACCGGGCGTCCGTGCAAGGGCCTTGTCTGGTACATCGACGTCGACGTCGATCGCGCGGTCGAAGTGCCGGCGACGTAGCGCCGCCGGCCCGGCGGCTGGACCGCCAGCGGCTCGCTGGCGCTTTTCGGTACGCGCCGCCGAGCCGGCGGCGGTCCAGCCGGCGGGCCGCCGGCGCTACGACATAATCACCGCATGCCGCTGTACAAAGTCGCACTGCTCTCCTTCGTCGCGCTGGCGACGATGGTCAACCCACTCGCCGTCGCGCCGTCGTTCATCGCGTTGACGGATGGCGCGTCGCGCAAGACGCGCGCGAGCGTCGCGCTCGTCGCGGGCGTCTCGTGCATCGCCGTCCTCACCGTCTTTTTTCTGGCCGGCAACTACGTCTTCAACTTCTTCGGCATCACGGTGCCGGCGTTTCAGATCATGGGAGGAATCCTCTTTCTGACGAACGCGCTGCGCAGCCTGATCGCGGATGATCGCCGCGCGTTCAACATCGGCGGCGAGAAACGGATCGAGGACAGCGACGTCGAGAAGGCCGACATCGATCCGTCGTCGATCGCCATCGTCCCCATCGCCGTTCCGATGCTCTCCGGCCCCGGCGCGATCACCTCGGTCATGGTCCTCGTCAACCTCTATCCCGAAATCGAGCAGCGCCTCGCGGTCATCGTGGCCATCGTCGCCGTCGGCGTCGTTTCGTGGCTCGTGCTGCTTTCCGCGCTCCCGCTCTCGCGCATCATCGGCGACCGCGGCCGCGCCGTCTTCACCAAAATCATGTCGCTGCTCCTCGGCGCGATCGGCATTCAGTTCATCATCAACGGGCTCAAGCCGGTGATCATCGAGATGATGAAAGCGACTCCGTGAAAACGCTTTTCCTCGTCAATGCACGCTCAGGATCGAATCGCCGCCGCGATGCTGCTGGACTCATCGCGAAAACGTGCGATTGGGATCACGAGATCGTCGCCTGCGGATCGATCGACGATCTTGATGGCATCATCGCCTCGGCTGCGTCGCGCGGCGTGAAAGCGGTCTTCGCCGTCGGCGGCGACGGAACGATTCACGAAGTGGCCAAGCGGCTGATCGGCACCGACGTCGCGCTCGGCGTCGTCCCCACCGGTTCCGGCAACGGCTTCGCGCGCCACCTCGGGCTGCCGATGAATTTCCGGAAAGCGATTCGCGCATGCTGCGGATTGCGCGTCGAGATCATCGACACCGCCACGGTCAACGGCACGCCGTTCATCAACATGATGGGCATCGGCTTCGACGCCTGGATCGCGGACGCCTTCGCGCGCGCCGGCACGCGCGGGCTGATCACGTACGTGCGCGTGGCGCTGCGCGGCTTCGCGAGGTATGCAGCCGAGGAGTATGAGGTGACGGTGGATGGATCGATGACGCGGCATCGCGCGTTCGTCGCCGCAGTCGCGAACGCGAGCCAGTACGGCAACAACGCGCGCATCGCGCCGCTGGCGTCGATGCAGGACGGGATTCTCGACGTGACGTTGATCGAACAGAAGCCGTTCTTCCGTCTGCCGCTGATCGCGGCGCAACTATTCGCGGGCAACCTGCACCGCGCGCGCGGTGTAACGACATTGCGAGGACGCAACATCGTCATTCGACGCACCTCTGACGGAGCCGCGCATCTCGATGGCGAGCCGGTCACGCTGCCGTCGTCAGTGTCGATCGACATCGTGCCGCGGTCGCTGCGGGTGATCGTGCCGGATTCCGTGAAGATGATTTGAACCACAGAGGCACAGAGATCACAGAACTCTCCGTCCTCGCGCGTTCGTCCATCGAGAGTCCTTCTCCCCCGCGGTTTCTTGCGGGGGAGAAGGTGCCGAAGGCGGATGAGGCGGCGGCGCTTGGCAGGATTGAGCCTCGTAAAACGCCCCTCACCCGCACTTCGTGTCTCCCTCTCCCCGCAAAGAAGACGCGGGGAGAGGGACTCTCGATTGGAAAGATGCTTTGGTTGCGGCTACGCGGCGCTGTGATCTGATTGCTTTATGAAAAAACGCATCCTTTTTCTTTGCACCGGGAACGCTGCGCGGAGTCAGATGGCCGAGGGGCTGATGCGGGCGTTTCATGGAGATGCGGTGGATGTGGTGTCGGCCGGATCGCGGCCGGCGGGATGGGTGCATCCGCTGGCGATCGGCGCGCTCGCGGAGATCGGCATCGACATCCACGACGCGCAGTCGAAATCGGCGGAGCAGTTTCTCGATCAAACCTTCGACATCGTCGTCACCGTCTGCGATTCCGCCGCGCAGGACTGCCCGCTCTGGCCCGGCGCGAAGCGCATCGAGCATTGGCCGATCGAAGATCCGACATGGGGCGTCGGGAGTGGGGCGGAACGGTTCGCGGCGACGCGGGATGAGTTGGCGAGACGGATTGAAGAGTTGATGAGAAGCAGTGGATTAGTAGATTAGTGATTAGTAGATTAGGAAGGTCGGGTCTAAGAATCCTCCTCTAATCTACTAATCCACTAATCTACTAATCCACTAGCTTCACGGCGACAGTCTCTCCACCACCCAATCCTTCACATCGCTGCGCAGGCGATACCAGAAACGATCATGCAGACGATCGGCCCGTCCCTGCCAGAACTCAAACAGCAGCGGGATCACGCGATAGCCGCCCCAATGCGGGGGACGGGGAATGGGGACGTCTTTGTACGTCGTCGACAGCTCCTCGAAACGGGCGTCGAGCGCGCCGCGTCCGGCCAGCACGCGGCTCTGTTCCGACGCCCACGCGCCGAGCTGGCTGCCCCGAGGACGCGTGGCGAAATAGGCGTCCGACTCTTCTTCCGTCGTCCGCACCACTGCCCCTTCGATGCGCACCTGGCGCTCCAGCGATTGCCACCAGAACACCAGTGCCGCGCGCGGATTGTCGTGGATCTGCTTTGCCTTGCGGCTGCAATAGTTCGTGTAGAAAACGAAGCCGCGATGGTCGAACGACTTGAGCAGGCTCACGCGCGCCGACACCTCGCCTTCGAGCCCCGACGTGGCCACGGTCATGGCCTCGGGCATGCTGATGCCGGCGGCTTTCGCGGCTTCAAACCACCGCTCGAACTGCACGAACGGATCGGGATCGAGGTCAGTCTCCATCAACTGCGTCACAGAAATCTCCCCCGCGGAAGATATCGC
>Ga0207640_10000928_pt1 | contig 16436 bp, 20 predicted proteins | sample KBSCornC42_FD_184300 | JGI IMG/M metagenome (GOLD analysis project Ga0207640, IMG submission 184300) | Corn rhizosphere microbial communities from Kellogg Biological Station, Michigan, USA - KBS Corn C4-2 (SPAdes) (version 2) | ecosystem: Host-associated > Plants > Roots > Rhizosphere > Soil ... | reverse complement strand
AATCCCGCTGGTACGCGCATTGGGAATCCACCGGCCAGTTCCGCCCCGCGCGCGACACGGCGGAGCCCTTCACCATCGTCATCCCGCCGCCCAACGTCACCGGCTCGCTCCATATCGGCCACGCGCTCGACAATACGCTGCAGGATATCCTGGTCCGCCACGCGCGGCTGCAGGGGAAGGATGCGCTCTGGGTGGTCGGCACCGATCATGCCGGCATCGCCACGCAGATGGTGGTGGAGCGCAACCTCGCGAAGGATGGCATCGTCCGCGCCGATCTCGGCCGCGACGCCTTCATCGACAAGGTGTGGGAATGGAAGGCGGAGAGCGGCGGCCAGATCACGCAGCAGCTCCGCCGCCTCGGCGCCTCGTGCGATTGGGCGAATGAGCGCTTCACGATGGACGAGGGCTTCAGCCGCGCCGTCCTCCACGTCTTCGTCGAGCTGTACCGCCAGGGCCTGCTCTATCGCGACAAGCGCCTGGTCAATTGGGATCCGCATTTCCGCACCGCCATCTCCGATCTTGAGGTCGAGACGAAAGAGCGCAACGGCCAGTTCTGGCACCTGACCTATCCGCTCGCGGACGGCTCCGGTGCGATCTCGGTCGCGACCACGCGCCCCGAAACCATGCTCGCCGACATGGCCGTCGCGGTGAATCCTGAGGATGATCGCTACAAGGCGCTGATCGGGCGTCAGGTGCGCCTGCCCATCACCGGCCGCCTGATCCTCATCGTTGCCGATGCACATGCCGATCCGGAACTGGGCTCGGGCGCGGTCAAGATCACCCCCGGCCACGACTTCAACGATTTTGAGGTGGGCCGACGAGCAGGCTTCAAGCCCGCCGAAATGCTCAACATGCTCGATGCCGACGCGCGGGTCTGCCAGACCGGCGACGGCCTGATCCCCGCTGATCTGCTCGGCCTCGACCGGTTCGAGGCGCGCGACATGGTGGTCAAATTGCTCGAGGAAGCCGGCGCGCTCGAAAAGGTCGAGGATCGCGTGATCCAGACCCCGTATGGCGATCGCTCGGGCGTGGTGATCGAGCCCTGGCTGACCGACCAATGGTATGTCGACGCCGCGACTTTGGCGAAGCCTGCTTTGGAGGCGGTCCGCTCCGGCGACATCCGCGTCGTCCCCGAAACCTGGAAGAAGACCTGGTACAATTGGCTCGAGAATATCCAGCCCTGGTGCGTCAGCCGCCAACTCTGGTGGGGCCACCAGATCCCCGCCTGGTATGACGAAGACGGCCAGGTCTACGTCGCCGAAACCGAATCCGAAGCGCAGTCGCTTGCCGGCAACAAGCCGCTCACGCGCGACACCGACGTCCTCGACACCTGGTTTTCGTCAGCGCTGTGGCCCTTCGCCACCCTCGGCTGGCCGGAAGACGATAAAGCCCTCTCCCCTGGTGGGAGAGGGTTGGGAGAGGGGGCCTCACCAAATTCTCTCCTCGCCCGCCATTACCCCAACGACGTCCTAATCTCCGGCTTCGACATCCTCTTCTTCTGGGATGCGCGCATGGCGATGCAGGGCCTGCATTTCATGGGCGAGCGCCCGTGGAAGACGCTCTACCTTCACGGCCTCGTCCGCGACGCGCACGGGCAGAAGATGTCCAAGTCCAAGGGCAACACCGTCGATCCGCTCGGCCTGATCGACAAATATGGCGCCGACGCCTTGCCTTCACGATGGCCGCGATGGAAAGCCAGGGCCGCGACATCAAGCTCGATGAAAAGCGCGTCGAGGGCTATCGCAATTTCGCGACCAAGCTCTGGAACGCCGCCCGCTTCGCCCAATCGAACGGCATCGGCGGCTCGACCACTTTGGATCCCCCCAAGGCGGAGTTGGCGGTAAACCGCTGGATCATCGGCCAGACGATCAAGACCGTCCAGGCCCTCGACCTCGCACTGGCCGACCTCCGCTTCGACGAGAGCGCCAACACCGTCTACCACTTCGTCTGGGCGAGCTTCTGCGACTGGTACCTGGAGCTGATCAAACCCATTCTTTCTCCCCTCCCTGCCCAGGGAGGGGATCAAGGGGTGGGTGCGAGCGGCGAAGCCGCGAGCTCCTCCGCTGCTCCTGAAGGAGAAAGCCCCTCGGCCGGCGTCACCCACCCCAACCCCTCCCTTGGAAGGGAGGGGCTTGAAGCCGCCGAAACCCGCGCCGTCGCCGGCTGGGTGCTCGACCAGATCCTGGCCATGCTCCACCCGTTCATGCCCTTCATCACCGAAGAGCTGTGGCACGCACTGGCCGACCGCAAGGACGACCTGATCGTCGGCCACTGGCCGATGGCCGACGCCCGCGCGATCGATCCGGAGGCCTCCGCCGAAGTCGAATGGCTGATCAAGCTGGTCAGCGAAATCCGCGCCGCGCGCAGCGAGCTCAACGTACCCCCAGGCGCCCGCCTCAATCTGTTCGTTGCCGACGCCTCGGCCGAAACCGCCGCGCGCCTCGATCGCCAGCACGGCGTATTGTCGCGCCTCGCCCGCCTGGACTCGATCCAGCTCGCGCCCTTCGCGGGCAAGGGTGCCGCGCAGGTGGTCGTCGACGAAGCGACCTTCGCCTTGCCGCTGGAAGGCGTGATCGATCTCGACGCCGAACGCGCCCGCCTCACCAAGGGCGCCGAAGCCGCCGAGAAGGAACGCGACAGCCTCGCCGGCCGTCTCGCCAACCCGAGCTTCGTCGAACGCGCCAAGCCCGAAGCCGTCGCCAAGGCCCGCGAGGACCACGACGCCAAGGCCGCCGAAGCCGAACGCCTGCGGGCAGCACTGGCCAGGCTGGGATGAATATCCAACCGTCATCCCAGCGAAAGCTGGGATCTCAGGAGGATGGGGGCTTGCCTCGCGGCACGAGATCCCAGCTTACGCTGGGATGACGGAGATCGCGCCCCTCACCGCCGCCGAAGCAGGGTCCGCCGCCGCCCTATGGGAAGCGTCCGGCCTGGTCAGATCCTGGAACGACCCCCATGCCGACATCGCCGCCGCGCTCGCCTGCCCGACCTCGACCATCCTCGCCGCGCGCGATGGCGGCCGGATCATCGGCACGGTCATGGCCGGCTATGACGGCCATCGCGGCTGGCTCTATTATGTCGCCTGCGCCGCCGACCGGCGCGGCACCGGCCTCGGCCGCGCTTTGGTCGAGGCGGCCGAGCAATGGCTCGCCGCACAGGGCGCGCGCGTGATCCGGTTGATGGTGCGGGCCGAGAACGAGGCCGTCACCGGCTTCTACCAAGCGCTCGGCTATGAGGATGGGGAGATGATCGTGATGGGCAAGCGCCTCTCGATCCTTCCCCGCCAGGGGGAGGTGGCGCCGCAGGCGACGGAGGGGGAGGATGGCAATGCAGCCTGAAGGCCTCGCCAGCCGCCGACCCGAGGCGACTAGCTCAGCCCCCGCATTGCTGCGGCAGCGTGATCGGCCCCGCGCCCTTCACCGCCCAGGCGCCGCCGATATTATAGGCGCGGCCCTGCTTGAGGCCGGCCAGCGTATGGCAGCCGATCGACGCCGCGAACGCCTCGATCGGGACATTCTTGGCCTGCGCCACCTGGGTATAGCCCTGGCGGCGCTTGATGTTGATCGCCTCGACCTTGGCTTTGAGCCCGGGCGATGGCGCGCGCGCAAAGCCCATATAGCCGTCAGCCTGCTCGCCGACCGTGCCGGCACTCAGCGCGGCCTCGACCTCGCTGTCCATCTGCGCGGCGGCAGGCACCGCAGCCAGCAGCGAAAGCCCGGTCAGGGCGGCGATCAGAAAGGGTGCGCGCTTGCTCATTTGGGGAACAGGTCCGGATTGTTGGCAATGAAGTCCTCGGCATCCTTCTTCAGGCTGACGACGACCTCCTGCTTCACGTTGATGTTCAGGTTGATCTCGATCGGCTTGTCCGGCGCCTTCACCGTCACGCAACCGCCCAAGGCCAGACCCAGGCAAGGGATAAGCCACTTCATGGACAAAGGGCTCGCACCCGAAGGGCTCATCGTCAAGCATAGCGTCTTCATCGCATGGTTCCGCTTTCCTTGGTCTGAACGGCCGGTTCACCCGGCGTAGCCGATGGGGGAGGAGGCGCGGGCTGCGCCTGATTGAGCAACAGGCGCGGATCCATATAAGCGCGCGCCGACCCGACCAGCCCACGGAAGGGCGCGCGGATCTGAATATTGAACCGGAAGGGCAGGTTGCGGATCAGCCGCGTGATCAGGCTCTGCTCGGGCGTCGCCTCGCGCACGCCGGTGAAACGCACGCGGCTCACCATCTCGCCGTCGAGCCGCCCATCGAGACTGATGTCCAGGCTGGAATAACGGATCGCCTTGAGCGCATCGAAAGCCAGCTTGCCCATCGTGCCGAGTTCCGCATTGCTAAGCTCGCCCACATAAGCGAGCGTCCCGCCGCCTTTGCGCGCGACGATCTGCCCCGCCTCGATCCGGCCGCCGCTCTGATCGAAGATCATCGGCAGCACACCGTCGAAAACGCCGGTGGCGGAGATGTTGGGAAAATCGAGCTGCTGCACGAAAGCCGCAGCGTCCAGGCCGTCGATGCGGAAGGTGAGGTGCCGCTCCGCTTCCGCGCCGAAATCCAGCACGGTCGGATCGAGCCTGAGCGTGCCGCCCGCGAATGGCCAGCTTGCATCCTCCACTTTGACCCGGCTTTGGCCGGTCAGCTGATAATGGACCACGCCATTGGCGACCTGCACGCCAGGATTGATCTCGGCGATCACCGCTTCCTGGTCCGGTGCGCTGACCAGCCCCAGTAGATCGGTGAAATGCAGCTGGCCCTTGATCCCCGTCACGGGGCCGAAAGCGGCCGCGAGGTCGATCCGGTCGGTGCCGAAAGTGCCGCTGCTGGTCACGGCTTTCGGGCCCCAATCGATCCGGCCGTCGCCCGAAACCGTGCCCGCGACATTGGCGATCACGCCCAGCGTCAACGGCGTCAGTTTCTCGGGCTGCAGCCCCTTGGGCGTGAAGCTGATGCCTTTGACGTCGAGCAGCGCATGACCCGCACCAGAAGACAGATCATGCTCGACGCTGACTGCGGCGACCTCCGTTTTGCTGGAAGGTTCGCGCAGGATGGCGGTGGCGCGGATCGCGTTGTTTTTCAACTCGAGCGAAGCATTGTCGGTCGAAAGCGGATTGAATCGTGCTGCGGCCGCGGCGTCGCTGACCCGCGAATCGCCCTTCAAATGCAGCAATCCGCCGGTCAGGCTCCACGCACCGCCCGCTTCGGCGATATTGAGCGGCACGTTGGCGATCGCGCCTGACGCGCCGCCAAACTTTCCCGCGACGCCCTTACTGTCGAACCGGCCGTCGAGACGGGCGATCGCGAAATGCGTCTGCCGGTCGGACGCACCCAAAGCCGCATCTGCACCGCCGACAGTGAAGCCCGCCTCCGTCACCCCGAACTGCGCCGCGCTCAATATTATCGGCGCGCCATCTTTGGTTCGGCCAACCAGTCGTACCGGCCCGCTACGCGCGTCGATCCGCATCAGGCCGTCTGACTGCGTCACGATCGGGCGGCCGCAGACCGAGAGGCGCGTGCCGTCGAAGCTGAAGCTGGCGAGCTGCAATTGCCGAAAACTCACCGGTTGGCAGCCCCGGTCCACGACCAATGCGCCTTCGGCCGTCGCTACGCCATGGATCGGCACTGTCAGCCCGCTGACGAATCCGCCGCTGACCGGCCCATCGACCTGCAAGATTGTATCGAAGCGCACGCGCCGCCCATCCCAGGCAAAGCGCAAGGGCGTCGCGCCAAGCCGGGCCGCGCCAGTCCGATAATCGGAAAGCCGTGCCGTCCCGCTCAGTGGAGCACCCGGCGCGGCCTGTCGCAGCTGGATCTCCATCGCCGGCAGCGCGCCGCCGCCGGTCGATATGTCTGCGTCCGCTCGCCAGCCTTGCGCGGCCCAGCTGATTCCACCCTGCGCGATCACCCGTATCCGGCCGCCGGTCGCATCGGCGAAGTCGATCTTCCGAACCTGGAAATCCGCCTGTGTGCCGTGCAGCATCGCGGTCAGATCGGCGACGGCATCGGCCCTCGCCAGCGCCCGCGCCGCAGCTTCGATCGCCCGCCTGCCTACCGGTCCCAAGGGCGTTCCTGCCAGCATTCCAGCCGATTGCGCGACGCGCCGGGCGGCCTCGGGCAATGACAGCGACTTCACGCCAAGATGGGCGGTCGCGGAAAGATCTCCGATCCGGCCCGAGGCGCTGATCGGTCCGCGCACGCCGGCGAAACGCGCAGGCCCCGCCTGCCCGCCAAAACCATCGAGGGTGGCGTCCAGATCGACTTTTTCGAAGACCTGGTCGGATGACAGCGCGATCTGCGCGTTGCCGGCTCCCAGTCGCAAGGCCGTACAGCTGGTCTGCCCGATCCGTGCCGGTCCTTCCGCTTGCGGTCTCCCCGCGATCGCGCCGACCTTCAATGTCGCCGCCACCGCGCTCAATTTGCACGAGGCCAGGCGCAGGGCCGGTGCCTCCACCCGTGCACGCCCGCGGAACCGAAGCTGCGGATTGCCCGTGCCCTCGATCCTCGCCCAGATCGCGCCGTTGGGCGTCGCCAGGGCAAGCTGAACGTCGTGCAGGCTCAATGTCAGATCGGGCAATTTGCTTTGCCCACCGGTCGATCGGGGCATCAGCCGGTCGATCGCGCCAAGGCTTAGCCCCTCACGGTCGAGCCGGGCCCTCAGACGCACGCCGTCGACGCGGACAGCGCGCACGGTGGGCCCGCTCCAGCCATAGCCGAGTTCCACATCGATCCGCCGCGCGATCAGGTCGGGGGCTGCTGGATCTCCGATCCGCACATTCTCCATTCGCTCACGAAGCGGCCCGATCTTCGTCAACCGGTAGGACGCGGGTACGTGCGCTGCCGCCAGCCTCCGTTCGACCATCCCGGTCGCAATGCGGAAACGCAGGATCCAGGCGGCCATCAGGGCGAGCAGCAACAGCCCGGCGATCACCAGGATCGCGGCAGCGACGGGGCGTCGTCTCATGAGCGCCCGATAGTCCGGTTAGCCTGAACCACAGCCCATTTAGGCAAAAGTCGGCAACCAGGAAAAGTCAGGAGCGGCGCGCCGCCCCAATCGTTATGCTCACCCACGGATGGAGAGCGGGCGATGCTCGAACATGTTCCACAATGGTTGGGGGCGATGCTTCGCGGCGTACGCGCCGGCCATTCCAAGCTGGTAATCGTCAATCCCGACCTCGATGTCGGGTCGGAAAGCCTTGAGCTCGAAAGCCCGGCTTTCGCTTATGGTGCGCGGCTGCCGGAACGCTTCAGCGCGGATGGGGAGGGCGTCTCGCCGCCCTTGCTGTGGCGCAATCCGCCTGAGGGCACCGCTTGCTTTGCGCTGATTGTCGAGGATCCCGACGCCCCCGCGCCTTACCCGTTCGTTCATGCGGTCGTGTGGAACATTCCCCCCGACGTGCGCCGCCTGGCGGAAGGCGCGATCGCGCCCGATGGAAAGGGCAGGATCGGCGGGGATGTGGGCCGTAACAGCTTCTATACCGAAGGCTGGCTTCCGCCCGATCCGCCGACCGGCCATGGCAATCACGATTATGTGTTTCAGCTCTTCGCGCTGAAGGACGTGCCGCCAATGGGCCCCAATCCGGGCCGGGACGAATTGGTTGCTGCGCTCGAGGGCCGCGTACTCGCGGCTGGCTTGCTGGTCGGCACTTACTCGCGCGGCGAGGAGGCTCCGGTCAGACGGGGAATGGCCGGATTGCGGCCAGCCACCTAGCGCGGCCACGCGTTGCGATAGCGGTCGCGATCTGTCCGGCATCGGGCGAGGTCGGCGTCGCCGTTGCGGATCGCACGCTCGGCCTCCGCGCTGTTCAGCCTATGATCCGCCTGGGACAGGAGCGGCGTCGGTCGGCACGGGTCTGGCTGCGTCGCTGCCGGCCTCGCTGGGGGTGGGGGCAGGAAAGAGGGCGAGGCGATCGGCTTCGATCCCTCGCACCCGGTCAGGACCAAGGCAATCAGCCCGACCGGCAGTGCTCGCAGCATAAGTGGTCACCTTGTCTTGCGCGGAAAGGATTTCGGGAAGCAGCCGGCCGAGTTCGGCATCGCGCGTGCCGTCCGCGGCTATGATGCGGTCGCGCGCATCCAATGCGGTCTGGGTAACCTTCTCATTTGCGGCGAGGATGACTGGCATCTGCTTCAACTGCCCATCGGCCAGCCCGCTCTGATAGCGTGCCTCGCCATAAGCGTTGATGAGCCGGTCCCCCAGATATGCAAAAAGCGCCGCGGCCAGAACGACCGCGGCGCTTATCATCAGCCTTCCGAACATGATTGCTCAACCCGTCATGCGATTGCCTGGCGCGTCACCAATCGCAACACGACATTAGCGACCGCGACCGCGCCCATGATAGCCGTAACCACGCTGTCCTGATCGATGTTGGCGGGCAGCAGCTTGAACGTTCCCAGCACGGCGAACAGGGTCGCAACCACGTTCACCCACACGGTACGGCTCTGCCACCAGTTTTTGGCGTCGGTCATGTCAGTCTCCTCGGGGTTGGCTCGGCCGGTCATCGGCCGGGCAGAACAGATCAGGCGATCACCTCAAGCCTGCGGTCGCCGCTCGCCCAGATCGCGTCGCGCACCGCGCGGGGCAGGATGATGCAGCCATGGCTGGCGGTGCCGGGATGCGCGATGCTGTCGCCATGGATGCGGAATTCGGATCGCCCGAAGGTTTCGTTATTCGAATCCGGAACCAGAACGAGGGTACAGGGGCCAGTGCTTGGGCTGTCCCGGCGGGCGATGACGGTCCAGAGTCCCTGCGGGATCGGGCCGACACCCACCGCCGCTTGCATCGCGGGATTGTTCTTGCCCCGCCCCGCGCCGCTGTAACCGCGCCAGCTCTTGCCCGCGCGCGTCAACAGCCCCGCGGACTGATCCCAGGTCCACATGATCGGTTCCTTCGATTTTTGAGACGGTCAGGCGGCCTTGCGTCGCGCTTTCACCCGGGCGACCACTTCGGCCGCCTTTTCGGGCGCGATCTCGATCGCGAGCAGCAGCGCGTCGAAGTTGCCCTTCACGTTGCGCAGCTCGTGGCGCAGCACCGAAAGCTTGGCATCGCATAATTGCCGCTCGGCGGCTTGCGCTTCCTCGAGCCGCTCGATCCGCGCCTGCAATTTCTCGACCAGCCCCATCGCAACCTCGTCGGTCTGGCGTCGCCGGCTTTTCCAATAATCGAGGATGGGGCGGATTCCGGCGCCGATTCCGCCGCCGCCCAGCGCCGCCCCGCACAAGGGCGCCCAGGCGGGAAATGTGTCGATCAGGGTCATGAATCCCCCAAAACCTGACCGCCCGATAGGGCGATCACTATCTTCCGATAAATGGATTTGCCCCGACGACCCACGCATTATGGAGGGCGAAGGAATCAACCATGAAGTTCGTGTCGCGTAGGAGTGAACCCGCGAGGGTTCCGGTGGCCCCGGCACGTGAAGGTGTCTCCGGCGTGCTGCGCGGTTGGGCTCAGTCCCTTTACGACCTAGCGCACGATCCGTCGCATTGCTCGCGCTGCGGCGTTTATCTGCCGGCGCGCGACCGTATCTGCCAACCGTGCGCGCGCGAGGCCGAGCGCTTCTCGGATTAGTCAGCGGCCACACGCGAGAAGGTTGGGAATAGCGGCAATGCTCAGCTGGTCCTGGTGACGCTGAGCATTCCGGTTGCAGGATAGCGTGCATTCACGATCGTGCCCGTGCCGTCCGTCACCGTATATTTGATCCAACCGCTCTCGACTTCATTCAGGCCGAAGCCTGTATAAGAGACGGCGGTCGCCCCCAGGCCATTATCGTCGAAGCCCAGCTTTCCGCTGGGATCGCCCTGGATCGTCAGGCTCTCGGTAAAGGGCGGCGTGCCGCCCGAGCGATCATATTGGATGATGCCATAGCCCTGGCCGGACAGATCGCCGCTAGCGCCCGAGACGTTGAACGCGATCCCGCCGCTTGGCGCGAAGTTCACCCAGCAGCTGAGCGGCCCGGAACTCATAGGCGGAGGAGGGGGTGAATAGGCGGTTGCGACCATCGCGATCCCGCTCACGACAGCCCTCCGCCGCTGACGATCCATTCATCGGTACCGACCTTCAGCAAGGTGCACAGTCCACGCGCCGCAAGCGTGCGGCTGCCCGTGGTGGATGTGCCCACCAGGCGCAGCGTCACGCCCGCGCCCTGCGTGATAATGATGTTCGAGGCGCTGTTGTTATAGACGGCGATCGTATCCCCGATCCCAAAAGCCGTGGTCGCATTTGGCGGCACGGTGATGCCGGCGTTGGTCGAAAGCCCCTGGCCCACATCGCCGAGCGCAATCTGATAGCTCGCACTCTTGGTGACGAGCGGGATCGCGCGATAACCGACCATGCGCGCGGTCCCGCCGCCGTCGATCACCGTCGATCCCGTGCCGAGATTGGTGACCGCCCCGGTCACGGCGCCGCCCGATTTGGGCAAAGGCGCGCTCGTCCCGGCCAGCCAGGTCGCGACTTGCGCCATCAAGGTGCGGATCGCGTCGTTGATGCCGCTCGCCGGGCAGCCTTCGCTGATGTTGATTCCGGCGATGTCTGAATTGTTCGCGGGCGTGACGTCCCAATCCGTCACGGCGGATTTGGCCATGCTCAGTCCTTTCATGTCGTGAAATTGTCAGGTTCGGTGGCCACTGCGCGCGTGCAGGGCGATCGGTCTCGCCGCCGCGCATGCCGGGCGAACGATCAGGAATATCTTCCGCGCAAGCGGTAAAGCCGTTTGAGTTTTGCGTTTTTGGGAATCAGGGTCTGCCCCCGCGCGGCGCTGATCTTCCGGGAGGGCGTCATCGTGGGATTACAGCGCGCCATAATCGACGGTCATATAGCCGTCCTGGATCGGGCCCAGCGCCCACGGGCGGAGGGCTGCTACCTCCTGCGCCATCACGCCGATGTGCGGAGTGTCGTCCCACAGGTAGCGATAATGATAGACACCCAGCCCGTCCTGAAGCGTTCCAAGCTTGCGAATGTCCCGCTTCGCCCGAACGTCGGATTTGAGCAAACTCGCGAAATTCGGGCTGCCGACGTAGCTGGACAGCGCCGACCCCGCGAGGCCGCTCAGCATCTGGCCGATATTTCCGCTCGTCGTCTCCGTGCTGTTGGTGCTCGTATTGCCATATTTGCCGGTCAGCCCGTTCACCAGGTTCGCGTAATTGTTGACCCCGGTATAGGGGATGGAGGCCGCTGCCTGCAGCGCGCTCATTGCCGGCGCCACGCCCGCATATTGCGCGTCGGCTAGCCCGCCGGTCAGCCCCAGCGCCTGCATGATCGACGCGACGCTGCCGTTGGCGGCGCCCAGCGCGGTCTGGTTGTCGGCATTGGTCTGGCTGCCGAGCGCCTGCGCGGCGGCAAGCTGTTGCTGCTGCGTCTGGTTGTAGAGGTTGCCCAGGCTGCTCGCCGCGTTCAGCGATCGGTCCTGCGCCGCATTATAGCCCGCGTCCGCTTGCGCGCCGATCTGCGTCATGCGGTTGAGCTCATTGTCGTAATCCTGGTAACGCAGCTTGTTCTCGGCATCGGCCAGATTGTGCGTCAGCACGTCCAGATAGGGGGTCGACAATCCCGCCCCCATTCCCGCCGCCGCGAAGCGCTGGTTGGCGGCCCTGGTCACCGCATCGTCCGATTGCTGCAGCATCGCGCCCAGATAGGGATTGCCGCTGTCCAGATATTTGCCGCCCAGCACGTCCCGGTAATAGCTCGCGCTACCCGGATTGGCGCTCTGGGCGGTCATGCCCTGCAACGCGCTGAGACCCGGGTTGCTGCCGCCTTGCGCCAGTGCCTTGAGCGCCGCGATCGACGGATCGTTCGCGCTGGCCTGTTGCAGGCTCTGATAGGTCGCGGCACCGGGCCCGCCACCATTGATGAGGTTGGCCGCCACATTCTGCGCGCCGCTGACGAAGCCGCTGCCGTTCGTGATCGAATTGGCCAGATTGTTGTACAGCCCATAAGCGCTGTGGCTCATCTGGTTCAGATCGGCCTGATTGTTGTCGAGAACCACCTGCGCGCTGGTCAGGCCCCGCGAGATATAGGGGGCATATTGGTCGAGCGGGGTCGAGCTCGTGCTGCTCTGCGTCTTGGTTTTGCTCGAAGAGAGTCCCATCGATCGTTTCCTTATTTGTGAGCTTGGCGGATGGCCGACAGCGGGCCGCTTCCGCGCCGGCAGGCGGACCGGATGCCTGAGCCGGCGATGCGAGAATGTGCTGTCCGAAGGGTTGCGCGGTGCCCGCGCGTCGATCCCCTTACGGATTTTTGCGGATGGCCAGCTGATGCGGTTCGAACCCGACAGGTCGCAGCGGGCGGGCCCAGCCCGGCCGGCTTTCGACCAGCCGCGCGTCCATCGCCTCTGCGAAAGCCGGCCGCCACCGCAAATAAGCGGTCCAATCGGCCATGCGTGTCTCCGCCGATCCTACGTGTCGGTGCGACGGTTTGACCGGCTCGGTCTTTGCCGCACCTGTCGCTACAATCGGGTCCGCAAAGCGATCAGCGGGACCGCAATCAGCGATCCCCCCAGGATCCACGGCCATTTACGCGACGGTGCGAGTGTTATTGCCGCGATCGCGCCCAGATCCAGCGCAATATAGGCGCCGATCAGGATAACGACACGGCTGACTCCTGCCGGATCTTCCAGCGTCGCTCCGGCGGCGGCGAGAGCAAGGATTGCGAACGCCATCATTCCGACCAGGCCGAGTGCGATCGAAGAGCGCATCATGATTGATACGGACAGCGTGATAAATGGTGAAATCTGCCTCTTTTCCAATCCCACTCCCTGCCGGCCTCCTTCCGGCCAGAATTCAGTCGCACCGAGCATAATAACCCTCTTTGATCTGCTTTTGTCCAGCTTTGGTATCGCCATAAGGCGGGCCCCGAAACGGGCTTCCCTCCCCCTTTTGCCGCGGCACCGGTCCGTCCCGTGAGCGCCTCCAGCGCCTCGGCCGCGCCGGCACCCCGAAGTAGGGTCTCCAGGGAAAGGCCAAGGGCGCGGCCCGTCGCCCCATAATTGCGATTTCCCGCAGGCTCGCCCAACCGACCTGCCCACTGTCCGCCAGGCGCGACATTGCCAATCGGTGTTTTCCTTAAGGTGAGGTTGCGGACGCAGCACGACGCACCCGCCGCGGCGTTCGGGCAGGGCAGGTTTGTGCAATGTGCGGTTAGTGCTTAGAGCATTTTACGCACCGCTAGCTGGTGCGGTTCGAACCCGACAGGCCGCAGCGCGCGGGCCCAGCCCGGCCGGCTTTCGACCACGATCCCCAGCGCCCCGATCGCGCGGCCCCAGGCTTCCACCCGCGGGATGATCAGGTCGCGCACGTCGCCTATGTCGCCGGCCGCGACCAGCCCGTGCACATCATAGGCACCGGTCGGATAATTGCGGATTTCGGTGACGGCGGCGGCATGATCGCTTCGCCAGAATTGCGCGTTGCCCGCCAGGATGCGCGCATCCAGCCATTCGAGCGTGTGCAACCGCCTATCCATCGCCGCCGCGAACACCGGCCGCCATTCGAGGTAGCCGGTCCAGTCGCTCATGTTTGTCCTCGCTCGATCAAGGCGGGCTTGCAGGCGGGAATATACTCCCGCCAGGTCTTTAGCTGGTTAGCTCTGCCAGGCAGCGGCTATCCTCGACCCTGGCATTGCGCACGAATTTCTCGAAGACCGCCATATCGTGGTGGAGGCGGTCTCGCTGGGTGACCATCCAGATCTTGTAAAAGATTGCCGGCTGGCTCGGCTTTCCGTCCCAAACCCCTGCATATCCCACAAGATTTACTCTCAAGCCGTAACGGTCATCCGGGCGCATGCAGAAGAAGGACGGCATACCCGAAACCCGTAAGCCGTTTCGCTTCATCGACTTGGCTCTGGAGGTTTTGCCACACTCGGCTTCCGTATAATCTTTGAGGCTATCATCGCCGGAATTCGCGTCCTGCCAGATGCCGATCCTGTTGATTTTCGGTCCCTCTGCCTTGCAATTGCGGAGGGCGTCTATGTCGAAAGAAATGCCGTGCGTGGCGTGCCAGGTCGGACTCGACGCAGAGCAAACGGTCCGGCCATTCGGAACGGTCACCCGCATGCATATTTCCGGGATATGGACGACGCGCGCGTCCGTCTGCATGCTGGTCAAAGCTATCAGACCGCTTGTCGCCAGTATCTTGCTGCGAGCGAGAAAACCGGCCGATCGCATTCCCCGTGCGCCCCTTCCGCAAACCGGCTGCGGCGACCATCGGGTCAAGTGCGGCCTGGATCAATATCGGCCAACATGATCCCCTTTTGTTCCGATGTCCAGTGGCGAACGGAGGATCAGCATCCCGAAGCGAACCAGAATGGCAGGCGCTTCCGGACACTGTCGATCGTCTTCCGCGATTTGGACATCCAGTCCGGATCGCCATGCGATTCTGTTTTCTGCGTATTGTACGGGCCGCGTTTGTCGATCGCGCCAGCGGCACGCTGATTATCTGCCGCCAGCCGCTGCAGGAAAAGATCGGCATCGCTGCCGACCCCGTCGATGCGCTTGCCCCATTGGCGGCCCCAATTTTGCCAGGCTGATGCCGGCGAGGAATAGGTGACACCGTCCACGCCGTTGGGGGTTGCGCCAAAGACGTTGTTTTGCGTCCGTGCCATGCGGCTTTGCCCCCAGCTGCCCTCATTGGCTGCCAGGCCGAGTGGTAAGGTGACATCGGCCCCGTGCGCCGCGGCAACATGTAAGGCGGGGAGGTAGTTGGCCGCGAAGAACCGACTGAACTTCGGTCCCACGCAAACCGGTCGTGTGCTGTTGGCGAACATGCCGCCTTTGGCCGGGCGCATCCACGCGGTCTGCCGAAAGAGTTGGTTGGGATCCACGCCCACCGCACCGGCCAGCCTGGCATCGACAGGGGCGGTTCCGCCATTGCCCGGATCGCGCAGAAAGATGCTCATATGCCCTCCTCGAATGGCTTCAAACCACGGCGCCGGCGGCGTCCTTCCACACCCCGCTCGCATGCCGCCACACCGGCTTGCCCAGCGTCGTGTCGTAATACATCTGCCCGGTGACGGCCTTCACCGGCCGCTCGGCTGTAGTCCCGCATCCCGCCAGCCGTCGGATCAGCCCGTTGGCGGCATCGCGCGCCTTGCGGTTCCACTCCGCCTGGCTCGGCTCATTGTCCCTGATCAGCAGGCTCATGGCCGCCCTCCCGCCACCGCGTCCGCGTCATAGCCCTGCGCGTAGGTCCAGCCCGTCCCCGCGGGGATGCTGAGCGTGACGCGAGTCAGGTTCCAATTCTCGCGGCATCGGAACAGGCCGTTGGGCTGCGCCTGCGCATAGCGCGTCTCCGTCATCGCATTACCGGGCCGGTTCGCTCCGGCCACCGCGACCGCCGCACCGGCCGCGTCCGTCAGCGGGCGGATGCTCCGGATCCGGCTGCGCGCGCCCGGCGCCAGCTCGCGCGTCGCATCCGCGATCGTCGCCGCCATGTTCGGACCGGACAGCGTCCCCAGCCGGTGCGCGCCGTCGAACAGCATCGCGCTCGGCACGCCGCCGCGCAGCGCGGCCCCGTCCAGCACCAGCCCGCTTGTGTCGATCGAGGCGTAGATCGCATCCACATCCTCCACGCTCGATGCCAGCGACAGCGCCGGAAACAGCGTTTCGCTGGACAGCGCCGCCGTCGTCCACCGCCCTTCGGCATAATTGTAGAGGAAGACGCTGGTCGCGGGGTCCGCCGACGGCACCGCGACCATGTAGAGCGCGCGCGTCGGGTCCACCACCGCGCTCATCGCGCCATAATAACCGCGGTCGATCAGCGATCGGAACGTGCGGTCGACCTTCTCGTCGCCGATCGCCTGCACGCTCGTGCCGTCGCACGTCATGAACCCGCGATTCGACCAGAAGAAGCTCAGCTTGCCCCAGCTCGCCAGGCTCTTGGGTGCGGCGCATCCGGCGTCGGTGACGATCTCGTCGAACTGCCAGACCGTGTCGTCGGCGGTATAGGTCATGCGCAGGATCCGGTCTTCCTGGAACACCAGCCCATATTCGCCGCCGACGATGCCGGTGACGTCGCCGCCGCCGGGCATGTCATATTGGCCGGCCTGCGACGCGCCGCCCGGCGTCCAGTTTGCGGAATTGCCATTGTCGGACCAGGCGACGCGCAGCCCGCTGCCCCCGGCATAGCCCGCCACCACAAAGCCGCGCACCACGCCCAGAAAGCGCGCGGTCGGCGGGCTCCCGCCCAGATTGGTCATCACGCTTGGGGACGCAGGGTCGAACCGCTTGATCGGGTCGGTGCCGTTCGTCGCCAGCATATAGGCGCCATAGGGGCAGAAACGCATGCCCAGGTCGCGCGTCCCCGCCATCCCGCTCGCGACGCTGGCATAGCCCGCGCTCGAATAGGTGTAGATGTTGGTCGCCGTCGCCGCGAACAGATAGGGCGTATCGGCATGGCGATATCCGCCTGCGCCGATACAGCGCGCCGCCAGCGTCCCGTTCTTCATCGGCGCAAAGCCC
>Ga0207640_10000911_pt1 | contig 16597 bp, 11 predicted proteins | sample KBSCornC42_FD_184300 | JGI IMG/M metagenome (GOLD analysis project Ga0207640, IMG submission 184300) | Corn rhizosphere microbial communities from Kellogg Biological Station, Michigan, USA - KBS Corn C4-2 (SPAdes) (version 2) | ecosystem: Host-associated > Plants > Roots > Rhizosphere > Soil ... | reverse complement strand
CACCCGCCACCTCGGACCAGTGATGCAGCGCGTGGGGCACCGCGCCGACGCCGAATTCCTCCAGCCCATGGAGCAGGATGCCGCCGCCGACCCAGGCCATCGCCGCCACGCCGATATGCGACAGCGCGGTGAGCAGCACCGGCATTGCCGTCACCAGCCCGCGCCCGAACACCGCGACACCGCCCGATCCGCCATTCCGGCTGAGGTGCAGGCCGATATCGTCCATCTTCACGATCAGCGCGACCACGCCGTAGACGCCGATGGTGATCGCGAACGCCACCAGCACCAGCGCGCCCGCGCGCGTCACGAAGGACATGTCGGCGGGCAGCTGCGCCAGCGCGATCACCATGATCTCGGCCGAGAGGATCAGATCGGTGCGGATCGCGCCGAGCACCTGGCGCTTCTCCAGCGCCTTGGCGTCGGTGATCTCGGCCACCGCGTCGGCATCGTGCGTCCCGGTCAGCGCCTCGAGGATCTTCTCCGCCGCCTCGAACGAGAGATAGGTGCCGCCCAGCATCAGGATCGGAGTCAGCGCCCAGGGCGCGAAGGCGCTGAGCAAGAGCGCGAGCGGCAGGATCACGATCAGCTTGTTGGCGATCGAGCCCAGCGCGATCTTGCCGATGATCGGCAGCTCGCGATCGGGGGTGAGCCCCACGACATAGCGCGGCGTGACCGCGGTATCGTCGATCACCACGCCGGCGGCCTTCACCCCCGCGCGGCCGGCGGCGGCGCCCACGTCGTCCAGTGACGCCGCCGCCAGTTTCGCCAGCGCCGCGATGTCGTCCAGCAATGCGACCAGGCCACCCGCCATCAAATCCCCCTCATGTTTCGCCCGGGCTAGCCGAGATGAAGCGGAAATGCACGCGGATGGCCGAGGCTCCGCCTCAATTCGGCAGATCGATCGCCTTCTCGATCTTGAACTGCACCGACGCCCCCGCCGCACCGCTGCCCGGCTGGCCGCCGCCGACAGTGGCACGATAGGTGCCGGCGAGCACCCGGTGCTGCCCTTCCACCGTCACCGTGCTGAGATCGCGCGGCGACAGGGTGAAGGTGATCTTCCGCGCCTCGCCGGGCTTGAGCGACACGCGCTGGAAGCCGCGCAGCGCCACCTTGGGCGCGCCGGGATCCTCGGGGAAGTTGAGGTAGAGCTGCGCCACCTCGTCCCCTGCCCGCGCACCGGTGTTGCGCAGCTCGGCGGTGACCGTCAGCCCCGCCTCGGCCTTCTCCACCACCGGCGCGCCATAGGCGAAGCTGGTGTAGCTGAGGCCGTAGCCGAACGGATAGACCGGCGTGCCGGTGAAGTAGCGATAGGTCCGCCCTTTCATGCCGTAATCGCCGAAGGGCGGCAGGTCATCGACGCTGCGGTAGAAGGTCAGCGGCAGGCGGCCCGAGGGGCTGGTCTTGCCCGACAGGACGTTGGCGATCGCGCTGCCGCCCACCTCGCCCGGATACCAGGCCTCCAGGATCGCGGCGGCGTTGTCCTTGGCCCAGCTCAGGTTGATCGGGCTGCCGTTCATCGCAACGACTACCAGCGGCTTGCCGGTCGCCTTGGCCGCATCGAGCAGCGCCTGCTGGTCGGGAAGCAGATCGAGGCTGGTCTTGTCGCCGCCCTTGAAGCCGGGGACCTGGATCGGCGATTCCTCGGCCTCGAGGTCGGAGGTGATGCCCACCACCGCGACCAGCACGTCGGCCTTGGCGGCGGCCGCCTTCATCGCGGCGACCGGATCGGCGCTGATCCGCTTCCACACGAGATCGATGCCCGAGAGCACATGCTCGTCGGTGCGCACCTCGATCGGGTAGCGCTTGCCCTTGACCAGCTGCACCTCGCGCATCGTCGGCAGGCTGCCCCAGCCGGACTTGGTGAGGTCGACGAATGGCTTGCCGTCGAAGGTCATCGCGCCGCCGAAGCCGGTCAGGCCCAGCCGATAGGTGCCGGTTTCGGGCGGCACGAGGAAGCCGGTCCAGATCGTGCGGTGATGTTCGGAAACGGTCGGCAGATCGAGGCTGCGCGCCGAGACATCGGCCTCAACGCGGGTCACCACCGGCGTGTCGGCGAACTGCATCTTGGCGACGGCATCGCGGAAGGTGCCGGGGGCGAACTCGGCGGGCGCCGGCGTCGTCGGGTTGAAGTAGCGCGCAAGCAGGCCCGGCTTGCCGCTGGGGGTGCGCAACGCCGAGCCGGGGACGCGGTCGCCATCGGTCACCGAGGCGCCGAACGGCGCATAGCTCACATTGGCGCGCGGGAAGGCGCGGCGCAGGCCCTCGACCACCGAGACAGGCTGCCCCGACAGCGACGAGGAATAATTTCCGCGCAGCACCCGCGTCGCGTCGCCGAGCGGGCCGATCACGGCGATGCGGCTGCCGCGCTTGAGCGGCAACAGCCCGTCATTCTTGAGCAGCACCAGGCTCTTCTCGGCCGCGTCGAGCGCCAGCGCGCGGTGCGCCGGTGCGCCGACATCGCCCGGCTTGCCGCTGGTGGTGCGGATGCCCGGCAGGTCGCCGTTGCGCAGGCGGGCGGAAAACAGCCGCACCAGCGTCCGGTCGATCTCGGCTTGCGTGATCAGCCCCTTGGCGAGCGCATCGCGGTACCGGTCGCCCAGCCCCGCCGTATCGGTAAGCGTCGCGCCGTTGCACTCGTTGTCGACCCCCGCGCGGATCGCCGCCGCCACCGCGGTCGGGCCGTCGGGCGCGTAATGATGGTTGTCGCTGATGTCCTTCACCGCGTCGCAATCGGAGACGACATAGCCCTTGAAGCCCCAGGCGCCGCGCAGATGCTCCTTGAGCAGTTCGTCGCTGGCGCAGGCGGGCTGGCCGTCGATGCGGTTATAGGCGCACATCACCGATCCCGCCTTGCCCTCGACGATCGCGGCGCGGAACGCCGGCAGATAGGTATCCTCCAGATCGTGGCGCGAGACGAACACGTTCGCCGCGTGCCGGGTCGATTCCGGGCCGCTATGGACGGCGAAATGCTTGGGGGTGGCGATCACGTTGGGCAGGTCCGGATTGGGGCCCTGCATGCCCTGGATGAAGGCGACGCCGATCTTCGCGGTAAGGAACGGATCCTCGCCGTACGTCTCCTGCCCCCGCCCCCAGCGCGGATCGCGGAAGATGTTGATGTTGGGCGACCAGGTATCGAGCGCGGTGCCGATCCGCCCCATCCGCCCGGTCTCGCGGGCGAGCGCATGGAGCCCCTGCACCTCGCTGCTGATCGCCGCGGCGACATCATGGACCAAAGGCGCATCGAAGCTGGCGGCAAGGCCGACCGGCTCGGGGAAGTTGGTGGTCGGCAGCGTGCCGAGCGCGCCGTGGAGCGATTCGGTCCACCAATTGTAGCGGGGGATGTTCAGCCGCGGGATCGCCGGCGCGACGTTGAGCAGCTGGGCGAACTTCTCCTCCGGGGTCAGCTGCGCGACGATCGCCGCCGCCTTGGCGTCGGCCTCGGCGCGCGGATCGGCCGCGGTCTGGGCAAGTGCGGGCAGCGGCAGGAGCGCGGCGGCCAGCAGCGCGGCGCGGAAGGTGCGATTCATGTGGTTTCCCCTTTGCGGTCGATCAGACCGGTTGCAGCCCGTGTTCGTGAATCTTGCGGATCAGGTCGCGGTGGCGCGGCAGCCCGGCGCAGAGCCGTTCGGTCTGCGCGGCATTCTCGCGCATAGCCCGCTCGGCGAGCCGCTGGTCGCCGCTCAGGGCCTCGGGCTCCACTTCGCTGCGGAAGCCCATGCCGTAGAGGACATATTGGTAGCTGGCGGGCGGGAAGACCTCCTCCACCCGATCGAACTCGTCATGGAACCAGGGCGGCTGGTAGCGCCACAGGGTGAGCAGCTCCTGGAGCCGCTCGGGGATCGTCTCGGGCAGCAGATTGTCGCGCCAGAAGGCGGTGTCGGTCCGCTTGGTCAGCACGTAATGGAGCTTGAGGAAGTCGATGATCCGGCCCCAGCGATAGAGCGTGGTGGCGTTGAAGCGCTTGGCGACCACGTCCATCACCTCGCGCACCGCCGGCATCTGCTCGGCGATCAGCTTGGCGGAAAGCTCGATCAGCACGATCGCCGAGGCCTCCAGCGGCTCGAGGAAGCCCGCGGCGAGGCCGACCGCGACGACATTGTTCTTCCAGAAGAGCTCGCGGTGGCCCGAGCGGATCGGGATGCGGCGCACGGCCACGTCGGCACCGGCGGGGCCAAGATAGGCGCGCAAGGTCGCCTCGGCCTGGTCGTCGCTGGTGTGGGCCGTGGAATAGACATAGCCGGTGCCCCGCCGCGTCGGCAGGCCGATGTCCCAGATCCAGCCCGATCCTTGCGCCGTCGACAGCGTGTGCGTGGCGATCGGGGCGTTCTCTTCCGGGTAAGGGATCTGCGCCGCGAGCGCGGCATCGCAGAACAGCACGTCGCCGCAGTCCTTGAACTTCACCCCCATCGCCTCGCCGAGCAGCAGCGAGCGGAAGCCGGTGCAGTCGACGAACAGATCGCCCTCGATCCGCCCGGCCTGTTCGGTGTCGATCGCGGCAATGTCGCCATTCTCGGCCAGCTCGACCGCGCGGACATCGGCGAGCACATGGCGGACCCCGAGCTTGGTGGTGCAGTGGCGGGTCAGGAAGGGCGCGAACTTGCCCGCGTCGAGGTGATAGGCATAGTTGGCCTGCCCGTCATATTCGGGCGTGGCGATGGTCTTGGGGGCAAGGCCCGCGTCGCAGATCCGGCCCTGCGGCGTGACCGTGTCGCAGAAGCTGCGGCCCTTCGAGTCCTGAATCCAGTGCGGCACCAGGCTCAGCTGGTGGAAGCCCTGGGGCAGCATCAGCGGATGGTAATAGGCATCGTCCTCGGCGCCGGTGGTCCAGCGGGCGAACAGCGCGCCCTGCTTGAACGCGGCGTCGCACTCGCGGAAAAAATCGGTTTCGGAGACGCCGATCTTGGCGAGCGTCGTCCTGAGCGTCGGCCAGGTCCCCTCGCCCACCCCGATGATAGGCGTGTTCGGCGATTCGACCAGGGTGACGGTGAAGCCGCCGGGCATCCGGCTCTGGTGCCGCGCGGCGATCACCCCGGCGGTGAGCCAACCGGCGGTGCCGCCGCCGACGATGACGATGTTCTGAACCCGTTTCACGCGCGCCGACCCGTGGAAAAAGAAGGGGATGCCGGACGATACCGACATCCCCAGTCGTGGGAAGAGACCTTAGAAGCGATAGCGCACGCCCGCGGTGAAGCGCCGGCCATAGGCGAACACGTCGAGCAGCTGGTTCGAGAAGCGGCCATGGGTGCTCTGCACCTCGTCGGTGATGTTGAGCGCTTCGCCGAAGATGTTGATCGCCTCGGTGATCTGGTAGCTCGCGCTCAGATCGATCTGCAGGCTGGAATTGACGAAGGTCGGCTCGGCACCGAACGACCCGGTGTTCTGCGCCTGGCCGAAGCTGAGCAGATATTTGTCGCGCCAGTTCGCCGCGGCACGGAATTCGATGCCGTGCTTGTCGTAGAAGCCGACGAAATTGGCCGAATTGGCGAGGCCGGTCACCGCAAAGCCGCTCTGGCTGATGTCGCTCGAATCATAGGGCTTGTTGGTTTCGACGAAGGTGGCGTTGGCGATGAAGCCGAAGCCGCTGTTGCCGAAGGTGTTCTGCCAGGCGAGCTCGACGCCCTTCACCGTCGCCTTCGGGCCATTGACCCGCTGCGACACCGCGAACTGCGCCAGGGTGCCGGTCGACGGATCGACCACCCCGTTGATCGACTGGCGCTGCACGCCCTGGACGATGAAGTTGCGGACGTCCTTCAGGAAGAAGTTGACCGCGGCGTAGGAGTTGCGCTGGTAATACCATTCGAGCGCGGCATCGAAATTGTCCGCGAGATAGGGCTGCAGCGTGGGGTTGCCGCCGTCCGCGGTCAGCGCGCCGATGCGCTGGCCGACGCCGATGTTGAGCGCCGGGGTCAGCAGGTTGAGCGTCGGCCGGGTCAGCGTGCGCGAGGCATCAAGGCGCAGGTGCAGCGCATCGGTGAGCTCGAGCTTCAGGTCCATCGAGGGCAGCAGGTAGGAATAGCTCGACTTGGTGGTGATCGCCTGCTGGTTGCCGAAATTGACCGTCAGCAGCGTCGGATCGGTGGTGCTCGGCGTGATCGAGGTCGGCAGGCGGCCGATGCCGGTGGAGGAGACATGGGTCACCTCCTCGCGCACGCCGGCGTTGAAGAAGAAGGGCATGCCGGCGATTTCGCTCTTGAAGTTCGCCGAGACGTAGAGCGCCCAGGTCTGCTCGCCGATATCGCGGGTGCTGCCGACGTCGTCCGCCACCGCGAACTGGCCGTTGAACGCGTTGTTGCAGCAGCTGGTGTTGTAGCCGGGGATGGTCTTGGTCTGCGGATTGCCGAGGCCGGTCAGATAGGCCTGGTAATCGGCCGCCGTGAAGTTGAGCAGCACCGGCGGCAGCGCGCCGGTATAGCCCGGCAGGAAGTTCGAGGTGCTGACGGTGCCCTTGAACAGGCTCGCCGGCAGTGCGACGCCGCCATTGGTGCCCGAGGCCGGGCCATAGCCCGAATAGGCCTGCCAGAAGTTGTTCGCGAAGGTGTTCGCGCTGCGGAACCGGAACTTGTCGTCGAGATAGGAGCCGCCGATGCGCAGCGTCAGGTCGTCCTGCTGCCACTTCAGCCCCAGCCGAGCCTGCTTGATCTCGTCGGTATTCTTGTTGGCGATGTTGACGGTGACGTGGCTGCCGATCGCCGCCAGGTCGGCCCAGCGGCTGCCCGTGCCGTTGACGCCGTAATCGTGGAGAACCGGGATCACGTCCTTGCTGTCACCGTTGATCGCGATGCCCAGCGACGGGCCGATGCCGAAGCCATAGCCGACGTCGGCGCCCTTGGAGCTGATCCGGCCATCGGGGTTCAGCCAGCTCTTCGACCAGCTGCCATCGGCCTCGACCTGGAGATGCTCGGTCGCGTCCCATTTGACGTTGAGGCCGGTCTGGTTGGTGCGGCGGAGGTTGCTGTCGGTGCCCGCGGTGAAGTCGGTCTGCGAGCCGGCCTGGGTGAAGTCCGTCGTCGTCCCGTTCTTGTCGAGCTTGACGTTGCGCAGGCTGCCCTGGTTGAACCAGATGCCGAAGCCGAAATTATTCGTGTTGATCCGCTGGTCCGAATAATTGTCGTCCAGCGTCACCAGCACGCCGTCCGCCGGCTTCCACTGCAGCGCGATCCGCCCGTCGACACGCTCGTCGCGCGTATAGTTCTGGGTGGCGCCGAACTGCTGCTCGAACCAGCCGACCACCGTCTGGCGGTTGCTTTCCTGGGCATAGGCCGCCGATTTGGGGTCGCTCGTCGGGCTGCAGCTCGTCGCGGTGCTGCCTGCCAGCTGGCACGGCGCATAGCGGCCGCCCGGCCAGCCATGGACGAACACGTTGTTGGTCTGGGTGTCGTGCCGCGTGTAGATCGCGTTGGCGAGGATGCCGAAGGTGTCGTCGGCGAAGGTCTTGCTGATCAGCACGCCGCCGGTCGGCACCACCTTGCCGGCATCGTCCTGGATAGAGCCCGAGGCCGAGACCGCGAGGTGGAAGCCGGGCCGGTCGAACGGCTTGGGATAGGCGACATTGATCGTCGCGCCGATCGAGCTCGACGACAGCGACACGTCGGGCGTCTTGAGCACGGTCAGCCCGCCGACGAAATCCGAACCCACCGTCGAGAAGTCGATCGAGCGGCCGCCGGTTGCGGTCGACAGGCGCCGCCCGTCGACCAGCGTCTCGTTGAAGTCGCCGCCGAAGCCGCGGACGGTGACGCCGTTGGGCTCGCCGCGCGGCCCGTCGCGCTGGATCGAGATGCCCGGCAGGCGCTGGAGCGAAGCCGCGACGTTCGAATCCGGGAACTTGCCGATATCCTCGGACGAGATCTGCTCGATCACGCCGGAGGCATTGCGTTTCGCATCCAGATTGCGTTGCAGCGAACCGCGAATACCGGTGACGATGATCTCTTCGTCCTGCGCCTGGCTGGTCGACGGCGCCGTCGTCTGCGCCTGTGCCGGCGTGACCAGGCTCAGCGCCATCACGCTCGTGGCCCCCGCCAGTACATGCCGCGCAAGACGCGCGCGCCGCTGCGAAGAACCCATTCCGACGATGTTCGGCATGTGCTTACCCCCTCCGTGTTTATTGTTGGGATCGATACAGACCCGCACGCGCTACACCGCAGTGCAACGCGACATATCCTCGGAGATTAGGCGCAAGCCTTCGCATCCGCACAAATAGCGGCACAGCATCCTCCCCGATTCATTCTTCTTCTGCGAATCTGTAATGAACTGTAGCCGTTGCCGTTAGCGCTATCAACAGGTTTTTGTCGGCGTATTCTTGCGCTTTAGTCAGGCCATTGGCGCCGGCGGCGCGAGCCGATATGCAGATCGAGGCGCATCACGCGCCGCGATGGAGAGGACAGGAATGGCTGAAGGCGTGACGTTGCTCGATTCGGTGGAGCATCGCGATCTGCGGGTGCGCCCCGCTGCCGGCCCCCTGCCCTATTTCGTGCCGGTGGTGGCGTCCGAGTTCGCCGCCGCCGCCGCCGCCTGCCCGGTACTGCTCACCAAGGATGCCGAGACCGGGCGCTTCTATGTCGGCGCGATGCTGGGCTTCCAGCCGGGGGAATCGCTGGTCGAGCTCCGCGCCGGCGAAGGCTTCTGGCCGCTGCATGTCGAGCGCCAGGGCTTCTTCATCGCCGGCGATTCGATCGCGATCGACCCGCAGGATTCGCGCTTCGCCGGCCAGGACGGCGAGCCGCTGTTCGGCGACGACGGCGCCCCCGCCCCGGCGCTTCGCGGCGTCCAGCAGACATTGGCCCAGCTGCATCGCGGCGTGGAAGAGACCCAGGCCTTTGTCGACGCGCTGCTCGCCCACAAGCTGCTCGAGCCGATCGACGTGACCTTGCGCTTCGACGACGGCACGTCGCTGGACCTCACCGGGCTCTATACGGTGAGCCTGGACTCGCTCCACACGCTCGACGACGGCGCGGTGCTCGCGCTGTTCCGCGCCGGACATCTCCAGCTCGCCTATGCGCTGGCGGGCTCGCTCCGGCAGATCGCGGTGCTCGCCGCGCGGCGCAATCGCCGGCTCGCAGCCTGACGATGCTGCGCGAAGTCGCCGCCGACATCGCACCTGCCGACTTCGCCGAGGCACGCCGCGCCTGCGAGCCGATCGTGCTGCGGGGCGCGGCGGCGGCCCTTCCCGTCACCCAGGCAGCGGCGACCGTCGATGGCCTGTGCGCCTATCTGCGCGGCTTCGACAGCGGACGGACGGCGCAGGCGTTCGTCGGCGATCCCGCGATCGGCGGGCGCTATGCCTATGGCGACCAGCCCGACGGCTTCAACTTCGCCCGCGAGACGCTCGACCTGGGTGCGGCGCTGGACCGCATCGCCCGCGCCGCCGCCGATCCGCACCAGCCCAGCGTCTATTGCGGCTCCCTCCCCGCCGAGGATCACCTCCCCGGCTTTGCCGAGGCCAATCCCCTGGCGCTGGTGCCCCAAGGCGTGCTGCCCCGACTGTGGATCGGCAACGCCTCGACCATCGCCTGCCATTATGATCGCTTCGACAATCTCGCCTGCGTGATCGCGGGCGAGCGCCGCTTCACGCTCTACCCGCCCGATGCGATCGGGGATCTCTATATCGGCCCGATCGATCACACGATGGCGGGGCAGCCGGTGAGCCTGGCCGCCACCGCGGGCCCGGACGACCCCCGCTACCCCCGCTTTGCCGCAGCCCGAGCCCGGGCACTGACGGTGACGCTCCACCCCGGCGACGCGCTCTATCTGCCCAAGCTCTGGTGGCACCAAGTCGAGGCGACCGCGCCGTTCAACCTGCTGATGAACTATTGGTGGGACGATTTCGCCAGTGGCCCCGATTCCCCCTACACCGCGCTGCTGCTGGCAATGACGACGCTGGCCGAGCGCCCCCCGGCCGAGCGCGCGGCGTGGCGCGCCTTTTTCGACCATTATGCCTTTCGCCCCGACGGCCACCCGCTCGCGCATCTGCCGCCCGAGCGCCACGGCATCCTCGCCGACAGCCGCGAAAATCGCGGGCGGATCCGCGCCTTCGTGATGCAGCTGCTCCGCGGCGGCTGACGCTCAGCCGTGCTCGGTGCCGAAGGCGCGGTCGCCCGCATCGCCCAGCCCCGGCACGATATAGCTGTGTGCGTTGAGCTCGGCATCGAGCCCCGCCGTCCAGATCGCGACATCGGGGTGCGCGGCGCGCACCGCCGCCACGCCGGGCCGCGCGGCGAGCAGGCAGACGAAGCGCAGGTCGCGCGCCCCCGCCGCCTTGAGCCGATCGAGCGCCGCCACCGCGCTGTTGCCGGTCGCCAGCATCGGATCGACCATCAGCACCGGTCGCGCCGCAATATCGGCAGGCGCCTTGAAATAATATTCGATCGCCTCGAGCGTCTGCGGGTCGCGATAGAGGCCGAGATGCGCTACCGCCGCCTCGGGCAGCAGGTCGAGCAACCCCTCCGCCATAGCGAGCCCGGCGCGCAGCACCGGCACCACCACCGGCGGCGCACAGCCCAGCACCGGCGATTCCATCGCCGCCACCGGCGTCTCGATCGCCAGCGGGGCCAGCGGCAGGTCGGCCAGCGCCGCCGCACCGAGCAGCGTCGCCGCCGCGCGCAATTCGGCGCGGAAGCGCTCGGGCGGCGTCGTCCGGTCGCGCAGCCGGGTGAGGCGGTGCTGGACCAGCGGATGGGCGACGATCGTCAGCCCCTCGATCGCGATATCGGGTTCGGCCATGGCTGGCGTGGTGCGCGATGTACCGCCGGCATGCAAGCCGGCGGCGCATCGGATCAGCGAACGACCGGGAATTCGTACACCGCGGTCGCGGTCGCCGGCACGGTGAGCGAACGGCCCAGCGCCGGCACCCGCGCCTCGCCGATCGTCACGCCGGGCGCCGCGCCGACCTTGTTCTCCGCCGCGAGCGACGCGCCCGTGAGCAGCCAGCGGCGCCCTGCCCCGCGCGTGCGCACCCCCTGCAATGCGATCGCCACGGTCTGCGGCTTCACCGTCGCGTTGACGATCGCGATCTTGAGCGTCCGCCCGTCGGCGCTCAGCGCGGCGATCATGTCGAGCGGCCAGGTCGCGCTGCCCGCCTTCACCTGCGGATGGCTGTAGCCGACGACGAACTTTGGGTCCGGTTGCGGCGCGTTGCCGTCGAGCGCGATCGGCACCGTGCCGGCCCCGAAATGCGTGCCGTACAGCTTGAACACCATGCCGGTGGCGTTGAGCGTCGACGCCGTCGGCGTGATGTCCATCGTCGAGGCGCCGGTGGTGAAGGCGCTCATCGTCAGAAAATCGGTGTGGCGCAGCATTTCCTGCAGCACCATCGAATAGGCGAGCGCGTTCTTGAGCGTCGGCGGCCCGAAATAGGCATATTCGTCGATCGACAGGAAGATCTTGTCGCGGCGTAGCGCCGGGAAGCGCTGCTCGTAGATCTTCCACTCCTCCGCCTTCATCCGCACCTGGTTGGAGGGCGAGCGGACATATTCGAGCAGCTCGACATCGGCAGGCGCATCGGGGCGCTGCTCGGCGCGATCATACCAATGCTCGCTCACCCCGGCGAAATTGCCCCAGGCCTGGGCGAAGAGCCCGCCGGTCCAATCCTCATCGGTGCCGAACTTGTGCTGGATGCTGGCGAGCGTCGGATTTTCCTTGGTGCCCTTGGGGTGCATCTGGTCGGGCATCGCGCCCGATCCGATCAGCACGATGCTTGGATCCTTGGCACGCATCGCCCGGGCGAACGCGTTATGCTTGATCATGAAATAATCGAGCGTGGTGCGGCCGATCTGCCACCAGCCATAGGGCTCGTTGCCGATGTTCCAGAAGCGCACGCCGTACGGCGCCGGATGTCCGTTGGCGGCGCGCTTGGCGCCCCATTCGCTGGTCGCAGGGCCGTTGAGATACTCGACCTCCTCGGCCGCCGAATGCGCGTCGCCCAGTCCGGCATTGACCGTGACATAGGGCTCGACGCCGACCAGCCTGGCCAGCGTCATCCACTCGTCCATGCCCTGGTCGTTGGTCTGCATCGCGCTCCAGGCGTGGTCGAACATCGGCGGGCGCTGGTCGCGCGGGCCGATCGCCTCGTGCCAGTCCCAGTCGGAGAGGAAGTTGCCGCCGGGCAGCCGCCAGAAGCCCGATTTGAGCGTCCTGGCGAGCGCCGTGGTGTCCGCCCGCCAGCCATCGATATTGTCGTCGGGCATCAGCGACACCGCCGCGACGCGAAAGCGGCCGCTGCCCGTGCCGGTGATCTCGAAACGGGCATCCTTGCTGTCGGCCTGGGGGGTGAAGGCGAAGGTTACCCGCTGCCAGCCCGGCCCGGGAGTCGGCAGCGCCACGATCTGGCTCTCGCCGCTCCCCTGCCCCCAGGCGAGCCGCACCTGCACCCGCGCGCCGGCATCGCCGCTCAGCCACAGCGAACCGACAGTGCGCTTGCCCTTGGTGACACCGATGCCGTCCTGCGAAAGGCCGCGCGGGGTCGCCGCATCGAGCGCGACGCTGGGGCTCTGCGTGCCGACATAGGGGTCGCGCATATCCATGGCGACGGCGTCGTCGCCGCCGATCGGCCGCCATTTGCGATAGGCGACCCCCGGCCGCCCCTCGGCATTAGGCGGCGGCGGGACGTCGCGCGCGGCGGGCACAACGGGATAGTAGAATTTGCGGTCGTCGAGCATCTCCGCCCACAGCGTCCGCGCGACCAGGCCGCCGATCGGCTCGATGAACATGCCATATTCGTATTTGGTCACAGGTGCCGAGGCGCGGCCGGCATCGATCGTTGCCTGCAGGGTCTGTGCGCCCGCGGGCGAAATGGTGCACGCGAACAACAAGGCAGACATGCCGGTGCGCAACCGTGCCATATTCCTCTCCCTCTTTTTATTTACTCCGCGCTGTTGTATCCGAAGGAAGATGTTAACGCTACCGTTTATCGGGGTGTTGGCGGCTTTACTTGGCAAAGCGGCGCGCGCCGCGGCGGCGGAACTGCGCCGACAAGAATAGAGGGCCGACGGGGCCTTGCATGGGAGAGAGAGCGATGGGCAAACGGACTTGGATGACGTGCGCAGTGCTGCTGGCGAGCCTCTGCGGCGCACCGGCAATGGCGCAGGTGCAGACGCAGATCCCGCCGGTCGTGGCGAGCGCGAAGCCGGTGACGGTGCAGCGGATCAAGGTCCACTCGCCTGCAATCGAGGGCAATCTCGAGGGAGAGAGCGCCGGTCGCGACGTGATCGTCGTGCTGCCGCCCGACTATGCCCGCGCGCCCCGCAAGCGCTATCCCGTCGTCTATGCGCTCCACGGCTATTCGATCGGCGCCGAGCAGTGGATCAAGGAGATCCATGTCCCCCAAGTCGTCGAGGGCGCCTATGCGCTCGGCGCCAGGCCGGTGATCCTGGTGCTGCCGGACAGCAAGACGCTGCACAACGGGTCGATGTATTCGAGCTCGCCGACCACGGGCGATTTCGAGCGCTTCGTCGCGCATGATCTCGTCGCCTATGTCGACGCGCATTACCGTACCATCGCGACGCGCGAGAGCCGCGGCCTGGTCGGCCATTCGATGGGCGGCTATGGCGCCAGCCGCATCGGGATGAAGCATGCCGATGTGTTCGGCGCGGTCTACATGATGAGCCCCTGCTGCCTCTCGGCACGCGACGCCAGCCTGCTCGATGCCAATGGGCTCGCGCAGATCGCCGCGATCAAGACTCGCGAGGATGCGACCAAGCTCTCCTGGGGGCTGCGCGCCACGCTGGCGGCAGCGGCGGCCTGGTCGCCCGATCCCAAGGCCCCGCCGCTCTATCTCGACCTGCCGATCGCGGACGGCAAGCAGCGGCCCGAGGTGCTGGCGAAATGGGCCGCCAACGCACCCCTGGCGTTCGTCGACCAATATATCGGGGAATTGCGCCGCTATCGCGCCATCGCGATCGATGTCGGCGACAAGGACGGCCTGCGCGGCGATGCCCAGACCTTGCACGAGACGCTGGACCGCTACGGCGTGCCCAACAGCTTCACCGTCTATCCCGGCGACCATACCAGCGCGGTGGCAGACCGGTTCCAGAATTACGTCCTGCCCTTCTTCAGCAAGAACCTGGTTTTCCCGAACCAGCGCTGAGGCCGTTTCGGGGGCGACGCGAGCCGATGGCGGATCGCGTCGCGGGCGGCATCATGCCAGGTCGGGCGCAGCGCCTCGGAGCCGTGGCCGCGCCATTGGTCGTCGTGCAACTGCTCGATCATGCCTCACCCCTCGTCCTGCGCCAACGCTGCAGTGCGGCAAAGTGTTCACCATTTCTTTACCATGATCCAGCGCTTCTTGGTTACGCGGGCAATGGTGCCAGCGCCGCGTTCTCGAGCAGCGCCGGTATTTGCTGGGCCAGCGCGAAATAGCCTTTGCGACAATAGGGCCATGCCTGCTCGTCCCAGGCGCGGCGATGTTCGGCCATGCGCACCCCTTCGCGATATGCCGCCAGCGACTCCGCGACCGGCCCGACGGGGGCAAAGCCGGTGACGATCTGCGCAGCGCCCTCTGCCTGCGCGACCGCCAGCACCGCTTCCATGTCATCCACCCAGAGCGCGCGTACCCCCCAATGCGACGACGCGCGCTGCAGGCCGTCCGCAACGGCGGCAAGGTTGGCCGCGCCGCTGCAATGCGCGCGACACGCCACCACGCGCCGGACATCCAGTGCTTCTAGCTGCGCTTCGGTCTCCAGCGACAGATCTTCGGGTGTCAGCAGCAGCAGCGAGGGTAGACCCGGCTCGGGCGCCGTCGGGGTTCGGATGCGCCCAGGCTCCGCCGTGGATGTTTCACGTGGAACGTCCGCCGTGACCGCAAGCCCCTTCGGATCGAAGCGCCCGCCCGTCTGCACCCGAATTCGCTCCGCATCGGCGAGATACACCTTCCCCTGCGTATGCAGCCCGGCAACCCAGCGCCACGACAATGTGTTCGACGCCGGGTCCGCATCGACAAAGTGACGGAAGGTAAAATCCGCCCCCAGCTCCCAGGGAAGGCGGAGCGTGAAGATCCAGATCGACGCAAACTGCATCCGCGCCCAATTGTGCAGATAGCCGGTTTCGCGCAGCTCGCGCGCCCATGCGTCGAAGGCGTCGATTCCCGTCCGCCCCTCGACGGCTGCGGCATAGCCATCCGGCAGCCCCTGCTCGGCCCACCGCGCACACGCTGCCCGCCAATCCTGCCAGATGGACGGATGCTGCTCGAGCCAGCCCTTCCAATAGGTTCGCCAGTACAGCTCGCCGATGAACTTGGCCGCCGGCCCCGGCCCGTGCATGCGCACCACCGCTTCGGCCACCTCGGCCTCGCTGATCAGCCGCCGCCGCAGCGCAGCCGAGAGTCGCGACACGGCGTGATGCCGTTCCGGCCCCCGCTCCTCGTTGCGATGCCGGGCATAGGCCTCCCCCGCGTGCGGCAGAAAGGCCGCCAGGCGCGCCTGCGCCGCGCTCCGCGACAGCGGGAAGTCGAAGGACAGGATCGGCCCACGGCCCGGCGCGGAGAGCAGCATGACAACAGGCTGCCATGTCGCCCGCCAAGGTCAACCCTGCCACAAAGGGCAGCGGAACCAGATCAGATACGTTCGCCGCTCAGCCGCTGGCAGATCATGTCGAGCTGGTCCAGGGTCGAATAGCTGACCGACAGCGTGCCGCCCTTCTCGCCATGCGCGATGCGGACGTTGAGGCCGAGCACATCGCCGAGATGCCGCTCCAGCGCAACGATATCGGGATCGCCTTCACCGCGGTTCTCGCTGGCCTTGCGCTTGGGCGCGGGCTTGGCGGTGCGCGCCAGCTTCTCGGTGTCGCGCACCGACAGCCCCTTGGCGACGACTTCGCGCGCCAGCTTCTCCGGATCGGGCGAACCGATCAGCGCGCGCGCGTGGCCCATTTCCAGCGAGCGATCGACCACCATCTCGCGCACCGGCACCGGCAGGTCGAGCAGGCGCAGCAGGTTGGCGATATGGCTGCGCGACTTGTGGACGATCTTGCCCAGCGCTTCCTGGGTATGGCCGAACTCGCGGATCAGCCGGGCATAGCCCTCGGCTTCTTCGATCGCGTTGAGGTCCTGGCGCTGGATGTTCTCGATCAGCGCGATTTCGAGCGTCTCGGCGTCGCTCAACTCGCGGACGATCACCGGCACCTCGTGGAGCCGCGCCCGCTGCGCCGCGCGCCAGCGGCGCTCGCCGGCGACGATCTGGAAGCTCTGGCCGTGCGGCCGCACGAAGATCGGCTGGATCATCCCGCGGGTGCGGATCGACTCCGCCAGCGTATCCAGCGCCTCCTCGTCGAAATGGCGGCGCGGCTGGTTGGGATCGGCGACCAGCGAGCTGATCGGCAGCATCCGCACGCCGGAGGCGCTGGTCGGATTGCCCTTGATCGGCTCTTCGGGGATGCTGTCGCCCAGCAAGGCGGAAAGCCCGCGGCCGAGACCGGGGCGGGGCTTGCGGGCGGCGGCGGGAGATTCGGTCATGCGGCTTTCTGCAATTTGGGAAGGCGGTCGATCACTTCGCGGGCGAGCGCAATATAGGCTTCGGAGCCGGCGCAGCGATGATCGTAGATCAACGCGGGCACGCCGTGGCTCGGCGCTTCGGACAGGCGGACGTTGCGCGGGATGACCGTGTCGAACACC
>Ga0207640_10000904_pt1 | contig 16694 bp, 13 predicted proteins | sample KBSCornC42_FD_184300 | JGI IMG/M metagenome (GOLD analysis project Ga0207640, IMG submission 184300) | Corn rhizosphere microbial communities from Kellogg Biological Station, Michigan, USA - KBS Corn C4-2 (SPAdes) (version 2) | ecosystem: Host-associated > Plants > Roots > Rhizosphere > Soil ... | reverse complement strand
GCTCGCGTTCGTGCACCGGAAGAATGATGGTCGCCATGACGACGCCGAGCACCACGGTGAGGAGAAAGAGCATGCGCTCGCCGGTGATCGTGGCGATGCCGAAGGCGCGGTGCGCGACGGAGGGAAAGGTCGCGACGAGCGAGCCCGCGGCGCCCGCGAGCACACCAATGAGCGAGACGATGCCGAACGCGCTGGTGCGATTCCGGTCGCCGGACAGCTCTGCGATGAGCGCCTGTTCGGCCGGGAAATACGGTCCGAACGCGCCGCCCGCTCCCGCGCCACCACCGCGTCCGACCGTCCCGGCGGCCGCCGCCACCAGCAGCACGCCGAACGACGGCGACAACGCAAAGAGCAGCCCGCTCGTCGCCGTGAGGAGTCCGAGGAACACGAGCAGCGGCTTGCGTCCAACGCGATCGGCCACGAGTCCCACCAGCGCGGTGAGCACCATGCTCCCCAGCGAGCCGGCGGTGAACACGACGCCAATGCGCAGTGCCGAATAGCCGAGCGCCACGAGGTAGATCGGCGCGATGACGTTGAGGTAGCCGAGCGAGAGACTGCGCAGCGCGCGTCCCGTGAAGAGGAGACGGAGATCGCGGCCGAGCCAGGGCGGCAGGCGCGGCGTCCGGCGGTGCAGCAGAGAATTGGGGCGGGCCGCGACGGCTCCTTCAGGGTCGAGCGGCGTCAGCCACCTCCACCAGCGTCGTCGCCACGCGGGTGAGATACGGGCGCTCGGCGGCCCAGCCGTCGCTGAAGTCGCGCAGCGTGTGAATCACCGCGGTGAGCTCCCGCTCCGGATCGCAGAACGCGAGCGCGCCGGAGCCACCGATGTGACCGAACGTACCGGGCGACGTGCGCGCGCCTGTGGGGTGCGGGCTCTTGCCGTCGCGGATCTCCCAGCTCCAGCCGAAGTCGCAGCTCTCCCATTCGTAGGGGCCGTAGCGCCCGGGAATGCCGTGCGTGTGGCTGGTGATGGCATCGCGCGCGAGTGCGGCACCAATGACGCCGGCGCCGCCGGTGCGGTACATCTCCATGAGTGTGATGACGTCGCGCGGCGTGGCGAAGAGTCCCGCATCGGCGCGCGCGAGCCGCATGAAGTACGGCGAATTGTAGACGTCCGTCGCGCGGTCGTTGGCGCGCGCGCCGAGCTCTACGCGGGCGACGCGCACTCCAGGGCGCGCGAGCGGGCGCAGCGTGGCGCTCCGCATGCCGAGCGGCCCGAACACGTCGCGGTCGAGGAGATCGGGGAGCGGCAGGGCGGTGACGCGTTCGACCATGGCGCCGAGCACCTGGAAGCCCGCGTTGCTGTAGAGCACGCGCGTGCCGGGCTCGAAGAGGAGCGGGCTGTCGAGCGTGGCGCACACGTAGTCGTCCACCGGCGCGCGCCGCGCGGCGAGGTCGTTCACGCCGGGAACGTACTCGGGAAATCCGGCGGTGTGCGTGAGGAGATGGGCGATGGTAATGGCGCGCGTGTGCACCGGCGCGCCGGCGAGCGTGTCGCCAATCGTAAGATCGAACGGCAGCACTCCGCGCTCGACGAGGCGCAGGATGGCCGTCATCAGCGCCGGCTTGGTGAGCGACGCGAAGGGGAGCAGCGTGTGCGCATCGAGCGCGCCGCCGTCCGCGGCGCTGCCCCAGCAGCGCTCGGCGACGATCCGCCCGCGGTGCGCAACGACAGCGGCGGCGCGCTCGAGTGTACCCTCGGCGATCCAGTCGGAGATGGGCGCGATGGCATCCGGGAAATCCATGCGAGGGTATCTGCGCCATCCCACTCGTGATATCAAGCCGGCCGCGCGCTCGATTCCTCCGCCGGCGCCGCGGTGCACATCGGCAGAGCTGGTCGCGGCCACGCGCGGCGAGAAGTTGTCCCAGCTCGTGGTCCAAACGCTCGCGGAGAAAGTCTCCGATGAGCTCGCGTCGGCTCGCACCTGGAAGCTGACGATCCCCGAGCAGACCGAACTGCTCCGCATCCTCGCGGCGAAACCGGTCACGTCCCGTGCTCTGACGCGGGCCGTCCGTCAGGCTGCCAGGTTGTTCGACAAGGGCGCTGTTCACCAGCGGTGAGCCCGCGTACGACCGCGCCGTTTGGTCTCGAGCTCCTCACGGCGCAACACGATGTTGCCACGTTCTCTTCCGGTGCTACGGCGATGGACGCGTTCCTGCGCGCGAGCGCGCTCGCCGAGCAGTCCATGGGATTGAGCAGCGTCACCGTCGCATTGGCCAGGCGCTGGTTGCCGTGGCGATCGCGCAAGCACGTCAGGGACGCACGGGCACGGGCGGCGTATTCATTGCCGTCGACCCGAAGGATGAGTCGATGGTCGGCTGGTACGAGCGCCCTGGATTCGTTCGGCTGGGTTACGGACGCGGCGGGTCGTGATGCGGCTGTAGCAGCCGTCGTTCAGCGGCAGCGGCATCGGTCTGGCGCGTCATCGAGGGGGGCCCGCCTTGCAGTACCTCTCACATGCCAGGCATCACTGAGATCGGGCTGCCAAGCTTGTCGCACGCAACGACGAACAACGGGGCGCCGAGTGCATGACTGTCAATGGAGATCCACCGCGGATCCCTGGTCGGCGTCGTCGATCGGGTACCCCCAGTGGTCTCCAACTCGAGCGCCAGATCCTTCGTCCGCCGGTGCGCACAGTCGAGCTGCTCATGCATTTCCGAGGCGGCGTATCGCATGCTCGTGTCCGACCCGAAGGTCGCGGGTGGCGTATAGACGAAGCGAAACCAGATCTGCGCCGAGCCATCGCCCTGGCGGTTCACGCGCGAGGTATCGAGGTACACCACGAGTCCCGGCGTGCTGACGATCTCCGCCCACCCCATGCCTGCTGTGGCCTTCGACGATCCAGCGTGGCCGGACTGTCCCTGATGGTCTCTGCTGCAGCCCATGAGGAGCGAGCCAGCGCAGAGCAGCAGGACAAGCGCTGACGTGCGCGCGAGGCGGAGGGGTGCCGACGTCATTTTGCCTGGAGTGTCATCCGTCATGGCCTCACTCACGGAATTCCCGACAGGTGCTTCCCCCCTACACCACCCTCCCCGCCACCACATCCTCCGTCGTCACCACGCGTACCTCCTGGTTCTTCCAGCTCTCCACCAGCGCCTGCGTCCGCTCCGCGTGAATCGCCTTCGTGGCGTCCAGCACGAGATGCACCACCGGCACGCCGTGCGCGATGAAGCCGTCAATCGCGTACCGGTCGCACACGTCGAGCGCCACGCCGTACACCACGATCTCCGTGGGGTCCCACGCCTCCAGCAGCGTGGTCGTGTTGGGGTTCGTGAACACGTCGAACCAGTGCTTCCGGATGAGCACGTCGCCGCTGTGACTCCACAACTCGCGCGACAGCGCATCGTGCGGCACGAGGTCGGGCTCGATGATCTTCGGCGCGAAGATCGTGGTCTCCGGAATCTTCTCCGCGCCCGGCGTGCCGCGCATGCAATGCTCGGGAAACGTCTCCTGGAAGTCCGGCGTCGCCGACAGCTCGCGATCGCCAGCGGTATGATCGTCCGCCGACGCCACGATGTGGATATCGCGAGCGTGCGCGTAGTCCGTGAGCCGCTTGAGATTCGGCTTGATCGCCTCGGCGTCCGGCACGTACAGCTTTCCATCGTGATCCATGAAATCACGCTGGGTGTCCACATCCCAGAAGATCACGGGACGTTTCATGGTCTCAGCGCTCCGCGGTGGCGGTCGTGGTGCCGGAGAGCCACCCCGCGCGCACACGGAGCTGGGCCGCGCTGGCGCCAGGAATTTCCTCGATCACGTATTCGCGATCGTCCCCTTCCCCGCGCACCTCGTAGCGCAGTCCCGCGAGCGCGAGCGTCTCCGCGAACGGCGGGTCCTCGGTACCGCCCACGTAGCGATCGAACCAGGCGCGCATGTCCATGCCCGCGGCCTCGCTCACCGCCGCCACCACGTCATCCTCGGTGTAGCCGCGCCCCTGCAGATAGTAGCTCGCCCTGGGCGCGTCCCAGCTCCGCTTCTTCAGGTCGCGCAGCGCATCGTCCAGCGACCGCGCGCCGTTGGTGCGGGCGCGAATCGTGAGATCGAGCAGCAGCGCCAGCGCGTCGCCCTTGTAGTAGTAGGTGAAGTAGCTCGACCGGTCCACGGCCATGGGCGGATTGCCTCCGTCCCAGAAGGGCGCGAGGAACGATGCCATGCGCGCGGAGACGTACTTGCGTCCCGGCGATTCGAGATTCATGCGGATGCGCCCGCCCAGCGTGCGATAGTACCAGGCGGTGTCCACCACCCCCGCGCGCAGCAGCCCGATCTCGCCATAGTACTGGGTCCACCCCTCGGCCACCCACAGGCTCGGCTGGTACTGCTCGGTGGTGTAATCGAAGGGGCCGAGCGCGATGGGACGGATCCGCTTCACGTTCCACACGTGGAAGTATTCGTGCGCCGCCGACGTGATGCCGGGGAGGACGGTGGCGGTGTCGCTCCAGGGACGCGGATCCTGGATCTGCGTGGAGTAGAGGTGCTCCATCCCGTCGGAACCGTGATAGCCGATGTTGAACAGGAAGGTGTACATCTCGAGCGGCGGCGGGCCGATCACCGTGTTCTCGTAACGCACGATCTGCTCCACGTCCTTCACGAAGCGCGCGCGCTGGCCGTGCTCATCGCCGTTGTGGTGCACCATCACGCGATAGAGCCGGTCGTTCACGCGAAAGCTGTCCACGTCGAACGCGCGCGCCACTTCGGTGGGCGTGTCAATGAGGTGGTCGTAGTCGGGGAAGGTGAACTCGCGCTGGTCCGGCGTGGTGCTGGCGCCGTTGATGATGTGCCACGACGCGGGCGTCAATACCGTGAGCCGCACGGGGTCCGGCTTGTGCCCCACGACGTACATGAAGAGCGACGCGCCGTTCCAGTTGGCGTGCGCGCTGTCCAGTACGCTGAACGTGCCCGACAGGGTGTTCGCGAACACCTGGTAGCGCAGCGTCACGTGCCGCGCGCCAGCGGAGTAGATGCGCCAGAGCGATCCGTTCTCGCGGTCGAAGCGCACCGCCCGTCCGTTCGCGTTCTGCACCGTTTCGCCGCGCACGTTGCGCGCGAGGTCCATGCGCGCATACCGGCCGGGCGACCACACGGGCATCTGCAGGCGCAGCGTGTCGGGGAGCGCGCCCGCCACGTCCATGCGCACGTCGTAATAGTGGCCAGCGGTGTCGGCGACGGCGAGCGTGTATGCAATGTCGAGCGCGGGGCGCGGACGGCGAGCCAGGGCAGCGGGAGCGGGCGCGGGATTCACGGCGGATGGAGTGGGCGTCGCCGTGCTTGCGCACGCTATTGCGGTGACAGTGACGAGCGCCAGTGCAACCGCGCGCCGCGCGACCTCGGACGTGCGCTTCATGCTCATGGCTCCTTGAGCGTCCCCTTGCGCGAGTTTCCCGCGGGGCGCTCCGATTCCCTGTAGAGAAAGGCGAGCTTCTCCAGCCGCGCACCCTTCGCGTCAGCCACGGCGAACGACGGGCCTTCGTACATGTTGGCGCACCCATAGCGCCCATCCTTCGCTACCGCGTAATACGTGAGGTCGAACATGGGGCGCTGGTTCGCGCCGATGAGCCGCGGCTCGCTCATCTGCACCGCGCGCTGGAGCGCGCGAAGGCACGCTTCCTCGGGTGACGCGCCCTGGCGCATCTGCTCCACCACGAAGAACGCGCCGCAGATCTTGATGTTCGCCTCACCGTAGCCCGTGCTGCCGGCGGCGCCCACATCGTCGTCGCAGTACTGTCCCGCGCCGATGATGGGACTGTCGCCCACGCGACCGGGAATCTTCCATGACAGCCCGCTCGTCGTCGTCACGCTCCCGATATCGCCCGCTGCGTTCACCGCGTTCATGTTGATGGTGCCGTGCGTGAACGCGATCTTCACGTTGCCCTTGTGGTCCAGCCAGTTGTCGTCCGGATTGAGATTCGCCTTCCAGCGGAGCCACATCTGGCGACTCTCATCGGTGAGCAGGTTCTGCGGCTTGAATCCCATCTCGATGGCGAACTTCCGCGCGCCCTCGCCCACGAGCATGATGTGGTCGGTGTAGTCCATGATGGCCTTGGCCACGAGCGACGGCGTCGCAATGTCCTCGAGGGCACCCACGGCGCCCGCTCGCCGGCTTGGCCCATGCATGCACGAGGCGTCGAGCTGCACGACGCCATCCTCGTTGGGCAAGCCGCCGAGTCCTACCGAGTGATCGTTGGGGTCGAGCTCCTGGATGTTCACGCCCGCAATGGCCGCGTCGAGCGGATCGGCGCCCTGCGTCATCATCTCGTACGCCTTGGCGACGCCGCGGAGCCCGTTGGCCGAAGCGATCACGGTGGGTCGTCCGGCGAACGCGCCGCGTATGGCTGCGACGCGGTCCGGGGCCGATTCCGCCTGCGCCGTGCGCGCCAGCGACATGCCCGCCGCGGCAGCCGCGGCGGCCGCTGCCGCGCCCACCGCCCCACGTTCGAGGAATCGCCGTCTCGAGATGGTCACGCTGCCTCCCAGGGTGTGAGTGGGTACACGTTCATTCGCGGCCGTCGAGCGGCGGAGCCGGCGCGGCGGGTGCGGTGGGCGCGGTGGGCGCGGGCGGCGCGGGTGCACGCCCCTGGATGAGCGCCACGACGGCATCACGCCCATATCGCTGGAGACCGAGAAAGATGCCGAGCGCCACCGGCACGAAGGTCGTGTAGAAGCGCCAGATCAGCAGAATGGACGTGTGATGTCCGCCCAGGTCTCCGGCGGCGCCGGCGAGAAAACCCAGATCCACCGCGCCCACACCCGACGGCGTGGGCAGCACGAGCTGGCTGTAGAGCAGCGTGAACGACGCGAAGAAGAGCGGCCCCATCGCGGGCGGATCGGGGAGCGAGAGCGCGAGCACGGGCAGGATCGCCACGCGGGCCGCGAGACTGATGAGCGTAACGGGGATGGATGCGATGAGCGGCCACGCCGGCATGCGGCGCGCGAAGGCCCACGCGCGTCGCGTGCCGCGTCGCATGCTGCTCGACGCCCTGGGAAACAGGCGACGACTCACCAGCCATGCCACCACACTGAGCACCAGCACACCCACGAACCAGGGCCAGCCATGGCGCAGCGAGTCACCCAGTGCGGGGGCCGACTCGCGCCACCAGGTAGGGGCGTAGATCAGCGCCAGCCACCCCGCAGCCGCGATGATCACGGGCCACATCACCAGGATCTCGATGAGGATGGCCACGACGCCCCCGGCCACGGGCACTTTGGCATGCGTCATGGCCGCGATGCGCGCGGGCTCTCCACCAATCCGGAGCGGGGTGATGGCCGAGGCCGTGTCGCCCACCAGGTTCAGGGTGAATGCCTCGCCAAAGGGCACCACGAAGCGCATGCCGCGCAGAATCCACTGGATGCGCCAGGTACGGGTGACCAGGTCAATCGCGACCAGGGCGATGCAGAGCAGTTGTACTTCCCACCTCGACATGGCGAGGAGAATACGCTGTGGCCAGCCGTTGCCGCCAGTGATTATCCGGATGTACCTTCTGCTGGATATGGAAACCACCGCTTCGCACACCGCGCTCCGGCACTTCCAGTTCTTTGACGGCTTTGCGGACGCCGACCTGGATGCGCTCGCCGCCGTGATGGACCGGGCATCGTTCGATGCGGACCGGCCCATTTTTGGTGAAGGCGACCCCAGACGCCTGTTCGCACTCATCGAGCAGGGCAGCATTGCCGTCGAAAAGGGCACCGACGGCCGCCCCGTGCGGCTGGCCACGCTGGGCGCGGGCGAGGCGCTGGGTGAAGGCGTGCTGCTCGAAGCCGATGAGCCGCACGGTACCACCGCGCGTACGCTCGAGCCCACGACCATCGTGTACTGGAATATGCTGGACATGCAGTCGCTGCTGCATGACCGGCCCGCGCTGTTCGCCGCGCTCGTCACGCGCGCGGCACGCACGATCTCCAGGCGGCTCCAGTCCGCGGACGCGACACTTGTGGGACGCGGTCGGTCCTTCGGCTTTGTCGGCGGACGGCGCCGCACCGAGCACGATCTGCTGGGCGAACGCGAGGTACCTGACGACGCGCTGTACGGCATCCAGACGCTGCGCGCGCTGGAGAATTTCGCGATTACCGGGGTGCCACTGCGGGAGTTCCCGACGCTCGTGGGCGCGCTGGCTGCCGTGAAGCTGGCGGCTGCGCTCGCGAATGCGGAGCTGGGGCTGCTCGATACGGGGCGGTGCGACGCCATCGTCCAGGCGGCGCGCGAGATCCGGATGGGCCGGCACCACGAACACTTCATGGTGGACATGATCCAGGGCGGTGCGGGAACGTCCACGAACATGAACGCCAACGAGGTCATCGCGAACCGCGCGCTCGAGCTGCTCGGCCACCGTCGCGGCGACTACGACGTGGTGCACCCCAACAACCACGTCAATCTGTCGCAATCCACGAACGACGTGTATCCCACGGCGGTGAAGCTCGCGCTGCACGCGGGGATTGACGAGCTCAAACTCGCCATGCACGAGCTGGCGGGTGCGTTCCTGGAGCGGGGCAGCGAGTTCGCGGGGCTGGTGAAGATGGGACGCACGCAGCTCCAGGACGCGGTGCCCATGACGCTGGGCCAGGAGTTCAGCGCGTTCGGCCATACCATTGTAGAAGACATTGACCGGCTGGGTGAAACGCAGCGGCTCATCCGCGAGATCAACATGGGTGCGACCGCCATCGGCACCGGCATCGCCGCGCCTGCCGGCTACGCCGAGTGCGTACGCCGGCAGCTCTCGGCCGTAACGGGGCTCACGCTGATCACCGCGCCGGATCTCGTCGAGGCGACTGCGGACACCGGTGTATTCGTCCAGCTCTCGGGCGTGCTCAAGCGGTGCGCCGTGAAGCTGTCCAAGATCTGCAACGACCTGCGGCTGCTCAGTTCAGGACCGCGCGCGGGGCTGGGGGAGATCAACCTGCCGGCTCGCCAGCCCGGTTCCTCGATCATGCCGGGCAAGGTGAATCCGGTGATCCCCGAGGTGGTGAATCAGGTGTGCTTCGACATCATCGGTGGCGACGTGACGGTCACGATGGCGGCGGAGGCGGGGCAACTGCAGCTCAACGTGTTCGAGCCTGTGATCGCCTTCCGGCTGCTCGGCGCGCTGCAGATGTTGCGGAACGCGTGCACCACGCTGCGCGAGCGGTGCGTGAGCGGCATTACGGCCAATCCCGAACGCATGCGCTGGTTCGTGGAGCATTCGGTGGGGATCGTGACCGCGCTGCTCCCCGCCCTCGGCTACGAGACGGCGACGTCAGTCGCGCAGACCGCGCTGGACAGCGGACGGAGCGTGTTCGACATCGTGATTGAACGGGGACTCCTCACGCGCGAGCGTGTGGAGGAGATCCTGAATCCGGTGATGATGGCGGGACACCGGGAAGCGGTGGCCGTTCGGCCACCTGCGGGAAGCGGCGGCCAGAGGCCGCCTGCGGGAAGCGGCGGCCAGGGGCCGCCTGCGGGAAGCGGGTAGAAAATGCTCCAGTACTCCTGCGTCCCTCTTCATCTCTTGCATCGTGGTATTGGCATCCAGCGGTAAGTTCCGTTCAGAGAAGAAAATCAGGGCGGAGGCGTTCTTCCCGCGTTCCCGCAGGCGGACCCTGGCCGCCGCTTCCCGCAGGTGGCCGAACGGCCACCGCTTCCCGGTAACCGCAGGCGGCCTTCGGCCGCCGCTTCCCGCGTCCCTGTGCCCAGCCGCCTCGACCCGTCCGTCTTCCACCTTCCCGTTGAGCGCATGCGGGAGGGGTACTACTCCGACAAGTACTTCGTTCGCGCCCGCGAAATACTGATCGCGGATGGACATTCGCCGCGCGTCATGATGCAGGTGTTCGGCAAGACCCACGCGTACCTGGGCGGGATGGACGAGGCCATTGCGATCCTGACACTCTGCTCGGACGACTGGAACGAGCTCGTGGTCCATGCGCTCTACGACGGGGATCCGATCGCGCCGTGGGAAACCGTGATGACCATCGAAGGACCCTATGCATCCTTCGCGCACCTCGAGACGCTCTATCTGGGCGTGCTCGCGCGACGGACGCGCGTGGGCACGAACACACGCCGTGTGGTGGATGCCGCGCATCCCAGGACCGTGATGTTCTTCCCCGCGCGCCATGATCACTGGCTGGTGCAGACCGGCGATGGCTACGCCGCGCACATCGCGGGCGCCATTGGCGTGTCCACCGACGCGCAGGCCAGTTGGTGGGGCTCGGCGGGGATCGGGACCGTGCCGCACGCGCTCATCGCGGCCTACGGCGGCGACACCGTGCGCGCCACGCGCAAGTTCGCCGAGTACATGGATCCCCACGTGCAGATCATCACGCTCGTGGACTTCGACAACGATTGCGTGAACACGAGCATCGCCGTGGCGCGCGCGCTGGGCGCACGGCTGTGGGGCGTGCGCATTGACACCGCGGAGAATCTCGTGGATCGGTCGATCATCCCGCAGATGGGGAGCTTCAGGCCGACGGGCGTCACGCCGCAGCTCGTCTGGAACGTGCGGCGCGCACTCGATCGCGAAGGATTCACGGATGTGAAGATCGTCGTCTCGGGCGGATTCACCGTGGACAAGATCCGCGCGTTCGAGGAAGATGGCGTGCCGGTGGACTCATATGGCGTGGGCTCGTCACTCTTTGGCGGCAAATTCGATTTCACGGCAGACATCGTGCAGGTAGAAGGTCGACCATTGGCGAAGGTGGGCCGGGAATACCGGCCGAATGCGCGGTTGTCACTGGTGACGTAAGGGATTCCCCGGCATGTGCATGCACCATGTCGTTCGCCTTGATAAATCCATGCGGAATCTCTAGCTTCCCGCCAACGTTGCACATGCCGGGCGCACTCCCACCACGCCCCTCCATCGAATTTTTTTCAGGATACGGGATGACTGTCTCCCATCACCCGCGTCGGCCGCTCCGGATTGCGGTGACCCTGGTGCTCGCACTGGCCCTGGTGGCCTGCTCGGGGTACCCGAACACAACCATTGGCGCGCATTCCGATGTCGGGCGCGAGATTGACTCGCTCACCTATCTGCTGCTCATCCTCGGCGGCATCGTGTTCGTGTTCGTCGAGGGACTGCTCGTCTACATTCTCATCAAGTTCCGCGAGCGCCCGGGTGATACGACGCCCGCGCAGACGCACGGGAACACGACGCTCGAGGTCACCTGGACGATGCTTCCCGCGGTGATCCTCGCGATCATCGCGGTGCCGAGCGTCCGCACGATCTTCAGGACCCAGGCCAAGGCCGTCCCGAACGCGCTGCAGGTGGACGTCGTCGGCCACCAGTGGTGGTGGGAGTTCCGCTATCCGCAGTACAAGGTGATCACGGCGAACGAGCTCTACCTGCCGGTCGGGCGCACGGTGAACTTCTCGCTGCGCACGGACGATGTGATCCACTCGTTCTGGATTCCGCAGATGTCCGGCAAGCGCGACGTCGTGCACAAGGACCGCCCCAATTACATGTGGTTCACGCCGGAGTCGTCGTTCGTGTGGAATGGCGCGTGCGCGGAGTATTGCGGCGCATCGCACTCCAACATGCGCTTCAAGGTGTTCACGGTGCCGCCGGCGCAGTTCGCCACGTGGATCAAGCATCAGCAGCAGGGCCCGGTCTTCCCGGCGGCTGCCGCCGCGGCAACAGCGGCTGATACGTCAAAGGGCGCTGCTGCTACGGCCGCCGTTGCCGCCGCCGCGCCCGCCGACACGGCTACCGGCACCTGGCCGCGCGACAAATTGCCCTCGTGGACCATTCCCGAAACGCCTGTCCCCGCGAACGTCACGGTGGCGGCGACGAGCGGCGATGCCACGCGCGGCGCACAACTGTTCAAGACCGGCGCCTGTATCGGCTGCCATACCATCCAGGGTGTCTCGCCGGGGATCATCGGCCCCAATCTGACGCACGTGGGCAGCCGCACGACGATCGCCGGGGCGCTCTACCCGAACGACATCGAGCACCTCAGACTGTGGATCAAGGACGCGCGCGCGATGAAACCGGGCAGCATCATGCCCCCCATGGGCAAGGGTCTGCCGGAAACCATGGGTACGTTCACTGATCAGCAGATCGCCGATCTCGCCGCGTACATCTCGTCCCTGAAGTAACGGAGATTCCGAATGGCAACGACTGTCGCGGCTCCCCCGTCTCGCGCCGCCACGCTCAAATATGAGAAGGGCATCTGGAGCTGGCTGACCACCACCGACCACAAGAAGATCGGCCAGCTCTACCTCTATACGGCGCTCGCGTGGTTTCTCGTGGGCGGGATCGAGGCGCTGATCATCCGCACGCAGCTCTACGGGCCGAACGGGCGGCTGGTCTCGGCGGACACGTACAACCAGTTGTTCACGATGCACGGCACGACCATGATCTTCATGGCGATCATGCCGCTGTCCGCCGCGTTCTTCAACTTCCTGATTCCGCTGCAGATCGGCGCGCGCGACGTGGCGTTCCCGCGCCTGAATGCGTTCAGCTACTGGATCTTCCTGTGCGGCAGCCTGTTCATCAACGCGTCGTGGCTCATTCACAAGGCGCCTGACGGCGGCTGGTTCTCGTACGCCCCGCTGAGCACGCGGACGTTCAATCCCGGCCTCAACATGGATTTCTGGGTGATCGGCATCCAGATCCTCGGCGTCTCGACGCTCGCGGCCGGATTCAACTTCATCACGACGATCATCAACATGCGCGCCCCCGGAATGCACTTCATGCGCATGCCGGTATTCACCTGGGCCGCGTTCGTCACGCAGTTCCAGATCATCCTCGCCTTCCCGATCCTCACGGTCGCGGTGGTGTTCCTGCTCTTCGACCGCTTCTTCGGCACGCAGTTCTACGAGCCGGCCGCCGGCGCCGATCCATTACTCTGGCAACACCTCTTCTGGCTCTTTGGCCACCCCGAGGTCTACATCCTCATTCTGCCGGCGTTCGGACTGGTGAGCGAGGTGCTTCCCACCTTCTCGCGCAAACCGCTGTTCGGCTATCCGGTGATGGTGTATTCGCTCATCCTCATCGCGTTCCTTGGCTTCGGCGTGTGGGCGCACCACATGTTCGCCGTCGGCATGGGGCCGATCGCCGATTCGGTGTTCAGCGTCACGACGATGCTGATCGCCATCCCCACCGGCGTGAAGATCTTCAACTGGCTGGGTACGATGTGGGGCGGGTCGCTGCGCTTCACCACGGCCATGCTCTTCGCGATCGGGCTCGTGTGTCTGTTCACGATCGGCGGCATTTCCGGCGTCATGCACGCCTCGCCGCCCGCCGACCTGCAGCAGACGGACAGCTACTTCGTGGTCGCGCACTTCCACTACGTGCTGTTCGGCGGCTCGATGATGGGGCTCTTCGCGGGCGTCTACTATTACTTCCCGAAGGTCACGGGCCGGATCATGAACGAGACACTCGGCAAGTGGCACTTCTGGCTGATGTTCATCGGCATGAACCTCACGTTCTTCCCGATGCACTTCGCGGGACTCGATGGCATGCCGCGCCGCATCTGGTCGTATGACGCGAACCAGGGGTGGACGAACGACAACCACGTCTCGACGATCGGCGCGTACATTCTCTTCGTGGGCATGCTGATCTTCGTGTACAACATGTGGCGCAGCCGGCGGAGCGGCACCCGGGTCGGAAACAATCCGTGGGACGCGCCGACCGTGGAATGGTCCACCCCGTCGCCGCCGCCGCCGTACAACTACGCGAAGATCCCGCAGATCACGTCGCGCTATCCGATGTGGACCCGCGAAGGTCCGCACTCCATCAGTGCGGCGTACCCGGTGGGCGCCCCGGCCGAGGCGCCGGAGCCGACGGCGGAAGAGCTGCACATCCCCATGCCGACGCCGACGCTCAAGCCGTTGCTCGCGTCGCTGGCGCTCACACTGGCGTTCATTGGACTGATCTGGCACAAGCAGGTGCCGATCATCATCCTGGGTCTCGCGCTGTTCGCGGTGGTGCTCCTGAGCTGGGTGCTGACGCCGCTGGAGCCGGAACACTGAGCAGGCACCGGCGCGGCAACGCGCTGGTTCGCGGAGTAACCGTTTACCGATCATTGGAGCTTTTCCTTGGCAACCATCGCGCTTCCTGATTCGCACGCCGATCACCACTATACGGCGACAGGTCAGACCCATACGAAGATCGCCATCTGGGCCTTCATTGGCTCGGAGTGCTTCTTTTTCGCGTCGCTGATCTCGACGTATCTGATCTACAAGGGACGCTCGGTGTCGGGCCCGTGCCCGCACACGGTCTGCCGCGGCCTGCACCCGATTCTCAACATTCCGGTCACGTCGGCGTCCACATTCGTCCTGCTCATGTCGTCGCTGTCCATGGTACTCGCGCATTCCGCGGTGGTACGCGGCGACCGCAAGTATTCCAGGATCTGGCTGGCGACCACGGCGCTGCTCGGCACGACGTTCCTGGGATTCCAGGCGTACGAGTTCACCTCGTTCGTGCACGAGGGGCTCAAGATCACGACGAACCTGTTCGGGTCCACCTTCTTCACGCTCACGGGCTTTCACGGCGCGCACGTGACCGCCGGCGTGCTCTGGCTCGTCACCATGCTGTTCGTGGACATGAAGCGCGGGCTGGGACCGCGTGACGCGATCAACGTTGACGTGATGGCACTGTACTGGCATTTCGTGGACGTGATCTGGGTCGCGATCTTCACGCTCGTCTACCTGATTCAGTAGTGAGGACATGATGACCGCCGATTCTTCTCCATCACACGAGCTGGCCGCCGCGCACGCCGACGAGCACCATCACCCCGACTGGCACACGTACAAGTGGGTGGCGCTCGTGCTGACGATCATCACCGTGGGCGAAGTGTGGATCTACTACACGCCGCTCAAGGAGACCCGGATCTTCGTGCCGGCCCTGCTCATCATGTCCGTCGCGAAATTCACGATCGTGTGCATGTTCTACATGCACCTGAAATACGACGCCAAGCTGTTTCGCGGGTTGTTCGTGGGGCCGCTGACCATCGCGGTGCTCGTGGTCATTTCGCTCCTGTTCCTCTTTGGCCACCTCGCGCTGCACGCGTAGCGGCCGACTCGCGGGCGACAACCGATGTACGCGGTAGCGCTGCTGCACCCCGCCGCGGGGTTTTCCTGGACGTCGTTCAGCGTCCACTGGAGCACGGTCATCGGGAGCGCCGTGCTCGCCGGGCTCTACGCATGGCGCGCCCGCGCCGGCGCGCGGGCCGGCGAGCACCCCACCTCAGGCCAGAAGCTCGCCTTCGCCGCCGGGCTTGCCACCCTGCTGCTCACGCTGAATGGTCCCATCCACGACCTCAGCGATGACTATCTCTTCAGCATGCACATGGTGCAGCACCTGCTGCTCACCATGCTCGTCACGCCGCTGCTCATTGCGGGCACCCCCGGCTGGATGCTGCGCCCCGCGCTGCGGATCCGGGCGGTAGCGGCCGTCGCGCGCTATATCACGACTGGGCCCGCCGCGTTCGCCATCTTCTCGCTCACGATCGTCGTGTGGCACTTGCCGCCGCTCTACAACTACGCGCTGGCGCACCACCCCGTGCACATCGTGCAGCACCTCTGCTTTCTCGTGGCGAGCACCATCATGTGGTGGCCCATCATGAGCACGATGCCCGAATTGCCGCGGCTCTCGTATCCCAAGCAGATGCTCTATCTGTTCGTCCTGACGTTCCCCATGACGCTCGTGGCCGTCATCATCACGTACGCGGACACGCTGCTCTATCCGCTCTATGCGAGCGCGCCGCGCGTGATGGATCTGTCGCCCATTCAGGACCAGCGACTGGGCGGGCTCATCATGTGGATCCCGGGCGGATTGATCTTCGTTGGCGTGCTGTCGGTGGTCTTCTTCAAGTGGGTGGGACAGTACGGCGAATGGGGTCTGGGGGATGGCCCGGAGCCGGCAATCGGAGGCGAGAAGAAATGAGGCGTGGAACAGTGAACAGTGCGCGACGCGCTGCGCCGTACCTGCTCGGAGTCGCGCTCCTCATGTCCGGCGGCGCCCGCATCACTGCCCAGAGCACAGCGCCCGCGGACACGGCGGCGGCGGTATCCGGAACGGTGTTCGACAGCCTCAGCGGTCATCCGCTCGCTGGCGCGCTCGTGCAGTTCGTCGGACAAGGCGCGAGCGGCAAGGTGCTGAGCGCGCAGACGGACCGCACCGGCGCCTTTCACCTTGCCGCCGTGCCGGCTGGCCAGTACCTGGTCGGCTTCATGCACCCCGTTCTCGATTCGCTCGGCCTGTCGCTGCAGCCGCGTCCGATCCAGGTGACGAACGGTCCCGAGCAGCACGTCGCGCTCGCCGTCCCCGGTGGGTCATCCGTGCGCGCGCGACTCTGTCCCCCGGTGCCGCCGGGAGATTCCACGGGTGCCCTGATCGGATTCGTGCGCGACGCCGACTCCGGCGCGCCCATCGTGGGCGGCACGGTCATCGCCACCTGGGTCGAGCTGATCATGAACAGCCACACCGTGCGCACGGTGCGCCAGCGCGTGCCGGTGCAGACGGATAGCAGCGGCTGGTATGCGCTCTGTGGCGTTCCGTCCGCCTCGGCGGTCGCGGCGAAGGCCGAATCGGGAAGGAATTCGAGCGGGTACGCGAACGTCACGGTCCCGGCGCGTGGTATTCTGCACGTGGACTTTGGCGTGCCGACTGGTTCGGCGGCGGTCGCGGGCACGGGCATGAGCGCGGGTCCACTGGGCGGTGCGCCCCGCAGCGGCACGGCGCGCATCACGGGCATGGTGCGCGATGCGGAAGGCCGCCCTCTCGCCGGC
>Ga0207640_10000894_pt1 | contig 16887 bp, 10 predicted proteins | sample KBSCornC42_FD_184300 | JGI IMG/M metagenome (GOLD analysis project Ga0207640, IMG submission 184300) | Corn rhizosphere microbial communities from Kellogg Biological Station, Michigan, USA - KBS Corn C4-2 (SPAdes) (version 2) | ecosystem: Host-associated > Plants > Roots > Rhizosphere > Soil ... | reverse complement strand
CCACCGAATAGAGCACCACTGAACGCTCCTTGTAATCCACCTTGCAACGTTCCCGTCATGATCACGCCGGATGCAAATCCTGCAACTGCGCCTGCGAATGCGCCGCCCAATATTGCAGACCCGCCGAACCAACCTGCTGCAATCGGAGCCAACGTTCCAAATGAGAAGTAGCTGATAGCCGCTACTGAGGCAATTTTCAACAGATCGCCAAACCAGGAGTACCCCGTCGGATCAGTGAGCGTCAGCGGATTGTTCGCCACATAGGCATAGCGGTTAAGCCCCTGGCTTCCGGGGTTTTGAACAGGATCCGCCTGCAACATCCTCCCAATCGTCGGATCATAAGTCCGCCCATTCATGTGAATGAAGCTCTGACTGTCCACATGCTCCTGCCCTGTGAACCCGACGTTTGTACTCGTGGGGAGCGGTGCGCTGCCCTGCCAGTTGGTTGGGTCGCGGCGGTTGCCGTGCGCATCGAAGCTCAGGCTTTCGTATACCTGCCCGCTCGATGTCGCGATCACATCCATGCTGCCTAGGTGGTCGCCGAAGGTGTAACGCGTTTCGTTTGAGCCAGCCGACTTCACGTAGTCGATGGCGACGCTACCCAGATAGCGCCGAATCGTCAGGCTGCCCGCGTCGAACACGCGCACTTCCGTCTTGCCAAGGTAGTACGTCGTCAGCCCCTGATCGCTGTCGCGACGCAGGAACCGGTCACCGTCCGGGCCGTACTGGAAGCTGACGGTGACCGCGCCTTCCACCGATTGCGTCACCTGGTTCAGCGCGTTGTAGCTGATCGCTCTCCCGTTATCATTCGTGGTCTGGTTGCCATTGGCGTCGTAGCCGTAGGCCTTGCCTCCCACGTAGACCGCTTCGTGCGGGCTGCCGATGCTGCCGTGGAGGGCGCATCCCGAAGGCCCGGCGTATTGGTAGTTGATCGTGCTGCCGGAGAGTGGCGATTTCGTGCAAATGTTGCCGAGCTGGTCGTAAGTTAGGCTCAGTGTCGGCGCTATCGTTTGGGTCACGCCGTTGATCTGGACGAGGCCTGCGCTCTTGAGGCGGTTCAGTGCGTCGTAGGTGAAGCTCTCCGAGGTGGTGGCGCCATGCACGGCACGCGTGCGCGCATCGAGGTTCCCTGCCGCATCGAAGTGATATTGCAGGTCCTGCAGATTGCACGAGGTGCCCGAGCCGGAGCAGACCGTGTTGAGTCTTCCCGTAGCGGCGTAGTAGGTCAGTTGGCTCTGCAAGGTCGTGCTATTGCCGCGCTGATCGGTGGCAACTTGCCCGCGCGCTGTGGTGGTCAGCAGTTGATAGAACGCGCCGATGCGACTGTCGGTTAGGCTTGAGGTGTATCCATTAGCGCTGTAGTTCGGACTGGCGTAGTGGCCGCTGATGTCGGCCTGCGCCTTCACTCTTCCCAGGCTGTCGTAGACCGTTATCTCCGGGTAGTCTTTCGTTCCGATCGTTGTCGTGCGCGTAACCAACCGGCCTTTGTTGTCGTAGGCCAGCTTGCGCGTGAAGGCCGTGTTGCCGCTACCCGTGCCGCTGCGCGATTCCGTGTACAACTGGCCGAAGCCGTTCGCGGCCAAGTCAAAGGTCCACGTATCGGTGAGATCGTTGCCATCCGTCGCGTTGCTCGTTGTGCGCTGCCATTTACGTCCCTGCGCGTCGTAGCTGAACGTGATTGTCTGGTGGTTGCTTTGGTCAGCGCCAAGTTTGGCATCGGTCTGGCTGATCACGTCGCCGGCTGCGTTGTAGCTGAAGGTCGTCGTGCCGCTGTCTGGGTCCGTCTGGCTCGTTTTGCGGCCCAGGTCGTCGTAGGTGGCGCTGGTGACGATGTTGCCATTGCCTGCGTTGCGCCCCACCGTCAGCACATCGCCCATGGCATCGTACGTCTGCGTCACCGTCATGCCCACGCTGGTGTCGCCCGTCACTTGCGGGTCCTGTGTCGAAACCACCTCGCCTAGCACATTGGTGGTCTGGGTCCATTTCCAGGCGGCGTTGCGCGGACTGCTCGTCGTGGTCGTTAGCTGCGAGTAGGTCTTATTGATCACGTTGCTGTCTGGCAATGTCACCTTCGTAACCCGGCCCACCACGTCGTAAGTGGTCGTCGTCGCATATTGCGCGTTGCTGCACAGCGCGGCCGTGCTCACGTCCACTAGCGGCGAACCGTCGCTGTACACCGGCACCGGCAGGAAGAACGGTTCGGATTGGTATATCCCGCGATTGTGTGCGTCCGTGTACGCGCACACGCCACTGAACTGCTTGGTTGTCGAATCATTGCCGTCGAAACTACGCGTCAGCTGGAGCACCGGGCGGCCGAGCACGTCGTAATACGTCCAGCTCGATGGTGCGCCCGCCGTGACCGTTTGCGACCGGAATTTGAAGCGCGAATCGTTCGAACACGGGATGCCGTTCGCGCCATTGCACATGCGGTAGGTCGTCTTGCTCGATTTGCCCGAGGCGTCGGCTGCGAAGTACGGGCGGCCCAACGCACCGTACTGTGACCATTGCGTGGTCGCGATGCCGCCGATTGTCGTGCCGCTCGTATCGTTGATCGATTTCTGCTGCACCGCGTTACCGAATTCGTCTCGCTTGCCGATGCTCAGCGCCTGCTGCTCGTTCCAGACGCCGCCGGCCCCAGCAAATGGCACGCGACTGCCCGTGCTATAGCGGCCGACACTGTCGTAACTCGTCTTCGCGTAGCGCAACACGGTCGTGCTGCTTTGCTGCTGATTTGTGCCGCTGTGTTGACGGCACTGCGTGTCGCTCAAATTCTTATCGCATTGGTACGCGGCGGTGCGGTTGCCAAATGCATCCAGGTCGTAGAGCGTGCGCAGGTCCTGATCGGCTGACCCGCCGGACTGAATGTGCTCGGAATTAAGCAGGCCTGATCCGGCCTCGTAGGTGAAGCTCGTCGTGCGCGTGCGCGTGGTTTGCCCCGGGCGGGCGAAGGTGACCGTGCTCTGCGTAAGACGCCCGAGCTGCCAACTGGCGAGCGTATCCGTGTACGTGTTCGCGACGACTTTGTCCGCCGAGGTCGTGGGCGAAAGCGCTCCGTTCGTATTTCGCGTGTGGCTGCCCGCCAGGTTCCCGTAACCGGCAGTACTGCCGTTGCCGTCGTAGCAGAACCAATTATCGACCCCAGCTGTAGCCGAACCGGTGCCGAGATCGAATGTCGTATCCTGAGTGTAGTCAACGTAGCTGAATACCGGGCCCGGCGTCGCCGACCCGATAAATACGCCCGCGGTGTAGCTGGTCGGCCGTACCGACAATTGCGGGCTGCTGTCGCCCGCCACCGTGCACGCCGACGCCGGAAGAGTAGTTAAGCAGCCTGGCCCCGCGCAGATGGGCGTTTGATAGCTGTAGCTGAACCAGGTCCCGGCAACGCTGGGCCAGGAAATCTGGAAGGCCGGTGTCGAACCACTTCCCGTGATGCCAGAAAAACAGTTGTAACTGAGGCTTTCGGGATTGGTCGCGCAAGTGTCGAGCGCGGGACTCCCGCGCGTCATCGCACCGTTCAGGGCTTGCTTGATGGTGACTATCGGCATGCCGGTGATCGGAAACCGCTGCGCATAGCGATTTAGGACAGCAACGTATTGATTACCCACCGACGCGCTGTCGTTCGCATCGAAATTCCAGATCTCGTAGAAGCCCAGGAAGCCGCGGCCACCGGCCTGCATGAGCGCACCGGCATAGCGGTAGTACACCGTGCTCATCGCACTCGCATCTGCTTGGGTCGGCGCGCTGCTCGAGGCTTGGCTGACCACATACATCGGTGCGAGCACATCGAATACCGGCGAGCCCCAACCGTAGTCGGTTGAGCTAGTCAACGCCGGATAACCATTGGTGCCGCCGCGCTGATAAACACCAATGTTGGTCAGCGGTTGATAGGCCACATGCGTCGTCGCGCCGAGGCCATTGGTGAAATCGGTGATCACATCGCGCGGCTGGTAGCGACTGGTAGCGGCCACGCGGCTGGTGTACATGTTGTTGTTGACCGCCGTGGTCGATAGTCCCAGATAGTCCGGCACACCATCGCCATCGAAATCGCCGATGATCGAAATCCAGTCGCTATTGGCATACAGCCCGCTGCCTAAGACAGTGCCTGCCGTAGTCATGGGTCCCCAGCCGTTGAATGCCGTCGCGTTCGGCACGAGGCTCTGGTAGTTGTAAACCGTGAACGGCGAGCTACCCGTGGGATAGACCAGATCGGTCTTGCCATCGCCGTTGATGTCGACGAGTTGCAGGAAAGCGCCATTGCTGATTCCGGTCACGTCGATCGGCGCTTGATAGCCGTTCCCGACATTGACCATGACGTGATACTTCGAAGAGTTAGACGTATCTTGATAAAGCAGATCGGCCAATCCGTCGCCGGTCAGATCGACGACGAAGAAATTTTTGACCGTGGTGGGAAGGGAGGTATCGCTCGTCGTGTCGAGTCGAATGTACTGCTGCATCAGCTGTACGTTCTCGCTGAAGCCATTGGGCATGCTGATGCCATTGGCGGCGAACTGGTACCAGTAGTACGAACTCGTCGTTGGCGCGGACGCTCCATTTTTGTCCGAGTTGCCGTGGCCCAACTTCGGATCGAAATGCAATTTGCGAAGTTTATTGGCCGCTACAGCCTGACAAGGCGAACACGGTGTGACCTGCAACAAGAACGTGAGGTCTGCGCGCCCATCGCCGTTGATGTCCGTAGTGATAGCCGACGCATTCCGGTAGTTAGTATTGAGGAAATTGACCGAGCACTCCACCTGCGCGGTGGCTGCGCAGGTTGTGTCGCCAGACGCGAACGTCAGTACGATCGGAAACGGGTCGGAAAAAGCTAGCGTGCTGCCGGAACGCGTCAACAGCCTGACGGACAGCCCCGAGTAAGCTTGATGGGAAACGCCACTAACCGGACCCATCGGATCCGCAGAATCGGGCGTAATGAAATCCGGCAGCCCGTCGCCGTTTACGTCGGCGAGCAAACCCGCCGCATTCATTCCGACGGGAACGCTAATCGGACTCGCGAGCCCTGCCAAAAGGTTCGTCGTTCCAAAAACGGCGGCCCCCGATGTGCTGGGCCGACCCTGGCTGGAATAGATCGCCCAATTGCTCCCGCCGGCTCCGCCAATCAGCAAATCGGCGCGACCATCTCCATCGTAGTCCAGCAAATACCACGCACGATCATTGTCCTGGAGATTGATGGGCGCGCAAGTCTTGCTCTGCCCACTTGTGGTGAGGGTCATTTCTCCGCTGGCGGTTCGATCCAGGAATCCGACGTAGATACTGCTTCCACCATTAGGACAAGTGTTTTCGTTCACCGCCCAAACAAAGTCCTGGCGTCCATCACCATCGATGTCGGCCACTTTGTAGCCCGCCAAATTCGACGAATTTCCCACGCCGTTCCCACCGAAATTCGGGCTGGTCTGGCTTTGATACTTCGTGCCGGCCACGAACGTGTTCGGCGCTCCGACCCAGTTGAACGTGGTCGGAGGGAAACACACCGTCTTGCCGTTATCGCGGCACTCCTTGATCTGATTGAGCTGCTGGAACTGCGATCCGGAAGACGAAGTTTGATAGCCCAGCTCGTAGTAGCGCAGCGTAGTGCTGGTAATCGTGGTATCGCTGCATGAGGATGGACGCGTCGTTCCGGACGTCACGGTCACACAGGCCAACCCTTGCGTCTGCACAAACATGACGCCGCCCTGATAGCCGATGCGGACCAGATTGGTCGATAGCGGCGCATAGGTGAAGTTAATGCTGGCATAAGGACTCGACACGGGCGAGGTGGCGTGACCTGTGTACTTCACTTGCACCAGGATCGTCTCCACCGCGGCAGCGGCGAACGGCAGCGAACTACTGCTTGGCTGAGAATCGTAGATATAGTCGATGTAGTTGCCCTTCGAATCCTGGACACGCGCCAGGCTCCAATTGACCGCCACGGTCTGGCTGTTTAACGATGCCGTGGCCAGTGCGTTGGTCGAAGAGGCAATGTATCCGTATGTGCTGGTAGTGCCGTCTTTGCGTTGTACGGTGAAATAATATGGCCCCACGTAACTCGCGGACACGTGCGCGGTCACCTGGGTGGTAGGATCGGTCTCCGGCGAATAGGTCGTGCCGTCCGCACCATAAGCGCCAGAATTTCCGGCGAGCAATAGCAAACGCACGCCGTCCAAGCAGAAGCGATCCGACGCGGTGAAGTTCACAGGCAACGGGTTGCCATCCGGCGTCGGTGTGCTGGAAGCAAAGTCGCCGCTCTCGCGCGTCTGCCGGCAACGTGAGATCTGCGAAGAACCTTCGATCGTCCAGCCCGGTCCCATCACCCCGTTCGGTAGGCGGCTGTTGTAGCTCAGCGCTAGCTTCGGGGTGACGCCAGCGGTGCCCGGAGGCACCTGGATCGGAATCGAATAGGTCGCGTTGCCGCCTTCGTCCACGCGGAACTGCGCGGCGGTCGCACCAACGCTGTCAGAGACCGAGTCGGCGGTCACTGGAGTGGCAGTGATGGTCGGACTGTCCGAGGTCGGTGCAGTAGGTATCGACGACAGTGTCGCCCCACCGCTGACCGTGTAAGTGCTGCACCCAGTCGCATTACACGCGGCAACTCTGTAGTAATAGGTGGTGTTGACGTACACCAGTTCGGACAGTTGCCCGGACGTCGCCGGCGTGTAGTTGCCGTTAATCAGTGTCCACGGGCCCGAGAGACTGGTGGCGCGCTGAATTTGCAGATACGTCGCCGTTGGACCGCTGGTATTCAGCGTCCAACTCGCCGTCAAGGCGTTGCTGCCGCCGACCGTTGCCGTCACGCTGGTCGGTGGAAGCGGCGGTCCGGAACTTGCGCTCGGAAACCACCCGACGACATCGGCAACGACATTGGTCGTGCCCGCGCTGTTATTGTCGATGGAAACTTGGCCATTCGACCCTACCTGTGCGATGACCAGACTAGGAATCGTGCTTGATGCAGCGAAGTTGAGGCCCATCGTCGGTGGTGGCGCATTCCCGGCGGTCGTTCCCGTTCCCCAGGCAACTAAATAGCCCGCCGCAGACGGATTGACTGCGATGATGTTGAGCGCAACCGCACCCACTCCCGAGCTGGGCACTCCTCCTCGATTCAAGACCGTCAAGTTGAGCGTGCTGCCACTCCCGAGAGCGCCTTGTCCCAAAAATTGCCCATCGACCGTAGTCATGCCCGGCCGGGTATCCAGCAGGCGCGCAGGAACCAGCGAGCCAAACGTTGTCGTGGACGAAAAATAACCCACGACATCGACGATGAGATGTGTATTCCCGTAGTTGTTGTAGATGGAAATTTTTCCGTTCGAGCCGGAAGCGACCATAACCAGGTTCGCTATCGTTTGCCCCGCGGAAATGGCGTTGAGGTTGGACGCGTTAGGTTGCGGGGTACCGCTTGGCCACACGGTAATGTAGGTCGGGCCTGTCGTCTGGGTCGCGGTGACGTTGACAACAACCGCGCTGACGCCGCTGCTCGGAACACCGCCGCGTCCGACTACCGGAAGGTCGAAAGTTGCTCCCGGAGCAATCGCACCTCCCCCGGCATACTGCCCGTCGACCGTAGCCATGCCCGGCCGAGTATCCAGAAGGCGCGCTGGAGTAAGAGAAGTAAGGTCCGAGGTCGTGGGGAAATAACCGGTGACGTCGACGACGATATTCGAGCCCCCCGAGCTGACAATCGAGACCTGACCGCCCGACCCGATTTTGGCGATGACTTCGTTGGAGATCGACAGTCCCGGCACATAGTTGAGGTTGGACGCAAGCGGTTGCGTCGTTCCTGTCGGCCACACAACGAGATAGCCGAAGTTCCCCGGATCCGTCTCGGTGACATTCAGCGCAACCGCACTGACACCGCTGGTCGGGATGCCCGCCCGCCCCAACACGGTCAGAGTCGTACTGCTAGTGGCGCCGCCCCCGGAAAATTGTCCGTCGACCGTCGTCCCACCGGAGCGGGTATCCATCAGTCGGACGGGAACCATCGACACGAATGTCGACTGCGCTAGCGCGGCGACGTGCAGCGTCAAGCCGACGAAAAGCGCCAAACACTTGATCCAACCTTTCATCCTCGTTCCCTTTTACATGGGCCATCGAAGACCGGGCGGCCGTAAACAAACGGCAGCCACAGCGCATTGCTTACCGCGTTTTACAGCGACAAAAAGCCCGAACCGTTGAGACAACGGCGGAAGACGAGAAGGAGAGTGGGCGCTGCAGAGCACAGCGATGAGGCAGAAGAACCTCGCCGTGCCAATACCGACCATTCAGTGCCATGACTCTATTCCTTGCCAGGCTCTGCGTGACGCAGATGAATATTTGGATTGTTAGCGGGGCGACACGGCGTGCCCCAATCCGCATCAAGTTCGATCCTAAACTCGCGCGTACGGCAAAGCTAAGACAAACGACGCGCGTTTGTAAAGAGGGGCGCGCCAGTTGGCTGTTTTTTCAGATCGAGGCTCCGCGGACACCAAACCGTGGACTTCCTCACAAACCATTTTGTGGATTCTGTTTAGCCAGCCAAGTGCGAAATACCGATTAGAACAAAATAAGGTCAGGACAATAAGAATTTCCTAGCAAAAGGTGATTCTGATCACAACGACCCACGGCCATAAATAGAGCGAATGCACAATTACAAGTAGGTTTCTGCTCTACGGCCGATCTTTAGCCCGGCGTATACCCCATTTAGATGCAGAGCAAACCCGAAGGCATTTAGAAAATTTTTCGGCAACATGCGTAGAGTTGTGCTGCGGCCACGGTCGCACAAAGATGACATCGGAAAAATCAAAAGGAGACTTTATGAGATACGTATTATTTTTGGTCCTATCTTTCTTTGGTTGTCTAAGCAGCTCGTTTGCCACGAGCTCTTGTACACCCGGGGGTATTTGCATGTCTCTCCATGATCAGAGCAACCCTTGGGATACCATCGATCCGAATCACGCCGTTCTTCATGGAAGTGTACATGTATACTTAATATTTTATGGCGAGTGGAACTATGACGGCACGCTTGCAGGATATACCGACCCAAGAATTAATTTGCTGCAAAACTTTATCGGTGACTTAAACGGCTCCTCATGGATTGCTCCCGTTGCCAGTTACTATGACGCTGCAGGGGCCGCGGCAACGAATCTTTATTTCGCGGGTGCCATATTTGACGGCGCTGGAAACGGTACGCCAACGCCCGGGAGCCAAGGAAACACGTTGAACAATACCACCATAATCAACGTTCTCAAACGAGCGCTAACCACAACCTCAGACGTGCGCATGGATTACTCGCACACTCAACTTCCGACGGAAGATAATGCGATATACGTTATCGTCGGCCACCACGAAGTTGTTGCAAATCTGGAAGGTGAAACGTATGGTGGTTCGAGCGCGACACATTGCGGAGTTCATTACAATTCGAAGTATTTTGATACGACTTCCGCAAACGCCTCTTATTCATCAAGTTGGACTTTGATAAATAATACAAATGTAAAATTTATCTATGTCGCCGATCCAGATACAAGCTCCTCTCTTTGCGAATTCTTTTATTCGGCGGGGCAGCCCACACCGAATGGTGACAAGGGAGGAGACGCGCTTACAAATATCCTAGCGCATGAGTTGGTGGAATCGATAACCGATCCGGTTTTTTATTCGGTGGACGATCAGAACAATTACCCGTATCCGACACTGGAATTTGGAGGATGGCAAGATAATACCAATCAAGCGGAAATTGCCGACTATTGCATGCAGCTGCCATACCCGAATACTCACTACATAAACAACAATACGAACAACGCCCCGTACACTCTGAATGTGGGTTCGCATTACTACTTTCTTCAGGGCATTTATCAAGCCGTCGGCGGGCCCTGCATTTATTGACAAATGACAGCAGTTGCATTTGCGCAGACGGATATGTCCGTCTGCGCTTCTTAGGTATGGCCGGACCTATTGCCCCTTCCTCGCTAGTCGCGCGCAGCCCGGACTCAAGCGCAACGCTCAAGCTCAGCGCAAACGCCAGCATTACGAGCAGCCATATATGCGAATGCAGGCGGCTGAAGCTGAAAGCTCCGAGCTCGACGTCTCTATTTTTTGGCGATCTACTTCGAATAGAGTGCATTCCAGTTGGCGATGAAAAACATCGCAACGCAGAGAATTCCGCCCACGAAGGTTAGCCAGGTAACCATAATACTTGTGGCAATCACGTTCTTCTCTGCTTCGCCCTTTTTTGTAAAGCCGGGGCGCGGATAGGTAATCGCAAGCACGCCGAAAGCCACCAACGAAGCCGCAATGCAAATCAGAAACAGCACGACGGCTAGAGGAACCCATCCGTTCGCTACGGGCTGCTTGAAGACGTTCTGCAGTAGGGTCGCAACGGTCAGGATCGATCCCGTCGCCAGCGTCGCGACGTGCTTGAGGTGATCGAAGAGCCCCTTGGTGAATTCGCCGAAACTCGGATGTAGATCGATGTCGTCCATCGAGATCTTGCTGACTTCCGCCAGTTTTTTTGGCTTTTGCGCGCGGCTCACGATTCTCCCCTTTGTTAGTGCGCTCATTGCCATTCTAAGCGCATACGCACGGCAGTTTTACCGCGCAATTGGGGCGGTGTCGCACTGGCCTATTGATCTTTTAGCCAGTCGCCTTCATGTCCGTGGAATGCGATTCCCTCCCCCGCAGACCGAATTCCGTATGCTCGCGTTCGACCCGGATGCGGTTTCGGACTCGCCTGAACGACCGGGCTACACGGTTCACACCAATGGCTGCCCCTTCATCGGTCGCCTGTATGTGCGTGGCAAGCTCGTAGGGGAGGTCGGCCTCGACCGTGGCGATGCCGGTATCGAAGCACTGCAGAAGCAGTATGCTCAGTGGATACCGACCTTCAACGGCCTGGTGAGAGCACTCAAAGAAGAGCTGGGGTGGCCGCACGACGCGACGCTGGCGTTGGCGATCGCCTTCGTCTCACCCGAGTGGCCCGAACGCCTGATCGGATGGCGCTTTGTCGGCGAGCAAGGTCGCGGCCGCCACCAATCCACCAACAAGCTGACAAGACAGCTGGTGCTTCTGGCGGACGCATGGTGGTCTGTCACTGGCCAATTCCCACGAATGTCCGCCGACACGGCTTTCATAAGGGCCTTGATGGCAGCAGCACTGTATCTGCTGCTTGAGAATCGGCAAGGGCATACCCTCGGCGAATACCTGTACGAAAGCGTGCAACGTGAACAGAGCAAGCTGCGCTCGGGCGACTTCGTGATGATTTCGCCTCGCGAAGCGGCGTCAAATTAAACCCCCTACTTGAGTCGAGCTGAGATTCGTAATTTCCTGGCTTTCAACAGCAGGAGATACCCGTGTCTACACTGGCTCGTGCCATCCGGCACGCTCTTTCCATTCAATATCGCCCGATCGGCGAACTACGGCGCAACCCCAAAAACCCCCGGCTACACAGTGCACAGCAGATTGAGCAACTGGCACGCAGCATTGAGGTCTTCGGCTTCAACAATCCTATTTTGGTCGACCGCCATGGCACGGTGGTCGCTGGCCACGGCCGATTAGCTGCCGCCGAGTCGCTGAAGCTAGCAACCGTACCGACCATTGCGCTCGAAGACCTGACGCCGGCCCAGGTTCGCGCGTATGTCATCGCCGACAACCGTCTCGCCGAGCACGCGACCTGGGACAACTCGCTACTCGCCGAGAACTTTGAGCTGCTCGCTGCGGAAGATCTCGATTTCGATCTAACGGTGACCGGGTTTGAGTTGCCCCAGATCGACCTTTTGCTGCAGGAACCGGCCGAAGGCGAGGATCCGGACGACGCGCCGATCGAATCCGGTCCCGGCGTTTCTCGGCTCGGCGACGAGTGGATTTTGGGCCCACATCGCGTTCACTGCGGCAATGCCCTCGATTCCATTGCTGTCGATAGCCTGATGCAAGGGGACCGGGCGGCCGTTGTATTCACGGACCCGCCTTATAACGTGAAGGTCTCATCGGTCGTCGGGCTGGGTCGTGTCCAGCACCGTGAATTCGCCATGGCTTCGGGCGAAATGTCCTCCGCCGAGTTCATGGCGTTCCTGCAACGCGCATGTTCTCTGCTCGCCCAGCACAGCACCGACGGTGCCCTGCACTTCATCTGCATGGACTACCGGCATATCACCGAGCTGCAGGCCGCGGGGGTTTCTGTTTACTCCGAGCTCAAATCCCTCATCGTCTGGGTCAAGGATGCGGGCGGCATGGGCAGCCTCTACCGCGGCCAGCACGAACTGATTTTTCTTTACAAGGTCGGCAGCGGGGCCCACACGAACAATATTCAGCTCGGCCGCCACGGCCGCAATCGGACCAATGTGTGGACCTACCCTTCGGCACGCACGTTCGCCAAGCAAGGTAACGAAGCGGATTTGCTGGCCGAGCACCCGACGCCCAAGCCGGTCGCAATGATCGCAGACGCACTCATGGACGTCTCGAACCGGGGCGAGATCGTGCTCGACACCTTCCTGGGCAGTGGCTCGACCCTCCTCGCCGCCGAGCGCACCGGTCGCATCGCGCGCGGCCTCGAACTCGATCCGGGATACATCGACTTGACGATCCGACGATGGCAACGCATGACCGGGCGCTCGGCGGTCCATGCCCAGCTGCAATGCACGTTTAACGAACTGGCGGAATTCCGCTTCGGGGGCAACCATGCGTAAGAAAAAATCGGGCAACTATGATGTTGGCTACGCCAAGCCGCCGAAAAAGACGCGTTTTCAGCCCGGCAAATCCGGCAACCCTTCTGGCCGACCTAAAGGTGTGAAGCGCTTTCAGCAAGAACTCGACGCCATTCTCAACGAGAAGATTACGGTCACCGCCAATGGCAAGTCTCGTCGCATCACCATACTCACGGCACTGTTGAAGCAGCTTGCGAACAATGCACTCAAGGGGGACAAGCACGCGCAACGCACTCTGTTCAATCAGATGACACGCCGAGACATCAGCATCGTCAATGCCGAGCTCGCCCGGCTCGAGAAAGAGGAGAAGTCGATCAATGTCTACATCACGCGTGACGACGCGAACCTGTAGCGGGTAATGAAGTACCGCCGGCAGCAGGACGTGGAAGGCGCGCGCCCGGGGGACCACGACTTGCTGCCGGCGCCGCTAAGCGTCGGCGGCACGACATCATTCACCGTCGATTGGGTGGTTCTTCTATACTAAATAGTGAACTTCATCACTGTGACCCCGCATGGCAAATATCGGCAATATTCTGAAACAAGAAATCACCCGCCTCGCGCGGCGCGAGATCAAGCAACAAACGGCCGCCCTGCGCCGCGCGGCCGTGAGCTACCGCCGCGACATCGCCGCGCTAAAACGCACCGTAGCGACGCTGGAACGCGTCGCCAAGGCCCAGGAAAAGCGCTTGAAGAAAACGCCGCCGGTCGTGGCCGAGCCGGATACAGCCGCCCTGCGCTTCCGCGCAGACGGCTTCAAGAAATTGCGGGCGAAGCTCGGGCTGTCTGCAGAGCAAGCCGGAAAGTTGCTCGGCGTCAGCGGGCAGGCGGTATACACATGGGAAACGAAGCGCGCCACGCCACGGCGCGCGCAGCTGCCTGCGATTGCGGCCCTGCGCAAGCTGGGCAAGCGCGAGGCCGCTGCGCGGCTACAGGAATTGTCGTGACGCGTAAACGTTGAGGGCTAGCCTTCTTCGCTTACAGATTGCTCGGCCTCTCCGCCGCCATCGATCGATAGATCACGTTGAGGACCGCGGGGCTGCTCCCTACTCCCAGGCACATCAGGTTGATGCTGGTTTCGCCGTGATGCCATGTCGCCTCGTTCGTCGCCAGTCCACCCCGATCGCGATGCAGGCTGAATTCGGGTCCGTACTTCGTACGTAGTTGATCCAGCAATGTGGTGAAGATGATTTCCGCCCCGGAGAATCCGGGCGGATCGTCCAGACCCAGCGTCACCTGGGCGAGGCGATCGTTCTTGAAATAGAACTCCGCGTGAAAGCGGTGGAATCCAACCTCGACGCCTTCTAGGCGAAGCTTCTCGGTAGCACCGGTAACGAGGCGACCGGGGTGCGAGACCGGTGGTACCGCAGCCGGATAGCGCTTTTGCACCTCGGCCGGAGTCATCCCTACCGCCGTGTTCTGCCATAGCGCCTGGGCCTGGGCCACGTTGCCCAGGCCAAGAAAGATCAATAACAGCCAGGTCGCTCGCATTATCCCGCTCCCTTGTTCGAGGTGTCGGACGGTGCCGCAGCGGGTGCTTGTACATAGACGACTGTCTTGTCGCGCCCGACGAGCAGACCGATTACCAGAAACACCAGGCCGAGAAAAAAGCCTACGAACCCCAGCAGGCCGCTGATCAGGCCGCCCGCAATAGCGGATCCGGCGACCCGCGCACCGGCGTGCGGATCGGCGCTGCTCACCGCCGCCATCGAATTGCCGGTGAAAATGATGCCGCTTAACGGCAGGAGCAGGCACAAGAGCCCCGAGGCGATCAGGATTCGTCGCCACGCCTTGCCGCCGCTCGGCGCCATCACTGCGATCAACAGCGCGAGACCCCACAGCACCCAAAACGCCATCGCGCCGACATGCCCGCCCTTTAACGGCGAGGACGCCAAGGCCGAGGTAACCCAGAACGCGCCGATGATCGCGAAAATCAATCCACCCAGTACCCCTGCAAGGACTTTCATTGCCCCCTCCTGTTTTGGACCAAGCGGCCCGGTGGCTGGCAATTACACCTCTGAAGTATCCAAAAAGCCAGTTATTTATAGCATTTAGAAAGGTATTACGGGATAGCGAGAAACGGCCTCCCATCGCAGGCTGCGGTGATGAAAAAGAAGTCCCCTTCCGCCTCGCTGAGCGAGCTCGTCGGCCACAATGTGCGTGTGTTCCGAGCGTCGGCGAAACTCTCGCAGGAAGATCTCGCCGAGCTCTGCGGCATGAAGCGCACATATGTCGGCGCGATCGAGCGCGCCGAGGTCGATGTGCGCCTAACGACGCTCGGCAAACTGGCCGAAGGGCTCAAACTTGAGCCGTATGAACTGCTAACCGATGCGCGTTCTAGGCTTCACATTAAGCGCTAGCGCTGCGACGCGTTGCCTTTGATCTGCGTCGCCTTGAGTAATTTAACCCGGCCTGTCTATTCTTCATCCAATGATGATCGACGGATCTCTGCGTGATCAACCCCATATCGGGTTGCGAGGTCGCGCGTCAGTTCCAGAAGCCAATCAGGTGCTCGAGGCCCGACGATAATGCGCCGAATCATCTCGCGCGTTTTGGTGGGATCGAGGTAAACCCCTTGTCTCGGGTTTTCAAGATCCGGCTGCGCATCTGGATCAACTGACACAAGCCGGACCTCTTGTTCGAACTCGTAGCCGACGTGCTTCACGAACGAGAACAATGCCGCATATATGGTTCGCCCCGGGGTTGGCCCGTCCCAAAGTTTTTCAATTCTTGGAAAGATCCTGCTTCCGAGTTGGGACTCGGGCTCTTCATATCGCACTGCATCGAAGTTGCTATGCATGCGCCCCAGTTCGAAGGAAGCGATCCTCAGTTGAGTTGCAGACGTTTGAATCGCAATTGCCTCATCGTGCCGGCCGCCATAGAGCCGCCACATCGCGTGCGATTCGGGCGAACGCGCGTACCAGCAGCTCACATAGACCCATTCCAGGCAACGGCGGATCTCCTCGCGAGTCATTCCCGAGGTGGCCGGGTCGGCGTTGAAGTAGTGCAACACTCCCTCGAGCTTGTCATCGAATAGTGTCGCCTTCGGAATGAACAAACCGTGTGCGAGTGTGGACGCGAAGGACGCAAATCGCACGTAGCGAGTCAGAATCGTGTCGTGTGCTATTGACATGGTTCGAAGCAGTCCTCACGCGCGGCCATTCGAACTCCTCTTCTCGGATACGCGACGATAGTGATGGCCAAAAGCATCGCTATCGTCTGAGCTGGGCGAATGACAGTCTACAGCGAGCGCAGCCGGAGGTCCTGTCTGAGACAAAGTAGGAATTCTCCCACAACGTGCCGAGCACGTTTGACGGTTTTTCAGCTACGACTGCTCTTCGTCCTTCAGTGCAACCCATTCGGCATCCGTGAATCCTGACTTTACGTAGAATCGCGGCGGATCTTCACCGCCGTCCTTCATATAGTGACCGAGGGTCGAAATTGCGCGATCCCAGGAAATACACAATGGGTCAGCGTGCCCCTCTTCGTCTTGACGACCCAGTACTACGAAATCCGTCTTCGGTAGCAGGCCATGAATTCCTTCTGCCCACGTGCACCAGCTACGCACTGCCAATTCATTCGGCCGACGAAACAAGCTGAACGTGGCAACGAAGATATCCTCGCCTTGCTTTGTGTGAAGCGCCTCGAGTGCCTTTTTCTGATCGGCGTAGGTGATGGCTTCGCTGTACCTGCGAAGGTCGCTTGCATAAACTGCGGCATCGCCTGCTGGATGCAACTCTTGCCAGGAGCCTCCTCGTCTGGCCAAAACCGTGCCCGCAAGCGGCCAAGCCTGCGTCTCGAGACGGCGAATTGCTTCTTTGATCATGGCCACCAGCCTCTCAGATTGGTTTCCGTCGCACGCGAGGAGTACACCGCGATTACTAGGGACGCATGCCACCGACTCTCGGAAAGGCAGCTGGTCGATGACCTTATCGACCAACAGCAAGGATTCCTGGTACGAGTGGTCCGTTACCAACTCGTACACACCATCGCCGATCGGATGCCACGTGGGCTTAGGCAATGCAGCAAGGTTTTGCAGAGCTCGCTGCCTGATCGCCTCTAGGGGTTGTCCCCAGGTGTCGGCCACATCTTCGGAAATCTGAGTTAAATGTGTGCCCCAGTCATAGACAAGGCGAATTTCGAGTTCATCAATCCAGGGCCAGACCACCACCACGGGCCAGTCGTCAGGCCTGTCGCGAAACTCGATTTGCGACACGGTGCGATCGAATCGTGA
>Ga0207640_10000890_pt1 | contig 16941 bp, 12 predicted proteins | sample KBSCornC42_FD_184300 | JGI IMG/M metagenome (GOLD analysis project Ga0207640, IMG submission 184300) | Corn rhizosphere microbial communities from Kellogg Biological Station, Michigan, USA - KBS Corn C4-2 (SPAdes) (version 2) | ecosystem: Host-associated > Plants > Roots > Rhizosphere > Soil ... | reverse complement strand
GACGAGCGAGAACCAGGTCGATGCGGTCATCGACTACACGTACAAGGACATGGGCACCTGCTGCTGGGCCTTCCCGTCGATCGCGGCTTCGGGCACGAACACGACCACGCTGCACTACATGGCCAACAACGGCCCGGTCGATCGCGCCGGTTTGTTTCTCACTGACCTCGGCGCCGAATACCTCGGCTACTCCGCCGACGTGACGCGCACGTATCCGGCCAGCGGCAAGTTCACCGCCGATCAGCGCGCCATCCACAGCGCTGTGTATCAGGCGCAGGAAGCGGCTATTGCGGCGCTCAAACCGGGCGGCCATTTCCGCGATGCGGACCACGCTGCGATCGCCGTCATCGGACGCGAATTGCTTCGCCTCGGACTGATCTCGAAAGACGATCCGAAACAGGTCTTCATGTACTTCCGCCACGTGCCCGGCCACCACATCGGCCTCGACACGCATGACGTCGCCGACCGCGATCGCAAGATCGAGCCGAACATGGTCTTCGCCGTCGAGCCGGGGATTTACGTGCGCAAGAACGACATCCTGGCCAATCCGGCCTACATGAAACTGACGAAGGACGAACAGGCCTCGATCACGAAAGCACTCGACCGCTACGACGGCATTGGCGTCCGCATCGAGGACAACGTGCTGATCACGGAGAGCGGAGCGAAGCTGCTGTCATCCGGCTCGCCGCGGAAGGCGGAGGACATCGAAAAGTTCATGGCCTCGGTGAAGTAGCGCCGCGTCTCGTGCTACGCGCTTCGCAGCACGAGGCGGAACGGATTCGGGCCGAAGGTGTTGTCGGGACGGACGGTGAGCACGCGAACGGTGTTCGGCTTGTTGCCGTCGTCGTCTCCCGGCGTTGCGGCGATGAAGCCGGAGGCGCCGTCGACGTCGGCCGTGAGTCCGAACTCGCGCGCGGTGGCGAGCGGCAGCAACGTGACCAGGTACTCGCCGGGGGTGACCGTCTCCACGGCCGCAGGCGCGCTGGCATTCATGAGGCGCGCGCATCCGGCGTCGTCGATGGCGAAGTTCCACTGCAACTGGGCGATCATCTCTTTCACCTCACTTTCGTAGTGACTACGGACGCCGCAACGTTACAGATTGGTTCGGATATCCTTTGCCGTCTCGTATGAACGCAATCGAAAGCCGCTCGTTGCGGAAGGTCTATCCCGCGCCTGCGATCAAGAAACGCCGCGGTGCGCCCGCGCCTCCGGCGCCGCCGTCGAGCGGGATCGTGGCCATCGATTCGCTCGACCTCGCGGTCACCGACGGCGAATTCTTCGGCGTTCTCGGGCCGAACGGCGCGGGAAAGACGACGCTCATCGGCATCCTCACCACGCGCGTCCGCATCACCTCAGGTGAGGCGATCGTCGCCGGCGCGAACGTCGCCACCGAGCCGGCCGCCGTGCGGCGGCGCATCGGCGTCGTGCCGCAGCGTCCGAATCCGGATCGCAGCCTCAGCGTCATCGAAAACCTCGTCTTCCACGCCACCTACTTCGGCGTTGCGCGCGCCGAGGCGGCGAGAAAAGGGGCGGAGTTGCTGGAGAGGCTGGGGATCGCCGACAAGATGAACGCCAAGGTCGACCAACTCTCCGGCGGTCAGCAGCAGCGGCTCATGATCGCGCGCGCATTGACGCACGATCCGCGCGTGATCTTCCTCGACGAGCCGACGGTCGGCCTCGATCCGCAGGCGCGGCTGGCGCTGTGGGACATCCTCCGCGAGCTGCACGGGCAGGGGAGGACGATCGTGATGTCGACGCACTACATGGAGGAAGCCGATCAGCTCTGCGACCGGCTGGCCATCATCGATCAGGGCAAACTGCTCGCGCTCGATACGCCCGCGGCGTTGAAAGCGAAAGCTCCCGGCGACACGCTCGTCGAGGTCACGTTCGACGGCGATGCCTCGGTGGTCGCAGACGCGGCGCGATCGATCGAAGCGGTCTCGAATGCCGAGGCGCGTGGGCCGCTGCTGCGCGTCTTCAGCAAGCGGGGCGGCGAAGTGATCCCGGCTCTGATCAACGCCGGCGAAGCGAATGGCAGGATCGTGCGCGACATCCATCTTTCGCGTCCCAGCCTGGAGACGCTTTTCATCTCGCTCACCGGAAGGAAACTGACATGACCGCGGACTCGCTCACTCCCGTCGCGCCGTGGCGCGTCTTCGTGGCCATCCTGTTGCGCGATCTCACCGTGGCCCGCCGCGAGTTACCGTACTTCCTCGTGCGCACGGCGCTGCAGCCGATTCTGTTCGTCATCGTCTTCGGGTTTCTGCTGCCGAAGATGGGGATGATTCCGGCCGGCTACTCGACGACCATGCTGCCCGGCATCGTGGCGCTGAGCCTGACGCTCTCCGCGATTCAGTCGGTGGCGCTGCCGATGATGCAGGACTTCGGATTTACGAAAGAGATCGAAGACCGTTTGCTGTCGCCCGTGCCGATTCAACTTGTGGCCGTCGAAAAAGTCGTCGCCGGCGTGCTGCAGGGGATCGTGGCCGCGCTGTTTGTCCTGCCGCTGGCGCGGCTGATCATGGGACCGATTCCTGGCCTCAGTTTTCACAACGCGCCGCTGCTGCTCGTGGTCACGGTTCTCGGCGGCGCAGCATTTTCGGCGGGTGGCCTCTACCTCGGCACCGGCATCGCGCCGCAGCAGATTGGACTGATGTTCAGCGTCATCGTCGCGCCGATGATCATGTTCGGCTGCACGTATTACCCGTGGGCGGGACTGAGCCACGTACCGGTCATGAAGTGGCTGGTACTCATCAACCCGCTCGTATACGTGTCGGAAGGGATGCGCGCCGCGCTGACGCCGGGCGTGCCGCACATGCCGGTGCTGCTGATCCTCGGCGCGCTGGTGGTCCTGACAGTCCTGTTCATGTACATGGGACTGCGGGCCTTCGACAAGCGCGCGATGAGTTGACGGTGGCGCTCTCCGCGACTTTGGGCTTTGCTGCGGGGGAGGAGCGCGGTAAGATTTCCGGGCGACTCCCCTGCGCCCCAGAATCGTTCACTTAAGCTGTTCAGTCTTTAAATACTGATGGACACGGATACCCGGACGGCATTACACTGTCCGCGGTTTGTCCAAAATCGTATGAGAGGAGAACGTGTGCAACCAGTAAAAAGCAATCGCGGGAGACCCATTGTTCACACCGAGCCCTGGGCGAAAATCACAGTCGTCCTGTTGGATCGGCACGTCGCGTACCTCGATCGTCTGGCCATCGACATTCGTCTGAAGCATGGCAAGGCAATCAGCCGCGCGGAAATCATCCGAGGATTGATCGAAGCTGCTTTCCAGAGCAACGTCGATCTTTCACAGGCGGATTCGATCGGATCGCTAGTTGAGCTCCTGACCGGATCGCCCATGAAGAATCGGAAAACCCGCTAGGCACCCCGGGATACCGCTGTACGCCGTCTGCCTTTCGCGCGCAGCTCGCCTGCCGCGAGTTGAGCGATCTCATACTCACTGCTCGCAACAGTGAGATCGATGTTGCTCTCCTCGATGCGGTCGAGAATCGTGCGGATTGCATGCGGCCACCCGAATGCCTTTGGCATCTCGGGATTGATCTCGCCCGACATCTTCGACAGGAACGAAGCGTGCCGTTGCGAGAGGAAAATCGTCTCCGTCGCCGGGTCCTGCCCGGCGACACTTCCCTTCATCGATACGAGTTTCATAACCGGTTCCAATAGTAGGAGTGTCGCGGAACCGGGAAATCCCTACCCCCCGTCGAAAAAAGTTTTTTTGAGCTTGGGAGCGCGGGCGTCTCGCCCGCGTTTCCAGGCACTCAGGACGCGGCGGGAGGGACCAGCATCACCGGCGCGTCCACCTGCCGGATGATGTCCTGCTTGCGCGTGCTGATCTCGTGAGCCGCGGCGTTGAGGAAGAGCGCGTCGGCATCGGCCCCGCGCGCGTAGCGCACCAGCTCGGCGTCGATGTCTTTTCCCTGCAGCACGACCGGCTTCACGTTCACGTCCGTGAACAGGTTTGCGGTCATCTCCCCGAGGAGCGCGTCGGCGGGCTCGCGGCTGGCGTCGTCGCAGACGATGATGAGGTGCACTTCGGACTTTTCCCGCTTCGCGATCGCCGCCGCGAGCGACGCCGCATCGGTCGAGTGCTGGTGCAGATGGACGGGGACGAGGATGCGTCCGAAACCTGACCGGCGCGCGATTCCGTAGCGGATGGCCAGCACCGGCACGGGCGGACTGGAAAGCACGCTCAGCGTCGTCGATCCGATGATCAGGTGCGCGACGTGATGCCGGGCATGCGTGGAGATGACGATCAGGTCCGCATTTTCCGCCGCGGCAGTCCGGCAGATTGCAGCGCCGGCGTCAGGCGCGCGCTGCACCACGAGCCGCGTCGCCACGTCGGCATTCCGGCGGCGGGCGTGATCGCGCAACTTCTCCAACTCATACTTTTCCGCGTATTCGTAGAGTGAGTCGCCGGCCGGGAAGCGCAGCTCGTCAGGATTCGACGTGCGCGTCGAGCGGACGTGCAGGATGACCAGTTCCGCGCCGGTCGAGCCGGCCAGTTGCACGGCCGAATCGAACGACCACTCGGCCGCGGTCGAGAAATCGGTCGGGATGACGATACGGCGCCACGGGTACATGTAAGTCAAACGTCCGGCTGCAATACGACCGAGGTCACTCTCTGTCAAACGCGTTCGGTGAACCCGACCCCTTCGGCGCCTGCACCGCGGCCGAGGCGATCGGCTTCGGCGTGATGACGTAGCGGATCACCGTCTTCGGCTCGGCCTCGGTCTCGGCGACCTGCAGCGTGACCTGCTTGTCGCCCGGTTTGAGCATATCGCCGGGGATGAACGGATCCTGCATGGCCTGATTGAGCTGCACCTCGAGTGTGCGCCACGTCTGCGGCGCCGGGTACGGCGACTGCGCGGGGAAGGCGCGGAACTGCGCGAGGTAGGTCGTGTAGTAGTGGTACACCTGCGGGAACGAGTCGTCTGTGGCCAGCGTATAGACCTCGGCATTCGGGCCGTACTGATTGCGGATCATGACCGAGTCGCGGCGCGTGAGATCGTCTCGGTAGCGCGCGCCGGCGTAGATGGGGATGGCGGGACTGATCGATTTCAACGCCGCTTTCGCGTCGACCTGCGGCGGCTGCGCGGCCGTGTCGGTGGTTGACGTCGATGTTGCCGTGATCCCGTTTTTCTTCGGCGCCTGCTCTTCGGCCGCTTTGCCTTCCTGGCCGCCGGTGCAATGCGTCAACAGCGCGCCGCAAATCAGAAGCGCCGATGCGGCTGAAGAAAATCGGATCGTCATATCGCTACGAAAAAGCAAGCGGTATGCCGCACGATTCAATTACTGTCCGCCTTTCGCGCGGCGAGCTGGACCGGAGGACGCAATCCGCCGCTGCGCAGACGATCGATGGCCGTTTCGCCGCCGTACTTCGCCACGAGCTTCTCGTCGTATTCGTCGGAGACGTTGGCGACGACGTCGAGCGAGGCGATGAGTTGCTCCGGACGAAGACGCCGCCCGAGGAATGAGTGCGAGAAGAAGACATGCTCGCCGTCCATGCTGAACGCGCCGAGCGGCACCTCGGAGTTGACCTTGAGCAGTTCCGTCATCAGCTCGAACGAAGGCTCGACGCCCTGCACGCAGAAGGCGAGCACCTCGATCACGGCGTCGTCTTCCTGATACGGATCGATGGAGATCTCCAGGACCGTGGAGCCGTACTTCAGATAGAAGTCACAGTGTTCGGCGTCGTCGAAATGTTCGTCGACCAGCTCGTCGAGATACGACTTCACCTGCCGGTAGACCTCTTCCTGGCAGGCAGTGTTGAATGCTTTCTCGCGCTTCGAGGCCATCACGAACGTTGATTGTAAAGCAAAGGAGTCGCGCGTGCGGGCGAATGCGGGGGAATCGTGAGACGCCGCGCAACGTCACTGCGTCAGCTGCTGCAGTTCTTCGCGCGTGAGCGTGACCGGAAGTGAATTCTTCGCCAGGGCCAGCAGATCGTTGAAGTCCTTCGGGATCTTGGCGTCTTCTGCCGACCACACGAACGCCGTCCCGTCGATTGAAGTGGTGACGATGCGCCGGCCGTCTTCGCTGAAGAGGATCCCGCGGATGTCGCCTGACTGTCCAACCAGGGGGTAACTTCTGTTGATCGAATCGCCGCCGGGTGACAGGCGAAACACAATCGCGCGGCCGCCTTCTCCGGCGATCGCAAGCGTGGAGGAATTCTGATCGAGTGCAAAGGCGAGCACCCTAAATGACGTCGTGATGATTCGGCCATCGGCGGGCCGCGATGTCGGCCACACGTGCACACCATCTTCGGTGTTCATGAATGCCACAAGGCTATCGCCGTTTCCGTAAGCGATCGCGGTCGAGGCCGTTTTCAAATGAAGAAACCAGGGCATTGGAACCAAAGTTGCGTCTCGGTTGACCTTCCATTGACGCACCGTGTTGTCGTTCACGCCGCTTGTCATAATTCGGTCACCGCCGGCCGAGAATGACAGAGATCTCACCGGACCTTGGTGAGCCGGTATGGCCTGTCGCGCAGCGAGTCGAACAGAGTCAACAGACAAGCCCCTTAGAGCGCCATCGACGGAAGACATGACCACGAGTGCACCGCTTGGTGAAAATGACGCGTCTCGTATTTTTCCGACAACGCGCACCGATCGGACGGTTCCGCCCTGCAAGTTCCACAGAGATGCTTGTCGGTCGAATACGAGCAGCTCGTTTCCGTTCGGACTCAGTTTGAATAAGGGAAAGGTGAGAGTACTTTTGAACGCGAGTATGTGCCAACGGTTGGGTTCGAACGCCGGCTTCCACCAAAGAATCACATTTGGCATTCGTCCGAATTGGACTGCGGAGTTCCCAGCCGTGCTGAGAACAACAGGGAAATAGGAAACGATTGGGGTGTATGGCGCCGTCGCTGTTTGTCTACCTGATGCGATGTCCCAAACCCCAACTGACCTTCGTCCTGCGGTCATTAGTGTGTTCCGGCTAAGTGTGGCGCGGTACACCGGCTCTCCCTGCTTTAATACGGCCCTTAGTCGCGACCGGCCGATCGCCTCAACCAGAGCATTGCGCGATTTCAGCGTCTCCGCTCGATTGCCGGCCTCGATCGCGAGGGCAAGTGCCCGCACCGGATCTTTAGCGAGAGCGGCATGAGATCGGGTGGCAAACTCATTGGCGTCCGCAATCTGAGCTTTGAATTGCTCGTAACGAAATAGGCCCTCACGCCCGGCTGCGCCGAAGAAGAGAGCGGCCAGAACAGCCGCCAGGATCCGCAAGCGATTGCGGCGCTCTCGCGATGCCGCGATTCCAAGCAATGCGCGCAGCTCGGAATCGGGGCCGACTCTCCGGCGCAGGAATCGGAGCAGCGATCCGCTGGGAAGAACCGCTCCATCGGTTATCTCTGAAACGGTCCGGGCCGCTTTTCCCGCTTCGATCGCTGCTGCGGTCTGGCGTTCCGTTCTGTTCCGCTGTTGTAAGCCCGGTGATCCTGCAAGGAGGGGATGCCGCAGCTCGACGAAGTCGCCGATTGTGATCAGGCGTTCTTCGGCGAGGCGCTCAATGACGTCGCCGTCAGACACCAGAGCCCTTGCATCGTCGTTGGAAAGGCGATTCCGAGGCGCCGCTGCCAGCCACATCATCAAATCGCGCACGGAGCGATCGTTTCCTTGCAACTCCCGTTCTGTAACCGCCAGAAGCACCCCTTCAGCTCCGCCTTGAGACTCGTACTGATCATGGGTGATGCGAGTGCCCGATGCTCCGCCGAATGCCGCGGCCACGACGGCGAGCAGAGAAGGATCGATGAGCGACGGCTCTCCGTCGACGGTTGTGCAGCTTCCAGGCGCAAGGTCATCGAGTACTCGCTCGATCAGGCCGCGTTCCCAGAAGCAGCCGATGACAGCAGCGGGTCCGGCCAGAGCTTCACGAGCGTCAGTACGCGCCAACCCGCGAAGCGTCATCGAATACGGCCGTATGGTTATCTCGTCGAATTGCGGAGGATCACCGGAACGGTGGGTCGTGATCAGATAGAAATTCGGAAGGAGCAGACGTCGCGCAATCGCGCTCTGAACAACCTTCGTCTGCTCCGATGGTTCGTTCCACAAACGGTCCCAATCATCGACGACAACAAGGACGCGATCGTTTGGACCGATATTCGACAAGGCGGTGGAATCAGCTTCCGTTCGCAGCCCGATGACCTGGACATCTTCCAATATGCCGCGTATTTGCCCGCGGCGGATCGCCGGAATGAGCGCGCCATTGATGAACGACGTCTTTCCCGTACCGCTGCAGCCTTTGATGTCGAGCCAGTGGTTCCCGGAGTCGGCCCATCGAAGAGCCTCGGTCATCTCGGCCGACCGGCCGAAGAAAAGCGTCGCCGTCCGCTCGTCAAACGCGTCGGAGCCGAGGTACGCCTGATTGCCCTCGTAGTGGATGCGGGTTCCATCGGAAGCAAGCAGCTCAGCTGCGAGTGCCGCGAAGAACGGCTCGGCTGGTTCCTTTGGAAAGATGATGGGTTGCAACGCCGAGGGGGGAGGGGATCCCTCCCGCACGAGAGGAATTACGCGGAAGTCGGGGCGCAACGCCTGCTGTCGGAGCGCTTCCGCCATCTCTGCCTGTTGCGCCGGTGAGAGTGGCCCCTCTTCGAAGACGATAAGTGCGCGGGATGCACGTGAAAGATCAGCAGCGGTCTTGTCGCCGCGTTGCATCACGGAGAATCCGTTGAGCGCCAATCCTCTTGCGATTGCCTTCGCCAGATCACTTTCCGGCTCTCTGACACTGAGGAACAGCGCGAACGGTTTCTGAAGAGCCTGGCCGCGCCGGCGCGGCAGCAAACGCTGTCCGCTCTCGTCCTTCAACGGCAGTAGACCGCGCGCGACGCCATTGCTGATGATTGAGTCCGTCAACGCGGCGTACGCGTTATAGAGTTTTTGCTCGCGCTTCGAGCTCGGCTCTCGGGCACAAACGCGCTCCTCGAACGAGTAGTACGGCATGTAGGGAATCTCGGCGGCGAATTCGAAATCAGCACCCTCGAGATCTACGCCCGACGCTTTGACGATATAGCGACTGAACTGGTCGACAAAGCGGGCGCGGAACTGGACGACCTCGTCTTTCTGCGACGTCTGCTCGATGCGCGCGGCTACTGGAAGCACTTCGATCGGGCGGCCTTCGCGCAACGCCACCAGACGCTGCTCGGTCAACGCCTTCGCCATCCAGGAGGTTCCGGCGACGTTCGCATCATTGGCCGCCGTGAGCAGGAGGACGAGGTCGGCGAGATGATGCGTGCAGATTCCGCCGTGCTCGGTCACGCCGGTGCGGCTGTCGAGAAGGATGATTTCCGCCGCGCCGGGAGCGTCTTCGTCGCCGTCCAGGTCTCTCCGCAGAAACTCGATATAGCTCCCGCCAGCCCACCGAGTGTAGAACTCGTCCCAGTCGAACGAGCGGACAAGTTCCGCATACGACTGCTGGTATGCGCCATCGCGCCGGCCGACCGTCAGGAGGCGGACCGACCCTGTTCGTCTCAGCCGTCCGGGCGATTCTTCATTCCGATCGGAAACCGGCACCGTTACGCTGGCCGGACGCCGGACGTTGATATCGCCGACGGTCGCATAGTCGTCGCCCGTCATTTCGTCCGATACGGGAAGCGAGAGCGAGTCTCTGTACTCGCTGATCAGGTCCATCAACCCCGGAGTGGCCGTCAGACGTTCGAGTGTTGACTGCCACGGTGCATTTGGATCTTCGCGAGCGGTGAAGTACCGCTCCAACCCCGGAGCCTCCAGGTCCCAGTCGCAAACCACGACGCGATATCCTCGGTCGGCAAGGATCTCCGCCACATTCACGAGGGCCATCGAACGTCCGACCCCGCCCTTGAATGAGTAGAAGGTGACGATCATTGCTGCGGCGTGCCGCTAAATGCGGGAGAAACGTTCGTTGGGGTGGTCGTGATTTCCTTCAAGCTCGTCGGACCTCCAAAGACGTTCTGGACGCATCGCACTCTCTTTTTGTCGGGCCGTGCTGTATCACTCAGAGCGACGAACGTGCGATGGAGCCATAGACGTACGGAAAGCTCGCTTGGAGCATCGATCGCGAACTGCGGCTCGATTTTCTCCTGCCAGTCGACCAGTGCGTCGGACAGTCGTTCCAGCCGTTCCGCAGTCCTGCGTAGAAGATCGCTCGCGGTGTTCGTATGCAGCGTGTATGGCGGGACCCAGAGTATTGCTGAGCGCTCCTCGATGAGGTTATCCAACCTCGTTGTCATGTTCGCATCGAGCGTCGAGATGGAATCGATTACCAGGAGCGAGGGCGAGGAGCGCCATCGTTTTCGCGCGTCCCGCCGCGCCTCGTCTCCGAGATTTCCGCTGAGCTCATGATGCATCCAACGGAGAAAAATCGGCCTCAGTTTCTCGGTCTTTCGGATCGCATTCACATGATCAATCGTGTCGTCGATGATGCTCTTGATCGGCTGCTGGTCAGCGAGCGGTGAAAAGTCGTCGGCAGAGGTGCCATAACGAAGGCGCAACTGCGCAACTAACTCGGGTGGCGTTCGCATGCCGAAACCATCGCACAGCCTCAGTAAGTCGGGATTCTGCAGTAGCGGCTCGGATTCATTTGCCGTCAACGCAAAAATCGCGGCCGGCACCATGAGTGGCGGTTTTGCGCCGGTAACGGCATTGATCTTTGCGATGAGATTCTCTCGTCCCTGATCGATGATCACGTCGCCGACAGCGATATTCAGCTGATCGATCAGCCGCGGTTTCAAGTTGGCGGTATGAGGGCCTACCCACACCGGGAGAATGCGGCTTGTATCCTTTCCATACGCAAGGTAGGCCCAAGCCAGCTCGTCCTGAATCCACGGCGCTTGTGCGGTTTCGTCGCTGAAGCAGATGACGCTCGCGAACGAATCGGCGATGGCGTCGACCACCGTCTCATGAATCGTGTCGCCGACCCGCATCTGGTCGCGATACTCCCAGATAGGTACTCGCAGACCGGCTAACTGATTTTTCAGGGACGTGACGGCCAGCACGTCTCGCCCGCTCCAGCTCAAGAAAATGCCGGACATCATCTCTCCTTAATAAGGGATGGAAGAGTGTACAGCGGATTCGGCACAACGGGAGGTTCCGGTTCGGCATAACTCGGTAACGCTGTATTCTCGCCAGCAGTGAAGAGCGCGCGGAATTGCATGCTGTTGCCGTTACTTGCACTCGCCGCGTTACTCTCGTGCCGCACGATGACGCCGCACGAAACAGGATTTCTGATCCGCTCCGTGACCGTTCACGGCACGGCGTATCCGTACACGGTCTACGTTCCGCGCGCGTTCGATGCGTCGAAGCGATGGCCGGTCATCCTCTTTCTGCACGGTTCCGGCGAACGCGGCGCGGATGGATTGAAGTCGACGCAGATCGGTGTGGCGGCTGCGATTCGCGCGAATCCGGATCGCGTGCCGGCCATCGCCGTTTTCCCGCAGGCGCCGACGGATTCGCGCTGGCTCGGCGAGCCGGCAGATGCGGCTATGGCAGCGCTGGAGCAGAGCATCGCCGAGTTTCATGGCGATCGATCGCGCGTGTATCTCATGGGATTGTCGATGGGCGGCTACGGCACGTGGCATCTCGCGCTCGCGCATCCCGACACCTTCGCGGCGCTCGTCGTCGTGTGCGGCGGACTGCTGCCGCATGGGACGACGACGGCCGTGCAGCAATCGCCGCTGACGACGGGGAAGGGCGATCCCTACGCGTTCACTGCGCACGCGCTGCGGCATCTTCCGATCCGCATGTTTCATGGCGATGCCGATCCGGTCATTCCGATCGCCGAGTCGAGGCAGATGGCCGAGGCGCTGAAGAAGGAAGGGGCGGACGCAACGCTCGTTGAATTTCTCGGCGTCGGTCATAACTCGTGGGACCGCGCTTTCGGCGACGCAGAGCTGTGGCGATGGCTGTTCCGGCAATCGAGGCCGCGGTGAACGAACGCTATCGCGGGACGACGCTTTACGCGTTCTTCGTCATCGCAGGACTGATCGCCTTCGGCTATTCGTGGATGACGGTGCAGCACCGGCTCGTGCCGCAGTTGTCGTCCGCGACGGAGCCGGTCTGGTCACACAACGTCGTCACGCACTGGATCGATCACGGCTATTTCGCGTCGTACGGATTGCTCTGGCCGACGGCGGACAGCAAGACGCTCTACCGCAACGGAACGGGCGCGCTGATGCTCACGTCTTTCGTTTCGGAGAAGATCTGGATCGGCGTGACCGGCCGGTACGGATGGCGCCTGAAGGCCGTGCACAATCTGCTGGTCGGAGTACTCATCTCGGCGCTGCTGGCGCTGCTGGCGTATCGCATGGCGCGCCGTTTCGGAGCGGCTCCGCTCGCGGCGTTCATTCTCGCGGTCAGCGCGCAGATGGTATGGCTCACCTTTCCCGACAACCTCGGCATCTTCTGGCAACTCACCGCGCAGACGTGGTGCTTGGCCGCGGCGCTCGTCTTTCTTCTGCTCGAAGAAGCAACGCTCGCCGGCCGCCGTACGCGCCGCATCACCGTGCTGCAGGCGCTCGTGATTTTCGCGTTCGTCTACTTCGAGTTCGTGCTGGCGGTGATGTTCATGGCCGCGTGGCTGGCGACGCTGTTTGTGCTTCGCGGAGATCGTCCGCCCATCCGGCGATTGTTGGTCACGCTGCTTCTCCCGTTCGTCGCCGCGATCGGCATCTACGGACTGCAACTCCTCGGCGCGCGATCGGAGCGGAGCAAGGGCGTAACCGTTGTCGGATCGGGATTTCTCTATCGCACCGGCCTCGATGGCGACGCGATGTTCTACGGCAACCCGCTCGACATCGCGTTCGGACGCGATCTCGTTCGTGCGCAGCGCTCAGGCAACAAGGAGTTTTTGTTTCGGTGGGAGACGCTGTTCTTCGCCGGCGTGGCGGCGGTGCTGATCCTGCTGGCCGCGTATCTGCGCGGCCGCGCGCCGCGAATCGCCATCATCATCGTGCTGACGCTGGTCGGGATGTACGTTCTGAACGCGGCCGTCTTCAGCCAGCTCGTGGCGCTGCATCCGTACCTGTTCGACGTCCTGCTGATGACGCCTTTGGTCCTGGCGCTCTTCGCGGCGTTGCCCGCGCTCGTCGAAGTGCGCACGGGCGGGACGGGACTGATCATCCTGATTGTGCTTTTCGCGGCGGCGTGGACGTCGCTGTTCCAGTTGCGGCTCTACGCCCTGGCCTATCCGGCGCCGCAACCCGCTGCGGTGCTGGCCGCGCCGAACGACGGCCGTCCGTGACGCCGGAGTCCGATTGGACTCCGGCATCACGATGACTGCTTGTTAATGCGATGCACCGCGGTGGCGCGGCGTCACCACGAGCGCCGTGACCGAGTCGGAATCGACGCTGCCGCACGTGTTCGACACCCGCACAAACCACATCGCGTTCCCCTCGGGATTCGTGCTGTACGACGGCGAATCGGTTCCGACGGCGACCGTCGCACCGTTCGCATGCTTCACGAACCATTGATAGTGCAGGCCAGCGCCGCTGGCCGTAACGGTGAACGTGGCCTGATGCGACGGCTGAACGACCTGGCCGACCGGCTGCGTGGTGATGACCGGCGACGAACTGATGTTGATCGCAACCGAGGCGCTGCCGTTCGAACAGTTCGCGTCGCTGACGATCGCGCTCAGCACCATCGAGCCGCTCACCGTCACAGTGCGCGATGACGACGTCGAGGTGATGCCGCTCTGCGTGATGCCGTCGGACCAGAGGATGGACCACGGTCCCGTTCCGGTGAGCGTGAACGGAATGTTGATCGAGGTCGTACCGCAGGCGGCGTTGATCGTCGACGGAAGCGTGATCGTTGGCCGCGGCGCGATGGCGGCATCCGCGGTGCTGCTGGCGCTGCAACCGGCGCCGGACGTCACCGTCACGGCCAGATGCACGCCGCCGAGGGAGCCGGCGGTGTAGGTGATGCTCGGCGTTCCGTTGCCGCCGGTGATGGAGCCGTTCGTGATCGACCAGGCGTACGTCGCGCCGCCACCCGCGCTCGGGACCGACGCGCTGTTGCCGGCCGAGGTCGCGCAGACGGTGGCCGGAGTGGCGATCGCTGCGGACGGGATCGGATTGAAGACGACCGTCGTCGATGCCTGCGCGCTGCCGCCGCACGGGCCTGGGTCGGTGACGGTCACGGTGTACGTGCCGCCGACCGTGATGCCGGTCGGGTTCTGCTGCGACGAGGTGAAGCCGCCCGGGCCGGTCCACGAGAACACCGAGCCGCTGCCGGTGGCGAAGAGGTTGACCGTCGTTCCGGTGCAGGCTGGGCCGCTGTTCGAGGCATTCGCGGTCGGAGCCGGTCCCGGTGGGCAGATGAGGACGACGTTCGTCGAGGTCGTGCCGGTGATCGACGGAGTAACGGTATCGGTCGCAGTGATCGTCTGCGATCCGGTCGAGGTGAGTGTGACGCTGAAGGTGTGCGAGCCGTTGTCGCCGGCCACGAAGGTGTAATTGGCGGGCAAGGTGCCGGCCGAAGAGCTCGTGAAATGGACCGTACCGGTGTAGCCGGTGGCTGTCGCGTTCGACGCGGCGAGCGCCGTGACGGTGACGTTGAACGGCGTACCGGTGGTGACGCTTGCCGGTGCCGTGACGTTGAAGTGCGTCGCAGGCGGCGGCGCGACGGTGGTGTTTGCACTGCCGGTGATGCCGCCATCCGTGGCGGTGATCGACTGCGCACCGGTAGACGTCAGCGTGACGCTGAAGGTGTGCGTGCCGTTGTCGCCGGCGACGAAGGTGTAGTCGGCCGGCAACGAACCGGCGGACGAACTGGTGAAGTGGACGGTGCCGGTGTAGCTGGTGACGACGGCGTTCGAGGCATCGAGGGCGGTGACCGTCACGTTGAACGGCGTTCCGCTCGTCGTGTTTGCCGGCGCAGTGACGCTGAAGTGCGTTGCCGGCGGCGGCGCGACGGTGGTGTTCGCGCTGCCGGTGATGCCGCCGTCGGTGGCGATGATCGACTGCGCGCCGGTCGACGTCAACGTGACGCTGAACGTATGCGAGCCGTTGTCGCCGGCGACGAAGGTGTAGTCGGCGGGCAACGAACCAGCGGACGAGCTGGTGAAGTGGACCGTGCCGGTGTAGCTACTGACGACGGCGTTGGATGCATCGAGCGCTGTAACCGTCACGTTGAACGGCGTTCCGCTCGTCGTATTCGCCGGAGCGGTGACGCTGAAGTGCGTTGCAGGCGGCGGCGCGACGGTGGTGTTGGCGCTGCCGGTGATGCCGCCGTCCGTTGCGGTGATCGACTGCGCGCCGGTTGACGTCAGAGTGACGCTAAACGTGTGCGTGCCGTTTTCGCCGGCCACAAACGTGTAGTCGGCGGGCAGCGATCCGGCTGAGGAGCTGGTGAAGTGGACGGTGCCGGTGTAGCCGGTGACGACTGCATTCGATGCGTCAAGCGCCGTGACCGTCACATTGAAGGCAACGCCGCTGGTGACGTTCGCCGGCGCGGTTACGCTGAAGTGAGTTGCCGGCGGCGCAGACACGGTCGTGTTCGCACTGCCGGTGATGCCGCCGTCCGTCGCGGTGATCGACTGCGCGCCGGTCGACGTCAGTGTGACGCTGAAGGTGTGCGCGCCGTTGTCGCCGCCGACGAAGGTGTAATCGGCCGGGAGCGTTCCCGCCGAGGAGCTGGTGAAGTGGACGGTGCCGGTGTAGCCGGTGACGGTGGCATTCGACGCATCGAGCGCGGTGACCGTCACATTGAAGGCAACGCCGCTGGTCGTGTTCGCGGGCGCGGTGACGCTGAAGTGCGTGGCCACCTGCGGGTTGACCGTGACGTTCACGGTTCCCGTGGTGCATTGCGCATCGAGCGATCCGTTGGTCGTGCCGTCGTCGCAGACCGTGTAGGAGAAGCTGGCCGCGCCGGAGAAACCGGCGTCCGGCGTGTAGGTGACGTTTCCGCTGTTCAGCGCGACGAAGCCGTGCGTGTTCACGGTCGCGGTGACGTTGGTGACGGTCAGCGCCTGGCCGGCTTCGTTGGCCGGTCCGGCGGAGTCGTTCGTGGTGAGATCGCTGCCGGGGAAGGTAACGGCGTTATTGGCCGTGGTCGACTTGTTGTCGTTCGTCGCCGACGGCGGATCGTTCACCTCGCTCACGTTGATCGTGAACGTGGAGGTGTTCGAGTTGTTCGTGCCGTCGTTGACGCGCCACGTGAAGGTGTCGGTGCCGTTGAAGTCGGGCGCGGGCGTGTACGTGCGGTTCGCGCCGGAACCGGTCAGGGAGCCGTGGAACGGACCGGTCAGGATCGAATAAGTAAGCGCGCCGCCCGGAGTGGCCGCGTCGAGAGTGATCCCCTTCGCCACGTCTTCGCTGGTATTGGTCGACTGATCGGCGGTGCCCGGCGGGTTGGCGCCGTTGACGCCGGCCTCGATCGCGTTCTGGATCGACGTCGGAACGTTGGAGAAGAGATCGTAGCCGGTGAGCGCTTCGACCTGGTCGACGCTCTTCAGATAGATGTGCCAGTCGTCGTTCCGGATGCCCTGGATGTTGGGCATGATCACGCAGATGGTCTGCGTCGAGGCGGTGACGCGGGCGAGGTCGTCGCCGCTCGCTTTCGGCAGAACCAGCGCGCACTTCCAGGTGCTGGCCGGGACGGTGACGTGTCCATTGGCGACCGTGAGAGTTGTGCCGCCGTTGCTGCCCGTGCCGCCTTGTCCGGCCGGTCCGGAGACGATGTACAGCTCGTTGGCCGGGAGCAGCGTGCGGAGGAAGTTTTCGAGATCCGCCCACGGTCCCTGGTTGTTGTCCGGCGCCTGCGCGACCATGTTCGACATCAGGAACGTGGCCTGGTTGATGGGGATCGACGTTTCCTTGTCGCGGTCGGCGTTCGGAGTCATGTGGCCGCGGTCGAAGCCGGAGGCAAAGAAATCGCTGGCCAGCACGCGGTACCAGGTCGGCGGGACCTCGGGATCGGGACGGAAAGTGTCGACGCGCGTGAGCGAGCCGACCCATTC
>Ga0207640_10000885_pt1 | contig 16992 bp, 17 predicted proteins | sample KBSCornC42_FD_184300 | JGI IMG/M metagenome (GOLD analysis project Ga0207640, IMG submission 184300) | Corn rhizosphere microbial communities from Kellogg Biological Station, Michigan, USA - KBS Corn C4-2 (SPAdes) (version 2) | ecosystem: Host-associated > Plants > Roots > Rhizosphere > Soil ... | reverse complement strand
CCCGCGCTCGGCCTCCTACCTCGACTCGATCGACGTCGTCGAGGTCCAGCGCGGCCCCGATCCGGGCGGCGTCGGCGGCGCCTACCGCGCCTTCGGCGAGACCCTGCGCGGGCTGAAGACGACGATGGCGCGGCTGATCGAGGGGCCGATGACGATCGAGTACCCGGAGGAGAAGACCCCCGTCTACCCGCGCTTCCGCGGCCGCCACAAACTCCACAAGTTCGAGGACACCGGCCTGGAGAAATGCGTCGGCTGCTCGCTCTGCGCCGCCGCCTGCCCGGCCGACTGCATCCGCGTCGTCGCGGCGGAGAACATCCCCGGCGAACGGGTCTCGGCGGGAGAGCGCTACGCCGCCGTCTACGAGATCAACCTCAGCCGCTGCATCTTCTGCGGCTACTGCGAGATCGCCTGCCCCTTCGACGCGATCACGATGGGCCATGACTACGAGATGGCCGACTACGACCGCCGCGACCTGATCTTCACCAAGGAGATGCTGCTCGCCGAGCCGGTCGAGCGGACGCCGCTGAAAAGCGAGGGGGAATAGTGGAAGCGGTGGTCTTCTTCGTCGCCGCGATCGGCGCGCTCGGCGGCGCCTTCGGCGTGATCGCGATGCGCAACCCCTTCTACTCGGTGCTGGCGCTGATCGTCCACCTCTTCTCGCTGGCGGCGCTGTTCCTGCTGCTGACCTCGGCCTTCGTCGCCGCCGCCCAAGTCGTCGTCTACGCCGGCGCGGTGATGGTCCTCTACGTCTTCGTCGTCGCCTACGTCGGTGGCGGCGGCGAGTCAGCCTGGGAGCCGATCCCCGGCCAACGCTTCCTCGCCCCCCTCCTGGCCATCGCCCTCTTCACCGAGCTCTCCATAGCCGTCCTAGGCTCCGCCCTCAAAGCCCTCGAAACCCACGGCCCCGACACCCCCAACGGCTTCGGTGACCCAGCTGCCATAGGAAGGCTCCTCCTCGAAAAGTTCCTACTGCCTTTCGAGGCCAGCTCCATCCTGCTGCTCCTGGCTGCAGTCGGCGCGATCGTCCTTGCGGCGCGTCGCAGGGAGACGGCATGAACATCTCGTGGTACATCGTTTTGTCGTCCCTCTTGTTCGCCACCGGAGTCCTCGGCATCCTCATCCGCCGATCGCCGATGGTGATCCTGCTCTGCCTCGAGCTGATGCTGAACGCCGGCAACCTTGCCCTGGTCGCCTTCAGCCGCATGGTCGGCAACGGCCAAGGTCAGGTCTTCGCGGTGATCGTGATGGTGATCGCCGCCTGCGAGGTCGTCGTCGGCCTCGGCCTGATCGTCGCCATCTTCCGCCGCAAGCTGCCGCTCAACGTCGATGACCTGAGGGAGCTGCGCGGATGAGCGCCACCGCCTGGTGCTGGCTGGTCCTGCTGTTCCCCCTGCTGGGGTCGATCGTGATCGCGCTCGGCTTCAAGGCGCTGCCGGCGAAGGTCGCCGGGGCGATCGGCACGGTCGCGATCGGGCTTTCCTTCGTCTGCGGCATCGCCGCCCTGGTCAGCCTGCTCGGCGAGGCGCCCGACGCCCGCCACCACGCCTCTTCCCTCTGGGACTACGCCAGCGTCGCCAGCCTCGACATCAAGCTCGGGATCCTCACCGACCAGCTCTCGGTCTTCATGGTCCTCGTCGTCACCGGCGTCTCGACCCTGATCCACCTCTACTCCTACGGCTACATGCAGTCGGACGAGGGCTACCACCGCTTCTTCAGCTACCTCAACTTCTTCGTCTTCTCGATGTTGCTGCTGGTCCTCGCCGGCAACTTCGTCCTGCTGATCGTCGGCTGGGCCTTCGTCGGCTTCGCCTCCTACGCGCTGATCAGCTTCTGGTACCGGCGCGAGACCGCGACCAGAGCCGGGATGAAGGCGTTCGTGATCAACGTCGTCGGCGACATCGGACTCGTTCTCGCGGCCTTCCTGATCTTCCGCGAAATCGGCAGCTTCGAATACGGCACCGTCTTCGCCAAGGCGCCGGAAGTGTTCAGCACCAACGAGTGGACGGTCACCGCGATCTGCCTGCTGCTCCTGGTCGGCGCCTTCGCCAAGTCGGCGCAGCTGCCGCTCCACACCTGGCTGCCCGACGCGATGGAGGGCCCGACCCCGGTCTCCTCGCTGATCCACGCGGCGACGATGGTCACCGCCGGCGTCTACCTGATCGCCCGCACCCACGCCCTCTTCGTCCTCGCCCCCACCGCCGCCGACATCAGCGCCTTCGTCGGCCTGGCGACGCTGCTGGTCGCGGCGACGATCGCGCTGGTGATGACCGACCTGAAGCGGGCGATCGCCTACTCGACGATGAGCCAAATCGGCTACATGGTCGTCGGCGTCTCGATCGGCGCCTACAGCGCCGGGATGTTCCACCTGATGACCCACGCCTTCTTCAAGGCGCTGCTCTTCATGGCGGCCGGCTCGATCATCGCCGCCATGGCGAACGAGCAGAACATCGACAAGATGAGCGGCTTCGGCAAAGCGATGCGGTTCACCTCGATCACGATGCTCTGCGGCGGCCTCGCTCTCGCCGCCTTCCCGCTCACCTCGGGCTTCTTCTCCAAGGACGAGATCCTCGCCTACGCTGGCTCCCGCGGGGGCATGTACATCGTCTTCACCGTGCTCGGCTACTTCGGCGCCTTCCTGACGGCGATCTACACCTTCCGCCTGATCTTCCGGGTCCTGCCCGGCAAGCCCTGTCCCGAGGCGCAGGAGCTGATCGACACCGGCCACGTCCACCACGCCCACCCCTTCAACCCGGCGAGCGGCGAAGAGGAGGACACCGACGTCGGCTTCCCCGGCCCGGAGCACCACATCGCCGAGCAATCGGCGCCGATGCGGGTGGCGATGGCGGTACTGGCGTTCCTCGCCCTGGTCGGCGGCCTGGTCCAGGTCCCCGGGGTCGACGACGTGATCGCCAAGTGGCTCGACCCGGTCTTCGCCGACTCGCCGCTGACGGCGATCCACCCCTCGGTCGAGTGGAGCTGGATCGGCCTCGGGATCGGTGCCGTGATCTCGCTGGCCGGGATCTGGGTCGCGCACCTGCTCTACATCAGGCGGCCGGAGCTGCCGCGGAGCCTGGAAGCGCGCTTCCGCGGCCTCCACACCTTCCTCTTCAACAAGTGGTACTTCGACGAGGCGATCGACTTCCTCGTCGTCCGCCCGGCGCTGGCGATCGGCCGCTTCGCCAACCGCGTCTTCGAGCGCTTCGTCGTCGACGGTCTCGTCACCGGCACCGAGGAGACGGTGGGCGGAGTCAGCGGCGTCGTCCGCGCCGTCCAGAACGGCTTCGTCCGCAGCTATGCGCTGCTGCTGATCGCCGGCTTCGCCGGGCTCGCCCTCTACTTCCTGATCTCGAGCTCATGACGGAGGCGCGGCGATGAGCAACGTTCTCCTCTGGGCCCCGGTCGCCTTCGGTCTGGTCGGCCTCTTCCTGCCGAAGCGGGCCGTTGGCTGGTGGGCGGTGCTCGGCGCCGTCGCCACCCTCGGCGTCGCGATCGGCATGGTCGTCGGCTTCAACGGCAGCGACTCTGGCCTGCAGTACACCGTTGACACGCCCTGGATCTCCGGGCTCGGCGTCGACTACAGCCTCGGCCTCGACGGGCTCAACCTCTTCCTCGTCCTGCTGACCGCGGTGCTGTGGACCGGCGGCATCGCCTTCGCCGCCTTCCGCGAGCAGGAGCGGCCGAAGACCTTCTTCTTCCTGATGCTGCTAGCCGAGACGGCGACGCTGGGCTCGTTCCTGGCTCAGGACCTGCTGCTCTTCGTCCTCTTCTTCGACTTCATGCTGGTGCCGTTCTACTTCCTCTTCGGAGCCTGGGGCAAGGACCGGACCGAGGAAGGCGGGCCGACCGCCGCGGCGGCGACGCTGAAGATGATCGTCTACACCCTGATCGGCTCGCTGCTGATGCTGGTGGCGGCGATCGCCACCGCGATCATCTCCGCCGACGGCGGCCACCTCACCTTCTCGATCCAGGCGCTCCAGCACCAGGGGCTCTCGCTCGGCAGCCAGCGCTGGATCTTCTGGTTCTTCGCCGCCGCCTTCCTGGTCAAGATGCCGGCCTTCCTCCTCCACGGCTGGATGCCCGACGCCTACCGGGCGGCGCCGCTGCCGGCGCTGGCGGTCTTCTCCGGCGTCCTCGCCAAGGTCGGCGCCTACGGCTTCCTGCGGATCGTGCTGCCGCTGTTCCCGGCGGCGACGGTCGAATTCCAGGAGATCATCCTGGTCATCGCCCTGGCCTCGATCCTTTACGGCTCGGTGATGGCCTTCACCCAGACCAACGTGCGGCTGATCGCCGGCTATTCCTCGGTGGCGCAGCTCGGCTTCATCACCGCCGGGATCTTCGCCCTGCGCGCCGACGGCTCAGATGGCGCGATCCTGCAGATGGTCAACCACGGCCTCGTCGTCGCCCCGATCTTCATCATCGTCGCGATCCTGGTCGAGCGGACCGGCAGCGAGGACCTGCGCGAGATGGGCGGCTTGGCGCTGCGGGCGCCGGTCTTGGCGGCGCTGTTCCTGATCGTCGCCCTGGCGACCCTGGCGATGCCGGGGTCGGCCAACTTCGTCGGCGAGTTCTACATCCTCAACGGCCTCTTCCAGGCAAAGATCGTCTTCGCCTTCATCGCCATCAGCGGCGTGGCGATGTCGGCCTACTACGCCCTGCGCCTCTACCAGGGGACGATGCACAACCGTCAGCCCGACGGCCTGCTCTCGCGCGAGATCGGCCTGCGCGACGCGCTGGTGCTGGCGCCGCTCGTCCTCTGCATCGTGGCGCTGGCGCTCTACCCGCAACTGATCCTGAAGCGGACCAACCCGAGCGTCGAGCAGACCGTGGCAAAGGTGAACGGCGGCTCGGCACCTAACTCCCAACTGGCCAAGAAATGAACTTCAACGAGCCGCATATCGACTACGCCGGCATCTCGCCGCTGATCGCGCTGACGGTCGGGATCTGCGTCGTCCTGCTGAGCGCGGTCTTCAAGCCGACCAAGCGCTGGGCACCGGCGCTGACGCTGCTGACCCTCGGCGCCACCGCCGGCCTGCTGATCTGGCACTGGAACGACCCGCGGAACCTGATAACCGGTGCCCTGCGACTCGACGACCTGGCGATCTCGATCTCGCTGATCGCGATCCTCACCGCCAGCTTCTGCGTCGTCCTCTCGACCGGCGAGCGGGCGGCCGAGGAAGCGGGCTCGGGCGAGTACCACTCGCTCTTGCTCGGCTCGGTGCTGGGGATGGTGCTCCTGGCACAGGCGACCAACCTCGTCACCTTCTTCGTCGCCCTGGAGACGCTCTCGATCCCGCTCTACATCCTCTGCGCCACCAACCTGCGGCGCGAGGGCTCGCTCGAGTCGGGGCTGAAGTACCTGATCGTCGGCTCGATCGGCTCGGCGACGCTGCTCTACGGGATGGCCTTCCTCTACGGCGGCACTGGTTCGACCGGCTTTGCGGGGATCGCCGCCGGGATCGCCCACAACGGCCTCGACGGCGACCCGCTGATCCTGATCGGGATCGCGATGGCGGCGGTCGGCCTCGCCTTTAAGACCTCGATCGCGCCCTTCCACCAGTGGACGCCCGACGTCTACCAGGGCGCCCCCACCCCGATCACCAGCTTCATGGCGGTGGCGACCAAGGCCGCGGCCTTCGCCGTCTTCGTCCGCTTCTTTGACGTCGCCCTCGGCTCCCAGCTCGACACCTGGCAGCCGGCGCTGGCCGCCCTGGCGGCGATCTCGATCGTCGTCGGCAACGTCGGCGCCCTCGGCCAGGACTCGCTGAAACGGCTGCTGGGCTACTCGGGAATCGCCCAGGCCGGCTACATGCTTGGCGGGGTCGTCGTCGCCTCCGAGGCGGGAACGAGCTCCCTCGTCTTCTACCTTGCCGCCTACGCCTTCATGAACCTCGCCGCCTTCGCCGTGATCGTCGCCCGCGAGCGCGAAACCGTCTTCGGCGACGACATCCGCGCCGTCCGCGGTCTCGGCGCCGAGCGCCCGGTGCTGGCCTGGCCGCTGACGATCTCGATGCTGGCGCTGGCGGGGCTGCCGGCGACGGCGGGCTTCATCGGCAAGCTGTACCTGATCGAGGCCCTGGTCGAAGGCGACTACACCTGGCTCGCGGTCTTCATCGCCGTCGGGACGATGATCTCCCTCGCCTACTACCTGCGGGTGGTGGCGGCGATGTGGATGGATTCCGGGCGGGAGACGGTGCCCGGCGGCACCCCGGCGATCGCCGGCGCCTCCCCCGAGGCCGATCCGGTGGACCCCGAAGCGGGCCGTCGCTGGTACCTCGTTGGTCCCGCCGTCCTGGCCGCCGCCGCGACGGTCTTCTTCGGCGTCATCCCGCAGCCGCTGGTGGACTTCGCCGCGCACGCCGGCGCTTCGCTGTTCTAATCCGATAGGAACCCCCGATGGGGGTCCTCCTCACTCTCGTTCTGATGGTGGCCGGCGCCGGGGTCGGCGTCTGGTCGGAGAAGCGGCGGCCGCGGGAGGCAGTGGCGCTGGCGCGGAAGCTGCTGCTGGTGATGCTCTACGTGCTGGTGCCGCCGGTCATTTTCTTCAACCTGGCCGCGGCCTCGATCAGCGTCGACAACGCAGTCGGGATCGGGATCGCCCTCTTCAACATGGCGTTGGTCGGGGTCGCAGTCTGGTTCGTGGCCGCGCGGTTGCTGAAGCTAGGTCGGCCGCAGACGGGGGCGGTGATCTGCGCCGCGATCGTCGCCAACACGACCTACCTCGGCTACCCGCTGACCGTGGCCCTGCTCGGTCGCGACCATCTTTCGACCGGCGTCCTTTTCGACGTCCTCGTCGGCGGGCCGACGTTGATGTTCGGCGCCTTCGGCGTCGGGGCCGCCTTCGGCACCAAAGCCGGCGAAGGGATGAACGAGCGCGTCCGCGCCTTCTTCACCCGCAACCCGCCGCTCTACGCGGCAGTGCTGGGGCTGCTCGCGCCTGACGTCCTCGCCCCGCAGGTCCTCGTCGATGCTTCGCAGATCCTCGCCGTGGCGATCCTGCCGCTGGGCTTCTTTGCCGTCGGTGCCACCCTTGCCGAGGGCGCCGAGCAGGGCGAACTTCCCCTGCCGCCGCCGCTGACCAGGCCCGTCGCCCTCGCCACCAGCGGCCGCCTCGTCCTCGCCCCCGCCCTCCTGATGCTCCTCTCCGCCCCGCTGATCGACCTGCCCTCGGCCTACCGCCTGATGTCAGCGATGCCGACCGGCATCAACGCACTCGTCGTCTCCCACGCCTACGGCCTCGACAACCGCATCGTCGCCGAGACGATCACCTGGTCGACTGCGATCGTGATCTTGGCGGCGCTCGTCTCCCTGTTGTTCTGATCCGGACTAGGTCGCAATGACGCCGATCAATGCCACGACCAAAGCAATCGCACCGCCGCCACTTACTCTGACCAACAGTTGGTGGAGAGCGGAGAGTTGTCCGCTGATTTCGGTGAACCGGGCATCAACCTGCGTGAACCTCGCATCGACATGCGCGAAGCCTTGATCAACGCGACGGCTGAGCTCATCGACGCGGCCGGTGAGGTACTCGACTCGGCCGCTGAGGCCATCTACTCGAGTGCTCAACCCGTCAACGCGCTTGCTCAGGTCGTCGAGTCGGCCGTCATTCCATTCCGTCATCCCCTCCTCCTTCTCTGCGACCGCTGCCTCCATGGCTCCACCGTAGCAGACAATATGTTACGTAACTGAACCATCTCTGTAAATTCTTAGCCGTGCTCCACCACGCCGGAATCGAGGTCGCGCCTGCCGATATCGAGGCCACGGTCGGCTTCTTCGAGCTACTCGGATTCGAGCGGGTCGAGCCGCCGGAGACGCTCCAGAAGTACACCTGGGTCGAACGGGAGAGGACCCAGGTCCACCTGATGCCGCGCGAGGATCCGACCATCCCGCAGGTGGGCCACCTCGCCGTCGTCGTCCCTGACTTCGAGGAGACGCTGCAGCGGCTCCAAGACGCGGGCTTCGAGGCGGAGCGCCGGCGGGAGCACTGGGGCAGCCCGCGCGCCTGGGCGATCTCCCCCAGCGGCCACCGGGTCGAGCTGATGGCCGCGCCACCGGCCCCGCAGGTCTAGAGGCGGCCTACTCGCGCTGCTTGCGCTTGCGCCGCTCGCTGTCGGCGCTCTCGGACCCGTCCGCGGGGGTCTCCTCCGCATCTTCGCCCGGTTCCAGTTCGGCGGCGGCCCGCTCCCCCGGCGTCGGCCAAGGGATCGCTTCCCCAGCCTCCCAGGCAGGCGGTTTGCCGCCCGGGACTTTGCCCACGATCAGCAGCCCGAAATAGGCGAACCAGATCAGCGCCAAGGGCAGCAGGCCGAGCAGGATGACGATGCCGAGGGCCATCCCCAGCGACCCCCAGAAACGGCTGAGGAGGCCGGTCCGCATGCCCCACAGGCAGCAATAGAAGAGAACGATTAGGAGGCCGAGGGCGCCGGCGAAGCCGAGCCCGGTAACCAGCGGGGTAAGCGAGGCTTCGCTGAGCGCGTTGGAGGCTTCGTCGTCTTCGGTCTTCCGTCGTTCGCAGGCTTCGAGCGCATTTTCGCCCTCGTTGGCTTCGAATTCGTCGGCGAAGTCCTTCGCCCCTTCGTCCTTGAGGTCGGACTTGCATTCTTCCTTCGCTTCCTTCGGCGAGAGCGTCGACTTCGCTTCGCCGGAGACGAACTGGTTCGAGGCTTCGTGGCCCCTGACCCCGGAGAGGCCGGTCGAAACCGCCAGGAACAGGGGCGCCGCGATGACGAGCCCGAGTAGCTGCGAACGCACCCGGTCGCTGCGGGCGCGGATGGCGTTGAACAGGTAGAGAAGCGGCAGGGCGAGGAGGAGGAAGGCGATTCCCTGCAGCAAGGCCACGGTCGCGGCCGAGCCGCTGTGGGCATCGGTCGAGCGGAGGACTTCCGCGGTGCCGGTGCCGCTGACCGAGTTGAGCGGAATCGAGATGATGATCAGGACGACGGCGACCAGCGTCGCCAGTGCCGTCGGCAACGCCCACCTCGACTCCCGTTCCCGGGTCTGCGCTGCGCTCATCGAGGTCCGTACGCTATCCGAGCGTGAATCGCCTTGAAGCCACCCGCGTCGTCCCGCTCGAGGCAGGAGCCGGGCCGGAGAACCCGCCCTGCCCCGCCTGCGGCGAGCCGCTGTTCGGCTGGATCGCGCAGCGGCGGGGCTTGGCCGGGCCGGTGCGGCGCTGCGAGAGCTGCGGCCTTGGAGTGATCGGGGCGACGGAAGGTCCCGAGGAGGCGCTGCGTGAGCTGGACTCGCACCGCGAGGACCAGGCGGTGGGGATCGAGAACCGGGCGAGCGTCGCCTGTTCGCTCGGCGGCGCTGGCTGGTCGGGCCTGCACCCGCAGGCGCGGCACCTGTTCACGGTCGAGGCGGTCCGGCGCCTGGTGGCGCGACGGGACCAGGTGGTGAAGAAGAGCCGCTGGCGCCCACTGGCGAGCCTGGCCGCGACCTGGCAGACGTTGCTGAACAGCGTCACCTTCGGCCACAACGTGGCGCTGGGAGCGTTGCGGAACCAGCCCGCGGTCCTTGCCACGCGTCCCTGGCAGCGTCGAATCGACGCCCTCGCCAGTGTCGTCCTCGCGATCCCAGCGCTGCTGGTCGCGATCCCGGTCGAGCTGCTCGGCGCAGCGCTCGGCCGCGGCGCCGTGATCGATCTGCGCTTCGAGCTGCTTTAGGAGCTAACTCAAACCTTCCCGAGCCTCACGCACAAGCGTGACCGCCTCGGGAAAGAGGACACGGATCGCGTCGCGGACCTGCATCGCCTGCTCGTCGGCGCTGCCGGTCAGGTCGAGGCGGCCGATCGAGGCGACGGTCATCTCGACCGCGAGCTTGATCGCGTTGTCGGCCCAGGCGACCCGCTGCGAAGACTGCATCTGCTCCGACAGCTCCTCCATGCGAGCGCGGAACTCCTCGGGATCGCCGAACAAGTTGAAGCCCTCCATCCCCTTGCATGTAAGCAGAACCGACACACCGCCGGCGCAGAATTGGCACTCCGTGCGCGCCACCCGTGCGCCGCGCCGCCCTAGCGTTGGCTGAGATGGCCAGGAGGGAACGCGAGCGAGGGTCGGCGACCGTCGAGCAGGCGGCGCTCGCGGCGCTGATCGCGCTGCTGCTGATCGCCGCGATCTCGGGCGTAGCTGCCGGTGGCAAGGTCGACGCTGGTCGGACGCTCGCCGGAACCCTCGGCCGCCGGCTCTCCTGTGCGCCACGGCTACCCGACGCCTGCCGCCACCACCCGCTCGTCCCGGCCTACGGCTGGCCGCTGGCGCGCCTGACGCGAGCGCTGGCGCCCGCCCCCGCCGCCCTGACCGGCTCCGGCCTACCGCTGATGCCCGTCGACTTCCGCCGCTGCCGCTCGGAAAGCTGCGCAGTCGCCGCCGGCCCCCACCTGACCGCCTCGGGCCGCCGAACCACCGCCTTCACCGAGCTGTTCGACCAGCGCGACTCCAGCGGCTGGGTCGAGATTGTCTATTGGGAGTACAGGCCTACCCTGGGCTGGAACCGCATCGCGCGCCACGCGACCCAAGCCGATGTCGAAGCCGCCGCCGGAGTCGAAGTCCGGGAGCGCGACGACCCCGCCTTGGTCCCGCTCGAGACCCTCCCCGGCCGCAACCACTACGACTTCCCCGCCTCCGAACGTCCGCCCTGGCAGTGGCACGTCGCCGGTCGCTACCCAGGCTGGTCCAGCTAGGGCGGGCTCGCGGCCCGGGCGGCCTTCTCGCTGTCGGCTTCCTCTTGCGCTTGTTTGATCAGGCCGCGCCAGTCCGTGGTCCTGAACACGAGCAGGATCGCGGCGAAGCCGAGCACCACCGACCAGGCCGCCATCGCGATCTGGGTGCCGACCGAGAAGGAGAGGACGGCGGTGCGCGAGGGGCCGCTCAGGGTCGCGACCAGGAGCGCCTGCTGGGCGCCGGCGCCGCCGGGGGTGAAGGGGACGATGTTGGCGATCGCCTGCACGCTCATCACCAGCATCACGCTGCCGATCGACCCGGGGATCCCGAAGGCTTCGAGGAAGAACCAGAAGGCGGCGAAGCGGAAGAGCCAGCCGATCCCCTGCCAGGCGGCGACCTCGCGCAGGTAGCGGCTCGGCTCGGTGAGGATGACGAGACCCTGGCGGACGCGGGCCCAGAAGCGGCGCACGCGGTGGGCGAGCAGGTAGATGCCGGCCGCTATCGCCAGCAGCAGGATCCCGGTGACGATCGCCAGCGTCTTCGGGTGATCGGCCCAGAAGGAGATCTCGAAGGCGGGCAGGTCGGGGATCTGCGGCAGCGGCGGCAGCAGCCCCTGAGTGATTGCGTAAAGGAGGACGAGGACCCCGACCGAGGTGTCGAACACCGTCTGGACGAGGAAGGACGAGGTGACGGCCGGGTAAGAGGAGTCCGGGATCTGCCGCTTGACGAGGAAGACCTTGGTCACATCGCCGGCGTGCGCGGGCACAACCGCGTTGATCCCGGCCCCCGCCAGATAGGCGGCGGCAAGAGGCAAGAAAGGGATCTGCTTGTCGGGATAGGCCGCGCGCAGCACGTTGCGCCAGGCCCAGGCACGCGCGAGCTGCATCCCCAGCAGGCAGGCGAGGGCGATGGCGAAGGTGGTCCAGTGGACTTCGGAGAGATGCCGGAAGAATTCGGCGGAGCGATTGAAGAATGCTTCGAAGTTGTCCTGAAGATCGGCGAGCGGCATCACAGCTAGACTAGCCACGCTCGTGCCGGATACCGACACGCACACGCTGCCCCAGCACGCCTCCCCCGACCCCGCCGACGTGGCGATGTGCGACCGTGCCCGCGAGCGCTACACCGCCGATCGCAAGAGCCGCTGGCGCCGGCGGCGCAAACGCCACGCGCAGCTGCCGAACTTCATCATCATCGGCGGGCTCAAGTGCGGGACGACGAGCATCCACCACTACCTCGGTCTGCATCCGGAAATCCAGATGTCGAAGCCGAAGGAGCTCAACTTCTTCGTCGAGGAGCTGAACTGGGACCTCGGTCTCGACTGGTACGCGAGCCGCTTCGACGACCGCTTCAAGGTCCGCGGCGAGTCCTCGCCCCACTACACGAACCTGCCCCGCTTCGAGGGGTCTGCCGAGCGGATCCAGCAGAACTGCCCCGACGCGCGCCTGCTCTACATGGTGCGCGACCCGATCAAGCGGATCCTCTCGCACTGGGTCCACGCCACCGGCGCCGGCTACGAGACCGGTGACCTGGTCGAGGTGCTCTCGCGGCCGGACACCTCCTACATGAACCGCTCCAAGTACTGGATGCAGCTGCAGCCCTACCTGGAGCGCTTCGACCGCTCGCAGATCGAGGTCATCACCCAGGAGGAGCTGCAGACCGAACGCGAGGAGACGATGCGTAAGGCCTTCGCCTTCGCCGGCGTCGATGAGACCTTCACCTCAGAGCAGTTCGACCGCGAGTGGGAGAAGTCGAGCGCCAAGCAGGGCGACAAATACCAGTTCATGGAGAAGCTGATCAAGCTCCCCGGTTTCCGCTCCTTCGACCGCAACTTCGACCGCCTGCCCGAGTCGATGCGCTGGATCGTCGAGAAGGTCGTCCACGATCCCGAGAAACCCCCGGCGCCCAAGCCGAAGCTTCCGGACGACCTCTTCGAGACGGTCCGCAGCCGCTTCACCGAGGACGTCGCGGAGCTCCAGAAGTTCGCCGGCCGCGAGTTCGCCGGCTGGCACGACTACTCGTAGCTCCCCCGCACTCTTTCCTCCAAATCCTTGCAACGGTTCAAAACCGCTGCCTTAATTGTCATACTGGCTGGCACGCCAGCCGGAGAAATACTGGGGCGGGTCGATGATGGCAACCCGCCCCTGACCCTCCCTAGCTGGTCTTGGTGGTGGAGATTGCCGGTATTACCAGGCAAATCTTGCTGATCGTCATTCCGCTTCACCTCCTCCGTCGGGTCTCAGGGACAAAGCGACCCGACGTTTGCTGGAAAGGTTTAAAGCGGATTTGAGAACTAACGCATTTACGGAGGAGAAAAATGCAGGAATATTCTGTACCGTTCATCATCGCTACAGGAGAAGGGAGCCGTCATGGGTAAACGAGCTAAAGGAGCTGTCGCTGAGAAGCGACAGAAAAAGCAGAAGGATGGCGAGGGCAGCTTCGGCAGGCCCGGCCACGAGCAGCTTGTCAAAGGACTGAGCCATCCGGTGCGGACCGAATGCCTCACGGTCCTCAGCGACCGGGTCGCAAGCCCCCGCGAAATCTCCGAAGTCATCGAGGAGGACTTGAGCAACGTCAGCTACCACGTCCGCGTCCTCGATGAGCTCGGTCTCATCGAGCTCGTCCATGAGGAACCGGTACGCGGAGCGGTAGCTCACTACTACAAAGCCGTTGAACGACCCTTGCTCTCCAACGCTGAGTGGGAACAGATGCCGCCCGAAGTCCGCAAGGCGATCTCCGCCTACGGCTGGGACATCCTGATCCGGGACGCCAGCGAGGCGATCGAGAAAGGCACCTTCGACAACCGGCCCGACCGGCACCTGACCAGGACTCCGCTTCTCCTCGACTCCAAGGGCTTCGCCCGCCTCAGCAAGCTGATGGACGAACTGCTGGAAACGATCCTTGAGGAGCAGGCTGCGAGCGCCGCCCGGCGGAAAGAATCGGGCGAGCAGCCGATACACACCGTCGCCGCAACGGCTCTTTTCGCGATGCCGGAGCCGACGGGGCCGGAAGCAGCGCGCGAGGCATAGACCTCTCGCGGGAGGGTAGCCTCGCGCCAATGCGGAGGCTCCTGCCCGATCCCGGCCCGATCACGGTTTCCGAACACCTGGAGGCCTACCGGCCTTGGGAGAAGTCGCACGAGGAGCGGCCGCTTGTAGCGATGAACTTCGTCACCACCCTCGACGGGCGGGCGACGATCGAAGGCCGCTCCGGGCCGATCGGCTCGGCCAACGACACCAAGATGCTGGCGGGGCTGCGAACCCGCTTCGACGCGGTGATGATCGGGGCGGGGACGATGCGGGTAGAGCGCTACGGGCGCCTGGCCGCCAAGCAGGAGACGCGCGAGCGGCGCGAGCGAGCCGGGCTGGCCCCGGAGCCGCTGATGGTGCTCGTCAGCGGCCGGCTCGACCTTCCCTGGGACGCACCGCTGTTCAGCGAAGGCGGCGACGTCCTCGTCTTCACTTCCTCCGAAGCGGAGCCGCCGGCGACGGAGAGCTCGCTCGAGATCGTCCGCCACCCCGGCGCCGTCAACCTCGTCGAGGCGATGCGGCACCTACGGCGCGAGCGCGGGGTCCGAGCGCTGCTGTCCGAGGGTGGCCCCCACATCCACGAGCAGATGCAGGCCGACGGGCTCGTCGACGACCTCTTCCTGACGATCGCGCCAAAGCTGAGCGGCGGCGAGGCGCCGCGGATCCTCGAGGGGCCGCTGCCGGACGTGGTCGACCTCGAGCTGGCCTGGCTGCTCGAGGAGGACGGCGAGCTCTTCGCCCGCTACCGTCGTTCCTGAGGTCGGCTATCGAATACCGTTCTCCTCCCAGAGTCGAGGAGGAGAGGAACGGATGGACTTCAACCCCAGCCCCGAGGTCGCACAGCTGCGCGAGCGCGTGCTCGACTTCATGGACGCGGAGGTCTACCCGCAGGAGCGGGAGATCATGGAAGCGCTCGACGAGGAGGTGGGGCCGGGCGTCCCCTACCCGCAGAACCTGGTCGAGGTGCGCGAGAAGGCGAAGGCCGAGGGGCTCTGGAACCTCTTCATGCCCGACGAGCGCTTCGGTCCCGGCCTGACCAACTGGGAGTACGGCCTGCTCTGCGAGGAGATGGGCCGCAGCCCGATGGCGGCGCCGATGGCCTTCAACTGCTCGGCACCGGACACCGGCAACATGGAGATCCTCGCCGAGCACGGGACGCCGGAGCAGCGCGAGCGCTGGCTGGAGCCGCTGCTCGAGGGCCGGATTCGCTCCTGCTTCTCGATGACCGAGCCGGAGGTGTCGGGCTCGGACCCGACGCTGCTGCAGGCGCGCGCCGAGCTCGACGGCGACGAGTGGGTGATCGACGGCCACAAGTGGTTCACCAGCGGCGCCGTCGGGGCCGAGCTGGCGATCGCGATGGTCGTCACCGATCCCGACGCCCACCCCTACGGGCGCGCCTCGATGATCTGCGTCCCCACCGACACGCCCGGCTTCAACCTGGTGCGGCCGATCTCGGTGATGGGGCACGACGGCGGCCCCGGCCACTGCGAGATCCGCTACGAAGGTTGCCGGGTGCCGAAGGGGAACCTGCTCGGCGAGCGCGGCGCCGGCTTCGCGGTCGCCCAGGACCGCCTCGGCCCGGGCCGCATCCACCACTGCATGCGGGCGATCGGGACGGCCGAGCGAGCGCACGAGATGATGTGCCGCCGCGCCAACGAACGCAGCGCCTTCGGCGGCCCGCTGGGCGACAAGCAGTTCGTCCAGGAGTCGATCGCCGCCTCGCGGATGGAGATCGACCAGGCCCGCCTGCTCACCCTGTATGCGGCCTGGAAGATGGACACCGAGGGCAAGCGCGCCGCCCGCCAGGCGATCTCGGCGATCAAGATCGTCGCCGCAAACATGGTCATGGACGTCCTCGACCGGGCGATCCAGATCCACGGCTCCCTCGGCATGACCGACGACACCCCCCTGGCGATCATGTGGCGCTTCTCCCGCATGCTCCGCCTCGCCGACGGCCCCGACGAGGTCCACAAAATGGTCCTCGCCCGCCGCGAGCTCAACCGCTGGTCCAAACGCGCCGAGGCCGAAGCGGAAGGGAACCTGGAGCCGCGCCACGCGGCGCGGATGGTCTAGCGGCCGATTGCTTCTAGGACCGACTGCACCGGGCTCGAAGACGAGCCGGAGTCTGGCGAGGACTCCGATTCTTCGAATTCTTCGATGACTTCGCGAACTTCTTCGGGGGAGGATGCCGTTCGCTTGACGTTGCCACCCCCACCACCATTGCCAGCGACGACTTCTTTAACCACAGAGACGGGATCGTGGTGGGTCGGCTGCTTGTGATGGGGCGACGCGGGCTTCGAGCTGTCGGTCCGGTGGGATGCCGACCGATGATCCGCCTGCGAGTCCTTCGGGGCTGCTGAGTGCTTCGGGTGCCCGCCTGCGGGCTTCTTCTGCTGCTTCTCCTTCCCCTGCGCGACAGCTCCGGCAGAGGATGAGGGTGCCGCTTGGCGCTCGGCCCCTGAGTTGGAGCTTTGAGGATCCGAGGACCCGCCCCCACAACCCGTAAACGCGGCAAGGGCCAGACAAATGGCAGAAAACCCGCCCAGCAGTTTTAACCGGCGACGCATCGGCAGAGAGCTTAGAGCCAGTGGCCCTCCACCGATGTGGAGGGCCACTGGATCAAAGAGATATCTAGCTTTCTGCCCTGAAGGTAATGCCGTCCAAGACTGCGGCTTCTTCTTCGGTTCCGATCACCTTGCCGCTGAGGTCAAGTCCGCTGAGCACGGTGTTCCCTCCGGCGACGATCGTAGGCCTTTCGTCGATCGGTTCGAGCAGGATCAGCTTTCCAGCTGCCGGCCGAAAGCCTGGAGGCAGCGTGAAAATCGACGGCAGCGAGGTGGCCGAGGTGCCGACTTTGGCGATTCCCTGGAGGTGGACGATCCCCTCGTGGTCCTTGTAGAACCCGACCGGGTTGAAACTGATTCCACCTTCACCGGGGAAGTTGAAGCTTCCGTTTTCGAAGCCCGGCTCACCAGGTGCTCCCACCAGGTGGGTCGCTTCCAGCGGCGAGAGGGCGTTGGCGGTACCGGCCGTGTTGGCGCTGTTGGCGCTCGGGACGGTGCCGAGGGTGCCCTCGTTCACCTGCGCGCCGGTCACGGCATCGGCCTTGATCTTCGGCGTGGTGATCGCGTTCTTCTTGATTTTCGCCGAGGTCACGGCGTTCTTCTTCAGCTGCTTGGTGCCGACGGTGTTCTTCCCGAGCTGCGATGCGGCAAAGGCCGACGCACCACCTAGGACGAGGAAAACAGCGATCGACGACATCACGTTTGAATACGTGAGTCGCGCACGAATTCGTTTCACGAGACTCC